>Ga0209393_1000180_pt1 | contig 32327 bp, 37 predicted proteins | sample SSWtaG_2_FD_184117 | JGI IMG/M metagenome (GOLD analysis project Ga0209393, IMG submission 184117) | Hot spring microbial communities from Sandy's Spring West, USA to study Microbial Dark Matter (Phase II) - SSWsed_130316 (SPAdes)... | ecosystem: Environmental > Aquatic > Thermal springs > Hot...
TAGCCTCATCGGCCAGAGCCGTGCAGATGGGAGACTCCGTAGTGGTCGAGATACGGGGCTTAAGGCTCGATGTCAACCACCCAAGGTTCAGGGCCGTCATGGGGTCGCTTCCTGCATGCGTTGCGGCACAGGCCGTGGCGGCAACCCTCTCCAAACCTGTCCAGATAGTGGATGAAAGACATGAAGGCGGGCGCCTAATCGTCCACCTGAGGGTCCTAGATTGGACAGACACAGCCTATACCTAACGGCTCTGGCCCTCATGGTAACCCTAACAGTCTCGGCGCTTGCTGCACTTAACGAGTCTAGGCTGGACGTTTACGTCAGCATGTTTACGCTCGTATATTTCACGGCTACAGCGGTCTTCAGGCCTAGAAAGCGGACATGGGATTTCCTAGCATTGATCCTGCTGGCCATCTTCACATACATAGTGACCCTCAGGGTCTTGGAGATCCTCTTCAAGCCTTGAAAAACCATAAGCCCGCTGCAAAACCGTCTGCAGTTATCATAATCCTGGTGGCGGTTGCCGTGCTGCTCACCCACCTTCCCCTCTATTTTTGGGCACCGTTGAAGCCTGTTGTCAGGCATGTTAACCCAGCAACCGAGTCCGAGCGTCCCCCATTGCCGGCCCTTATGACGCTTCTTATTATAAACGTGTTCGACAGCCTGATCGGAGGCAACTACTCCGCTACAGCGGAAGGGTTGAAAACTTTAGGCACAGCCTACATCCCCGAAAGATACAGGTATATAGCAAACAGGTTCACTCAGCTCCTGAACGAGCTTTCAAACCTCCTAAACAACACAGAGACCCTGCTGGATCGGGCTGAGGTGTTGATAATGCTTGGCAGGGGGGAGGATGCAAGGCCACTATTGAGTGAGGCCTCGCTGAGGCTTGTATCGGCAAACGCCACACACATCGAGCTAAGGAATGCCCTCGACGAGCTCGCCAAAACCTTCAGCCTCCCCACGGGCGGGCTACTCCGCAGGATCGATGAGCTTGGCAGGGTTATCGCCGAACTCTTCACAAGACTCCTCAGGCTGCTGGACATGATTGATAAGCAGACAACGCTTGAAGACACATACCTGGATATTGATGTTGAGCCGAAAACTGTTTGGACAGGCGGGAGCGTAGATGTCTCCGGCAAACTCTATACGGCAAAGACGCTACTCAACGGTAGGAACGTCAGGATAGTTGTCGATGGGGCGGTCCTGGCCGAGGCCGTGTCCAACGTTGACGGCAAGTTCCATGCCACGGTAAAACTCCCTTACATCTACAAACCCATCGTCCGCATCCAAGCAAGATACATGCCGGAGGGTCTGGACAGAGAAGCCTACAAGCCAGCAGCCTCAAACATTGTTGAGGTCGGCCTCCTCTACGTTAAGCCTGTGATAAAGGCTGAGGTGGTCGGCGAAGCCCTGCCTGGAAAAGCCTTCATCCTGAGGGGCTCCGTGGAAGCTGAGAGGCCCCTGCCCTACTCGGCCGTTAAGGTTGCATGGGCCGGGTCCAGCCTAACCGCAAGCTTGGACGGAGGACGTTTCATGGCAGCTCTTTACACCCCTGAAGACATTCCCGACGGTGAACATAGCCTCAGGGTTGAAGCCCCAGCATGGCAGGTATTCGCCCCAGCAGGGGCGACGGTTCAGGTCCCTGTACGGAGGCTTCCGCTCAACGTTACCCTTCAGCCACCAACAGTTATCCTTGCAGGCTTCACCTCAACCCTCAATGGGGAAATAAGCTATGGCGATGAAAGGTTCAACGTCTCCGTTAGGGCGATCCTCGCAGGCCAGACCTACGCGGCCCGGTCAAACGGAAGCTTCGGATTTGTCTTAACCGTTCCATTAACTGTTTTCACAGGTTATCAAGATTATGAAGTTTATGTTTATCCGGACCCACCATGGTACAGGAGCGTAGCCCTGAAGGGAAGCATCTTGGTGATCAACCCTTTCACCCTCCTAGTCCCAGTTGGGCTCGTCTCGGCGTTGGCCCTGAGTCTTTCGTGGAGGAGAGAGATTGGAGGGCCGGGGACTGAGGAAGTGGTTCAACAGCATAAGACTCAGCGTCAGGCCTACCCCGTAGCACCCAGCCTTGAATGGATTATCGACATGTATTGGCAGGCTGTGGCCATCGTCGTCGGCTTGACTGGGATTGATATGAAGCCCTCTATGACCATGCGGGAGTACCTTGGGGCTGTCGGGCCCATGCTCGGCGACCTGAGGACCGAGTTCGAGGTCTTGACTATGGCTACTGAGAAGGCGCTATACGCGCCCGCCGCCCCATCTGAGGAGCTCGAATACGCTAGAAAGGCGTTTGAGGGGCTTAAGACCGCCTATGTTGAGGCTTATCTATAGGCCAGTGCTGCTGGGTCTGGCATTCGCGCTGCTCGCCGTTTCAGCAGCATCTGTTCTGCTGCCGCCTTCGGAGGATCTCCATCAATCAAACCCATACTGGAACGGTTTAGAATCCTTCTTCAGGGCCGTCAACGCCACCGCCGTAGACCTAGCGTATGAAAGGGTTGTCCCGGAAAACTCCATACTCTTCCTGATAGGCCCCTCCGTTAACGTTACGGAGTTTCGTATCGAGGCCTTAAAGGAATACCTCCTAGATGGTGGAACGCTTGTGCTTATGGATGAGACTGGGGCGGTAAACCCGATCCTATCAGGCTTGGGGCTGGATGTTGCTGTCAACGGCAGCCATATGCTCGACCCTGTATTCTACTATAGAAGCTGGCGGATGCCGAAGATAATAAAGGTCGGAGACGGGTTGGGTGTGGGGGAGATTGCGTTGAACCTCCCCTCAACGCTGGACATTAAAGGCCAAGGTCCGACGGTTCTGGCCTACTCCTCGAGCTTCAGCTTCCTCGACCTAGACGGAGACTCCGAGCACTCAGCCGGGGAGCCCACAGGCCCCTTCGCAGTAGCAGCCATGATAGCTTACGGAAAAGGCCGTATCATACTCTTCTCCGACTCGAGCATCTTCCTGAACAGCGTTATCGGCCTAGGCTACAACCTCAAACTGCTCCACAATATCGCCGGTGGCAGGAAGGTCTTCGTGGACGTTGGTGTATGGCAGGCCACGCCGCAGCTGGCGTACAGAAACAATGTCTTAGCCGTGTACAGGGCTTTTACAGCACCAGAGCTCAAATATAGCCTTGCATTCGCAGCCATAACAGTAATCTACATACTGACACATAGAGAAAGGCCTGCCCGAGGCGTCGGTGAGGAGGTGGATGAGTTGATCAGACGGCACCCTAGCTGGGATAAGCGTCTGCTCGAGGCTTTAAAGGAGGCTAGGCACAAGGTTGTCAACCGTGGCTGAACGCATCATCTCAGAGGTCCAACGCTTCATCGTAGGCAAGAGTGAGGTGATAAAGATGATGCTCATAGCGCTCATCAGCGAGGGCCACATCCTCCTAGAGGGTCCTCCTGGAACGGCTAAGACGCTTATGGCAAAGGCCTTCGCGAAGGCTATAGGCGCAGACTTCGTCAGGATACAGATGACACCCGACACCCTGCCAGCCGACATCTTGGGTACGGTGTTCTACGACGTCAAGAGCGGCGAGTTCCGCGTCAAGAAGGGCCCCATATTCGGGAACATCGTGCTCGTAGATGAGCTGAATAGGGCTCCGCCCAAAACGCAGGCAGCCTTCATCGAGGCTATGCAGGAGAGACAGGTCACAATCGAGGGTGTCAGCTATCCCCATGACAGGCCTTTCCTAGTCCTTGCCACGCAGATCCCCTATGGCTCGCCGGGCACGTATCCGCTGTCCGAGGTGCAGATCGATAGGTTCTCCTACAAGGTAAAGACCTTCCACGCCACGCCGGAGGAGGAGATGAGAATCCTCGAAAAAATCGACTTCATCGAGGCCGGCGAGGTTAGGCAGGTTGTAGACAAAAAACAGGTCTTAGGACTTATCGAGGAGGCCCGTAAGATATACGTCTCCGAACCTGTTAGGCGGTACATTGTCGATATAGTTACTGGTCTGAGGAGTAACCACGCCCTGGTAGAGGGGCCGAGCGCCAGGGCCAGCATATGGTTGATGAAGGCCAGCAGGGCCCACGCCTTGATAAGCGGGCGGAACTACGTCATTCCGGACGACGTTAAAGCAGTTGCACCGCACGTCCTCAGACACAGGCTCCAGCTGAGAAGCCAGATGCTTGGGGAGGTTAGTGAGGACCAGATAATCGAAGGGGCCCTCTCAACAATACCCGTCCCGAAGGGATAGGATGCCAAAGCCGAAGGCGGCTGGGAAGGCCTTAATACTCACAGCGGCTGCTCTTGCGCTGCTGTATGGGCTTTTCACAGACCCCCTACTTCTTACGGCGGCTGCGGCGGCAGCAGTCCTCGCATCCTACTCGCTATGCGTGGTGCTGTGGAAGGCAAGGCAGCTCAGTAGGTCATCCCTAGTTAATCCAGACCATGTTGAGTTGAGGATGGTTGCTGGAACAACCCAGCATATGGAGGCCAGGATTGAGTCGGGTAGGGCGGCCATGGTGTATGTGAAGCATCCGCTCAGCTTCTGTGTAATCAAACCCCAGCCCTACAGGGTGAATGATAGAATGGTGATCGAGTTCTCGCCCAGCTTAGCCGGCCTGTACGAGTCGGGCTGGCTTGAGTTGGAGGTTGACTCTCCACTCAAGGCCTATGGGGCGAGGGTTCAGCTGCCCTTCAGGACGAGCCTAACGGTTTTACCTAGAGTCGTTCCAGCCTTGTTAAGGGCTTTGGAGCTGCTGGCGGCCCCAGGCGTAACGCCCTACGAGCTCCCTGTCCAGACCATAGGTAGGGGTTCAGAATATGCCGAGACCAGGGAGTATATGTATGGAGACGAGTTGAGGAGGATTGACTGGAAGGCCACGGCGAGGCTTCAGAAGCTAATGGTAAAACAGTTCCACCAGGACTCAGGCGGGGCCGTAAACCTCGTATATGATTTAAAGGCGGCTGGCCCAGTGACGAGGGATGAAGCCTCAGCAGAGTTTCTCACCGTGGCCACGACCCTTACGGCACAGTCCATCCCATACACTATAGTCGTTGTGGACGAGCAGAACAGGATACAGGCAATGAAGTTCAGAGATCCCCGGGAGGCCCTCCTAACAGCCGTAAAAATGGGCTTGAAGACCGTGGAGATGGATTATGGAATCCTCTACGAGCTTCTTGAGCCCCATGCGGTGAGGGAGATAAATACGCTGCTGGAAACGATCGACGAAGCTATAGCCATGGAGGAGAAAGCCCCCAACCTCTTAGATGCCGCGGACACCATTGTCATCACATGCCTCCTAGGAGACTTGACGTGGCTGATGGACATCTACGAGTCCCTTAAACCGCACAATAGGAGGCTCGTGGTCCATGTCGCGTCAAGGATCTGGCTGGACAGCGAGACGCTGGAGCAAGCATACATCGAATACGAGAGGCAGATAAGACTTACAGCCATGTTGAAGAAGCTTGGAATAGAGATCAAATACGCTGGCGCGGTAGAGGAAGTATACGCGAGGAAGGATTGGGCATAACATACAAGGTTATGGAGAAGAATGGATACGTAATGGGTCCATATGGTGTAGAGCTTAAGCAGGGACGGAACAAAAGCATCTCAGATAGAGCTAATAAGATATTCTCAAACATCCTCGTTGAGGCCTACAGTATTGACTGTTTCATCCCCTTTGTGGCTAAGATTTAGGGTGTTATAAATCATAATGTTAACATGATGTTTACTAGGCCTTATGGCCCAAGCAAGTATTCTCATGATTGCTTGGCCGTTAAGCTTTTGGATGAATTGAGGGATGCTATGCTAAGTGTTAAGAGAGCTAGGAAATGGTTTCTGGTCGATCCCCTGACCAGGGCCTTTGTTAGGGCATGCTTGATGATGAGGCTTGCTAGGGTTAGGAGTATCCTACTGATGAAGGCCATAATCAAGGCCATTAGGGAGCTTAAACAAATGGCATCCCAGGAATATAGGCTGGTTGAGGCTGGTATTCATGAGGCTTGGAGGCTTTCAGAGCTCGCCTCAAGTTGGGGCCATAAGACGGCCAGAGAATGGAGAAACAATAAAGCCTACATAATACTACAGGCACTAATACTACAATGGCTCTCAAGACTATTCAATGGCATGGTGAGAATTTAGGGGCTTATATGGGCTTCAGATAAGAGAGTTATCATGAGAGTTGTATGAAACCCGGTGATCATGCTGTTAACCTCTTCTTCATAGTCTTGGCAAGGGGTCAGAGGTACGTGAAAGAGAAGATAATGGAGTTGGAGGATATGCAAGTACCTTATCTTATTGTCTGTGGTGAGAAGATGGATCATCCAAAGGTTGTTTATAGGGAGGCTAGGGGTAAGTGGGATGCAATTAACTTTGGCAGCCAATTTATATCTAAGGATGTTGACGTAGTTGTGTTAAACGATGTAGACACAAGGATACATAACTTTGAACATGCTCTGAGTCACACGCATGATGGGGCCGACCTAGTTTACTGCAGGGTAAATGTAACTAAGGGCTCGCAGATCAAGTTCTACAGGATTGCCGACCCCATAAGAAGGAGATTTCACATTTTTGCGAGCGGTGAGCTTATGCTGATTAGGTATGAAGTCTTCAAGCGTGTTTTGCCGATACCGCCATGCATAGCCGAGGACTCATATATCCTCTTCAAGGCACTTGAACTTGGGTATCACGCATACTTTTGCACAAAAACATATGTCACAACTGAGAGGACAACTAATACAAGGGAGGAGGAAGCCTATAAGGCTAGGACAACACTTGGAATCTATCAAGCATTAAGATATACGAAGCCGCCGCCATGGATAAGAGCCTTCTATGGGCTGTTACCGATAGTAGCACCCCTGCTAGCTTTGGCTGGCGAAGATGGCAAAGCATGGATGAAGGGGATCAAAAGAGCAGTAAGCATGATTTTAACAGGACATTATCCCACGAAATTTTAGTTTGTATATGTCCAAGAGATTCTAAAAGATTCTAAAAATGAATTTGTTATTTGTTACGCCAAGTTATTATCCTCATGTAGGCGGCGTTGAGTATGTTGTCAAGTCGGTGCGGAGAGGCTCGTTAAAAAGAGGATATTTAGTGCTAAGAAGTCTGTAGTTGACATTATTTGTGCGATTGCAGTGGGTGTTATTTGATTTGCTGAGTTCCGTGCTGCCTAAAGTTGCTTTGAGGAGCAGGTATTTGCAATATAGAGGTTCTCTCACCGTCTATTTAGTGATGAGGTTGATGGCAAAGTTGTACAAAGCTCTCTTCGTTATGTGTGATAGTGTTGTTGTACCAACCATATGGGGTGCTACGTTTCTGCTTCCCAAGGACCATTCCTTTGCAGAGAATAGGTATTTATCGTTAATGTCGGGGTTGGTCGAGCCTCAGTGGAGGGATTATTTTGATCAATACATTGTCAAATCCCGATGTTTTCTCGATATTGGCGCAGCTAGCGAATGGTTATTACACAATTAGAGCATGCAGACTGAATTCCAGAATTAAAGTAGTAGCCGTAGAGCCTCTGCCAACCGAGTATAGGTATTTGCTACTAAACATCAGTCTGAACTCATGTAGCGATAGAGTAATACCTATTAACGCAGCTCTGGGCAAGGAGCAAGGTATAATCGAATTATCGAAGCAGAAAGTTAGGTGTCTAACCTTAGATAGCTTGTTGCAGAACCTGAAGTTGCCAAGTGTAAATATCATAAAGATAGATGTTGAAGGGGCAGGAGCAGAGATAATCAAAGGAGGTCTAAAAACAATTCATAGCTATAAACCCATAATCTTCTTTGAGGTTCACAACACACCTGAAAAGCAAATAATTCGAGAACTGAGGGGTATGGGGTACAAAGTTATCGAAAGGTATGGAGACATGTATATATTATTACCTTTTAACCCCGAATCTTGTATGGTGGCTTAACAGGCCAGTGATGCTCATCAGTGATCAACCCTATTGGAGCGAATGTAGCACTATGTACGATGCGGGAAAGTTTAAAAGAGCTCAAAAACAACCACTGAGTGGTCATTTAAGGCTTTACACCTATAAAGCATTAAAACAACTACTAGAACTGCATGGCTTTAAAGTAATTGATTCAAAGGAAGTAACATACAACAATCTTCCCAAAGTCTTTAAACACTTAGACAGACTAATATCCAAGATACTAAGTCTAGCCCAGGTAATCATGGTGTGAGCACGGAAATAAGGAATAATAATAATAGTATAGCTGTTCTTATTCCGAGCTATGATAGACCGCAAATATTAAAGATGACTTTACGAAGCTGGCTTAAAGCAAACTTTGTAGATAAAGTATTTGTAGTGGCTCAAGCTTCTTCAAGCGATATTTTAAAGAAATATGAAGAAATTATTAATAGATATAATAAAAATGATCAAATAGTCTATAAGCTTGTCCTTAAAAAATTAGGATCTGTTAAGGCTAGAAATGCTCTTTTAGAAATGGCTTCCATGTATAGTTGTAACTATGTGGTAATGGCAGATGATGATTATCTTTTACCTGATAAAAACTCGCTAGTTATAATGGCCAGAAAGCTCGATTTAGATAATAAATTCGGAGCAATTGGAGGGAAAGTAGTAGTTATAAATAGACGTAGGACTGACCCGGATTTCTTTCTAAATTTGCCAATGAATTTAGCCGATTTACTATCAAGATTAAGCGGCTATATATTTCTTGATATAAAGCATGGGCCAAGATTCTCCGAATTTTTACCTCCATTTTTCATGATCAAAAGAAGTATTCTGAATAATCTACGGTACGATGAAATCATGAGTGCACCAACAGGTTTCAGAGAAGAAAGCGACTTTCAACTTCAAATTAAACGTCTGGGATACAGACTTCTCTATGATCCTGAAGTATACGTGATCCATTTGACGATTGAGGAAGGCGGTAATAGACCAAAAATAAGTATGGGAGAAAGGATGTATTGGAAAGCTCGAAACCATACGATCTTCATTTTAAAGTGGAATAAATCGACCTTGAAGAGAGTATGGTACATAGTGTTTTCTGTTTTGATCCTTTTTCTTTATAGAATTTGGCATGTTCCGTGGATTCTCAGAGGTGTAAAGGATGGAATGCGTACCGCTTTAAGAGTTTGTTCTAAAATTTAGGTGGTCATAATGCTTATACTTCATGCTTTTCACAGTTTCTATCCTTCTATTGGCGGTATGGAAAGGGCTATTCAGGGACTAGCTGAGGTTCAAGCTAAACTCGGGCATGAAGTTTATATCATTACCAGCACTTACGGTGTCCAACAAAGACCCATTAACGAAGTACTTAATAACGTGCACATCCATAGAATTGAGGCTTGGAGGTTTCATTATCCTGATTTGACGATCCCCAGAATTATACCTGTAGAGGTGCTGAAGAAAGTCGATATAGTTCATGTGCACAGTCATAACAGTCTCTTCAGCATGAAAATGCTTAATGAATCCTTTAAGTTTGGAGTTAAAACTGCCTGTTACTTTATGGCCGTCGACGCCTTTATGGATCATCCGAACTTCTTCGTAAGACTCTTTGCACCTTACTATGAAAAATGGAATGCGAGGAAGGCACTAAAGATAACTGATTTGCCATTAGTGAAGAGTATAAGGGACTTGGAGATTTTAAGGGAAAAATATAGTGTTAAAGCTGAATACTTGCCTGATGCTGTCCCAGATTACTATTTTACTACTCAAAAGGCTGATCTAGATGAGTTCAGGGAGAAGTTTGGAATAAAGCAGGAGAAAATCTTCTTATTTATCGGTAGAATGCATAAGCTCAAGGGACCTCAAATCCTAGTCAGGGCATTAAAGTACGTTGGCGAAGACGTTGCAGCCGTCTTTATAGGACCTGACGATGGATACCTCAGAAAGACCTTGGGCCAAGCTGAGAGAATCGGCGTTAAGAGGAGGGTCTATTACTTGGGCTATGTGGACGAGAAAACGAAGATAGAGGCACTTGACTCGGCCACAGCCCTCGTCCTTCCATCATTGGCTGATTACGTTGAAGTTTACCCAATGGTCATTTCGGAGGCATGGGCTAGAGAAAAGCCCGTGATAGCATCAAGGGTTGGCGGAATCCCCTACAGGATTAAACAAGGCATCAATGGCTTGCTAGTCAACCCTTCAGACCCGAAGATGCTGGCGGAGGCAATGTTGAGATTAGCTAATGATGGGGAATTGGTTAAGGAAATGGGAAGAAATGGGAGGAAAGATGTTTTCTCGTGGAGAGAAATAGCTGAGAAATCTATCCAGCTCTACAAACAGATCCTAGAGAGGTAAGTGTAATGAGCGAAAAATTCATCCTAGTGATTGGCGGGGCTGGTTTTATAGGTAGCCACATGGTGGATAGGCTTGTTTCTGATGGCTGGAGAGTCAGGGTATTGGATAATTTCAGCAGCGGGAGGATGGAGAATATTGAGCATCATAAGGGTAGCCGAGATGTAGAGATGTTAAGGGGGGACTTGAAGAATTTTAAGGAGGCTGAGGAGTCCGTTAGAAATGTTGATGTTGTTTTTCATTATGCTGCGAATCCTGAGGTGCGTGTGAGCACAACAAATCCCGAGATGCACTTTAACGAGAATGTTGTAGCAACTTTCAACCTATTGGAGGCCATGAGGAGGAACGATGTTGGAGAGCTTGTCTTTGCCTCCTCAAGTAGTGTCTATGGTGAGCCTGAAGAGATACCTGTAGGCGAGGAGGCTCCTATAAGGCCTGTATCAGTTTATGGGGCGAGTAAGGCCGCATGCGAGAGCCTCATACATGCCTACTCGAAACTATATGGTATTAGGGCTATCATCCTCAGGTATGCAAATGTCGTCGGCCCCAGACTTAGACATGGCGTTATATGGGACTTCATGAGCAAGCTAAGGAAAAATCCAAGCGAGCTGGAGATACTCGGCGATGGGAAACAGGTAAGGAGCTACATATACGTTGACGACGCTATAGAGGCGACAATAATCGCGTGGAAGAGTAGTAAAAAGAGTTTCGAAGCCTATAACGTGGCCTCCGAGGATTGGATAACAGTTGACGAAGTTGCAGATGAAGTTATAAGCATCATGGGGCTAAATAGCGTGATAAAAACCTACAAGCCCATGCTACATGGAGTTGGGTGGCCGGGAGACGTGAAGAAAGTGGCGCTGAAGATAGAGAAGCTGAAGGCGCTCGGCTTCAAGCCCTCCGTGAGCTCGAGGGAGGCCGTCAGGGCCACGGCGAGAAAGCTCCTAGAAGAGTTAAGGAGTTCAATTGTGGAGAGGTAACGAATTAAGTGCACCGTTATGAATACCTTAAGAGGCCATGGATTTGGTAGAGAGTGTTAGTGCCAGGAGTGGAATGCAGTTATGAGTAACATTCTTGAGTCGTTTTTGCGGTCTCTAGATTCCATGTTAAGTTTAGATGGAATAAGACCGATGTATTGGCTTTTATATGTTGCAGTTTGCTTTTTTGTTCTCACGCTTCTGCTACCAAATTTCAAAAGTCATTGTAGCAGGAATAATAGGCATGGGCGTAAGTTATGCCTCTTAGTTTGCCTATTGCTTCTTTCCTCGATTGGAGTTTCAATATTTGCCTTCATATTGGCATATCTCTCAGGTCATTTCTACTCCCATTATGTTGCATTGGGTTTGATTGCTCAGCTGTTTTGCTCATTTATTTTAGCATGTTCATGGCAGAATTTTGAAGGTAAACGTAACTTAGAGTTCGTCAAAAAGTTCCTGATGCATTTTAATGCCATCGTAATAATATTCGTATTGACTGCTAAATGGCTCATTAGAGGCATAGATGCTGAGGAGACATCTGCTGATACATTGAACATATTCTTCAACGGCCGTTTCGAGTATTCCTTACATGCTGGATGGTATGATTTAGCCCCGGTGGACTCCATAATAAAAGTGATACTCTTGAATACGGGTGGCAACAATAACCCCTACAGCCCCCTCGAAACGTTCATGATATCGTTTCTGGTAGGTTTCTCCTTATACCTTGTAGTTTACAGTTATATGAATATGAAAGATAAAGGGTTCTTGAGCGCTCTAACTCCCTTGGTCCCCGCCTTATTAATGATTCATCCATATGCTTTTCTTTCAGGTGTTTATGTAACGCCTACTAACGTTGCCTCCGCTCTAGCGATAATGTCAATTATGGTGTTTCTAAGGCTTCTGGAGACGCCTTCCCGCTCCTCTTTGCTAGTGGCGAGACTTTTGTTCATCACTTCCGTGCTCGCACATCCCTTTTCCCTCATATCTCTAATATTTGTAGGTGTAATGTTGTTATCAAGATATGCAGATATGAAAACCCTTTCCGGCCAAGAAGCATGGTTTTTCGCATCAATCTTAACGATATGGACGGCTAAGACAATCTACACTGCCACGCTTCATGGTATTGTAAGCGTTTATAATGCTGCCATTGATGGCCTCCTTTCCGTAGCCGGACGTGAAGAATTTTTGGCCGTCCGAAACTTAGGTTATCTTACGTTGCCTAAGCTAGCGTTAGCTTCATTCTCAGCGTCACTAGGCATACTCGGCGGGGTTTCTGTAAGACATCTATTTTATGTGGCGAGGAGACGTAGTAATCCGACGTGGTACAGCTTCTGGATAGTATTATTTGCAGGGGTCACGGGTTTACTGGTCCTATTGAGCGCGCTCGGAGGCTACTCGAGGTATCTCATAGTACCCTCTGCCTCACTTTTATTCATATCTATCATGTTTCATCTTAAGGGGAAAGGCCCTCCTTCTCGCTACTTTTTGGCATTAATCATGACCTCGGCCCTTCTAACCTCGCTAACCCCAGCCATAATTGCAGACCAGTATTCGTTTCCAACAGTGGCTAAACTGTCAGACAAGACCATGTTCACTATTGCTAGGTCAATACTTGAGAAGTTGGACCCTGAATTTATTGCGGATAGGTTTTATGGTAGCTCTAGGATGAGGTTATATATGGTTCAAGAAAGTGAGTTTTTCAGAATGCATGGAGAAGCAGGCCTCATTACTGAGAAAATAATATTAAGTGGTGTGGTTAGTGCAAGGTCTTATTGGGAATTTGTTGGAAGAGGCCCTCTCGACGCTTTTACGGGAGAACTTGACTATGCGACGGTTAACGCCGTATTTGATTCAGGCCTAGCAAAGGTTTTAGAAGAATGGAGCAAGCCGTAATATCCATAGTGTTGACGACGTTTAATTCTGAGGGGAGTATTCGTAATGTACTAGATTCGATAGCGAAGCAGGATTTTCCATTAAATAACATAGAGGTTATAATAGTTGACGACGGATCTAAGGACGGGACGGTGCGTGTAATTGAGGATTTCATTAAGGAATATGGAGATAAATTCCTGCGGGTAAAATTCGTGGCTCATGATAAAAATTATGGCGTATCTAGGGCGAGAAATGATGGTATTAAATTATGCTCAGGTGAATACATACTCATATTAGACCACGATGTAATCCTATTAAGTGATACCCTCAGGTCTCTCTTAGGATACTTGGAAAATGCTCCGCAGAAAGTTGTTGCAGCTATACCCTTACATTATGTCCAAAATGGAGGTGTCTTAACTAGGTGGGTTGAATCGATAATGTTCAACCGTTTAGTAAAGAGTGAGGTTATCACTAGCTGCGCTCTCGTCAGGAGACGGGTTATAGAAGAGATAGGGTACTATGATGAAACCTTAGGGCCGCCATTCACAGTTTATGAAGATATAGAGTACGGTGCGAGGGCTCTATCAAAAGGTTATGAGATACATTTACTTGGCTGGTTGAAGGTGATACATGACACACGCGAAGCTTCAGATTCACGAGGGGGAAATAGGCTGCATCTCCAAAACATTATTGCTAGGTTCACTTCAATTTTGAGATCATTAAGCAATCCAAATTATAGATATGCATTGAAAAAGTTTCTTGTAAGCGCTCCCCGAACATACAAAGTTAAGTGGGGGCTTTACTCAGCAGTAATGCCCTTCTTGGCGATCGCGTTTATTGTGGCTTTAGCCTTCGGATTAACAGCCCCCCTAATTATTCTGGCTTTTGTTACGTTTGCTTTATACCTAGATGTCTTGAGGCAGTATTGGAATCCAAGGGTTCCACACATTTCTCTCCTATATTCGGCAGTAGCGTTGGTCTGGAGAATTGCTAGATCCACAATGCTGTTGAACATCAGTACATAAGTGTCGATTAGATGATGGTAAATGAAAGCTCTCTATATAGCTTATAACGACGTATTTAGTAGGCACGAGTTGGGCTTTGTAGCAGCCGTAAGTGAGTTGGGAAGAGTTGACGTAGTTGTTTTAAGCTCTAAAGTTCTTATGCACAAACTTCGTGTCGCAAGCGATAATGGTGAACATGCGGTTACGTTCTATGAGGTGCCTTGTAGTGGGCTCGCACGATTTTCCTATTACGCGAATATTGTTAGGGGCGTGCTAAAGGCCGAAAACTACGATATTGCATTTGCTACGCCTAGGTTACCTGTATTTATTGCGAGATCTCTACGAGATCTGCTTCACCATATCATTTTAAGGCTTTGGAGCATTAGAGCGGCGAAGTTAAGGGATAACCTGAGGTTTGGGGCACGTGAAGACGTTTTCATCTACGTGCCAAGCATACTCGCTAATATGACCTATATGTCTAACTTGACGTACATAATGACTATCGATAATGCCACATATTCATTTGCCAAGAAGATATATCCTATGTTTAAAACTAGGTTACTAAAAATATATCCACCGTACGGTTTCATACGCGAAGACAACAACCGTGAATACCCTAATATTCCTGAGATCATCGACCGCGGAGATTACGTTTTGGGCTTCACGAGCTTAAATAAGAAAGGTCCCTACTTAAAATTCGAGGCAAAACCTCACGCGACAGTCCTATATCAATTGGCTAGAAATGTTGATGTTAACGTAATCCTTGCAGGAAGCACTCTCGAGGATTGGAAACAGGCATTCCCAAACTTAGAACCTCCTCGTAACCTCCACATTATTGGGAGAGGCCTCGGAGACGACATCGTCGCTAAACTCTATGACAAAGCCAAACTAGTAGTAGCGCCTATAACAAACAGAAACATTTCCAATAGGCTGCTAGAGGCGCTATTTTACGGGAAGCCTGTCATTTCAACAGAAGTCGTCAGATACGTACACCCAGAGCTTAGGCACGGAAAGCATGTTTACATATCTAGCTGGGATAACATAGTAGAGGATGCTATAAAACTCTTGAGAGATGATGAAGCGATAGAGGGGTTGAGGTTGGGCGCTAAAGAGGCCTATACGACATACTTCTCCACGATGCGAAATGTAGCGTTTGTTAAGAGGCTAATTTGAATGCGTGTGCTCCACGCATCGCATATAGCGAATTACACGCCTCCAGCGGGCTATGGCGGCGTAGAGCTCATGGTTGATACCCTTGCTAAAGAGCAAGTTGCCAGAAGTTACGACGTACTGGTTCTGGGAGTAAAGCCCGATGACGTCTTAACACCGTATGAGGTAAAAGCTGTTTTTAGAAGACCTATCAAGAAGCCTCTGGCTTGGCACAAGGTCTACTACTCACTCCTCTTAGCAACTATTTCGAGGGGCTTTGACGTCGTACACATACATGTACAATGGCTTACTCCAATAGCATCAATTATTAAGAGTCTTCGTGACAAAACTGTTCTGCTAACACTTCATGCCGATCCAAGCAATCTCATCGCCCATTTAGGTGTACCATTGGTAGCCATTTCGGAGACTCAGAGAAGAAGATTAGAGTCAAAAGGAATTAAAATTGCGACGGTTATATACAACGGTATAGACGTGGATAAGTACCCTTTTAGATCAGAAAAGGAGGACTTCTTTGTCTATCTAGGGAGAATAGACGAAACCAAGGGATTACACGTAGCCATAGAAGCAGTTAGGAAAAGTTGTGAAAAGCTTGTAATAATGGGGCCTATAACCAATTACAATTACTTCAATAGTTATGTAAAGCCGTTCATAGACAACAAGAACGTTATTTATCTTGACGAAGTAGACTTCGAATCAAAGGTAGAGTACTTGTCAAAAGCAAAGGCACTTCTATACCCCGTTCAATACGAAGAGTTCTTCGGAATAGCTATGGTCGAGGCACTTGCAACAGGAACTCCTGTCATAGGCTTTCCATGCGGATCAGTAACAGAAATAGTTAAAGATGGCGTCACAGGATACTTGGTGAGAGATGTAGAGGAAATGTGTAAAGCTATGAGAGCTGTTGATAAATTAGATAGAAAGGAGTGCAGAAGAGATGCTGAGGAAAGATTTTCATCTAAAGTCATGGTGAAACGTTATGAAGAGTTATATCGTCGTCCATCTTAAAGTAAGATCCTAATGGGATAAATTATTGACTTCTCGCTCTATGAGCATAGATGTTGTAATGCTGACAAAAAACTCTAACAAGTCATGGTTTAGACGTGTGCTTGCTGCTATTAAGAGGATACCACTACACCACTTTATAGTTGTTGATGGATATTCTACTGATGGGACTATTAGCGTTGTAAAGGAGTTCTTTAGAGATAAACTCATTATAGTGAAGACTAGAGGTTCTTTAGGATTGTCAAGATATCTGGGCATGAAGCTCATGGATACTGAGTGGTTTACTTTTATAGATAGTGATGTTGAGATATTACCTAGTTGGTTCAAGGTGGCAAGAAAGTTCATAAAAACGCCTCACGTATATGGTATCCAAGGAGTTTTCTGCAATAGAATGGATAAGCCGGAGAAGCATATTACAGTACTATCACCGTTGAGAGTAAAGAGAAGTTATTGATTACGATTTTAAGGTATGGAATTAATAAGCTCTACGGTGCTGATACGGCACATATTTTACTTAGGAAGAACGTAGTTGATCTCATTAATCGCTGCATTCTTACTCGCCTAGACAGAGGTGAGGATACTTATATTGCATGGAGAATAACTGAATCCGGTTTCCATTACCTTATAGTCCCTGAAATGCAGGCAGTACACTACGGCTCGTTCGGAATAAGTAAGCAGATAAAGCAGGCGACTGGGTATAATGGGCTTCTTTGCAGAATACCATTATCATGCTTAATGCTAAATAGTGTGTCAAGATTTTTACGCATCTCCTAAGAAGAGACAAGTCGTTTGAGGCATATTTAATAGATGCACTCGCAAATCTCTTGTCTTATTTGAAAATAAAGTCGCTGTTGAGGTCTTGCAACGAGAGTCTATGAGATTTATCATTCTTAATCACTGATTACTGGATCAATGTTTTCATCGGAGATTCCTTGAAACCACATTCCCCGCTTAACCAGTTATGCAAAACTTAGGTTTTGATATAAAAAATGGTTTTAATTAGTGCTATTGAGTTAAGGCTTCGTCTCCTAGAGAAGCATAACACAAACAGTCTATGCAACTCAGGCCTATCTTATAGCATAAGCAAAGAGTTCTGGTGGTGACGAAGTTTTTCTGGCCTGAGGGAGGGGGTGGTGAGCTCGCGACATACTTAATAGCTAAGGACGTGCTTTCAAAGTACTTTAGGGTAACGATAATTTCCGGCACCAAGGAGCCAGCAGCCGACGTCCTCAAACATTGCAGATATGTCTGGTGGCATCCGTTTACGGAAAAGTACAAGCCCATCGAATGGCTTAAGCTCATCGAGAACGCTGGGCAGCTCGCGAGACTCGTTAAGCAAGCCGATATCGTGTACATTCCATCACATACTCTACTACCGCTGGCGATAATCGCTAAAAGGATTAAGCCAGACGTTAAAGTGGTAGTCCACTTACACAACTATCAGCCGCTGACGTATACATCGGTCGTGCTCGCAGGTAAGAGGCCTAACATGGCAACAGATCTCATGGTTGAGCGTTGTGAGCATGGAAGCTCGTTGCGCGCAGTCTTCGCGGGCATGGGTCACTACATAAACCTCGCCAGCAGGCCTGCGCTACACTATGCCGACAAAGTTGTATGTGTGTCCAGGAGGCAACATGAAATTTTAACCGAGAACCTGCCTACGTTGAAGAGTAAAGCCATAGTGGTGTACAATCCGCCACCACAGCTCCCAAACGTTGAGAAGAGTCTAGATCTCGAGCCTACAATCCATTATACTGGTGGGGGAAGCTATGTTAAAGGCTTTCACGTTTTCATGCAAGCTGCGTTGAACATTCTAAAGCAAGGAAACCGTGCTAGCTTTCTTTTAACAAAAGAGTTTAAACGTGAGCACGTGGTGTTAATAAGGAAGTTGGACGACACTTTTAAAAAGACGTTTAGGTTACTTGGACACTTGTCTCATGATGATGTGTTAAAGCTTTACTCTAGGAGCTACGCGGTTCTGGTGCCTTCTACATGGGAGGAGCCTTTACCCTACGTGATTTTTGAGGCTATGGCTGCAGGTCTCATACCGGTAGTTACCGAAATGACAGGCTCTAAAGACCTAGTTAAACTAGTAGATCCAAGTTTAGTTGTTCCATTAGATGTTGACGCTATTAGCATGAAAATCGTTGAAGTACTGTCCATGGATATCAGGGAGAAGGAGACCCTTTCAAGAAGAGCTAAAAAAGTCGCTGAGGAGTGGAGTGCGAAAACGAAAGAGAGTTTCCTTAGAGGTATAGCAAAGGGGCTTCAGATAAGCGAGGGAATACGTTCTCTGCCAAATGAGATGCAGACAAGGTGAGAGGTCAGGTGAAAATATCAGGGGTTCTGTATAAGCCGCTCGCATACCTCTTTTACACGCGCGTGAAAAGGCAGAGAGTTCCCTATGAAAGAAAGATAAACTTTCGGGCTTTAGGCATTAAATCTAAGACATCTATCAAACTTAGCCTTAATCCTATAGATCAAGGATTCTCCCGAGAATTTTCATTATATGGTTTTAGAGAGATTCTAAATAGTCTCTTTGTCTACTACATTGTCAGAAAGTATCGACCATGCGTGATAGACGTCGGAGCCAACCTAGGATACTACGTCGCTTTAGAGGTCATGGCTGGTGCGGAGAAGGTCATTGCATTAGAACCTATACCACTCACTTTTTCTTATTTGAGGAGAAACGTAAAGGCATATGAGAACGTCATAACACTTAATGTGGCTCTAGCCGATAGAGAGGGAGAAGTGGACATGATAGTCCCTAACGCCTTTAACTTAGCTCATGTAGCCGAGGGGGATCGAGGCACTCATCACATTAGGGTCAAGAGCGTCTCCCTAAGCACTCTAGTAACAGAGTTAGGATTACGAGATAAGAATGTAATGTTAAGAATGGACGTAGAAGGTTACGAATACGTGGTACTAAGTAAGAACATACCTGGGCAAATCTCATTAATTAATGTTGGAGTTCACCCTAGAAATTATGACATAAAAAATTTGCCAGAAAAATGATGGATCAAGGATTCTCAATCGAGTACTGGGGAAATGCAATACACCCATACATATTTTTCAAAAGACAACAATAATAAACGTCCAATGAGGTTTGGATATTGTCACGAATTCTGCTTATCCGCTTTTACGAACCTCTAAGATCAAAGTTTAAGGCCTCAACTGGTAGAAGCCTTATCAAGCTTGATGGATGCGTTGTTAAAATGTATAATGATACTATCGAATCCCAATATGAATATGATGTACTTTCAGAAATTGCTCATTTTAATCCAATTACATTTAAAGTTCCAAGAGTATTCAGGTTAATTAGAACTCGGAGCCGTAACGCGCTTATTATGGAACGTATTGTAGGGCATAATCTCGACAATTACCTATGGAATTTTTGGCTATACAATGACCTGGAAGCAGTTAGAGTCTTTTATAGACTTGGAAAGGCAATAAGGGAGTTACATAGTTTGAAACTAAGCAGCTTACGCAACAGTAACCTCCCTTCATCATGCCCTGAATTGAAGCATGTGATTACAGAACTAACCAAGAAGCTTGCCGCATTAAAGATAGTTGATAACAATCTCTTCAGCGCAATCTTAGATGTTCTTAAAAAAGCAAATACGGTTAATGAGATTTTCCTCCACGTTAATCTGCATGGCGAGCTTTACTTTACGCATATACTAGTGCAGGATGATAGAATAGTACTGCTTGACTTTCACAATGCACAGAGAGGGCCATCTTATTTCGACTTAGCTATGCTCAGCATAAGCCTGTACGTTTCTCTCGCATTCCCATTCCAAGCTCAAAAGCGGTTCACACTCTTGATAGAGGCCTTCTTAAAGGGTTATTACGGCAAAGACTTAAGTGCTGAAATTATCAAATCGATAAAGCTTACGGAACTCTATTCAGCCCTCAGAGAAATCTCAGTTTATGCCAGAACTTTACATGCTGAAGTCTCACCAATAACAAGTCTCTTAACCACACTCAAAATAAAAAGACTCAAGGCAGCCATAAAGGAGATTATTCTACCCAAGTTAACTCTCTAACAGAAAGCAGAGGTTATTAAAGATGGAGAGAGTGAGGGAAGATTGGCTTCAGCCTATAAGAGAGCAAAAATAGAGTTAGAGAAAGAAATCCAGGACATAGACATTTTTGACTATAACGTGGCTAAGTCTCTGTCAGAATTTTTTAAAGCTGGTGATTTGGTTTTAAAGGCTGGATGTGGTACTGGGCGATTTTGTTTCTGGCTTAATAAAAGGGGGGTCAGCTGTATAGGTGTAGACATCGTTCCAGAAATAGTTAAGAAAGCTGCCTTTTACGTTAAAGAAAGGGCTTTCAAACACAATTCATAGTTGCTGATGTTTGTAACTTGCCTCTTAGAGATGAATCAATAAATGGCTATATCTCACTTGGCGTCGTGGAGCACTTCAGATCTACGGTAGAAGTGATTAAGGCTTTTAAGGAGTGTAGAGGGGTTTTGAAAAAAGGCAGCAGGGCGCTTATTACAATTCCAAATATCCTCGTTCCATTTCGAAACAGATTGCTCCTCTATATATCTAGAGGTAGAATAGGTATGTTTCACAAAGCTTACACGAAAAGAGCCTTTCACTAATTAGGACAGATTATTGGATCCGGTGTTAAGGTCGAAGTATTTGATCTTTGGTTACCGGTTTACAACATCCTTGACGGTATCTTGAAAAGGTTGAGAATCAATGAAAAGACACGGCGCCAAATAAGGATTGCTTTTATAAGACTACCGCAACCTTCCTTACTAAAACATTTTCTAGGGTATATCTACCTTATTGCGAATAGGCCGTAGTCAAAAAGAGTAATCATATACAGCAAACAACAGACAAAATGACATATCATGTCAATAATTTGCCTCTTTGGACCAGATGGTGCTGGTAAAACCACCTTAGCTAAAGCCTTAGCCAGAAAGCTTGAAGATCAGGGTTTTAATGTCAGGATTTCGTGGATGAGGGGCACCCATACGTTAGCTTCTCTGTTGGCTAGGTTTCTGTCCAGATTCACCCTTTTTAAAGGCTCCGACAACCCCTACTATGGAATATCGATCCCATACGGTGCGAAAAGAATATGGCAACTAATAGAGTTCATATCAGTACTGCCTATCCTATTTACTAGGTTCATGCTACCCAGCCTTTTAGGCTACATAGTTATAACTGAAAGATATCTGCCAGACTTTCTAGTATGGGTCTCGCTCACCACAAGGAACGCGAGTTATTTAAGGAAGTCGGAGGCGAGGTTCATGCTTGCCCTATCGATGAAGGCGGACGTGAAGGTCTACGTAACGGCCTCTGAGACTGAACTGGCAAGGAGGAGGAGGAAGGGAGAAATCAGTCACGATTTCCTGAGCAGACAACTTAAACTCTACGATAGAGTAGCAAAGCTTGTCAGAGCATATAAAATCGACACAACAGGAAGAAGCATCAAAGAGACATTAGATAGCTTGCTTAGCTTGATTCAACCATTAGTGGCACGAGATAGTTAAGCGTTTGTTGGATGCCTAACCTTTAAACCCTATGTTATAAAAATATTTAATGACTATCTATTATATTATCACGAGAGTTGTGCGGTATGATTAGAGTTGCTATAATACGGAGGGGCGATGTTGGCGGAATAGATGGTGTTAATCGTTTTATATTCACTTTAGCTTATGGAATGAAGAAATTGGGTTATCAAGTAATGGTTTTTGGTCATCACATGACTGATAATCCAAGCGAGTTATTCGGTGTCGATGTTAAGACAGCCGTTATAAGCAATAGTAGTAATGAAGGTTACATTAAATGCATGTGGGATTGGTACGTAAAAGGGTCAGAGATCTTGAAAAGGTTTGAGCCAGATATGATTATTGTTAATGGGGTTGTGCCGTTGAGGCTTAGAGCCTTCAAGGTTGCCGTCAACCATGGGAATGCCATATTTGAACTTAGAAGAAGCCGTTTTAAATCGTATATAACAAAGATATTGTATAGCAAATATGATCGTGTTGTGTGCGTCTCAAGTAAGGTGGCTTCTGAAATGAAGGAAATAGGATTGATGTGCGATGACATTATACCCATCCCAATAATAGTAGAAAACTATAATCTCGAAGTTGGCAGAGAGGCTTTAATCATGCATGTAGGTACCGCTCGAAGGAAAAGACCAGACATCTCGGTTAAAGCTGTAGAGATACTTAGAAATTTAGGTTATAATGTGAAACTTGTATTAGTAGGTCCTTATGAGGAGAAGAGGAATTATATAACCGTGAAGAGTAGATGCCCAGACAGAGAGTTGAGAGAGTTGTACTCAAAATCGCTAGCACTCATACATCCTTCAGAGTGGGAAGGATTCCCTTATGCAGTACTAGAGGCCTAAGCTTGTGGAACGCCAGTTATAGCTGGTCCAGGGGTTCCCGATGAGGCTCTAATAAATGGGAAATCTGGCTTTAAAGTATCAAGTTTTAATCCTGAGGAATATGCAGAGAAGTTAAGAGCGTTACTGGAGGACAGATCATTGTGGGAACATATGAGTAGAGAAGCTAGAAAATACGCGAGAAATTTTGATTATGTAAAGATAGCCATGCAATACGTCAAGTTTATTGACCGGTCTTGAAGTTCAACTAGGCCGAGGAGGTTGGGATGACCATTAAACCTATAGAAGCCCTCCTCAACATAAAGGACTTCATTGAAAATTATAAGGATGAGAAGGTTAGGCATAGTTTTTATCTCGAGTTTTCTAGGAGGTTGCTAGTGTTACAACTTGTAAAAAAATATGTTTCCAAGGGTAGCCTTGTTGTCGATTTGGGTGCTCAACCGTTCATAGTGAGCTGTGCGCTGAAGTTGATGGGTTATGAAGTTATCGCCTATGATTATGATCCTGACCGTTACTTGGATATTGCAAAGGCTTTCGGCGTTAAAGTTATCAGATGCGATCTGGAGCGAGATAGCTTAAGCATGGAAGATGGTTCTGTCGACTGCGCAATACTTTCAGAAGTTATTGAGCATTTAAACCCATACTATATAAATCACACTTTAACGGAGGTGAACCGTATTCTTAAGGTGGGCGGAAAACTCATAGTAACAACTCCGAATATTGCATCACTATTCAGGAGATTAAAGTTGCTAATAGGAAAACAACCAGTATATAGACTTCATGTTAAAGAATACACGAAATATGAGGTGGAAGAACTGTTAAGGGACTCTGGCTTCAAAGTATTAGAAAGTTTTTACAGCGAAGTAAATGACCTACAATTTGTTGAAGCAAATCCAGATGACTACTTAAGAATCAACAGATACCATGGCCTCATAAAAATTCTGCTGAAGAGGCCGAGTAGAATTAACCTGCTTAGAACGATCGCCTTCCCCCTTGTAAAAATTATACCAACATTCAGAATGATAATAGTGGTTGTCGCCGAGAAGAGCAAGCATCGAAAGCCCACATTAATAGAGAGATGGGGATAAAGCACATTAAGAGTAGTCATAACTCTAGTAGCATATAAGAGCGCATGAATTAAGAATATTATATTATATGAATAGATTAACTGCAAAGCTTCTTAAAGTTGTTGTTTACGGTGCTGAGCTGGATGTTAACATAGCCCCTCTTTTAAACCATGCAAGGAAGAATAAAATTCTGCTTCACCTGCTTAGAGCACTGAATAGTCAGGGCTCTCTACGAGAGCAGCAGGAGTCATGTATGAGGAGGATGATTGAGATCGTTCACGTCCTCTCAAAACTATTAAAGGACTATAATTATGCATTTTTCAAGCTGATCAAGCCTATAAGCTATGTTCCCGCGGACGTGGATCTCCTAGTAGACGCTAGCCAAGCTAGGAGGGTTGCCCATGAGATCATGCGTCTAGGCTATACTGTTGCGGTTAAAGATCCATACTGTATAACGTTTGCGAGGGGCGACTCGATAATAGACCTCTATGTTCATCCAAGCCTCGGCGGAGTAGTATTCATGGATGGGCAAAGGCTTCTGGACCACTCATGCACCATCGAATTCAACGGAGCCGAAGTCAGATCCCTTGAAAGCCATGCTGAAGCACTTGTAGCAGCATCCCACGCCATATATAAGGAGCGAATCTATACCTTAAATGACTACTTTACAGTAGAGAAGTGGACATCTAAGAAAACCACGAGGCTCGCCCAGGAACTCAACTGTGAAGAAGCCCTCGAAATCGCCATAAACTTGAACAAGAAGATCCGTCTAGGACTTCTTGAAACACCTTACAAAATCCCAATACTAACATGGCTGGAACTGTTAATGAGAAAATTCCAAACAGACAGTCTTACGAGAGCAACCTCGATGGGCATACTAAAAACCCTAGCAAGTAAGCGCACAGGCGAGCTACTAATATCAAAGCTCACAAGAGAAACATACTAGGGTACTAGGGCTGCTGCTTGAACATCTTTAAGCTCTTCAATCGTATAACGGTCAGCTTAGTGGACAAGCTTCAAGTTTATAAGGGGAGGGCGGGCAAGTATCTGAGCCACTTTAAACATTATGTTGATGACGCAGGGGTAATTGTGGATGTTGGGTGTGGTGAAGGTGTCTTCAGCAGGGCTTTGGCCTGTCAGGGACGTCTAGTTATAGCCTTAGCCCTAGAAATAAGGTTGCTAAGAGAAATCGAAAACTCACATGTTGAAAAAGTATGTGCGGATGCCCACCATCTCCTCCTTCATGATGGTTCTGTGGACTGTATTCTTTCTCTTCTCGAGCATCTTAAAAATCCGGGGAAGTGTGTGGAAGAGCTGCTTGCACATAACGCATTATCTATGACGCTACAAAGTCCTAAGCATTGCTAAAAAGGCTCCGACTTGAAACACGAGGGTCCTTCCAATGTTACGTTTTGTCGCGCGCGTCTCGTTGCAGCTGGATACTCCATATCAAATGAACAGGCTCGTCGGTGAGCTATACTGGTAAAACCCGACTGGCGAATGGTCAAGCTCGCTGGGGAATTGCCAGCTTCGAGGCCTGAGGTTCAAGCCCGAAGGGCAGGCAGTTGAAGCAGTGGTAGGGGGACGCTCGGCTGAAGTCGATGCCTGCCAGGTAACTCATCTCCCGAAGAGTTACCAGAAGCCGTTTCTCCTTCCAATACGTCTTGTAGAGGAATTGATTAACCCCGTAGGGGTTCAGAGGCATGGCTCCGATACCAGCCTTAGTCTCTGAACGTGTGTTATCGTCCCAGCCGACGAACAATTTGTCTGCCCTGTTATGGAAGCCAGGCAAGGAGGGGTTGAAGGATTTCTTTTGGATTGCTACTTTCGATTCGTATTACGAACCTCCAGGGACCGATCGGAACGGTGTGTGTGGCTACCCGGCTTTTGTTTCCTAGACATGGGCTAGAGTCGCCTGAGCTAACTCCGAATCCTTCGGTATTTTCGTTCTACCAGCCGCTTTGACCCCTCGTTGCGCAGCTAGCTCCTATTTCTTGAGGGCTTTGAGAAAATCGAGGAGCATCTTGGAGGCTGAGTGCTGACCCGTAATTTGTAGTCTATAATCTTCTGGTAGAAGGAGACTTCCTACCAGCCATTGCGGATATCTTAGGCTCTAACTGGAGCGCACACATTGTTAAATACCCTTAAGTTTAAAATAAGAACAGGGGGGCTGGTAGTTGGATGGGTCACGTGAGAGTAAAGGGAAGTCTGGGTGACCCTGAAAGGCATACCGTCCTTGACGTAGATTTTCTGACGGATACGGGAGCTTTCTTCACCACAATCTCCGTCGAGCTTGCTGAGAAGCTAGGGATTAGAGTCGTAGCAAGGACAAAGGCAACCTTAGCTAACAAAACAGAAGTCGAAGTAGGCCTCTCCTATGCCTATGTAAAAATATTGGACAGAGAAGCCACTCTCCCGGTAGCCATAATGGATGTGCCTGAGCCTCTGCTCGGTGTGACCACCCTGGAAGGGTTAGGACTTAAGGTTGACCCCGTAAGTGGCGCCATCGAGAAGACCAGAGCCTTCACAGTAGGAATGTTGCAAACTGCATAAAATGGATTCAAAATCGTGGGTTCGAGTCTCGCACTGGGGAGATAGGCAATAGGGATAAGTCAGCAGTTTCAGAATAGAGGGGTTTGAATATTGTTGAGTACAGGAATGTATCTTGGGGGTTGGGGGCCACCTTACATCGTATGCCAGCTCCAGATGCGAGTATGTGAACAAAGACCCAAGAGGGGCAGGGCAGGAGAACACATCAAGAAACATATGGAAGACATCCCTTAGGATGTGGGGACACGGGTTTCCCCCGAAAGGAGCCAAACCCTATGACAAGCCCCCGATGAACCTAGAGGGAGATGAGGCGGTGAAGCTCAAGAACCAAGTATGGATCCTATACAAATCCATACTTAGTTCAAAACCCTATCGATTCTCAGCCCACATTCCATGCATTTGAATATTTCTGCCCTCTTAGGTCTTTATTTACATACCCGCATCTGGAGCAGGTCTTAGATGTGAGCTGGGGCTTAACATATAGGGTTAGGTGCAAATTGGGAAAGGTTCTGGTTAAAGGTGGTGCAGGCTTCATGGGAAGCCACTTGGTAGATGTGCTAATGGAGCGGGGAGAAGAAGTCTGCGTGTTCGACAACCTCTCAACCGGTTCCCTTGAAAATATTAGACATTGGCTTGACACTCCGAACTTTACGTTCATAAGGGGAGACCTCTTGAATCCAATTGACCTAGAGAAACTATACATTGAACGCTATAGCCTCATCTTTCATTTTGCAGCAAACCCAGAGGTCAAAATAGGCTCAGCAGAGCCGAACACCCACTTCCAGCAGAATATCGTTGCAACCCACAACCTCTTAGAGCTTATAAGAAAGGCTGGTACCCAACCGACACTAATCTTCTCCTCCTCCACATCCACGGTATACGGGGAAGCCTTAAAGATCCCAACACCGGAAGACTACGCCCCACTCAAACCCATATCAACCTATGGCGCGTTAAAACTCTCCTGCGAAGCACTAATCACAGCATACGCCCACACATACGGCTTCAAAGCAGTAATCTACAGGCTTGCGAACATCGTAGGACCAAGATGCAGACACGGAGTAATCTACGACTACATACAGAAGCTTAAAAGAAACCCGGAGGAGCTTGAAATACTCGGAGACGGGACCCAGACCAAATCATACCTCCACATAAAAGACTGCGTAGACGCCATACTCCTAGGGCTGGAAAACCCAACCGAACAGGTCGAAATATTCAACGTCAGCTCAGAAGATCAGATAGACGTAAAAACCATAGCCCAAATAGTAATAGATGAAATGAAGCTTGAGAACGTTAAGCTCATATTCACGGGAGGAGTGGAGGGTGGAAGAGGTTGGAAAGGAGATGTCAAAAACATGTTACTCGACATAACTAAGCTCAAAACACTAGGCTGGAAACCAAGGCTCAACAGCAAGCAAGCTATAAGGGAAGCCACTAAAAGTCTGCTTACCACGCCTTTGTGATCAAACCATCAGAACTGAAGTTTGCAACATATTGAATCTCAGTTATAGCATTAGACATTAAAAACAGCTCTTGAAAGGAATGAATGAATAGAATATAATAAAGTATGTGCATATGCTCCTCGTCTTCCTTTTCGAGAAAGCTCAATATGTTGAAGAAAAGAGGAATATTAATTATTCAAGTGCCAAGCCTCCAATATGATAAAAAAGAAAAGTAAGCGATGATGTTATGATCATAAAATTGTTCTCATTTTTCATTACAAGGTTAAGGGAGGAAGCGTTTAAGGAGACTTTAGTCAGCAAAATTCTTTCTTTCATTTTCTTATCTTCTTTAGTAGGCAGAGTTGTTTTTAAGCTAAGTATGCAGGTTAAGATTCTGTCGTTGCGAAGAGGTTTATGGAGCCAGAGGGCTATTGAATATCCTTGGGTATTAGAACAAGTTAAGAGGCTTAAGCATAATGCATTAGTTTTAGATGTTGGATGTGCTGAAAGTTTGTTAAGTCATGAACTTGTTGCTAAGGGTTTTAGAGTTGTAGGGCTGGATATTAGGGATTATCCATTTAAGAATAAAAGAGTTTATTTTGTTAAGAGAAATGTGCTTAACACAGGATTGCCTGATGAAGTGTTTGATGCGATTTTGGTGGTCTCTACTATTGAGCATATCGGGCTGAGTGTATATGGTCAGCTTACGTTAGATGATGAAGGTGATGTGAAAGCTATGAAAGAATTACATAGGATTCTTAAGCCAAAGGGCATCATCATCACAACACCGTACATAGGAAATAATCCTTTCAGAGTAACCTTAACCGAGAGACATTATAACTCAATGAGATTACAAAGACTTGTAGAAGGCTTTAAAATATTGGAAGAGAGTTACTTTTACCCAAGACGTTCAGATAAGAAACTTAGTTGGATAAAAATGAATCGCAAGGAAATTGATGGTCAAATTTTCATAGAGACAGGCCTAGCTTGCTTAGTATTAATGAAGCCTTAGGTAGATGGGCCTGTAGGCTCTCAGTTTTGTTCTAAGTATAGTAAGGCGGCGTATTCCTCTAGTTTACCGGTTAGTGGGTTGAGACGTAGCTGCATAGCTTCGAGGGTTATGACCCCTAATAGAACCCTATCGATATGTTTGCTTACCAGTATTGGCATTATCCTTCTTTTGCCGCTGATCTCCATAATGGCGTGGGTTAATTCGAGTTCATCGGCCCCTTTTGCTGTATAGACCTTCACCCTCTCGCCGACGAGCGTAAGGTTAAGCTCTTTCGCCACGCTTTCAGGGATGACGGTAAATGTGGCTCCGGTATCCACCAACGCTTTCACTTCGGTGAATTCTTTTCCCTCTAGGTTTCCTATTTTAACGTCAACTTCCACATGGGCCATACGCTTGAAGCATACATACCAATTTATAAAGATGAGAGCCAACAAGCTTACGAGGTTACTTACGGTTTATCGGGGAAGGTATGCTAACTTCCTCCTATGCCTTATCCCCAGAACCTTCGCAGGCCGTATGTACCACCTAAGGAATACTTCAACGACATTTCTCGTTGAAGAGACGAGGTTAGAAAAGCTATTAAGAGACTTTATAAACTATTAAGCTTGAGAGTTGGTGTGAGGTGTTGAAGCGTATCCGTATAGGGTATATGAGGGTTAAGGAGGTCTTGGGGCTTGTGAAATTCGAGGTAATACCTGTGGATAGAGATAAAGCTTTGAGGATGCTTGGAGGTGATGTTAACGCCTCTAAGGGTAAAGCTGAGGATAAGAGCTAGGCACAGCGGTAAAGAAGTTACAGTTAAAGCTCTGGTAAACACAGGTTTTACAAGCGACTCCCCAGAGATAGCTATTCCCGCGTCTCTAGCACAAGATCTCAGACTCTGGCCTAAACCTGGAGAGGAAGCTGTAATGGTTTCTCTTGAGACTGGTGGAGGTGTAGTGGAGGGCTACATAATCCCACAAGCTGCCATAGTACAGGTAGTTACCGAGGATCAGATGAGCAGAGAGGTCGTAGCAAACACACTCATAAACCCATACATTGAAGACGTCCTTATAAGTGATTATTTGGCCGAGGAACTACAGATACAAATCTTGTACCCGCGGAGAGGTATATGGAAGTTTACCTATGAAGATAAGGTTAGAGAAAGTGAATAGTAATTTCTCACTTTGAACTCAGTTAAACCATTATGGAGTAGAAGACATTATAATTCATAGAATCTATGAGCTTAAGAGAAAGAAGATTCAAAAGCTTCCTGCGAAGACGAGAAAGAGGCTCCTCCAGGAATATCGTTCAATATCCTTTTGAACCCCACACGAAATTGCCGCTGCATGCCTAATGCCGGAGAGGCCTCGGTCAAGGATCTTAAAAATGATCGGATACCTCAACTTTAGCAGGCAGAAGTTTATAAAGCTACGCTAACACAGTGATGGTTGAATGGGTTACGTTTACGTGGACTTAGTTATCAGGGGAAAGGCTTCGAAAAGTGTCAGAGCCTTGGTCGATACCGGATCAACCTATATTGTGCTGGACCCAGCGACCGTTTCTGAAATCGGACTCCATGAAACCCCTTTTAAGGTTGAGCTGACCCTAGCGGATAAGAGGAAGGTTGAAGCAAAACTCTACCTAGCGGAGGTCGAGGTCGAAGGCAGAGGGGGGCCAGCCTTCGTGGCTGAGCTCGATGTGCCGACGCCAATAATGGGGGTTTATGCCCTCGAAACTTTGGGCCTAAGGCCGAACCCGCTCACAGGAAGATTAGAAATCGTCGGGCCGGAGGGAGGGTACCTCCTCTGATCGATCATCCCCACTTTTCGAACCATCTTACAGTGCTCATCAACCCTTCATCCAACGCTATTCTATCTTGCACTAATTCCCGGAGAAGTACAATATGTAGCAGCACAAGAATTATTTTCCCTTCAGAATTGAGGATGCGACGAGCCCCAGATAGACGTAGATACTTTAATGGACGGTGTTGAAGATGGCTTTTGCCACTGGCTACATAATGCTCCTCAGAAAGCGTGGAGCCGTCTCATCAATCATAGCTATAGCGCTTTTAGTAGCCATAATAGCCTCAACAAACGCCATAGTAAACTACCTAAACCTCCAATCAGAAACCCTCGCGGGGCTCGTAAACCCCCGTGGAACCTACCTTATCCTAAGCTCGAACTCCACAGCCATAACAGATAGCAGACTGTCTGCAGACCTAACAGCCAAACTCAGCAGCCTCAGCTACGTTAAAGAGGTGCTCCCCCAGAAGATGCTGAGAGCCAACCTAACCACAAAATCCAGCAGCCGTACAGTCCAAATCATAGGCGTTGAAGACGTTGGAGTTTTCCTCAAAACGAAAGGAGCTTACATAAACGGGACAACTGCGAAGGGCTGGACAGAGGCTAACGCCGGCGAAATACTTGCAAGGACACTCTCTATCAGCCCCGGAGACGATATAACCCTAACTGTTGACGACACCCATGTCAAGGTTAGGGTTGTCGGTGTATTCAGGAGCCAGACGCAGAGCGACGTTAAACTCTTAGTTCCAATAGAGATAGTCAACGTGCTCGCTGGAAACAACGACACAGTATCCATCATCGAATTCTATCTAAAAGAAGGCGTGGACAGCCGGGAAGCTCTAGACAAAATCGTGCAGCTACTGCCTGAAAACGTTAGGCTCGTCCAAACCCAGCAGCTAAAAGAGTTCGCGAGGCAAATGAACGCGCAGACACTGGCCTTCCTAAACGCCTGGTCCATAGCCGTCTACGCTGTTGTGGCCGCAGCCTCTTACGTAATCGCCACAAGGCTCATAGCTGAGTCAAACTACGAGCTCGCCCTAGTCAAAGCGCTAGGAGCCAAAAAACGCCTCATCTTCACCCTAATACTCGCCTACGCCATAACCATAGCTCTCCTAGGCTCAATATTGGGAATAGCCCTGGGCACAGCCGGAACCCAAACAGCCTCGACCCTGCTTAGGTGGATGCTGCCAAGCGTGGACGTAACACCCTTCCTCGAAGCGGACCAAGCCCTCCGAATACTCCTGTTAACGCTCACTTCATCAATAATTGGCTGCATATACCCTGCCCTGAAATCCGCACCTATAAGATACGTGGAGCAGCCGTCATGAGGTTTTTAGGCTTCAGATACCTCAAGCGGCAGCGCATCCTAACCTTCATAATAGTAATCACTTTATCCTCCATGCTTTTTTCAGTAACCGCACTAAGCCTTCTAGGCTTCTACAGGGGCTTCACCGCTTACCTGGGCGAGGGAGAGGACGTCGTGGCGGTCTACGACAGGAAAAGCCGCACGCCCTTCACAGGCCTTGTTCCATCATACTTGGCTGAAAAGATAAGCGCCTTAGACGGCGTATTGGCAAGCAGCCCTGAAGCCATAGCTCCCTGCATAGTGAAGGGTGAATCAACATTCCTGAGGGGAATCATTCCTGAAGAATTCGCGAAGCTGAACCAGGTAACCATGGTGGAGGGCGACCTGCTTGAGCTAGACGATCTAGACTCTGCGATCGTGGGAAGAAACATTGCTGAAAGGCTCCGCATAAACCTCAACGACAAAGTGCTAGTCTTAGGCATCTTAACAGACCGGTACTTGGAGCTGGAAGTCAAGGGGATTTTTGTATCGCA
>Ga0209393_1000186_pt1 | contig 31878 bp, 27 predicted proteins | sample SSWtaG_2_FD_184117 | JGI IMG/M metagenome (GOLD analysis project Ga0209393, IMG submission 184117) | Hot spring microbial communities from Sandy's Spring West, USA to study Microbial Dark Matter (Phase II) - SSWsed_130316 (SPAdes)... | ecosystem: Environmental > Aquatic > Thermal springs > Hot...
GGGCTGACAGAAATTTCGCCGCTCCAGTTAGTTGGCTCTTTGTCAGTGACGCCGAAAACGATGAATAAGCCTGTGGCGTTGAGGTTGAGGGGCGTGACGGGAGCGATCGTTTTTGTTTGGGCAGCGGCGAGGCGTCGTCCCCGTTGCAATCCCATCGCCCACCGTCCCACACCAACCGCCCCGACAAGAAGGATGAGCAACAACCCAACCGTCAGCGATCGCATCGTCATCATCACCCCCGAAGCAAGTTTTCAGCGACGCCAATGAGTTTGACGCATAACGCTTGCTGGGGCTTTACCTGCCCAAAAGTGTCCTTTGACCGCCACTTTTTGCAGCAGCCTTTCACTGAGCAGCAGATAGGAGTGCGATGGCGAAAACGCCTGAAGTCCCGATGACTTGGGCGCTCCCGTCCTATGGCTCGCTTTTGGCTTTGTCAATCGTCCTCAATGGTGAAGGGCGGTAAGGGTTGGGGTCGGACATTGCCATACTTGTTGGACTGCTTGAGCAAGTCTTCCAGTTTGTGCCACTTGGAATGCCCGTCCACATAGTTGAAGTTCGTCCCCGCCAAATGCATCCCCCAGACGGGACGCCCAGCATTGAGGCCCGTGTGCCAAAGGCGAGGCGGGTTGACATTGTAATTGACGGCATTGGGTTGAAGGGCGCAATTCGCCCAGTTCGCCGTGAAAGAGCCTCCCCCATCCCACATCAGGAAAGTGCTCGCCGGCATGGCGATCTCCGCTAACTTGCGCCATCGCCATACACCCGAAAGACTGAAGGGGCAATTGGTTGGACCAGGGTCGCCTGATGGCGTCGGATCGCTTTGATAGTAAGTGGCATTAGAGGTGTAACTCCAAACAGTGCCCGCTGGCACGCCGTCGCACAAGTGAGGTGTCGTGTCGGGGATGTAACGGGCATTGGAGCGAGAAGGGCAATTGAATAAAGGCACATTGCGCACATAAGGCAGGATGGCTTCAGGCCAGCGATAAAAGCCGGGGTTGCCACAACCTGACCCACCGCCCCCGAACCAGTGGGCGGGCATTCCTTCATCGTAATCCTGCACATATTGCACTGTCGCCAAGCCTAGTTGCCGAAGGTTACTTAGGCAGGACATTTGTCGCGCCTTCTCGCGAACCTGACTGAACACGGGGAACAGAATCGCCGCCAGAATGGCGATTATCGCTATCACCACGAGCAATTCAATCAAGGTGAAGCCGACACGATAAGACAAAACAGGTGAAACTTCACGAACGAAGGTCACATGTCGCCCCTCACAAAAGGCTACAAAACGATGCCGCTTTTCCTTCATCTTCTCTCCCTCCTTTTCCCCCAAAGTGGGGTGATTTCTGAGCCGCTTGCAGTTTAGCACTTTTTTGCGCGTCAATATATGAGCCCCGTTGGAGCAAACTTGAGCATCCCAACGAGACTTTTGGTCAACTTCCATGCTTTAATTTTTGCCCAAGCAGCATTTTGAGAGGGCGAACCTCCCGGTGAGCCCAATTTTTTCCCGACCTGCCGAACTACCGACCTCACGACTTACCGAAAACTTGACTCTGTCAGCCCACATGTTGGGCGTTACTTTGCTACCTGCTCTGGCATGAAAGGCGAGGCATTTGAGATCTTTCGTTTGCCTCGTAGATGAGGGCGACGCCAAAGCCTCCAATCCCGCACATTTGTGGGTCAATTACGCCTTGAACCAATGCTGCCGTCACTGCTGCATCAAAAGCGTTCCCTCCATGCCTCAAAACCTTAACCCCTTCCTCAACTGCCAGAACTTGAGGTGCAACGACCAAACCAGCCATAGGTTATCACCCTTTATTCGGAGTTTTCAAAGGTGTTTCCATTTCTCTCCACTTAATTGCCCGTAACTATGCCAAAATGGTTTAGGTTCACTGAGGTCTGAACAACTCCCCTGATGCAGCCCGCTTCTCAATAATTTCTGCCCATTTTTCTCTCCCTGTAGTCCTTAACCTCTCGCAATAGCGTTTCCAATCCTTTCGGACATCCCAAGGTCCTCCTTCCTGAAAGACAATGCGCATAGGGTCAATTGGCTCAATAGCAGTGGCGAGCATCTCATCGTTCCATTCTTGCAATATCGCCAACCCTTTTTCAACAACATCTGGGCGAGATTGCGCCAAATTCGTTAACTCATGTGGGTCTTCAACAACATCAAAAAGCATTACGGGTGGGAAGTCACTGAATTGTGGGTGATAAGTCCGTATAAGTGCCCATCTTTCAAACATCACACACCTTTGGCAAAGATAAGCCATCTGGCTACAAACAAGGTAACTTCTCCCTTCTTCTTTCCCTTCTTTGAAGGCTTTTGCAAAGCTTTTTGCGTCCCACCTCTCCGGTATCGGGATGCCGAGCAACTCAAGCAAAGTTGCAGCAAAATCAAACTGGTAGTGTAGGGCTTTATCAACTCGTCCCTTTTGGTTGTCAGTTATCCCCGGTATTCGGACTATGAGTGGCACCCTTGTGGTGATGAAATCGCCAGTGTGGTGGTCGCCGTAGAAGTTCAATTCGCCCTGATTCTCCCCATGGTCTGAGGAAATTATGATGGCTGTTTCGTCAAGCACACCCTCCTCATCCAAGATGTCAAGTATTTGACGAACATGGTCGTCAGTGTATTTTATGCCAACATCGTAGCCGTCAATCCATCGCTTCCAATCAGACAAGTTCGCTATATTTTCTGGCATCCTTTCCCATTTTCCTCCCGCCCACCAAGTCCATGAATCTTGTGCGGAGCGATACCCACAGCCTTCCCAATGTTGACGCAAAATCTCCTCAGTAAGCCAACTTGGTGGTGGGTCATCCTCAAACGGGTTACCGTATTCAAGAGGTGTCCTATACGGCGTGTGTGGGTCCCAATAGTTGATGTGCAAAAACCATTTATCTCGCCTTGCATTTCGCTTAAGCCAATCAATGGCAATCGGGTTTATCTCGTCGGCTCTTTCAAGACCACCTTTCCCAGTGTTATACCACTCCCTCAGACCGCCAACAAACCACCATGCAGCATGGCGTTGTGGGAATGGGCTTATGGAAACGGTATAAAACCCAGCCCTTTGTAGCATCAAAAATAAAGGCTCAAACCCTTTGGTAGTGCTGAATTGTCTCTCACGACCTATCGGAATTGGGTCGGCAGCACGCCCAAAATGTGATACAACACCTGTATGGAAACCGAAACGACCCGTTACAAGCGCCGTTCTTGAGGGTAGGCAGGGTGCATCGCTCACATGAACTCTTTCAAATCTAACGCCTTGTGAAGCAACCCAATCAATTGTGGGAGATGTCCGACGGTGATAGCCATAGCAACTAAGATGGTCTGGGCGCAATGTATCAATGTCAATGTAAAGTATGCGCATAGTGCATCCCTCCTAAAGTGTTATCAGATTCACCTTGGTGCATTTAACCAACAATCATAGGATTTTTGCAATACTTCAATCTAATTGCTTTGTTGATAACTTTCTTCATGCTTATTGTAACTCTACCACATTCGCTTGCCAACTGTCAACCCTCACTGAGGGTGTTTGAAAACCGAGGTCATGAATCTTGCCCTTGCCATCGCCGATAGGGTTCAGACCTGACCGCCTTTGTCAGCGTTGGGAGGGCAAACCTCCCGATGAGCCTAATCTTCTCCCGACCTGCCGATTTGCCGATTTCACGACTTGCCGAAAACTTGGCTCGGCAGGAGCCTCACCCTCCCATTTTGCTCCCGTCCCCCGTCCCACGACCCTCGTCCCGTTAAAAGTCGGCGCTCAGGTTTTTTCGTCATCAACTATGGACCGAAGCCCGTAGCATGGAAAGGGAGGCTTTGACTTTTAAAACACCTTGCCCATGCAACATTTTTTGAACTTGCGACCGCTCCCGCAAGGGCAAGGGTCGTTAGGTCCGACTTTGCGCTTGGGCTGTTCCCTCTGGCGCAATATGTCCATGATGAGCCAAGCAGGTTGACCTTGACGAATCAAAGCAGCCATTTGACGCATGTAAGGGTCAATGTGGGTGAAAAAACGCTTGTAGCCAGCACAAAGGTAATTCAAGCCATCCTCACCGTCGGGCGTTTTGATGAACCTGTCTTTGGGGCAACCTCCGTTGCAAGCGAAAAGCACGGGACACTCTCGGCAATACCTTGGCAGTTTGTCCCACTTGTCACGCCCGAACTTGCGCTGAAACGAAGATGCCACCAATTGTGTCATCGGAGTCTCCATGATGTTGCCGAGATAGTAGTCGGGGAAGACGAAGTGGTCACACGAGAATAGGTCGCCGTTGTGCTCCATCGCCAAGCAGTTGCCACAAGTTTTTGAGTGAACGCACAAACTCGGTTCAAAACCCAGCCACGCTTCCAAAGCCACCTCAAACTGCTGGACGAAAATCTTTCCGACATCGTTGCGAACCCATTCGTCAAATATGGTGCAAAGAAAGTTGCCCCACTGCTGTGGGCGAACCGTCCACTCTGTCACGCCACCGTCAGGAGTTCGTTCAACGGCAGGGATGAACTGGATGAACTCCACGCCTTCGCTTTTGAAGAAGCGATAAACCCGTAGCGGGTGGTCGGCATTAATTCGGTTGACGACGCAAAGGATGTTGAACTCAACGCCGTGCTTTTGCAGCAACTTCAGTGCCCGATACACCTTGTCAAAAGTCGGCTTGCCACCTTTGTCAACCCGATAGGCATCGTGCAGTTCCCTCGGTCCGTCCATGCTCAGTCCGACCAAAAAGTTGTGCTCTTTGAAGAAGCGACACCACTCGTCGTCTAACAGAACGCCATTGGTCTGGAATGTGTTTTTGATGCGCATGTTGGGCTTGCGATATTTCTCCTGCAGGGCAACGGCTTTGCGGAAGAAGTCCAAGCCCATCAGCGTCGGTTCGCCGCCTTGCCAACCGAAAGTCACTTCGGGAACTTTTTGCGCCTCAATGTATTGGCGGGTGAACTCCTCAAGAACATCGTCGGGCATGTAAAAACTCGTGCCTTTTCCGTAAAGTTGCTCCTTGCGCAGGTAGAAGCAGTAAGTGCAATCCAAGTTGCAGATAGGACCACGGGGCTTGAGCATGATGTGGAACGCAGGAGGCATTTGGGCGGTTGGTGCTTCGTCCATTTCCAGCAGCGCCTTCGGGATGAAATTGCCCTGTCGCTCGCTGAGCACCCTTGTTCACCTCATCGCTAACGGGTCGCCGACTTGCTTTTGCCATTGGCGCAACCGTTCCGTCAGTTCGTCCTGAACATTTCGGACGGACGAGTCACCGTAAAGGTTGCGTTCTTCTTCAGGGTCATTTTGCAGGTCATAAAGTTCGCCGAAACTTGGCTCGGCAGGAGCCTCGCCCTCCCGCAGATGCAAAACTAACTTCCATCGCTTCGTCCGCATCATTCGCATGTGGGCGACGGCACCGTGATGCATGTCGTAAAGCAAAAAAGCTGCATCTCGCCAAGACACTTTCTCTCCACGCAGAAGCGGCAGCAAACTTTGCCCCTCAAAGTGCATGTTTTCTGGAACTTGACAACCAAATCGCCTCAGGATGTCAATGAATGTCGGCATCAGGTCGGTTGAGACCACCAATTCGTCGCAAACCGAATTTGCTGGCACAACTCCGCGCCATCGGATAATCAGCGGGACGAGTATGGACAGGTCAAACATGTTTGGTCGGCGCAATTTTGGGTCGCCCAAAATCTTCGTCCCAATCACCGTCCCGCCTTGTGGCACAATTCGCCAAGCGTTCCCTTTCGTCTCCAAACCATGCTGCCCAATCATGTAGCCGTTGTCGCCCATGAAGACAACGATGGTGTCGTCAGCAATTCCGAGCGTCTCTAATTCGTCAAGTAATCGCCCCAAAGCGATGTCCACTGCCGTTATAGCAGCATAGTAAGCGCGATACTCCTGCTGCATCCTTTCTTCGGGCACACCCTCAACTTTCGGCACTTTCAACTTTTTGCCCTCGTAAGGCTTCATGGCTTCCTCAGGAACTGGCAAGTAAGGCAAATGCGGTTCGCGGGTGTGAAAGAAGAGCGCAAACGGGCGTTCACGATTTTGGCGCATGAAATTCAAGGCATGTTCTGTCAAGACATCAATGGCGAAACCTGCAAACTGCTGCACCTCGCCATTCACTTCCAACTTCGGGTCTTTATTGGCGAACCCGCCGCCACGAGAACCGATGAAAACATCAAAGCCGCGGCGGTTGGGATGATGCTCAGGTCGCTTGTGACCGAGATGCCACTTGCCGAAAAGAGCCGTCACATATCCCGCTTGTTTGAGGACTTCCGAAAGCAATGGGACTTTTGGGTCAATCCCTTCGTCCTCGTCGCCGATGTAGTCGTCAAGCCCAATCTGGTGCGGATAAAGCCCAGACAAAATCATCCCGCGAGAAGGCGAACAAACGGGGCAGGTCATCGCCAAAGTGAACTTCATCCCTTCACGGGCGAGCCTGTCCATGTTTGGTGTGTGGATGTCAGGGTTGCCGTAAGCACCCACTGCCCATTGCGCTTGGTCATCTGTCAGGACGAACAACAAGTTGGGCGGTCGTCGGGATGGCTCCGTTGCCATCGCCTTCACTCCTTTCCCTATCGCCATCATTGCCGCCATCCGCAACCAGTCTCGTCGGGTCATCAGAATCGCACCCTTACTCGCTATAGCGGCTTCCCAAACATTGTGCGGCATCCCAAAGTTACATTTCGCCACCCTGTCGGTAGCCGTCACCATTTTAGCGCTCAGGGGGCATATCAAGCCATCTATGATTGGCGACCATTAGCCCCGCTGTAACTCGTAGAGGCGGCGGTAGAGGGTGCCTTTAGCGAGGAGTTGTTCGTGGGTGCCTTCTTCCACGATGCGTCCATCTTGAAGGACGAGGATGCGGTCAGCGTTTTTGACGGTGCTGAGGCGATGGGCGATGATTAAAACGGTGCGCCCTTCCATTGCCCGCTCAATGGCTTGCTGGACGGCGGCTTCACTTTCGGCATCAAGGTGGGAAGTCACTTCGTCCAAGATGAGGATGGCGGGTTGGCGCAACAAGGCGCGGGCGAGGGCAATGCGTTGGCGTTGCCCGACGGAAAGCAACGCACCCCCTTCCCCGACCCAAGTGTCGTAACCTTGTGGCAGGCGTTCAATAAATTCGTGGGCGTTCGCCAATTGCGCGGCTGCCACGATTTCCTCGTCGGTCGCATCGGGTTTGCCCAAAGCGATGTTATCGCGCACTGTCCCTTCCACGACGAAGGTGTCTTGCAAGACCAAGCCGATGTGGCGGCGCAAACTGCGCAATCGGATGCGGCGCAAATCTATGCCGTCCAAAAGGATGCGCCCTTCCGTTGGGTCGTAGAAGCGAGCCAGCAGCATGGCGATGGTCGTTTTGCCCGCGCCTGACGGTCCGACGAGTGCCACCCGCTCGCCGGGACGGATGGTGAAGCGAACGCCCCGCAAGACATCATCGCCCCGTTCGTAGCGGAACCAGACATCGTCAAAGACGATGGGCCCTCGCACTTCGGTCAAGTCAATAGCGTCGGGTGCGTCGTGGATTTCGGGTTGAGTGTCCAAGATTTGAAAGAGGCGTTCGGCTGCCCCTGCCACTTGCTCCCGCACCGATTGGATGTGGGTCAGGCGACGCAAACTGCTTGCCAGCGTGTAGAAGTAGACCATGAAGGCGACGAGGCTTTCGGGACGCAAAAAACCTTGCACGACAAACCATCCGCCCAGAAACACACCGAAGATGACGCCAATCGTGCCGATGAGTTCCACGGCGGGCGCCAGCATCGTCCGAACCCGAATGCCCCGAAGGGTGTGGTCATAAACTTGGCGGTTGCGCCGGTCAAATTGGTGGAGGGCTTGCTCTTCGGCGGTGAAGGCTTGGATGAGTTTGATGGCGCTCAGGCTCTCCCGCAGCAACGCCGTCAGGTGGCTCAAAGCCACTTGCGTTTCGTAAGAGGCGCGCCGAAGCCGTCGTCCCGCCAGCCAAAGCAGCCAACCAATCAGCGGCAGCAACAGAAGGGCGATGAGGGTGAGGGTCGGGCTTAACACAAGCATCAAGAGGAGACTGCCGATGAGCAAGGTCGGCGTGGAAACGAGGTCTTCAATCCCGACGGTGACGAGGTTTTGCAGGACGGCGACATCGTTGATGACACGGGCGAGCAATCGCCCCGAAGTTTCCCGCTCAAAGAAACTGGGCGGCATTTGTTGCAAGTGGGCGTAAAGGTGGCGACGGACATGCAGGACGACTTTTTGGGCGATGCCGTTGGCGAGGAAGGAATGGGCAAAGGACAGGAAGGAACGCATCGCCGCCACGACAATGCCGACGAGGCAAACGGCAGCCAGCAAGGTCAGGCGAGAAGGGTTGGCGTGGAATAAACCCTGCAAACCCCGCTGCACAATGCCGACGAGCGGGTCGGAAACGGTCGTCACGCCTTGCTCAATTAACGGGCGCAAAAGGTGTTGGGTGAGCCAGACGAAGTAAAAGCGCAAACCTTCTGCCGCCCCGATGAGCAGGGCGCAAAGGATGACGCGCTTGAAAAACGGTCGGAAGAAACCCAGCAAACGAAAGAAGGCATCGCGACGCATTTCGTCGCCCCCATCGTTCGCTCTGCCGTTTGATTGCGCCTGATTTGATCGTGCCTGATTTAGTCGCGCCTGATAGGCGCTCCAACGAGGCAGGCAAATGTTGGAGTGGCTATCAGCCACGACGCAAAGGAAAGTCAAGCGCTTTCCAAATCAACTCGCTACTCGCCACTGGCTACTCGCTGCCGTTACCGCCAATCCGACAAAAACTTTGCCACGCGCTCGCAAGCGCCGAGTTCGCCCAATCGCTCCCAAACTTGTCGGAAGCGTTGACGCATGGCATCGGTTGTCGCTTCATCAGTCAACAATTGCCAGAGCGTTTCGGCGATGCGGGGCACATCCACAGACCAACCGATGAATTCGGGCATGACGATTTCACCGAGCAAACGGTTGGGCAAGGCGAAGGGACCAAGGTGGGTGACCTTGACACCTTGCCACCAAAGCCAATGCACTTGCAGGCGGTTGAGTAAGCCCGTCCAAAAGAGGGCGATGGCTGGGACTTCCAAACAGGCGGCTTCCAGCGTGATGGTGCCGGCAACGAGCAGTGCCCCATCGCAAGCGCGCAAAAGAAGGTGAGAGTTACCGATGTGGACGGAGAGAGGCAAATCAGCGCCATCGCGGGTGAGCAAGGGAGCGAGCCATTCAGGACACCAATCGGGCGGCAAGCCGATGGCGAACTGCAACGCTTTGTCGCGTTCGTGCAACCTTCGGGCGACTTGGAGAAGGATGGGCAGGTTCTCTTGCACCGTTGTTAAGCGGCTGCCGGGGAAAAGCCCAACGAGGCGACGGTCAAAAGGCAAATTCAAGCGCTGACGGGCTTGAAGGGAGGAAAGTTGGCGGAGAGGATGCAAGATGTCCACGAGGGGGTGACCGAACTCGCGCACTTGCACCCCTGCTTGGAGCAACTTTTCTCGCTGCCAAGGATAAATGGGCGCAAAGAGGATGTTGGGGTGGGCATAGGGGCGCAAGCGTTCGGGTGGGACGCCCCAGAAACTGGGCGGGACGAAGTAAAAAACCCGAACGCCCCTTTGCGCCATCGGCAACAGCAAGCGTCGGTTGAACGCCCCGAAATCTACGGGCAAAAAGAGGTCAGGCGGGTCAGCGCGCAACTGGCGGGAGAGCCGTTGAAAAAGTGTCCAAAGCGCAAAGCCCATGCGAAATGCTGACCATGCTCCGAAGGCGCTGAAGGCAGGAGTGAGGGCAAAGAGGCGGATGCCAGATTGATGCATGTGGGCGCCGCCAATGCCCTCCAATTGCCAATCGGGACGCAACTTCCGCAAGCAACGGGCGACGGCAGCGGCATACAAGTCCCCCGAGGCATCACCGACGGAGAAAAACACCCGTGCCATCGTCTCACCTGCAAACGAGCGATTGGCGACAGGCGATTAGCGACTGGTTTTCATTGCCATCCCATTGCCACTCGCCATCATCCCGCCAGTCGCTATTCGCTAATCGCTTTCTTTTTGGCAGCGAACCTGCGATGCGTCAAGGGGCGACAGGGGAGCGGCGGGGTGGAGGGGCAACAAAGGCGGGGCGCAATCGGCGCGATTGGTGGGCAGCGATGAGCGCACCCGTGAAAGCGATGGCGAACAAGAAAGGATGGGGGACGAACTTCAGCAAGATGCCGCCCAAGACGGGCAACATCATCATCCCGCTCTCGCTGGCGTTGCTCAATGCCAAGTAGGTAGGGCGATGGGCATCGTCAGCAAGTTCCAGCACATAGTTGGTGAAGGCGATGCTGATGCCTGTCATCGCCAGCGCCAAGAAAAAGTAAGTCAGCGGGTAAAGCGGGAGGACAGGCAAGCCGAGCAGGAAGTGGCAAGCGCTCAACAGCAACACCCAACCTGATGGCAACGCCGCTAACAACGCTGCGCTTTGCAAGACGAACAAGTTGCTTTTTCGGTCGGCGAGGGTGCTCCAAAGGGCGTTGGCGAACATGCCGCCGATGGTTTCGGCGACGATGAAAGCACCCAGCAAAGAGGGCTTGGCGCCCAAGACGGTGACGGCGTAAGTGCTGTAATAAGGCAGGGCGATGAGTTCAAAATCCAACAGCAAGCGGGTTAGGATGAGTTGGCGAAAGTCGCGCCGTTCTCGCCAAAGTTGCTTCATCGTCATCCATTGCTCCCGCCATGATCTGGGCAGTGGCGTCCATTCAGGAGGCGGCTCATGGACGAGGAAGAAAGTCAGCCACGCCAACCCGAAGGCGCAAAAGGAGCACGCCATCAGGACGGCGTAGTTGTGGGGAAAAGTCAAGCCCCACTCTTGGCGGAGGACATGGCGGACGAAGATGCCGACGGCGATGCTGAGCAGGTTGCCGAAAAACATCCGCAAGCCCCAAAACGCGCCCCGTCGGCGGAAGGGAACGGTGCGGGCAAAAATGTCCATGAACGCCAAAGTGCCGATGCCGCCCGTGACCGTGAAGATGGCATAGCCGAGCAAAAACAGGACGGCAGCGAGAAAAGGGGCATGGGGGGCGAGGAAGACGACGACAGCGATCATCCAAAGCCAACCCAACGCTCGTCCCAACGCCATGCGGGCGTAAAGGGGAAATTTGCGGGGCAGGGCTTCCACATAACCAGCGACGAACATCGGTGGCAAAAACCAACCCAATCCCGCTACCGCCGTCAACAATCCCGCAAAAAGTTCGTTGCCCGTCAGTTTGGTCAGAAAGACCGCCAGCACTGTGGATGGGTGGGCGAAAGTGATGCCGACTTTGAACAAGATGCCGTTGATAACACCCAGCCAAAAGTTGCGTTGCCAATGTTGCCATCGGGGGGTGACCGTCAAAGCCCTCCGTTGACTATCACTCACCATCCGCTCATCACCACGCCAACGATTTTGCCACGCGTTGCCATCACCCTTGCCTTTTTCAAGCAGGTGGGTTAGCATCATAGGTGCCCGCAGTGAGGTGACGCCGATGGATTTGATCGCCCGATTGATTGAACAACTGGCGTCCGACGATGAAGTCGTGCGGGTGCAAGCAGGGGAGTTGCTTTTGCAAATGGGGTCGGCGGCGGTGCGCCCGCTCATTGACGCCCTTCAAAATCCCCGCCAACCCGCCCGCCCGATGATTGCGGCGACTTTGGGGCAATTGGGCGACAGGCGGGCGGTAGAACCGCTCATCGCAGCGTTGCGTGACCCCGACAAAGCCGTGCGTTATCAAGCGGCGTTGGCATTGGCGAAATTGAAGGACCGTCGTGCCATTCGCCCGCTTCTTCACGCCCTTTTTGATGAGATGCCCCCAGTCGGCACGGACTCACTGACGGGCGAACCGTTGTTCGTTCGGGCAGCGGCAGCGCAAGCGTTAGGCGAACTGCGGGCGACAGAAGCAGTGCCTGCCTTGAAGGTGCTGCTGAGGGACGAAGAGCGCTCCGTTCGCTTGGCTGCCCTTCAGGCGCTCATCCGCATCGGGACGACAGAGGCGTTGCAAGCGGTGGGCGATGTCCTGATGGAAGAGCAAGGCGATTTGCCTTGTTGGGAGAGTTTGCTGCGTCGGCTGACGCGTTTGCCCAACCCCGAAGCGAGAACGATTTTGGAACGGTTGACCCAGCATCCCAAACCGCAGGTAGCGTCCCTTGCTATCCGCTTTTCGCAGGAAATGGCGAGCCCAAAGCCCGAAGGTTCGCCGCCACCTTCGCCGTCCCTCCCCTCCGAGAAACCGACATTTTTCCCGCGACGCTTTTGGCGCTGGGGAGTAGCGATGTTTTTGGGGCTTGCCCTTCTGATGGCTTGGGGCGGGCGATGGTCAAGGTGGTTAGCCGCCGTCCTCGTTATTAGCCTTCCCATCGTTGCGTGGGTTCGGCGTCGTCCCGCCTCTAAAGCCCCGATGCGACAAGAGCCACCTCCGCTGCTTTCTGCCTCCCGTCACGAGGAAACACCATGACCGAAAGATGCGTCTTTGCTTGCAGCCGTTCGGCTCAGCAAGCCTGTCGGGCGAGGTGATTGCCCGTGCGACATCGCAGCGCACTCGTCGGATGGATGTTGGCGCTGTCGCTTACCGTCGGTTGGGCGCAGTTAATCCTCATCAGCCGCAATCAGGAGATTGAGATCGGCAAGGAAGTCGCCAAAGAGTTGGAGCGACAATATGGCGTCTGGGATGACCCGCAACAAAGTCGCCGAGTGGAGCGCATCGGGCGAAGTCTCGTCGCTGTCTGCGACCGCAAAGACATGCCCTACACCTTCAAAATCCTCAACGAGCGAAAGGAACTGAACGCTGTCACGGCGCCAGGCGGTTTCATCTACATCACGCGGGCGTTGCTGGAAGCACTGGACAGTGACGACGAGTTAGCGTTTGTTCTGGGACACGAAATCGGGCATGTGTGTGGTGACCACATCCGCAAGCAACTCAGCCAAGCGATGGCGGGTTCGTTGCTGCTGGATTTGCTGACGGGCGGGGCGAGCCGATGGGTGCAGATCGGCACGGACTTGATGTTCGCCCTTTATCAGCGCGGCTACAGCCGCCAACATGAGCGAGACGCTGATGCGCGGGGTGTCCGCTACATGAAAGCGGCAGGTTACAACCCCATCGCTGCCATCACGGCGCTGAAGAAACTGGGGATGGAGCGTTATCGGGGCATCAACAAGTGGTTTGCGACCCATCCCGATGTGCCCGAACGCATCCAACGCATCGGCGAGATGCTGGGCGTTGACCCCAACACCCTGCAACCCTTGCCCAAGTCAGGTTCAGCGAATTTGGAAGGTTTGCCCTCCCGTCCTACGGCGTTGCTCTTTGTGCGAGATGGAGCGCTTTATCGCCTCGCCCCCAAAGCGTCAACGCCTGAGCGGCTCTGGCAATTGGAGAGGCGATCGGTGGAGCGAGTGCAAGTCAGCCCTGATGGGCGGCAAGTTTGGTTGCTCGTTCGGGACGACAAAAGCGCTTTGGTGCATTTGGCGCGTTGGCAACAGGGACAAGCCACCCGCTTTTTGACCTCCCTTTACGCCGATGTCGTTAGCCACTTCGCCCGCTCCCCCGATGGGCGACGGTTGGTGGTTTTAGCGCAGGAAAAGGGGCACACCTTTGTCAAGGTCTTTGATGCCGATGGGCGCGAACTCCCCGTCACAGGTCGCACGCCAATAGGCACACCCCTCGCTTGCACTTGGGCTGATGACGGGACGCTTCTTTTGCTGACGGGGCGATTTGGGACGGTGACGATAGTGACGATCACACCAGGCAACGCGGTGCGCCTGATGGAAGTCATGGGCTTAACGCCCTCGCCCACGCAGTTCGCCTTCGGACCACCTTTGTGGGTGCTGACAGGCAACGCCCTTTCGCAGGTGCGGCTTGATGGGGAGCGGGCGCAAACGCAACCTGTCTTGCAAGGCGTCGTCACTTTCGCCGTGCGGGGCAAGTCCCTCGCTGTCGTGCGGGACGGTCACCTTTGGGTCGGTCAATGGGACGGACGGCAATGGCAAGGCGCAACGACACTGGACGAACGGGCAGGCATCTTTTCCGACTTGGCATGGTCAGCCGATGGACAATGGCTGGCTTACACCTATCGGGCGCGTTCGGAAGAACCGACGCAACTTTGGTTGGCACACTTGCCGACGCGACGACTTTGGCAAGTGGCAGTCAACGCCAGTGCCCCGACCTTCGCCGATTGATGCCTTCAGTTTGACGGAGGCGGTTGACAGCCATGCGACGAGAGGATAGGGATGAACGAATGTGGCTGACGAAAGTGGTCTGGTTCGCTTTAGTCATGGGGTTGACGGCGCGTTTGGGCGACGAAGTGCGTTTGTATTGCCAACTGCGGGAGCGCCGCTTGCAAGCCGAGCGGGAAGTCGCTACTTTACGACGACAGGTGCGCCTTTTGGAAAACAAACTCCGCTACCTGCACACGCCCGACGGGATTCGCTTTGCCCACCGCCTTCAAGGCATCGCCCAAGGCGGTGAGCGTCTCTTCGTTTTGGATGGGGTGACACCCTTCGCCGACATCGTGGAGTTGCTGCCAGGGGGCTTGGAAGAATGGCAAAACGCGCAACCCTCACCGCCCCAACGCCATCGCCCGCTCTCCCCACCGCCTCTCCTCTCACCGACGCAGCGTTAAGCCTTTGGTCGGCAGGGCTTTGTGCCCTCCCTTTGTTCGCCCCTCTCGCTTTCCCCCTCGCTTGGGTAGGCTTGACTTTTTTGCTTGCGGCGCTGAAAGGCAAAAGTTGGCGAAGGGCGCTCTTTTGTGCCTTGCTGTTTGGCGTTACTTTTCACGGCGCCGCCAACTATTGGCTCGTCCCGACCGTCGCTCGCCTTTCGCCCTTCACAGGGCTTTCACCGACGGCGATGTTGGGTTGGAGCATCCTCGCTTTCCTTGGCGCGCTCCTTTGGCAGACGCTGTTCGTTGTCCTGTTCGGGATGCTGGCTTGGGCACTCTTACGCCGACCTTGCAGCGGTTGGCGGGCGGTTGCCCTCGGTGGCGGTTGGCTCTTGACAGAATGGCTTCGCAGCCTTGGCACCCTCGGTTATCCTTGGGCGCTGCTGGCTTCCACGCAAGTCGCCTTTTTGCCCCTCCTGCAACTCGTCGCTTGGGTTGGCAGTTACGGGTTAGGGGCGTTGCTCGTCACCGTCAACGCTTTGCTGGCGATGGCATGGTGGCAACGCCGATGGGCGTGGGCACTTTGGGCAGTCGGGTTGCTTTGCGTCGCTATTGCCTTCGGTTGGTGGGACGGATGGCGGATGCAAAAACAAATCCGTCAAGCCCCCCATTTGACCGTCGCCGTCGTTCAGGGCAACTTCGGGATGAGCCGATGGCGTCCTGATGCCGACGAAAACCGACGGCGCACAATCCTCAGAGAGCATTTGCGCCTAAGCGACCTTGCCGCCCGACGCGGGGCGAAAGTCATCGTCTGGTCTGAAACGGCATTGCCTTGGGCATTGCGAGTGGACGGGCGATGGCAATGGGGCTACGCAGCGTTGCAGGATTTCGTCCGCCAGCGTCAGGTTGTCTTGCTCGTTGGTGCGGGTGAATGGCAAAAGGGGCACAGTTACAACGCTTGTTTTGTCTTTGCGCCGACACAAGGCGGAGCCGAATTTATCGGCGTTTACCGAAAAGCGCGGTTAGTGCCTTTCGGCGAATACACCCCTTGGCGGGAGCAATTGCCTTGGCTGGCGCGTTGGCTGCCTCAGCGTCCCGACGAAACCTCGCCTGGAGAACTTCTCACCGCCATGCCCATTTCTTTCCCGCGTCGTTTTGCCGCTGCTATTGCCATTTGCTTTGAGTCCCTCTTCCCTTTCCATGTGCGGCAACTGCTTTACTCTCCCGATGGGCAAACGCCGTCTTTGCTCGTCATCATCACCAACGACGATTGGTTTGGCGACACCTTAGCGCCTTACCATCACGCCCGGGTCGCTTTGCTGCGGGCGGTGGAAAGTCGGCGGGCGGTCGCTCGCTGTGCGGGCACGGGCATCAGCCTGCTAACGCTGCCGACGGGGCAGGTTCTTGATCGGGCAGGTTGGCAAAAACGAACTGCCCTCGTCGCCTCTTTGCCGTTGATGGCGAAGCCATCGCCCTATCACCGAATCGGCGACTTGCCTTTCGTAGCGATAGCATTGTTGTTGGTCGGATGGGGATGGGCGCATGGCAGGGGGCAGGGAAGTGGGGGCAGAAAGGAAGGCACAAACTTGATGCGATGGAGGTGAAAGGCGATGGCGTTGACGGTCAACGGCGTGGAAATCCTTTGGCTCAAGCACGATGCCTTTTTGCTCAAGGGGCAAGGTGTCACCGTCGCCATTGACCCTTACCAACTGACCAAAGTGCCTGAGCGAGCCGATTTGGTGCTTGTCACCCACGACCACTATGACCACTGCGAACCCGACGCCGTTCGGCAAATCGCCAAACCCGATGCGGTCATCTTAGCGCCTCAAGGTGCGGCGGCGAAACTGCAAGGCATCGGGACGGTGCGGGTCGTCAAGGCGGGAGATGTCCTCACGGAGAAGGGCGTGACGGTGAAAGTCGTGCCCGCCTACAATGTCCGAACCGACCGCCAACGCTTTCATCCGAAGGCTTACGGTGGTGTCGGCTATCTCATCACCTTAGCGAGCAAGGTCATTTACCATGCGGGCGACACCGATGTCATTGAGGAGATGGGTGAGTTGGGGCAAGTGGATGTGGCGTTGTTACCCGTCAGTGGAACTTATGTGATGGACGCTCAGGAAGCGGCAGAAGCCGTCAAGAAAATTCGTCCCGCCCATGTCGTCCCGATGCATTGGGGGAGCATCATCGGCAGCCGTGCCGATGCGGAGCGGTTCGCCCAATTGGTGGCGAACTTGACAACCGTCCACATCCTTGACCCGCAGGGATGAAAGCAACTTTTCGCCCTCACGCTCTCCGATGGACGATGAAATGGGCGGCGCGTTCTAACATCCGCCGCGCCCATTGGGATTTGCCCTCAACGGTGCGCAGGGCAAGGATGGCTTTTTGGGCGTAAGCGTCAGCAATCTCCCGAACCATCGTCAATACGCCCAGTTGGCGCGCCCGCCTTGACAGCTCCTCCACATGCTCAGAAGTGATCGCCCGTTGGGCGATCAGGGTTCGCCAACGGGTGTGCTCTTCCGCTGGCAGTGCCGCAAGGGTGTGCCAAACGGGAAGGGTGATTTTGCCCTCCAACAAATCGCTGCCGACGGGTTTGCCGACCTCTTCCGTTGACCCTTCCAAGTCCAGCAAGTCATCCACGATTTGGAAAGCGATGCCCAAATAACGCCCGTAGGTCTCCAGCGCTTCAGCGACCGTCCCGTCCGCTCCCGTCGCCATTGCCCCGACCCGACAGGCTGCCGCCATCAACTCAGCGGTTTTTAGGCGGGCGATTTCAAGGCATTGCTCTGGCGTGATGTCAGGGTTAAAAGCCAGTTGCAACTCCAAGATTTCGCCCTCGCAGACGCGGCTGGACGCCGCTGCCATCGTTCGGATGATTTCAATGTCGCCATCTTCCGCCAAGAGGGAGAAGGCGCGGGCGTAAAGGTGGTCACCGCACATGATGGCTGCCTCATTGCCCCAGAGCCGATGGACACTCGCCTGCCCCCGCCGCACCTCAGCGCCGTCAATCACATCGTCATGAATGAGCGTGGCAGTGTGCATCAGTTCCACGACGGCGGCGAAAAGGACGGCGCGGGGTGTGATTGTGCCAGCGAATTGGGCGCTCAGCAGCGTCAGGGTAGGACGCAACCGCTTTCCCCCCGCCGACAGCAAATGCAGCGCCATCGCCGTCACATCCCGCACCGACGACTGGACGGCTTGGCGCAAAAACTCTTCCACTTGCTGCAAGGGCTTCTCCAACGCCCCGAAGACTTCCGATAGGATGTTGCCCCACCGTGCGCCCACCACCAATCGCTGAAAGCCTTTCATGACCGTGCAAACTCCTTTTTGCCAGCGCCGACTTTACCGCTGCTCGCCCCACGACCAAACTTCATCGCAACGGCGATATTCGCAAAGTTCGTCGTCGCAGAAAAACAGGCGGATTTCCCGCTCGGCGTTTTCGGGCGAGTCGGCGCCGTGAATGAGGTTCATCGTCTTGGTGCAAGCAAAGTCGCCCCGAATGGAGCCAGGCACCGCTTCCGTCGGCTCCAACGCCCCCATCAGCGTCCGCACCAAAGCGATGGCATTTTCGCCTTCCCAAACCATCGCCACGACAGGACCGCTGGTGATAAAGGCGATCAGTTCGTCAAAAAACGCCTTGCCCCGATGCATCTCGTAGTGTCGCTCCGCCAACTCGCGGCTCACCCAAAGCATCTTCAGCCCGACCAACTTCAGCCCTTTGCGTTCCAAGCGGCTGATGATTTCGCCCACTAAGCCTCGCTGCACACCATCCGGCTTGATCATCACGAAGGTGCGCTCTACAGCCACCAAAATCCCTCCTGACTTCTCGGTCAATTCGTCCGCTTAACTGTAGCACTGATGAAAGCGCCTTTCCATCCCACAAGGTCAAGGCGGTAGGGCGAAAAGGGCGAGGACTTCGCCGACGAGATACAGCGAGCCCGTCACGCAAATCAAATCGTCCCCTTGCGCTGCTTGGGCGGCTGCAAGGAGCGCTTCTTTGACCGACGGACACACCCGTGTCGGTTTGCCGAAAGGAACACAAAAGTCTGCCAATCGCTGGGCAGGCAACGCCCGCTCGCTTTGCGGTTGCGTTACCCAAACCGTGTCGGCGAGGGGAAGCAACTTGGCAGCGATGCCCGCCGCATCTTTGTCCGCTAAAACGCCAAACACCAAATGCAACTGGCGGTAGCGAAAAAGCGTCCGCAATGCCCGAGCCAACACGGTCGCTGCCGATGGGTTGTGAGCGCCGTCCAGCAAAACAGGGCAAGGAACATTGGGAAGCGAAAGGAGTTGCAGCCGACCCGCCATCTGCGCTTGCCTTGCGCCCTTGACGATGGCATCGTCGCCGATCGCCCATCCTCTTTCTCGCAGCAACTCCGCTGCTGCCAATGCGCAACCGAAGTTGGGCAATTGATGCGTGCCCAGCAAACTCAGGTGGACACGATAGTTGCCGCGCCAAGTGACAAAGGTGGCGTCCGTGCCTGTCGCGTCGGCATGGTGCAATTGCCAAGTCACTTCCGCCCCGACCCGCACCAACCGCGCCGAAATTTGCAATGCCGTCGCCTCAAAGAGATGCAACACGCCTAACTTGTGCTCGGCGGTCACCAGTGGGCGATTTGGGCGGGCAATGCCCAACTTGTCTTTGGCGATGGTGAAATGGTCGGGACCGAGCCGGTCAGTGTGGTCTAAGCCGATGACTGTCACGATGCTAATGTCTGGCTCCAAGATGTTCGTCGCATCCCATCGCCCTCCCAAGCCGACCTCCACGACAGCGATGTCCACTTGCTCTTCGGCGAAGTGACGGAAGGCGACGGCAGTTAGCACTTCAAACTCTGTCGGCGCCCCGTAAGGTGTCTCCCGTTCCACTCGTTCCGCCAACTCTTTCGCCCACACCGACAACGCCTCAAAACGCTCAGGCGAAATCATCACCCCGTTGATGCGAAATCGCTCATGGTAATCCACGAGGTGGGGCGAAGTGTAAACGCCGACGCGGTAGCCAGCGGATTGAAGGATGGCGGATAAAAATGCCGTCACCGAACCTTTCCCGTTCGTCCCGCCGATGAGGACGGACGGGAAGGTTCGGTGAGGTTCGCTTGCCCACTCCATCATCGTCCGAATGCGTTCCAAGCCGGGCTTGATGCCGAACCGTCGCAGTGCCTTCAAGTAACTTTCCGCCGACGCCATCCCTCTTCCCTACCCTTTCACCCGACGACGCTTTCGGGCGGCACGATAGCGTTGATGGCTGCCAATTCGTCCGAAGTCAACTCACCATCGGCGGCTTTGGCGTTGCTTTCCGCTTGTTGGGGATTTTTGGCGCCAGGGATGGCGCAACTGACGGCGGGATGCGCCAGCACAAATTGCAGCGCCGCCTGCGCCATCGTCCGACCGTTTCGCTCCAAAAACCGCAACCGCTCCACGACTTCCAACCGCTTTAAAAATCGCTCCCGTCGCTCGCCCTCGTTCCAACTGCGCCGCACATCATCGGTGAACATGGTGTCGGGCGTGAATTTGCCCGCCAAAACGCCCATCGCCAAAGGACCGCGCACGATGACGCCGATGTCGTGCTCGTGGCAGTAAGGCAGCAAATCGCCTTCGGGCGCTCGGTTCAGGATGCTGTAGTCCAACTGGCAAGTGGCGCAAGTGCCGTGACGGTTAAAACGCAAAAGGGCATCCAGCGAGTTAGTAGAGATGCCGTAGGCGCGAATTTTTCCCTGCTCTTTCAACCGTTCAAAGGCGTCCAAAAATACTTCCACCTCGGCATCGGTCGGGTTGCCAATGTGACACTGGTAAAGGTCAATGTAGTCGGTGCGCAAGCGATAAAGGCTGGCATGGCAGCAAGCGATGATGTGCAGCGGCGAAGTGTAAGGTAGGGGATGTCCGTGTCGGCGCGCCCAATTGCCGACTTTCGTGGCGATGAAAACTTCTTGGCGGATGCCCTGAAAGGCTTTTCCGACCAACTCCTCGCTGCGCCCTGGCGGTTCGCCGTAAGCGTCAGCAGTGTCAAAAAAGTTCACGCCGTTCTCAAAGGCGCGCCATAAGGTGGCGATAGCGGTTCGGTCATCCACCTCGCCCCACTGCCCACCAATGCCCCAACAGCCGACGCCGATGACGGAAACTTGCCAACCCGTTTTGCCTAACCACCGATAGCGCATCCTTTCGCCCTCCTTTCCGCCATTGCAAAGCGACGGGCAATCAACGACTGACTTTGCGTCTTGGCTTTGGCGTCCCAAACCGTTGCCCTTCACCGTTCGCTATTGGCTATTCGCTACTCGCTATTCGCTGCTTCCCATCAACTCGTCTCGCCGAATTTCCCTCCGCTCAGCGACCGACCTGTAAGCGGCTTCAGCGATGGCGACGGCGTTCAAGTTGTCGCGTCCGCTGCACCAAAACGGTTTGCCCGCTTCCAGAGCGTCAATGAAGTGGCACATGGCGTTGGTGAAGGCGTCGGGAAACCACTTGCCTTGGAACTGAGGGAAGATTTTGGCGGGCGGGTCAACGGTGACGATGCAAATTTCCTCGCTGTCGCCCGAGATGCAACCCTTGTCGCCCTGAATGACGATTTCCTCGCGACTGTGGGGGCGGGGGCGATTGCCCCGATATGCCCAATTGTTGATGATGCAGGCTTGCACGCCCTTTTTGAACCGAACGGAAACGACGCTCCAATTGTCACCCCGAACGCCCGTTTGCGACGGGTCACGCCCCATCAACGCGTAAACGCTCTCCCACTCGCCGAACCAGTGATGCACCAAAGCGAAGTGGTGAATCGCCATATCGCTGGTCACCCACCGTTCGTCCTTGCCGAACCACGAATGCCCGCTCACATCCACCCAAGCGCGGTTTTCAATCTGACAGTAGTAGGGCGTGCCGATGGTGCCGTCCCGCAAATAGCGCTCCATCGCCAAGAAAGCAGGGACGAAGACAGAGTTTTGATTGACCATCAACGGTGCGCCGTAGCGTTCCGCTGTCTCCACCAACCGCTTGGCGTCATCCAGTTTGGGCAAAAGCGGTTTTTGGACGAAGAGGGCTTTGCCTTTTTGGGCGGCGTATTCCACGATGGGCAAGCGAACTTCCAACTTGTGCGGGACGGTCACATCCACGATGCGCACTTCGGGATGGTCAATCAATTCGCGCCAGTCCGTCGTTACGAAAGGCAATTGCCAACGCTCTTTCATCTCCTTGGCGCGCCGCTCATCAATGTCGGCGCCGCCGACGACTTTCAAACCTGCGTTGCGGTAGGCTTGCAAGTGAGTGTTGGCGATGCCGCCTAATCCGACGATGCCAATGCCCCAATCCGTCCGCGCCATCTTTATGCCTCCTTCGTGCCTTTTGCTTGCGCCGATTTATTTTGCCTGCGGCAAAGAGAGATGAAAGCACACAAAACATGTCCGCCGTCGGTATGTCGTGGCTAATAGCCGCTCCAGCAAAGTGAGGGGGCGTCAGTCAGAAAAAAGCCGACGCACTAAAAGCCTTCTGTTGGAGCGGCTAAAAGCCGCGACATGGCTACACGAAAGAAGCGGGGAAATGACAGAGGAGGTGCCAGCACCTTCACCGATGCGCTGGTGAGCCGTTAGAGGTAAAGCACAGGGGGATGATGGGGGGTTATAGCGGGGAGTTACGAAACCAAGCGATGGTGCGCTCCAAACCTTCTTCCAGCAAGACAGACGGTTCGTAGCCCAACCGCTCCCTCGCCTTCGTGATGTCAGCGAGGGAATGGCGGACATCGCCGAGGCGGGGCGGAGCGTAGAGGGGTTCAATGTCGTTCACGCCGACGAGGGAACGGATGAGGCGGAAAAGTTCGTTGACGGAAGTTTGCTTGCCCGCCCCGACATTGAAGACTTCGCCTGCCACGCCTTCCGCCGTCGCTGCCAACAAGTTGGCTTGCACGCAGTTGTCCACGAAGGTGAAATCCCGCGTTTGCTCGCCGTCGCCATAAATCGTCGGTCGCTCGCCCCGAAGGAGTGCTGTGATGAAACGAGGGATAACGGCGGCGTATTGGGAAGTTGGGTCTTGACGCGGACCGAAGATGTTGAAATAGCGCAAACTCACCGTCTCCAAGCCATAAAGTTGCCAGAACAGACGGCAGAACTGTTCTCCGATGAGTTTGCTCAGGGCGTAAGGAGATTGCGGGTTGGGGGGCATGTCTTCGCGTTTGGGCAAAGTCGGTGTGTCGCCGTAGACGGAGGACGAAGAGGCAAAGACGACTCGCTTTACTTTTGCCTCACGGGCAGCCAAGAGCAAAAGGAGTGTTCCCGTTGCATTGACTTGATGGGTGGTCAAGGGGTCTTCTACGGACCGGGCGACGGACGGCAGCGCTCCTTGATGGAACACGACCGCCACGCCCGCAATGGCTTTGCGCACCGTTGCTAGGTCGGTCAAACTCCCCTCCAAAAGTTCCACCTGGTGGGCAAAAGATGCCAAGTTTTGTCTTTTGCCTGTCGTCAAGTTATCCAAGATACGCACCTTTGCTCCCAATGTCACTAACCGTTCGGCTAAATGAGAGCCGATAAAGCCTGCGCCGCCCGTGACTAACACTGAAACACCTCGCCAATTCAAGGCGTTCACGCTCCTTTGGACGGTAAGTTGAGGACTTGCCGAAAGTAGGGAATTGTCCGCTCAATGGCTTCCCGAAGGGAAGTGCGAGGTTGCCATCCTAAGAGGGTTTTCGCTTTGGTGATATCGGGACGGCGTTGTTTTGGGTCATCTTTGGGCAAGGGCTGAAAGACGATAGGGCTTGGGCTGCCCGTTACCTCTTTGACGAGGCGGGCAAATTCCAAAACGGTCACCTCTTCAGGATTGCCGAGGTTGAAGACCCGTGCCAGTTCATCGGCGCCCTCTGGTGGCGTCCAAGCCATCACCCGCATCGCGCCTTCTATCAAATCGTCCACATAGCAAAAACTGCGGGTTTGTGAGCCATCGCCGTAAACGGTCAACGGTTCACCCTTTAGCGCCTGCGTGAGGAAGTTGGGAAAAACCCGACCGTCATCAATACGCATGCGGGGTCCGACGGTGTTGAAGATGCGGATGATGCGGACATCAATGCCGTGCTGGCGCCAGTATGCCATCGTTAAGGCTTCGGCAAAGCGCTTGGCTTCGTCGTAGCAAGAGCGCTCGCCGATGGGGTTAACATGCCCCCAGTAACTTTCGGGTTGCGGGTGCACCTGTGGGTCACCGTAAACTTCCGAGGTAGACGCCAACAAAAATTTCGCCCCATGCGCTTTTGCCAAACCCAACATGTGATAAGTGCCCAACGCACCGACTTTCAGGGTGTGAATGGGATGAGCCCCGTAATCTTTCGGGCTGGCGGGGCTGGCAAAATGCAAGACCCAGTCCACCCGCTCGGCGATGAAAAAGGGTTGAGTGATGTCATGCTGAATGAAAGTGAAGCGGGGATGGGTTTGCAGGTGGGCGATGTTGTCTGCCTGCCCCGTGAGCAGGCTGTCCAAGCAAATTACCTCGTGCCCCTCAGCGATGAGGCGGTCGCAAAGGTGAGAGCCCAAAAAGCCTGCGCCACCCGTGACGAGCACGCGCATCACGCGTCATCCTTAAGAGGCAAATGCACAGCGCTTCCCGTTTCCATTGACCGATAAGCCGCCAACGCTAATTCCACAGCCGCTCGCCCGTCTTCGCCCGTGATGGCGGGCGGTCGCCGTTCTCTGATGGAAGCCACGAACTCTTGCAACTCCTGTCGGACAGGTGACTCTGTCGCTAAATCGGAGGCGGGAAGAATTCGTTCGCCTTCTGCTGTCCGCATGACCAAATGGGCGCCCTTGCCCCAAAAAGATGGGAAGAGCAGGCTTCCTTTCTCGCCATCCGCCCGTCCGCCGTAACCGCCCAACGCCGAAACTTGACTGGCGTGGAGCAAACCCAAAGCCCCGTTGCGGAAGCGAAGCGTGATCAAGACGCAATCGGGGTAGTCGCAATCAGGATGCAAAAAGTTGTCGCCGACGGCAAAAACGCTCGCCACCTCACCACCGACCCAGCGCAGGAAATCCAGTTCGTGGACATTCACTTCCAAAAGCATCCCACCGCTGAGTTGACGATGTTTCCGCCAATCCCTCGCCCAAACACCCGCATAACCTCCACCGAGCCGATGGACAACAAGGCAAAACAACCGACCGACTTCGCCCCCGACGACTAACTCGCGCACCTTCGCATGAATGGGATGATAGCGGCAAACATGTCCGATCATTAAGTTGACGCCATTTTCACGGCAGACAGCGATCATGCGGTCGCAGTCTTTGAGGGTGAGCGCCATCGGTTTCTCACAGAAGATATGCTTGCCCGCTTGCGCCGCCATCACGGTCAGGTCGGCGTGGGTGAAGCCAGGCGTGGCGATGAGGACAGCATCCACATCGTCACGGGTGAAAAGCCCTTGCGGGTCGTTGGTCATCGGGACACCCAACTCTTCACTGAGCGCCTTAGCAGGTTCGGGTTGGGTGTCGCAGACCAACACTAACTCGGCTTGTTCTATGGCGACTAATTGGGTAGCCAAACTTTTGCCCATCACCCCACAGCCGATTAACCCGCACCGCACCTTGTCTTCTCGCACGGTCATTCACTGCAAAGGTCAAGGATAGACAGAGGGACGCCCCAACCCGTGCCACTCAAAGCCCGCTCGTTGAAGGGTAGCGGGGTCTAAAAAATTGCGCCCATCTACGACGATGGGCAACGCCATGACTTGCCGAGTTTGGTGCCAGTCAACTTGCCGAAACTCTTCCCAGTCGGTCACCAACAAAATCGCATGGACACCCCTCGCCGCTTCCGAAGGGGTAGGGCAATAGGTCAATCGGGGCGGCTCTTCGGGGAAAAGGCGCCGCACATTGTCCATCGCCGCTGGGTCGTAAAGGCGCAAGTTCGCCCCTTCCTCCAGCAACCGAGCGATCAATTTCAGGCTCGGTGCTTCGCGGATGTCATCAGTGTTGGGCTTGAACGCCAAGCCCCAAATCGCCAGCGTCTTGCCTTTCAGCACCCAAAGGACTTGCTGCACCTTGCGAACGAACCGATCTATCCTCGCTTCATTGATGCGTTCTACTTCCTTCAGCAACGAGAAGTCCACCCGATGCTCCTCGGCGATGTGAATAAACGCTTTGAGGTCCTTCGGGAGACAATAACCCCCAAACCCCAAGCCTGCTTGCAAAAAGTGTTTGCCGATGCGGGGATCAAGCCCGATGCCCTCGGCGACCTTGACCACATCGGCACCTGTCGCTTCGCACAAGTCAGCGACCATGTTGATGAAGGAGATTTTGAGCGCCAAAAAGGAGTTGGCAGCGTGTTTGATGATTTCGGCAGTGTTCAAATCGGTGACGACAATGGGGGCGTTGAGAGGACGATAAAGTTCCAGCAACCACTCTTTTGCTCGTTCGCTTTCCACACCTATGACAATGCGGTCGGGATGGAAGAAATCGTGAACAGCGGTTCCTTCCCGCAAAAATTCGGGGTTGGATGCCACATCAAATTCGGCGTCATTGCTTGCATATCGCAAAATCGTCCGCTTGATCCATTGGGCCGTCTGGACGGGGACGGTGCTTTTTTCCACGATGAGTTTGTAGCCGTTGAGGTTCTCAGCGACGGTGCGGATGACCGCTTCCACTTGAGATAAGTCGGCGGAGCCATCGGGGCGTTGGGGCGTCCCGACGCAGATGAACAAAAGGTCGGACGCCCGAACGGCTTCGCCGACATCGGCGGTCACCCGCAACCTTCCCTCCGCCAAGTTCTTTTGCAGGAGCGGTTCCAATTCAGGCTCATAGAAAGGGCTTTTGCCTTGAGCGATTAAGGCGACCTTTGGGGCATCGTTGTCGGTGCCGATGACCTGCCAACCCAATTCCGCCAAACCAACCGCCGTCGGCAAACCCACATGTCCTAAGCCCAGGATCCCGACATTTTTAAAGCGCTTCATCGTGTCTTCGTCTCCTTCATATTGCTGGGATTAGGTCAACAACTTATTCGGACGACAAGACATGCTCATAAAGTGCCACCCATTCCGCCAAAATTTTTCGCTCGTCAAACTCTGTCTCAGCGATGTGCCGACTTGCCTTTCCCATTTGGTGGCGCAATAAGGGGTCTCGTAATAGGCGTTCCAAAGCATCAGCCAATGCCATCGGCTGGCGAGAGGGCACTAAGAAGCCATTGACCCCTTCCCGCACGACAACACGGCAACCCTCTATATCCGTCGCTACGAGTGGCAGACCGCAAGCGGCTGCTTCCAAAAGAAACCGAGGCACACCTTCGTGGTAACTGGGCAAGACAGCGATGTCAACTTGTTGCAGAAGGTTCGGCATATCATCTCGGTGTCCCAACCATTTTATCAGACCATCTTCCTGCCACTTCTTCAGCCATTCTTCAGGCACACACATCGGGTTTCCGCTATCAGGTCTGCCTGCAAGCCAAAATTCAACCTGAAGTCCCCTTGCCTTCAACACCTTCGCCGCTTCAACGAATTCACCGACCCCTTTATCCCAAAGCAATCTCGCTGCCATAAGGACAACGACTGGGCACTCATGATTGCTTGAGGGAGAGGTATGATTAGGGCAGAACTTTCTTGTATCCACCCCGCTGCCGGCTATAATAACCGTTCTTTCAGACAATACCAACTTCAACCGCAAACAAGTTTCCAAATCTTGACGGTTTTGGAAAACACTCCATCCCTTGCTTGCTTTAAAAGCCAATTTCGCCAGAGGCAGGATGCTGCTTCTCAAACCAATGGCTAAAGGATGTTCCGAGAAAAGAAAGCCAAGCCCTGTAAAAGTGTTAATGACCTTTTTCGTCCCTGTTAAGAGGGCAGCAATTGAGCCGTAAAGGTTAGGCTTGATAGTGAAGTGGTGGACAATTTTAGGCTGCTCCCTCTTGTAAATGCTTGTGAGGTGAAATGTGGAATACAGTTCCGCCACTGGATTTAAACTTCTGCGAATAACCAGCCAGTTAACCCAGCGGAAACCCTCCTCCAGCAATCGCGGGATATATTCGCCATTGGGGCAAACAAAGGTGACTTCAAACCCGTTTTCCCTCAGCATCCTCGCCAAAGGCAACCGAAAGTTATACAGCACCCAATCCCAATGCGCCACCAACAGCACTTTTACCATCTCAACCACACCCCTCTATTCACGCCGAAGAACTTCCTGATAGACAGCCAAAACCGCTGAAGTCATAGTTTCAGCGGAAAATCGCCTTCTAACTAGTTCCTGCCCTCGTTTGCCCATATTTTGTGCCTCTTCCCGGTGGAAGAGGAGCCACAAAATCTTTTCAGCAAACGATTCTGGATTTTCTGGCTCAGCATAGAGTCCTGTCTCACCATCTATCACAATTTCTGTCAAAGGAGCAATGCGAGATACCACGACAGGCTTTCCTGTTGCCATTGCCTCAATAACCACTTGCCCAAAACCTTCAGAACGGGAGGCAAAGGCAAAAACATCAATAGCATGAAGGAACGAAGGGATATCATTTTGAAAGCCGAGAAAGCGCACATATTTTTCCATGCCTAGTTGTGTCACTAACTTTTCCAACACACGCCTGTAACCACAAGAATCATGTCCAGCTATGAGCAAGGTTATTTGTGGGAACTGTTGGACAACGGATGGTATCGCCCGAATTAAGATATCGTGCCCTTTCACAGGCTCTAAGCGCCCTACAGTTCCGACGAGGAATTTCCCATTAAGTCCCCATTCAGATCGCAAATCTTGGAAAGGCGAAATCCATCGTTCAAGTTCAATTCCGTAGTAGATTACCCGAACCCTATCTGGCACAAGCCCACAGCCTTGCACTAACCAATTCCTTACAGCCTCTGAGATAGCGATGATTCGGTTAGCCCGACGCCAAATTGGTTTAAAGAGAGGGAGCGCTCGGCGTCCACGCCAATGGTTAGCGTAGATACCGTGCACTGAACAGATCCACGAACCCGAGAACTCACTCCAGCGCATCATGAAGCCTAGCAGGTCTGCACGGGGGAGGTGGGTGTGAAGAATATCTGGCTTCTCCTGTTTGAGCAGGCGGTGCAACCGGAGACAAGGTCGAACGAAATCCACGCCCTCACCCCCAAGATAGAACACCTGAATGCCTGCTTCTTCAAAGTCGGAGCGAAGAGGGCGAGAACCCTTTCCCTCTTTGAGATAAGCCACCACCGTCTCTACCCCGAGCCGTTTCAAGTGCCGGCACAGGGTTAGAAGATGAAGTTCAGCGCCACCAGCGGACAAGGTGTTACAAATGTGAAGTACTTTACTCATCCTATCTTTCATCTTTGCCCTTAGACTTTAATGCTAACATCAGTCCTACCCAAAACACTGGTTCATAGCCATTCCCAAACGAGAAAGAATTCACAGTGATTAATGGTAATATTGCCGTTAACAATATTGAACTTATCCCTCTTCTAAACGCCAGTAGCCATAATCGCCCAATAAAACCAAGGTAAGCCCCTCCCACTAGTAGACCATACGCTACCAGCGTGTCTACAAGCACGGATTGAAAAGTATGGTCAATACCCTGTATCGGTATGCCTATGTGGGTTCTCCATTCAAAAATTCCTTGTTTCACAATTTTAGGCAACATTTCCCACCCACGCCCGATAAGAGGAGTTGGCCATTGTCCAACTTCTTTTACCCCAATTATCCACTCAACCATCCTTTGACCAAAAGATGTTGTGCGAGTTTGATATAGTGTCAAATCATATATTAAAGGCGAAAAAAACTTTTGTGTGAATTTCAAACCTATTATCATAATAACTAAGATACTTATCAAAAGAAGTATATTACACTTAACCAAAATATTTGTGATAGATGACGTATACAGTATATATACACATAACCCAATCAACAACATTAATATAGCTGTTTTACTAACTGTCATTACCGCTAACCATGCTGCAATCCACACTGTAATTATACCCAGCACATGTTTCCATATATTACGCTCTTTTGCAGCATCCTGTAGAATAAGCAATGCCCCCCAAGCTGCTAATACACCCGTAGTTACACGAGATGCTAAAATGCCTATTAGGACTACTCTACCAAATTGATCAATTTCTTTAGGAGCAAAGATCCAGTGTAATACAGAAAAAATGAGCAATGGGTAACCGATATGGATAGAATTGACTTTGGGATGAAGCAGTATAGAGAAAGCGACAAGAAAATATCCAAGTCTTCTGTAGGCGAATATTGAAGCAGAATAAATATTACCTGAATGAACCAGATCTATTAGCCACATCAAAGAAAGAAGTAACACATACAAGTAAAGTAACTTCAAAGGAACTGTGTATTTTGCTCCCCTGCTGAGCAATGATAAAACTAAAATAAGACTGAACAGAACCGTTAGTGCATCTTTCAACCACTTTTGTACTGACAGTGGCACAGAGACAAGGAATAAGGCAACAAGAGCCCCATGCACCCATGCACTCACCTGTATAGTCTGCCTTCTAACGAGAGGAAATGTCACAATCATAAACTTCCTGAAGTATACTCTCTGCTCTACATACCCAAGAGAACTTTTTGACAAAAGCTAGAGCATGTTTTGCCAGATGCTCACTAAGTTCTTTATTTTCTAACACATGTTTGATTCCCTGCGCTAGGGCATGTGGGTCGTCAGGGCGCACTAACCAGGCAGTTCGCCCATGTTCCACCACTTCCATGAGGCACGGCACTGCAGTTGCGACAATAGGTCTACCAGATGCCATATACTCAAATAGCTTTAACGGCGAGGTATACCGAGAAGACCACAAAGACTTCCCAGACTGTGGCACTACCAAAAGGTCGCCTGCGACCTGGTAAAGTCTTGAGACTTTGGGGGCTACATGCCCAACGAAAAAGATGTTCCTCGCACCGCTATTTGTTGCTAAGCCTTGTAACCACCGAATGTCCCTTTCTTGTCCTCCTACAATGAGGAAGAGAACTTCAGGCACCAAAGAGGCTGCGCGAACTAGGGTATCCACGCCCTTTTCTGGCGATAATTGTCCTGTGTACACAACTATCTGTCTATCCAACGGCACCCCTAATTGTTGTCGTGCTACCTCTTTACTCACTATCTCTTTCCAATCAGTGTCAACGCCGTCATGGAGAACAATTGTCTTTCTGTCCGGCACGCCAATCGCTATCAAATCATGACGGAGATGTTCTGTAACTGCTATGACAATTCTTACACTCCTTAGGTAAGAAGTTCTAACTAATAGGATTCGGTCTAAGTAGGTGCGAGGTAAGTCGTGAACTTCCAATACAACAGGCGCATCAGAACACCCTAGCCACCACGCAACCATTGGCTCACGCGTGAAGTAAAAGTGTGCTCTCTCTCGTCTCACTACGATAGCTACGACTGCTGCCCAAAGAAAAGCGTGAAAATATTGAAAGACTTTCAACGAACCTCCTGCATCCCAAGTAAAACTTTTCCTTAATGGAAGAACTGCGCGAGGCAGCGGCCTTAGGAAAAATCGTTGAGTTAGTCCATAGTATTCAAAGATGTCTTCACGAATGGTAGGAGAGGGTATGTAATAAAGGCTTACCTTCCAGCCAAGTTTGGAAAATGCCTCACACATTTTTACCGTTTGAATTCCATTGGCTTGATAGGTGGGCAACCAACCTGTTCTAATATAGACTACTTTACCCATGTCGAATACCCTCGCTGACTGGATTACGAAAAAGCGTGACGAGCCGTTCTGCCAAACCTTCCAAACTATGATTTTCTATTACACTCTTACGCAAGGCATTGCCGATCTCAAATCGTTCCTTTTCGCTCATTGCGAGCAAAACTTTAATCTTGTCTGTTAGTTCTCCTACATTGCTATAATTAAAAAGCAATAAATCTGCCCACCGTCCCATCGTCTCCCTAAAGCCCTCATTAGCTGCTAAGCAAGGACGACCGCATGCCATAGCCTCCCACACTACCTTGTCACCGGAGCCGGTGGGGGTCAGGTTCACATGGACGGTGCAACGCCGATACCAGTTCGGTAAGGCACTTTGAGGGACGGGTGGATGGAAGGAGACAATGTCCTGCAAGTTAAGTTCTTCCACTAACTGATGCAGGGAACGGACATAAGGTTCATCTTTCGGTCCCGCTGGTCCACCCAGAATGACTACCCGAAAAGGTTTTTGCCAGCGTTCCCGTAACAAGGCTGCTGCCCGAATCAAGGTCGGGTGGTCCTTCACGGGCGAGAGCCGTCCCACGCACAAGATCATCGGTGGCTCTTCGGGATGGGAACCATTTGGGCAGAAAAAGTCTGTGTCAATTCCTTGTCCCACTACGACGAGTTTATCTTTGCGGTAAGGGTAGGCCGTGGCTACACTGGCTACCATCCGGTCTGACAAATGATGCGCGAGTTTCAGTATCCATGTCAGGCTGGGATGAGCATACCA
>Ga0209393_1000193_pt1 | contig 31345 bp, 33 predicted proteins | sample SSWtaG_2_FD_184117 | JGI IMG/M metagenome (GOLD analysis project Ga0209393, IMG submission 184117) | Hot spring microbial communities from Sandy's Spring West, USA to study Microbial Dark Matter (Phase II) - SSWsed_130316 (SPAdes)... | ecosystem: Environmental > Aquatic > Thermal springs > Hot...
TGGTGCGGTTTCGGGAGATGTTGGTCAAGGGGGCTTGCGATATTGTGCAACCCGATGTCATCAAAGTTGGCGGATTTTTGCGTTGCAAAAAGGTGGCGGCGATGGCGGAAGCCTTCAATGTTCCCGTTACCCTGCACAACACTCAACCGACCATCGGAACAATCGCCACTTTGCATTTCGCTGCCAGCACACCAAGTTGCCGTTACCCGCAAGAGTTCAACATTGAACCGCACCCTTTTGCCCATCGGCTCGTTCGGGATTTGCCGAAAGTGCAAGACGGTTGCATCGCCATGCCCGATGCGCCCGGTCTGGGTGTGACGGTCAACGAAGAAGTCGTCGCAGAGTTGAGCCAATAAAGGGTTGTCACAAAACGCCCTTTGTGGACGGCACTTCGTCGGCGAGACGGTCAACGATAGCGATGGCTTGGCGCAAGGCGACGGCGCAGGCTTTGAAGGCGGCTTCCAAGATGTGGTGCTTGTTTTCGCCCGACAAAACTTGCAAGTGCAAAGTGAAGCGCCCGTTGGCGGCGAAGGCGCGGAAAAATTCGGCGGCTAACTCCACATCAAAAGTGCCGACTTTCCCTTCCGTCGGCAGTTGGACGAAGGCGTTGCCCCGCCCGCTCAGGTCAATGGCGCAAAGCACCAAGGCTTCGTCCATCGGGATGAGGGCGCTGCCGAAGCGCTGAACGCCCTTGCGGTCGCCGAGGGCTTTGTCAAGGGCTTGCCCCAAGACGATGCCCGTGTCTTCAACGGTGTGGTGGTCGTCCACATGGGTGTCGCCTTGTGCTTCCACGCTCGCATCAAACCAAGCGTGCTTGAGCAAAGCCGTGAGCAGGTGGTCAAAAAAGCCGACGCCTGTCCGCACTTGGACTTTGCCCGTGCCATCCAAGTTGAGCCAGATGCGCACTTGCGTTTCCACCGTCGTTCGTTCCACTTCTGCCGTCCGTGCCATGATGCTTCACCGCCCAAATTATGCGTCGGGGAAAAATCGCTGATAAAATTTCGCTCAGTCGCAAGGCGGAAGCGTCGGAATTCGGGACGCTTCATTGCGAGGTGTTGCGCATGAAGCGACGGATTTTCCTGCATGCCTTAGGAGGTGCTGTGACGATGGCAGCCATCGCCGCGCCGACGAAGGAGGCAAAGGTGGAGACGCAATCGTGGTGGACGATGTTGGGCAGCACCAACATCCGCGTCCCCCGCCTGTCCATCGGGACGGGGACTTTCGGTTGGGGCGGTTCGTCCGCCCAAACGCGGTTGGGCTTTCACGAGTGCGTTCGGTTGCTTCGGACGGCTTACGACTATGGCGTGACTTGGTTTGACAGTGCTGACCAGTATGGCTCGCACCCTCATGGGCGGGAAGCGTTGAAGGGATTGGAGCGAGAGACAGTTGTCATCACGACGAAGACGGTCGCCCGAACGGGCGAACAGGCACGCAAAGACATCCAACGCTTCCTGCGGGAATTGGGCACTGACTACATTGACATCGTGCTGATGCACTGCCTTGTTGACCCCAACTGGACGAGGACGATGCGCCCTGTCATGGATGCCTTGACGGAAGCGAAGGAGAAGGGCTACATCCGAGCCGTTGGCGTTTCGTGCCATGACCTTCGGGCGTTGAAAGCGGCGACAGAGGATCCTTGGGTGGAAGTCATCTTGGCTCGGCTGAACTATTCGGGCGTGCACATGGATGGCAAACCCAATGAAGTCATCCCGCTGCTGCAAACCGCCGTCCGCAACGGCAAGGGGATTTACGGGATGAAAGTCGTCGGGCAAGGGGAACTGACCCACGACCCCGAAAAAGCCATTCGCTTCACTTTTGAGACGGGTGTCGTCGCTGCCATCACCATCGGCATGGTCAGCGAGGCAGAAATCCGACGGAATGTCGGCATCGTCCGTCAGTTGTTTCCGAAGGCGTGAAAGGGGTGAGGTCAGATGCGGATTGAGCGGGTGGACATCGTTCAGGCAGGCTTTTATTTGCTCGTCAAGGTTGCAACGGACGAAGGCGTCGTCGGTTGGGGGGAAGCCTTGTATCGCCACTTCCGCTCTATCTCTGCCTTCATCGGTGAATGCGAGCGCTTTTTGATCGGACAAGACCCGCTGCGGATTGAGCATTTGTGGCAGACGCTTTTTCGGGGCTTTTTCTGGAAGGGCGGGTTCGTCCACTGTTCTGCCATTAGCGCCGTTGAGATGGCGCTTTGGGACATCAAGGGCAAAGTGTTGGGCGTGCCCGTCTATGAGTTGCTGGGTGGCAAGGTGCGGGAACGCATCCGCCTTTACGCCCACATCGGTGGCAACACCTTGGACGAACTGAAACGGAGCGCGGAACAACGATTGCAGCAGGGCTTCACGGCGGTCAAGTTTGGCCCCATTGACCCGTCGCGCCCGTTGGAAGGAGCGGCGCTCATCCGCAAGGCGGCTGAACGGGTGAAAGCGGTGCGGGAGGTTTTGGGTTGGGAGAACGATTTGTTATTGGACTTGCATGGTCGGACGACACCTGCCGTCGCTTTGCAGTTAGCCGAAGAGATTGCGCCCTTTAAGCCGATGTGGATAGAAGAGCCGTGTCAGCCGATGAATGTGGAGGCGTTGGCGGAAGTTGCCCACAAATCGCCGATCCCTGTGGCGACAGGCGAACGACTGTGCACCCGTTGGCAATTTCGCGAGGTGTTGGAGAAACGAGCGGCGGCGGTGTTGCAACCCGACCCGTGCGTTTGCGGGGGCATCTTTGAGTTGCGCAAGATTGCGGCGATGGCGGAAACTTACTATGTCGGCATGGCACCTCACAACCCTTACGGTCCCATCAACACGGCAGCGGCACTGCAACTGGCGGCATGCATTCCCAACTTCGTCATCCAAGAGCACATCACGCTGGGCGAAGGTTATTTGCGGCAACCCTTTGAGCAAGTCAACGGTTATGTGACGGTGCCCGAAGGGGTCGGCTTGTGTGCTGAACCTGACGAAGAGAAAATCGCCAACTTGCCCCGCCGTTTCCGTGAGACGCCGTTGGTGCATTACGAAGATGGCGCCGTCGGCGATTGGTGAACCCGACCCGTGTCTGGATAACTTGCTGCGACGAGGAACGAGGGCAAAGTCCATGTCCGTTTCCATCGCCATCGGCGAAACGGGTTGTCAACTGGCAAACAAGTTGCGGGCGGTTGCCGTCGTCGTGGATGCGTTGCGGGCGAGTGCGACGATGGCGACACTGCTGCATTGTGGCGCAAGGGAAATTTGGGTCGTGGCAGAAGTGGAAGAAGCATGGCGACTCAAGGAGACGATGCCCGACGCTTTGCTGGTGGGCGAGCGGCAAAGCGTCAAGGTGGCAGGATTTGACTTCAGCAACAGCCCGACGGAAATTTTGCGAGCCAGTGAAGTCGTGCAAGGTCGTCAAGTTATCTTCACTTCCACGACAGGTGCAAGGCGGTTGCTTGCGTGTCGGCAAGCGGCAGCGATTTTGGTCGGCACGACGGTAAATGCAACGGCAGTGGCAAAAGTCGCCAAAGAGCGCGCCGAACGATGGCAGCGACCCATCGTTTTGGTCGCTTCAGGGGTTTGGGGCAAGGGAGATGAATGGGCGACGGAGGATGTGGCGGCGGCATGGGTGATTGCCGAACGGATGAATTTGCCGATTGTCCAAGCGCCGAACTGCCCAAAAGGCGAATGGGCAAAGGTGTTTGCGGAAAGTCGGCACGGGAAGGAATTGCTCGCATTGGGTTTGGATGCTGATGTCCATTGGTGCGCTCAAGTGGATGTCGTAACAGTTGTGCCGCAGGTGGTAGCGTTGGAAGGAGCGATGGCGTTAGTCAAGGCGGCAAGTTAGGTGGCGTCGTTGAGGACGGCGGCGACGATGCGCCCCTTCGCCAATTGGATTTGCTCCTTCGCTTTTTGCAACTCCTCCTTCCGCGTGCGCCCCGCTTCGGCGACGAGGATGACGCCATCGGTGAGGGGAATGAGCAGGGAAGTGTCGGCGACGGACAGGACAGGTGGGGCGTCTATGACCAAGATGTCGGCATGCTCTTTCGCTTGCTTGACCGCTGAGAGGAGTTGTTCGGTAGCGTCTACGCCATTATCGGCGACAGCAAGCCATTGCAAGGAGCGGATTTTTGTCGGCGTCGTTTTCGGAGGAGTGCCGTGAGCATCGGGAAGGATGCCCAGCAAAGGATGAGGTTGTCCCTCCTTCGTCCCCCAACTGACGAGGACTGTGTTGCGCCCCGATTGGGCGAAGGCAGCGGCTAAAGCGGTAGCGATGAAAGTTTTGCCTTCGTCATGGTTGGGGCTGGTGACGAGCAAGCAGCGCAATGGTTTTTGGTCGTCCTGAGCAAGTTGCAAATTGGTGCAGAGCAAGCGGATGGTCTCGGCGGTTGGGTCGCGGGAGTTGATCCAAGCGGGGAAGTCGGTGACCCTCGTCAGTCGGGGCAAGGTCACAGTGAGGGGGGCAGCCAACCTTTTCTGCATCTCTTGCGCATCGTAGACCTTCGGGTCAGCGGCATTTTGGAAGAGGGCGAGGGCAACGCCCAAGATGGTGCCGAAGAGGGTCGCAAGAATTAAGGTAAAGAGCCGTCGGGGGAAGACGGGGAATTTGGGGGGTTGAGCATAGTCAGCGACGGTCACCCATGGGACTTGTAGCGACTCTTGTGTTCGCAAGGTTTCTATTTGGGCTAAGAGGTCGGCATAAGCCCGCTCGGTCACTTGTTGCTGGCGCATCAAGGTGATGAACTGGCGCTGTTGGTCGGGAAGCCTTGCGATGCGGCGGTGCAACAAATCAAGGAGGCGGCTCACCCCTTGCAACCGTGCCTCCGTCGCATATTGCTGGGTCTCCGCGTCCACCCATTTTTGCCAGAAAGTAGCGTAAGCGGGGTTAGGGACGGGTTCAATGGTCTGGATAAGTTGCTTGGCTCGTTGAGCGAGGCTCTGTCGCAATTCCTGGATAGTCGCATCTATTTGGCGGATGGCGAAATGTTCAGGGGTGTAACGAGCGAGCAGATCGGCTCGTTTCATCTCTAACGCCACTAATTGTTTGCGCATCTCTTGGACGGCTGGGTCTTGCCGAAGGACTTCCGCTGGCAGGAAAGGTTGCTGTCGGGCGAACCGCTGTCGGAATCGCTCCGCCATTTCTTTCGCCCCCTGCCATTGGGCTTGGAGGGTGACTTGTTCTAACTGGGCATCGTAATAGGCACGGACGATGGCTTCCGTCTCCCTAACAAGGTCGGTAACCCCCAATCGCTTTTTGAGGTCAGCGACTTGCCCATCCAACTCCGCCAACTGCTGCCGAAGCGATTGCAAACGCCGTTCAAGGTAGCGCCGCTGGCGAGTGATGTCGGAAGTGGTGTCTCGGACAAAGCGTTGGGAGAGGGCATCAGCGAGGGCGTTGGCGATAGCGGCTGCCCAACGGGGTTCGGGAAAGCGGACGCTGATTTCCAAAAGGTCGGGCTCTAAAGTCTTCGTTCGGATGACACCGAGCACATCGTCTTCCGTGAGGGGGCGAGGAAGAGGCGGCAAATCCTTGCGCCGACGGAGCATCGCCAATGCAAGGCGCACCGTTGAACGCGTCTTGGTTATCCGTTCCACCGTCTTGAGGCTCAGAACACCCTCTGGGGGCGGCAAGGAAACGCCAAGATTGGAGGGGGGGAGCGAAAGGCTTGATTGTCTTGTCGCAGGTTGACGAACCCGCACCAAACTCGTCCCCTCGTAAAGGCGGGTCAAAAAAGGAAAGGCGAGAAGGGTCACCAACGCCGTGGTGACAGGGGCAGCGATGAGGAGCCACCGCCTTCGCCACAGCACTCGCAGCAATTGGTCTAACTGAATCGCTTCCTCTTCCGCTGGGAGTTCGTTCCGCATCGTTTCTGCCATCTGACTGTCACCACGCCTTGCAAAGTTACTCAGGTCGCCTTCGCCATCGGTTGGCAATTGCGAGGACGACAAAATCACTCTTGCCCTCGCTCATCAGGGCGTGAAAAATTTTAGGACGGTTGCGAGGGAATTTCCCGATGCTTGACAGAGGGGGTTTGCTAAATGACAGGGCAAACGGTGTGGCTGTCGTGGTTGCCGACCATCACCGTCGGTCTCGTCGGCGGTTGGGTCATCTTGCTCCTTTGGGTCTTTTGGCTTTCTTTGCGGTTGCGCCGCTTGCATCGGCTGCTTCAACGGCTCAACCCAAACGGGACGGGACAACCCTTGGATGCGTTGCTGGAACGATGGCTGAGTCAGCAAGAGGCGAACCGAACCTATCTGGCTGCCTTAGATGAGCGCCTGACACAATTGCGCCTTCTCTTCCAAGGCTGCCTTCAACGGGTCGGGCTTGTTCGCTTTGATGCCTTCCAAGACACGGCGGGGCAACAAAGTTTCGCCGTCGCTTTGCTGGACAATCGGGGCAACGGCGTCGTCATCACTTCCCTTTTCGGTCGGTCGGAATCGCGCTGTTATGCCAAGCCTGTCGTGAAAGGGGAATCGCCTTTCCCCCTCTCGGAGGAGGAGCGGGCTGCTATCCGTCAGGCATTGGAGCAACCCGTCGGGGTGCAGGAGGCGACCTCCCGCCATGCCCCTTAGCGACGAACACGCCTTAGAGCAACTCCTTCGGCAAATCACGGCAGCAAGGGTTCGGGGCGATTGGGCGACGGCTCGCCAATTAGCTGAAGAAGCGACCCAGAAAGCGCCCCAACGAGCGGATGTGCACGAACTGTTGGGTGACATCTTGCGCCAACTGGGTGACAAGGAAGGAGCGCTCTCTTGTTACCGGCGCGCCCGCGACTTAGAACCGCAGCGTCGTTCGGCAGAAGAGAAATTCGCTGCCACCTTGCTGGAACTGCGAACTTTTGAGGTCCCCGATGAGGAAACCCCTGCCCTCCCCAAAAACCCGATGCTGGCACTTGCCCTTTCCGCCGTGCTCCCTGGTGTCGGTCAGATTTACAACGAGCAATGGCTCAAAGGCATCCTGTTTTGTCTGGGCACTCTCCTGCCACTGGGCAGTTTTTTGCAACTTTACGGCAAAACGGTCACTCACTCCCTCAGTGCCCCTATCCCCTCTGCTTCCGAACCGAGTTTGGGGCAATTACTTTTGACGGCATCAGTTGGTCTCATCGCTCTGGCGATGTGGACTTGGAGCCTTTGGGATGCCTACCAAACGGCTCGCCGCTTCCAACGCCTTTCCTTGTCCCCGCAGGAGGGATTGACATCTTCATGACCGCCCGACCAGCGACGGCGCAGCGAGGGCGACTCCTTTCCCTTTGGCTCTTCGTCGGGGTGCTCCATGTTTTGATGGCGGGGTTCGTCGCCAGCCTTGCAAGGGTGGAATTTTCATCGCCTTTCACTGCCCGATTGACGACGGTGACGGTGCGGTTTCACGAAGCAAGCAAACAGCGGGAAGTGACAGGCAACACCTTGCAACTTTGGCAACTGGCTCAACGGCGCCGCCTCGCTTACTTCGTCGCCGTCCACCGTTTTCCGCCCCGCTACATCCCCACCATCTTGCAAAGCCTTCTCGGTTGGCTTTGCCTCTGGTTGGCGGCGGGATTGGTCGGGTTAGCGTTGCGCTGCCCAATGCCGTCATCGCGTTGGTGGCAATTGGGCGGATGGTTGGGTTGCCTATTCGTGGTGCGTCTCCCGCAAGCCATTAGCGCTTCCACATGGCTTTGGCTGCCCGATGAACGACCGACGCTCCTCAATGCCCTTGTGGACATGGCGTTAGGGCTTCCCTTGTCGGCTGCCACTTACGCCGCCCTTTTCTGGCGGGCTTCTTTTTGGCTGTTCGCCACGCTCCTTTTGCCCATCAGCCTTTTCTTCCTCTTGCGCGGCGCATGGCGTTGCTCAACGGGCAAAGCCCTTGCAGGCACGCTCTTGACCATCCTCCTCGCCTCTGTCCTTTACCGACTGGCGACCTTTTGGGAGTGATGAGAGTGAAACGCCGTTGGCGCTGGACGAAAGGGTTGGAACGAAAGTTGACGGAAGTCTTGCAACGCGCCGTCGCCGAGGGTCAAACGCCAGGCGCTGTCCTTTGCGTCGGAGACCCCGACCGCATCCGATGGCTTGCCGCTTTCGGCTACCGTCGCTTAGTCCCTTCCAAGCAACCGATGCGTCCCGACACGATTTTTGACCTTGCCTCGCTGACGAAAGTCGTGGCGACGGCGCCTGCCGTTTGCCTGCTTTGGCAATGGGGAAAGGTGGACTTGACAACACCTGTTCGCCGCTACTTGCCCGAATTTGCGGGTGGGCAAAAAAACCATGTGACCGTCTTGCATTTGCTCACCCACACCTCAGGGCTTCCTGCCTTCAAAAACTACCTGCAATTGGGCTTGCGCGGGGACGCCATCCTTGCCGACATCTTCCGCACCCGCTTGAAAGCCCCGCCAAGCACGCAGTTCATCTACAGCGACTTGGGCTTCATCTTGCTGGGCGAATTGGTCCGCAGGGTGAGCGGGTTGGACCTTGACACTTTTTGCCGCCGCCACCTTTATGCGCCTTTGCAAGTGAAGCGGATACGCTTCAACCCACCCAAGAGTTGGTGGGTTCGTTGTGCGGCGACGGAGTGGCGCAACGGCACGATGCTGCAGGGCATCGTCCACGACCCCAATGCCTTCGCTTTGGGGGGCATCGCTGGTCATGCGGGACTGTTTTCCGTCGCCGAAGACTTGGCGCGCTTTTGTCAAATGCTTTTGCGCGAAGGCGAATTGGACGGCATTCGGGTTTTTGAACCCGAAACGGTTCGGGCGATGCGCTCCAACTATTGCCCTGTCAACGGCGTGCAGCGAGGCTTGGGCTTTGACATCCAATCGCCCTATTCGCCCCAGATGAAAGGCGACCGTTTCCCCGTCGGCGTCTTCGGGCACACGGGCTATACGGGCACTTCCCTTCTCATTGACCCCTTCGCCGAACTGTTCGTCCTGCTGCTGACCAACCGCGTCCATCCCGATGACACCCGCAACATTGCCACCCTGCGCAAGACCATCGCCAACTTGATCGCCGAAGCCATCTACGGTTGAAGTTCACTGGCGCACCCGAACGCGAAGGGCGTCCCAATCCCGCACGCGGTCAATGTTGCGGTCAAGGTTTTCCACATTGCGGCTGATTTGCCGAAGGCGCTCGTCAATGGAGCGAAGCAACCGAACCGTTTCATCGCTTTGGGCGCTTGCGACGGGAAGCCCGTTGCCGACGGTGTAGCCCAACCCCAAGCCTATTCCCAATCCCAACAGGAACAGCAAACTGCCCAAGCGCCAAGTTGACATCCTTGCTCACCTCCGCCACAAAATTTATCGCTGGCAAGGGACGCTCCCGCTTGTCCGTGGGGTTGTCCAATCTCCTGCGCCTAACACCAAACCGATGTGCGTGGCAAAGGAGGGTTTGTGAGTGGCGATGACGGCTGAACAGAAATTCACCCTTTGGCTGATCGGCGCAACCGTTTGCTTTTTGCTGGCGGTGATTGTCAGCGTCACCGAAGGACCGCGCTGGGCGGTCGGACCGCTCATCATCTTGGCGCTGATTTGTTGCGTCGGGATGATCAACAACGCCGTTGAGCAACCTGCCCCGCGAGGGCACGGAGCAACTCGCCCCACCCCCCAACGGCAAGCCACTCCTTCGGCGGCTCAAAATGCCCCAACCGCATCCGAGGCGGCAAGTTCCGAGACATCAGGCAGTGAAGAGCCTGCGCCCACAGCGGCAGAGGAAGCGTCATCGTGAACGGCAAGGAAGAGCGCTGACAAGCCCTTGACAGGAGGGCAACAAGCGATGAGTTGGGAACGGGAGCGAGCGCTCCGTTTTGCTGTCGTGGAAGCGGGGGAGCGTTTGTGGCGGCAGGGTCTCGTCGCCCACACCGACGGCAATTTGTCGGTGCGTTTGGACGACGAATGGGTTCTTATCACGCCGTCAGGCGTCAACAAAGGCAAGATGCGCCCTTATCAGTTGTTGCGCATCGCTTTAGCCGATGGGCGCGTGGACGGACACGGCAAGCCGTCGGTGGAAACTCCCATGCATCTGGCAATTTATCGTCGCTATCGCCATGTCGGCGCCGTCGTCCACGCCCATCCGCCTTACGCGACGGCGTTTGCGGCGGCAGGTTTGTCATTGACCGAACCTGTTTTCCCTGAAATGGTTGTGCGGTTTGGTGAGGTGCCCTTAGTGCCTTACGCCACGCCTGGGACGGACGAATTGGCGGAGGCGGTGGCGGCGGCGCTTCACGGGCATTCGGCGGTGCTTTTGCAAAATCACGGTGCTTTGACGGTGGCGGCGACGGTGGAGGAAGCCTGCGGACTGATGGAAGCGTTGGAGTGGACGGCGAAAGTGATTTGGCTGGCAAAAGGGTTGGGCGGCGCAAAGACCTTGACTGCCGAAGGGGTAAGGCGATTGCAGCGAGACATGCCTTGACAAGCACTTTGGAGACGGCAACAATTACGGCGGCAAGGGGTGGTGGCAGAGCACACCCCAACGAGGGGGTGAGTGCGATGGACGATGCCAAGCCCAAAGACCCTTTCGCCGAATTGCTCCAAAAGGGTAGCCAAGCCGTTCAGCAACGCCAGCCCGACGCCGCCATCCCCCTGTTAGAGCAAGCCGTCCAACTGCAACCCAACTCCTTTGATGCCCATTTCTGGCTGGGCGCTGCTTACGCCCTTGCGCAGCGTTGGGACGACGCCGCCCGACATCTGGAACAAGCCCGCCACATCAATCCCCATGTGCCTTCCGTCTGGTTCAACTTGGGCGTCGTCTATTGGCGGATGCAACGGCTGGGCGAAGCCATTGATTGCTTTGAAGCGACGCTGCAGTTAGACCCCAACCATCAAGGCGCCAAACAAGCCTTAGCGACCATCGTCAAGCCCAAAGTGGACACCGAGTTGACACCCCTGTGAGGGCGAAAGGGAGCGTTCCTTTCCCCGCTCGTCATCGTGCCGCAAACTGATGGGGCTTGATGGCGACACCAACCTTGTGTGGGTGGGTGAGGACGGATGATGGGACAATTTTTGTTGCCCTTTGAACGCAAAATCGCCGAACTGGAAGAGCGCATCGCCCATTTGAGAAGTCAAGGCGACGAAGAGGGCGCCGCAGATTTGGAAGCGGAGTTGCAACGCCGTTTCAAGGAGATCGCTGAAAACCTGACCCCTTACGAGCGCGTCCTTCTGGCGCGCCATCCTATGCGCCCTTATGCCTTGGACTACATCAACGCCATCTTTGACGACTTCGTGGAACTGCATGGCGACCGACTCTATGGCGACGACCCTGCCATCGTCGGCGGGTTGGCGTGGCTGAAAGGGCAACCCGTTGTCGTCGTCGGGCAACAAAAAGGGCGCGATTCGCAGGAACGGTTGCGCCGCAACTTTGGAATGCCCCATCCCGAAGGCTACCGCAAAGCCCTTCGGCTCATGCAATTGGCGGAGAAATGGCGCAAACCGCTGATTACCTTCGTGGACACGCCAGGCGCTTCCTGCTTGGATGACGACGAACGGCGCAACATCTGCGGCGCCATCGCCCATTGTCAAATGTTCATGGCAGGGATGACCGTCCCCAACATCGCCGTCATCATCGGGGAAGGTGGCAGCGGCGGCGCCATTGCCCTTGCCGTCGCCAATAAGGTGCTGATGCAAGAGAACGCCACCTACTCCGTCATCCAACCTGAAAGTTGCGCCGCCATCATCTGGCGCGACGAGAAACTCGGACCGAAAGCGGCGGAAGCGTTGCGGCTGACGGCGCAAGACGCCCTGCAGTTGGGCATCATTGACGCCATCATCCCCGAACCACCCGGCGGCGCCCAACGCGACCACGCCAAAGCGGCGCAATTGGTCAAAGAGGCATTGTTGCGCGCCTTAAACGAATTGCGAACCTTTTCGCCCGACGAATTGCGGGAGCAACGCTACCGCAAATTCCGAGCCATCGGCGTCTGGGCGGAAGGCATCGTGGCGGGCGAAGAACCCTTCCGACAATCGGAGCGCTAAAAAGGCGCGACAACACGCAATGACTCACGCAAACTCAAAGAGCCATGTTGGAGCGCTTCTCAAGGGCAACGAAAAACGCACGGCGATAATGAGCGGTTACTTTGCGAGGAGGCGAAGGGCGATGCCTTTCCTGCGTCCCGACGAGCGAGCGCCAAAGGAAATTTTCCCTGGCGTCACCATCCGAACCCTTTGGGGCGAGCGAGTGATGCTTTCCTTCGTCCACTTTGAGCCGTTTGCTGTCGTCCCGCCCCACAGCCATCCCCACGAGCAAATGGGCGTTTTGTTGGAAGGCGAATTGGAGTTCACCATCGGCGACGAGACAAAGGTGCTGAGGAAGGGCGATTGCTGGTGGGTGCCATCGGGCGTCGTCCACTCCGTCCGCAACCGCGACAAACCCGCCTTAGCGCTGGACATCTTCCATCCCATCCGCGAGGAATACAAGTGAGCCGAAAGGAGGCAGGGCATGGACGAATTGTTGAGGTTGTTTGAGGGGTTGCGGGTCGCCGATGTTTCGGATGGCATGGATGCTGTTGGGTTGCGGGATGTGGGCTTGGTAGACCGAGCCATTCGTCCCGTTTGGCGGGGCGCCCGCGTTTGCGGCGTGGCGTTGACCGTTCGCTATGTGCCCACCAACGAAACCGTCCCGACGATGCCGCCCGAAGATTACGCCGAATTTGCCCGCAAGTGGTATGCCAAAAAATGCCCCTACCCGTTTTTGCAAGTCGCTCAACTTGGCACTTTCCTTGTCGTGGACATGAGTGGGTTGGAAGTGGGCTTTTGGGGCTCTAATGTGGCGTTGGCGGCGAAGAAGGCAGGCATCGTCGGCATCGTCTTGGATGGTGGTTGCCGTGACACCTACGAAATAGAGCGGCAACGCTGTCCCGTTTGGGCACGCCACATCGCCCGAACGACGGTCATCGGGCGATTGGAGTTTGCGGGCATGAATGAGCCGATCAATTGCGGAGGTGTCAAGGTGCGTCCCGGCGATCTTGTGGTCGCCGATGATGATGGCGTGATCGTCGTCCCTCGGGAAGTTGCTAAAGAAGTCGCTTATTGGGCGCGCAAAGAGTTGGATGCCGACAAGCGCGCCCGCAGAAACTTCTACGAGCAATTGGGCATGCCTTTGGATGAGACGGTGCAGTGAGGGCAGCGATGGGAAAAGGGTTCGGCGTTTGCAGCATCGTGGCATTGCTGGCGGTCGGTTGGCTTAGCGCCGCTGACTTGACGCCCCAAACGCCCATCTTGGCGGAAGTGAAGGCGGGCGAGAGGGTGACTTTTCGCCTGCCTTGCCCTTCAGGACAGCGAGGCATCGTCACGCTGACGCCATTGGACGGCGACGCCGATTTGTTTTTGCTCCCGTCACCTGAAACGCCCCTTGAGCGAGCGACGCAGAAATCTGCTGGCATTGCGTTGCAGACAGAACGCCTCGTTTTGCCCGCTCTCAAAGAGCCGACCGAAAAGTGGGTCGCCGTCAAGAGTGTCACGCCCACCCGTTTTTTGCTGACCGTCCAATGGACGAAACGGCAAATCCGCCAGCAACCGTCCCAGACGAAAGTCATCGCCGTTCAGTGGCAGGACATCCAGTTTTCCGATGCTGTCACCTTGGGCGCCGTGACGGTGCGCAATCGGACGCCGATTTGGTATGAGATGCGGGTGACGGCGAGCGGGATGGAGAAAGCGCCACCGACGATGCCCTTCCTACTCGGACCAAACGGGGCGCGCTACTTGGGTTGGGTCGTCTTGCCTGCGGGCGGACGGTTGACGGTGACGGCGCAACGGACGAAGAAGGCGGACATCGTGTTGGTCGTTGATCTCGTCTGCCGTCTCGTCGCAGGTGTTGCCCTTTCACCTGACTTGACAGTGGCGATAGATGACTTGCTGCCGAACTTGATGCCCCTTTTGTCCGTCGCCGAAGCGGTGCAAAAAGGCGATTGGCAGCAGGCAAGTGCGCAGTTGATGGCGGCGATCAAACGAAGCCCCAAAACTTTGCGTGCCCTGCATACTTTCCTGCAACGGGCGGGCGTGAGACTTTCGCTGCCATTACTCGGCAGTCGCCTGAATGCGGGCTTTGGCGCTCTTTCCGCCACCATCGCTGCCATCGCCGCCGCCAACTTGCCTTCGCAGGAAAGCGTCAACCTGTCTTGGCAGTGAGCAAACTTTTGGCGGAGGTCAAACGACGATGCGGTTACGCCAATTAGTGGAAGCGTTGCCCGATGCCCGATGGTGCGGTGACGATGTGGAAGTCACCGCCATCACCCACGACTCCCGCCGCGTCACGCAAGGTGCTTTGTTCGTTTGCCTGAAAGGGTTGCGCGTGGATGGGCACAAATTTGTCGGCGAGGCGCTGGCAAAGGGCGCCGCAGCCATCGTTGCGGAGCGGGAAGTTACGACCGACGGCAAACCATTGGTGCTTGTTCGCGACACGCACGAAGCGTTGGCGTTGCTTTGCCATCGCTTTTACGGCGAGCCGACGCAAAGGCTGAGGTTGATCGGCGTGACGGGCACTAACGGCAAGACGACGACGACCCACTTAATCGCCCATCTTCTCAATGCCCAATTCGGCGACATCGCAGCGGTCGTGGGGACGGTGGGGGTGAAGTGGCGAAATCAAACCCACGAGTTGTCGCAGACGACGCCCGACGCGCCCGAACTTGTCCGTTGGTTGGCGCGGTTGCGGGATGAGGGGGCTCGCTTCGTCGTCATGGAAGTTTCGTCCCACGCGCTGGCGCAAAAGCGGAGCGATGGCTGCCGCTTTGACGCCGCCGTTTTCACCAACCTTTCCCGCGACCATCTGGATTTTCACGGCGACTTTGAGGCTTACTTTTTCGCCAAAGCCCGTTTGTTCACCGACTACGCCCATTTCGCCTTTCAGCACGGCAAAAACTTTCAAGCCGTCATCAACGCCGATGACCCTTACGGGCAGCGGTTGATGGCGATGACGCCCGCACCTGTGACGAGTTATGGGTTCAGTGAGGACGCTTCCTTCCGAGCCGTTCAAGTGCGACTGACGCCTTCGGGCACGGAATTTTTGTTGCTGGTCAACGGGGTAGCGCCCATCCCGAAACCTTTTCGCTTGCGCCTTTTGGGGCGGTTCAATGTCGCCAACGCTTTGGCAGCGATGGCGACAGCCCACTTGTTCGGCGTCACTTGGGAGACGATGATAACGGCATTGCCCGAATTCGCCCCGCCCCCTGGGCGATTGGAGTTGGTGGACGAAGGGCAACCCTTCACCGTCGCCGTTGATTACGCCCACACGCCCGATGCGTTGGAGAAAGTGTTGATGACCGTTCGGGAAATCACCGAAGGACGCGTCATCGTCGTCTTCGGTTGCGGCGGTGACCGTGACCCGACAAAGCGACCCGAGATGGGACGCATCGCCACCCAACTTGCCGATTACACCGTCATCACTTCCGACAACCCCCGCACCGAAGACCCGATGGCAATCATCGCCCAAATCCTTGAGGGCGTCGTGCCTGATGCGCCCCACCATGTAGAGCCCGACCGACACAAAGCCATCTTCCACGCCATCGCCGTCGCAAAACCTGACGATTTCGTCCTGATCGCTGGCAAAGGGCATGAGACTTATCAAATCGTCGGCACGGAAAAGCGTCCCTTTGACGACCGTGAGGTGGCGCGGGAAGCGTTGCGGCAACTTCGGCATTCATCGCAATAACTGCCGCCAGTGGCGGAAAGGGCGAGGCGGAGCGAGGAGCAAACGCAAACTGACCCAATGCCACCGTTGCGGGCGGCGCAAAAAGCGCCCTAAAAGTTGCAGCAGCAAAGCGAAGCGAACAAGGATCGCAGCGGCGCAACCGTGATGGCGGCGGAAGTAGCGCAAGGCGCTGTGTTGCTGGGCGAGGCGAGCCAATGCAGGCACTCGCTTGACCGATGCGCCCCAAGCGTGGGATACCTTCGCCGTCGGCAAGGAAACGATGCGCCAACCCGCTGCCTTCAACCGTCGGCACAAGTCCAACTCTTCAAAGAACAGGAAAAACCCGTCGTCCATCCCGCCGACTTGCTCAAAAGCGGCACGACGGATGGCGAAGGCTGCCCCCGACACTTCGTCCACTTCCTGCGGGACGGAAAAGTTGCGCCCCGCAAACCATCGGGCTTCCATGAGACGCTGAAAACCCAACGCCGCAAGGGCAAATTCCCACACTTTTGGAAACCGCCGACCCGACGGTTGAAGGCGTCCGTCGGGATGAAGCAACTGAAATCCGACGACGCCGATGCGATGAGGATTTGGGGACGAGGGATGAGGAGCGAGGAAATCGTGAAGGGCGACGAGGGCATTTTCGTCCAATACGCAATCGGGGTTCAGCACCAACAGCCATTCGCCCGAAGCGAGTTGAGCGCCCCGATTGATGCCCGCCGCAAAACCTTCGTTGTCTTCGTTGACCAAAAGCGTCACTTCGGGAAAGCGCCGAACGACGGCAATCGTTTCATCGCACGAGGCGTTGTCCACGACGATGATTTCGGCGGTTTGCCCCGTCGCTTCCCGCAACCGCAAGCAGGCGCGCCGAAGGCTTTGCAGGCAATCGGCGACGAAAGGGGCAGCGTGGTGGGTGACGATGATGGCTGACAAAAAAGGGCGCATGCCGATCAGGGCGTTTTGCCTTTCGCCCGCTGACAAAACTGTCGCACCTTTTCAGGGTCTTTGACGCCGGGCGCCACTTCCACGCCACTGGACACATCCACGCCGAAAGGACGCACCGTTTTGATGGCGTCGGCGACATTTTCGGGCGTCAACCCGCCTGCCAGCCAACAAGGGGCATCCAAATGCCGCACAAGTTCGGCTGTTAATTCCCACGAGGGGCAAACGCCTTGACCGCCAAATCCTTTCGGCGTTGCGGCGTCCAACAGCAACGCGTCAACGCCTGCGCGCAAAAAAGCGCTGCCTTGCGACAAAAGGGACGGAAGCAAGTTTGTGTCAGCATCAACGGGAACAGGCAACGCTTTCCAAAGGGCGCACGCAATTTGTCGCTTCAGCGTTGCGACGAATTCAGGCGGTTCATTGCCGTGCAATTGCAAGACGGCGGGTTGAAGGGCGTGGGTGAGGTTAATCAGTTCGTCCACCGATTTGCCCCGTGTGACCAAAACGGGCGGGACGGTCATGAGGGCGAAAAGGGAACGGGCTTGTTGGCGAGAGAGGCTGCGGGGCGAGGTGGGAACTTCCACGACGACGCCGCAAAAATTTGCCCCCGCTTGACAGGCTGTCAGCACATCCTCGGGACGGGTGAGCCCGCAAATTTTGACTTGCACGGTCATGGCGATGAATTGGCTCCTTGAGCGGTGTCGGTGTTTTCTTGGGACGGTGGGCGAGGAGGGCGAGCCAAAGGGCGCTGCGGGCGGGTCTGCCGCAAAAGGCGCTGACGCAACTCCACCGGCGCCACGACAACGACTCGGTCAGCCCCTTCGCCTTCACTGAAAGTGAAGACCGTCGGGTCACTTTGCAAAGTCATGTGGATAACCCGTCGTTCGGCGGACGAAAGGTTGCGCAACCGAACGGGACGCTTTTGGCTTCGGGCTTTGTCGGCGGCGTTGATCGCTAATTGGACGAGGGAGGCTTGTCGCCGTTCCCGATAGTGCGACGCGTCAATGGTGATCCGCAGGGGCTGATGCCAACGGCGGACGAGGGCGGCTTGGACGATCAACTGCAGCGCTGCCAATCGCGTCCCTTGCCTGCCGATAATCAAACCCGTGTCGCTGCCTTCCAAGTTCAGGTAAATCTCGCCTTCCTGCTCCCGCACTTCGCTGACGGTCAAATCCCAGCCTGCGGCTTGGATGATGTCGGTGACAAAGGTCTTGACAAATTCGGCGGGCGAATCTTGCGCCGTCTCTTTCACTGTCACCCGCACGCGGGCGGGTTCGCCCCCGACGCCGAAGATGCCCGGCGTCCCTGGGTGAAGGACTTCCACTTCCACTTGCTCGCGGTTGACGCCCAATTGCTGAAGGGCTTGCTGGATGGCATCTTCCACCGACTTGCCGATGACTTCTACCGACCGCATGACAACACCCCCTAAGCCTTCTTCTGGGCTTTAACTTTCGGTCGCTTCTTGGTTTCCGTCCCGTCAGGCAACACTTCCCGCACGGGCATCCGCTCCCGATGGAAGCGTCGCTTCAGCAAAAACATCTCGGCGAAGTAAAAGAGTTGCGAGGCAAACCAGTAAAGGATGAAGGCGGAGGGGAAGTTGTAGAAGAAGAGGGCGAACAAGCCCGTCATCATCAGGTTCAGGAAAATTTGCTGCTGCCGTTGCTGCGGGTCCTGGGTCGGCGTTTGCATGAAAAAGGACGAGGCGACGAAACTGGCAAGGTAAAGGGCGAACAGGGGGTAATCGGGCTGGATGAGGTTGTGAATCCAAAGGAAACGGGCGTGAGCGAATTGGAAGCGATAGTGCAAAACGCCGTAGTAAACCCAGATGAGGATGGGAAACTGCAACAGCAAGGGCAGACAACCACCCAAGGGGCTAATGCCGTGCTCGCGATAAAGGCGCATCATTTCGGCATGCAATTTTTGGGTGTCATCCCGATAGCGCTCCTGCAAATCAGCGAAAAGGGGTTGCAACTCCTGCATCTTCCACATGCTTCGCATCGCCTTGCGGTTGAAGGGGTGCATCGCCACCCGCAGCAAAAGCGCCAGCAGGATGACCGCCAAGCCGTAACTGTAGCGGGGATCGCCCCCACACAACCGCACGAGGGCGTCAAAGAGTCGGTAGTTCCAGCCCGTGCGATAAAGGGCGTCCAATTCTCGGCTGAGGACGGCATAGGCACTCTCATAGCGACGAACCGTTTTCGCCTCCGCATCCCAGACCCACAAGGGCACATCCCTTTGAGGCGGTCCGTAAGTGCCCATGCCTTCATCGGCTTTCAGCAACCGTTCCATCCACTCCAAGGCTTTGATGGCGGTGCTGCTGTTAGCGCCATATTGAGCCGCCAACAACTGGGCCCGCAAATAGGCGGCGGTGACGGCGAGACTTTTGAACTCAGCAGGCGGTAGCCCTTCGCGCCGATGCTGATTGAGCCACTTCTCATAAGCACGGATGGCTTCCTCCAACGCTTGAATGGCTTCCTCGTTGCGCTGCACCGCCGCCAGCAGAACACCCTCTCGCAACTTCCAGCGCGCCAACAGTTGCTCATCTTTGGGTTGCTGGTTGGTCAAAGCGGCTTGCAATCGGGTCAGTTCCGCTGCGGTTTGTTCCGTTTTGCGGGGCGGTGTGAGCAGTTCAGGCAGCGACGCTTCAGACCAACTGTCTGCCGCCATTCCCAACGAAGTGATAAACAGCAGAAGCATCAGGGGCACAAAAATGCGCGCCGCCCGCCGAGAAGGGAATTGGTCGGGCACGGGGTCATAACCGCCGGGATGAAAGGGATGGCAGCGCAGCAAGCGGCGCAGTGCCAACCAACCGCCCCGCCACACCCCAAACCGCTCAATGGCTTGCAGGGCATATTCACTGCAAGTGGGCGTGAACCGACAGGCAGGGGGCAACATCGGCGAAATCCATCGCTTGTAACCCCGCAAAATCAACAGCACCAGTCTCGTCAGCATAGCCTTCTAACCTCACCGAGCGTTTCCGTTCGTGGTTGTAGGTTCATCCGTTCGCTCCCTCTCCGACAGGCAGGGCAAAATCAGCACGCCCGCCTGCCAAAGCAACTCCGTCAGGGCAGCGTTGACCGCGTGAAAGTTTGCCGCAGCGCAAGGGGGCTGGGCGACAACCAACATGTCCACGCCCTCTCGTAGCGCCCATCGTTTCGTCCGATAGGCTTCCCGAAGCCATCGCTTGATTTTGTTGCGCACCGTCGCTTTTTTCGCCACCCGTCGCCCGACGGAAAAAGCCACCCGCCGCCCTGCCCCTTCCCGCCGACGCACATACAAAGTGAGCAACGGATGACGCAACCGCTTCCCCTCTCGCACGCAGAGTTGAATCTCCTTTTGCCGACACAATCGTTCCGAGGGTGGGAAGCGGTTCGTCCCTTTCGGACCGACAGGCACTGGCTTCATCAGACGGTCAACCGCCATCGCCCTTTCAAGCGGCGACGCTTGAGGACATTGCGCCCCGCTTTCGTCGCCATTCGCGCCAAAAATCCGTGCGTCTTCTTGCGCTTGCGTTTGTTAGGGCGATAGGTTCGCCCTTGCAACGACTTCGCCATCGGCTCTCTTAACCCCCTTGACTAAGCAGGGATTGGCGAATAGCGACTGGCGACTGATCAAGCAACGGGCATTAACGAAAGCGCTGAGGACGACAACAAAAACCAGTTGCTCATCGCCAATCGCCAGTCATTACCGTTTGGGAGCGACGGCAATTATAACGCCGCCATGCCACACTGAAAGGCGGTGGCGGGCATGACCAAAGACCAACTGCGCCGACTCGGTCAGGAGCGATGGAAGGCGCTATCGCCCAACGAAATAGCCAGGCGAACGCAACTTGCTTTGCAACGGGCGCGGGCGTTTCTGCTGACCGTAGAGCCATGTTTGGCGGCATTTTACATGCCGATGCCCGACGAACCCGACATCCTTCCCCTCATCCGCTGGTGGCAGGAACGGGGTTTGCCCGTCGCCTTGCCCCGCACCCTCGTCGGCGAGAAGCGATTGGAATTTCGCCGCATCGCCCGCTTGGATGCCGATTTGCAAATCGGCGCCTTCGGCATCCGTGAACCCAAACCCTCTTGCCCGTTCGTTGCGCCCGAAGAAATCCGCCTCATCGTCGTCCCTGGGCGTGCCTTTGACGAGTGCGGCAACCGATTGGGGCGGGGCTTGGGTTACTACGACCGCTTCCTCAAGACGCTGCCGCAAGATGCCCTCAAAATCGCCATCGCTTTGGAAATCCAAATCGTTCCCCGCATCCCGACGCAACCCAACGATGTGCCCGTAGATGTCGTCATCACCGAACGGCGCGTCCTCTTTCGCCCCCGCACTTAACGCGCTATTTTTGCCGAGGGCTTTTCCGCCACCATCGCAAAACGCCTTCACCCGACGGACGGGAAGGGGTCAGCATGGTCAAAGAAAACGGGACGGCAGTCATCCTTTCTCGGCGAGAAATTCAAGCGCCCGTCCGCCCCTTCTGGTCGTGGCGCGCTGTCGCCCTCAGCCTGTTGCTTTTGCCCCTCAACCTCTACTGGATTGGCGTCACGGAAGGGCTTTGGCATGCCTTGCACATGACAACCCTTTCGCTGCCGATGAACGCTTTGATGCTGTTGCTAACGCTGTGCTGGCTGAACGGTTTGGTCGGTCTCTTTTTCCCTTCGTGGCGACTTCAAACGGGCGAATTGTTGCTGGTGCACTTGGCGTTGACGGTGCAAAGCGTGTTCATCGGGCACGATGCGATGGTGAGTTTGATGGGTGTCATCCCTGCCGCCCCTTGGTTTGAGACGCCCGCCAACCGATGGCAATCGCTTTTCTTTGACTACCTGCCTGATTGGCTCGTCGTCACGGAAAAGGCTGTCGTCCGCTCCTTTTATCTCGGCGGCAGCAAGTTTTACGGGTCGGGGTTAGAGCGCTTTTGGCTGATGCCCGCCCTCGCTTGGACGCTGCTGTTGACTTGCCTGTTCGTCGCCTACCTTGCCTTGACAACTCCTTTCTATCGTCGTTGGGCGCACGAAGAGCGGTTGGCGTTTCCCATCCTGCGCTTGCCGATGGACATCGCCGAAGGGCGCTTGAATTGGCGGACGCCTTCCTTTTGGCTCGGCTTCGCCGTCGCTGGTTTCGTGGACATGGTCAACCACCTCAACTGGCTTTTTCCCCGCATCCCTTTTCTGCGGGTGCGGGCTCGTGACCGCGATTTGGCGTGGTATCTGACCGAACCGCCCTTCAACGCCATCGGTTCCACGCCCTTAGCCCTCTACCCCTTCATCATCGGCTACGGCTACCTGATGCCGCTGGATTTGTGTGCGTCGGCGTGGTTCTTTTACTTGTTGCGGAAGGCGGAGCGGGTCGGCGGGGCATGGCTGGGCTTGACGGGATTGCCTCGCTTCCCCTACGAAAACGAGCAAGCGGTGGGCGCTGCGTTGGGCATCGCCGCCTTGACACTTTGGCGCAGCCGTTTTTCTTTGCGGGCTTTCTGTCAAGGGGCAAGCAGCGGTCACCCGATGGCGCCTGCGACGACGCTGTTGCTTTTGGTCATCGCCATCGGCGTTTGCTGGCTTATGGCTGTCGGTGCGGGGATGCGCCCGACGACGGCGACTGCCTTTTGGGCAATTCATTTCCTCATCGCCCTGACGGTCACGCGGTTGCGGGCGGAAGCGGGACCGCCATCCCACTCGCTCCTTTACGCCAACCCGCAAGATTTGATGCTGTCGTCGTTAGGCACCCGCACCTTTCGCCCCCGCGAGTTGACGGCGTTGGCGCTCTTTTTCTGGTTCAACCGCCTCAACCGCAATCACGCCGCTCCCGTCATCATGGAAGGTTGGCGGTTGACCGAGCACATCAACGCCTCTTTCGCCCGTTCCGCTGTGCTGATGGTGGCGATGGCGGTGTTGAGCGTTCTCGGCTGTTTCGTCCTGTATCTGCCCATCTTCTATCGCGACGGCGCTGCCACCCGCATCGGCGAAGTGGTCTGGGTCGGTCAAGACACTTTCAACCGCTTGGCGACTTGGGTCAGCAACCCGAAGCCGCCCGATTACTGGGCACGCTCTTTCGTCGCTTGCGGTTTCCTCTTCACTTTGCTCCTCAACGCCCTTTACCATCGCTTGCCTTGGTGGGGCTTGCATCCCCTCGGCTACCTTTTGGGCACCAGTTTCGCCGTTGACTACTACTGGCTCTGCCTGCTCATTAGTTCCGCCGCAAAATGGTTGCTGCTTCGCTACGGGGGAGTCCGAACGGCGCAGGCGATGACGCCCTTTTTCGTCGGCTTGATTTTCGGCGAAGGGATTGTCGCTTGCGCTTGGAGCGTTTATGGCGTCCTCGTTCACAAGCCGATGTATGACGCTTGGTGGTGAACGGATGACAAGGGGGCAAGACGATGCCATGCGATGACGCTTTGCCAATTGCCATCCTATCCACCCGCAAAGACGGCATAGAAAAAGTGCGCCAACGGCTGCAACGCCCGACTTTTGACCCGCTGGCGATGGCGGAAGTGGAACGCAAAGTGCGGGACATCCTTTCCGCCGTCCGCCAACAAGGCGACGAAGCGTTGGTGGCGATAGAGCAACAGGTCGGATGGAAAGGTTGCACGAAAGAGCGGTTGAAAGCGAGCGACGATGAGTTGGAAGAAGCCGAACGGCAAGTGCCTCCAAAAGTGTTGGACGCCCTTCGCCTCGCCCATCAGCGGCTGGAAAGTTTCCATCGCCGCCAGTTGCCCTCTTCGTGGTTCGTCAACGACGAAGGGGCGTTGTTGGGGCAACTGGTTCAACCGATGGAGCGGGTCGGCATTTATGTGCCCGGCGGATTGGCGGCTTACCCGTCCACCGTCTTGCATGTCGCCGTGCCCGCAAAAGTGGCAGGGGTGAAGGAACTTTACTTGGCGACACCGCCCGACGAGCAAGGGCGCATCCCGCCCGTCGTGTTGGCGGCGGCTCGCCTTTGCGGCGTTCAAGCGGTTTTTCGGGTCGGCGGCGCCCACGCCATCGCCGCCTTCGCTTTCGGCACGGAAACGATTCCGAAGGTGGACAAAATCGCAGGACCTGGGGGCGTTTATCCCGTCGTCGCCAAGCGGTTGCTTTATGGCGTCGTCGGCATTGATTTGCTGCCCGGTCCAAGTGAAGTCGCCGTCATCGCCGATGACACGGCGCCAGCGGAGTGGGTGGCGATGGAACTTTTGGCGCAAGCCGAACACGGTCCTGATTCCGTCGCCGTCTTGCTAACGCCATCGGCGAAGTTGCTGGACGATGTGGCAGAAATTTTGCGGCGTCGCCTTTTGCGGTCACCCCGTCGCCGTTACCTTGAGCCCGCCTTGCGCCATCACGGAGCGCTCGTCCTCACCCGCCATTTGCAGGAAGCGATAGAGTTGGCGAACGATGGGGCGTTTGAGCATGTCGCTTTGATGGTCGCCGATCCGATGGCGTGGGTCGGAAAGTTGAAGCACGCAGGGGCGATTTTCCTTGGGGCAACGACGAGCGTGGCGTTCGGCGATTACTTGGCAGGTCCAAGCCATGTCTTGCCGACAGGAGGGACGGCGCGGTTTGCCTCAGGGCTCGGCGTCCACGATTTTTTGCGCCGCACCTCGTTGGTGATGCTTTACTCAGAGCAAGCCTCGCAATTGGCAGAAGCAGCAGCGACGCTGGCGGATGCGGAAGGCTTGCCCGCCCACGCAAAAGCCCTCCGTGCCCGCAAAAAGCGACAAGCCACTGGCGATTAGCGACTGGTCACTGCAGCGCCCAATTTTGTCAAGGTTGCCTTCGTCCTCGTCTTCGTCGTGGCTGATAGCCACTCCAACAGGCAACCTTCGTTTGACCAGTCGCCATTCGCTACTCGCTTCCGTCTTCCGTCGTGGCTGATAGCCGCTCCAACAGGAAGTTTGTTGGAGCGCCTAACAGGCGCGACTTATCACAGGTGCGACTGCATGGGCGCGACTTTCAATCCACGCTCCTCGCCTTCGTTCCACTCGCTACTCGCCACTCGCTACTCGCCATTCGCTGTCGTCTCGCTTGCCCTTTCCCTGCCGATGCGCCAATTTGTTGGTGACCTTACAAGGCAGGTGTTGGCTGATGGCGTCGGAATTTGCGTCACGCATGGAAGGCATGTTGATGGTGCGGCAGGAAATCTTGGACGAGTTGCCGAAAACCGACGGGCTGATTTTGGACATTGACGGCGTGCTCATAGACGCCTCGCAGAGTTATCGCTTGGCGATTTGCGAGGCCGTCCGCTTTTTCGTGGAACGCGAATTAGGCTGGATTGTGGATGCGCCACCCATCACGCCCGATGAGGCGGATTTGTTCAAACGGGCAGGTGGCTTTAACAACGATTGGGACTTGGCGCAGGCAGCAGTGCTCTTTTTGCTCTTCAAAGGGTTGCGTCACGGCGCCAAGCGCCTCAGCGAGTTGCGTCGGTTGCCCCCGACTTTGGAAGCCTTCCTGAGCGAAGTAGCGGCGGAAGGAGGCGGATTGTCGGCGGCGGAAACGGTCGTCGTGGACAAACTGGAGTTGCGCCAGCGGCGCGACTTGGCGCGCCTTTGGAAGCGCCGCCTCATCGTCCAGTTGGCGCAAGAGTTTTACGCGGGCAAAAAATGGTGCCCTTTGCTGTTCGGCTATGAGCCGCAGTATGTGGACTTAGAAGTCGGGCTTTTGGAGCGGGAGCAGGTTTTGATAGACCCTTCGTTACTGCCACCCGACTTGAAATTGGGCATCCTGACGGGACGCGCCCGACGGGAGACGGCGTTGGCGTTGGAACGCATCGGGCTCAGCGAACGCATCCCGCCCGAATTTTGGGTGACCGACGATGACGCCCCCCGCAAGCCCGACCCTCGCGCGTTGGCATTGTTGGCGGAACGCCTGCAAACCCAATGCGCCCTCTATGTCGGCGACACCATTGACGATTTGCGCATGGTCAACGAATACAAACTCCATCCGCATCGCCGAACGGTGTTCGCCTGCATGGTGCTGACAGGTCCCAACGGAGAAAAGAATCGCCCCCTCTTTTTGGAGCAAGGGGCGGACATCGTGGCGACGGACATCAATGCATTGCTCGGTTACTTGCGCCATGTGCGAAAACGGTGATGGCTAAAAGGGTTGCGCCAACGCCGACGGCGAACGGGTGCGCCGACCCGTCATCGCTAAAAGGAGCAAAGTCACGGCATAGGGAAGCGCCAGCACGATTTGATAGGGCACACCCGCCCAAAGCACTTGCAATTGCAAGGCGAATGCCCGCAACAAACCGAAAGCGACGCAACCGACGCCCACCCAAAAGGGATGCCACCGACCCAAGATGACCATGCACAAAGCGATGAACCCTTGCCCCGCCGTCACGCCTTCATTGAACGAACCTGTCTCACCCAAAGTCAACGCCGCCCCACCGACACCCATCAGCAAACTCCCGACAAGCGCCACCAATGACCGAAGCCCTCGGACGGGATAACCCAACTCTTGCACCGTCATCGGGTCTTCGCCTAACGCCCGCACGACCAACCCCGATTGTGTCCGCCAAAGCCACCACGCCATCAAAAGCGTCATCAGCCATGCGCCGTAAGTCAAGGCATGTTGACCGAACGGCGAAAGCGGTGAAAGGAGCGGGACGGTGAATGCCCCCGTTTGCTTTTGCAAGATGCGAAAAAGGGCGCCTGTGATGCCCAGCGCCAGCAAATTCAATCCCGCCCCGACAATCACTTGGTCGCCTCGCCCCCGCACACACAAAAGGGCGTAAAGCGCCCCAAAGAGGGCACCCGCCAACGCCCCTGCGACGATGCCGAGAAAGAGATTGCCCGTCGCCCAAGTCGCCCATGCCGCCGCAAAAGCACCAATGAGCATCGTCCCTTCCGTCCCGATGTTCAACAACCCTGCCCGCTCCATCAGCGTTTCGCCCAATGCGACCCACAACAACGGTGTCGCCAGACCTAACCCCGATTGCCAAAAGTTGCTTGCCATCGTCCGTCACCCATCCTTGCACCTCTTTTGCCGAGCCGATACGTTTTTACCGATGGGCTCGCTTTTTGAGCCAAAGGGCGAAGCGGGTCGCAAGGCGATGCAAGCGCGCCGCCGATCGTGAACGAACTTTGTCTGCCTGCCAGACAAACAGGTGGCGGTTGTGGGTAACGGTCGTGCCAAATTCCGCCTTGTAACTTTCGTCGCCCCGCAGGAAGTCAAACATCATCGCCCCATCCCGTTCGGCTTCATCAATGACTTTCGCCAGCAAGACTTTCCCGACGCTGTAACGCCCGAAAGCGGGATGAAAGCCACAGGTGTAAAAGCCTGCATAACGGTCGCAATGAAAGGCGTAGTAAATCGCTGCGGGGATGCCGTCTAAAGTGAGCCAATGCAATCGCAGCCATCCCCGTCGCAAAGCCAGTCGGGCGAACTCTGCATGAAAGCGTCGGACACGCCCCGACAAAAACACTCCCGTTTGCCCCAATCGCCCCCAACGAAGGCGATGGAGGGCAAACAATTGCGCCAACACCGTCGGCAATTCCCTTTCGTCCGTCACGCACCCAAAGCGCACCTGAAAAGTGCGGGCGATTTGTCGCTCACGGCGGCGCAGTTGCTGTTGCAACGCCTTCGTCGCCCGCTTTCGCCAACTTTGTCCGTTTGTGCTTGCGTCGGTGGACAAAGGGATACGATGGCACGGCTCACCATCATCCACTTGCACCCGCACCCAATCGGGCAAGGTCATAAAACGCAACGCTCGCACGGCAACGCTGTTTTCAGGTAACTCATGCAAAGCAATGACATCCCACAAGTCCCGATGGTCAAAAAGCCAACGCCAGAGAGCGACAGCGGCTTCTTCCCATCCTCGCCGCACCAAAAAATCACCGTAATCGGCGTTGCCATTGCCGATGAAACGGACGAGGCGGGCAAGGGGAAAGAGGCAAGAGGGCGAGACAAAGAGTGGCGCCATCGCCAGCCATTGGGTCTTTTCTGCGACGACAAGGAAAAGGGGCTGACCCCTTCGGAAATGCTGCCACCAAGTCAGCACCCATTCAGGGCTGAGGAAGAGGCGGGCTTCAAAAGCAATGCTATGGCGGAGCAATTCGTCCCATCGGGAACGGGCGTTGACCAAATCGGCGAGGGAAAGGACGGTGGTCGTCATCGTTCGTCGCCCACGCTCATTCGCCCGTCGGGTCGGAAGCCGTTGGGGCGGTCAACTCTTCTTTGGGTTCGTCGGCTTCTACAGGGCGGCGAGATAACTTGCGGCTGAGCCAGAAGGTCAACAGGAAAGCGATGGAGATGGCGACGGCACCACAAAGGAACGGCGCCCGCCAACCCCAAATTTCGCCCTGCCAACCTTTCACCCCTTCGGCGATAAAGCCACCCAGCAATGAACCAAAGATTGCCCCAACCCCTTGCCCACCATAGACCAGTCCGACGGCTGCCCCGCGTTCCTGCTCCGTGACAATTTCGCTGCTCAGCGCCAACACGGCTGGGAACGCCAACAGCCATGCTAAACCTGCGATGACCCCCAAAATGCCCAAGAAAGCGATGTGGGGGACGAAAGGAGCGATGAGGAAGCAGACGAGCCCAGCGAGTAAGGCGAGGCGGATGGCAGGGTCTCGCCCGATGCGGTCTGAAAGCCGCCCCATCGGCACTGCCCCCAGCGCCAAAGCGACAGCGATCACGCCCACACCACCACTCATCACCAAGTCAACGGTTTTTTCGCTGATGCCCGAAAGGTAGGCGACATGCTGGGCGAAGGGCACTAAAACGGGCACCAACATGGAAATTGCCAACTGCGTGAACGCAAAGATGGTCGCCAGCAAAAGGACGGGGAAGGAGATGGCGGAAAGGCGCACCGCCTTCCAACGCCATCGGAGTTTTTTACGGGATGTCAAAGGTTGGGTCGGCACCACTTTGCCCGAAGGGAAAAGGAGCAGGATGAACAAACCCGACAAAAGCAGAAGGGTGACGGTGATGAAAAAGGCGTAGCGATAGGTTGCTGTGCCTTGATGCAAAAACAACCCGATGGGCACGCTGATGCCCATGCCGAGGAAGTAGGTGAGGTTGAGGACGCCGATCATCCCACCTCGCTCTTCCTCAGGGGCGATGTCGGTAGCGAGGGCAGCGATGGTCGGGAAAAAAGCGGCAACTCCTAATCCTGCTGCGGGGAACAGGAGCATAAAGTGGTGGGGATTGCGGGTCAATGCCATCAGCGTTGCCATCGTCACCGTAATACCGATGCCCAAGAGCAAGACAGGTTTTCGCCCGATGCGGTCGCTTAGCGCCCCAAAGGGGGTTTTGAGAAGCATTTCTACGGCGAAATAACCAGCAAAGGCAGCGCCTGTCACCCGCTCTGGCGCTTTGAGTTCTGCCGTCAGGTAAAAGTTGACGAAGGGCACTAACGCCCCGAAGGCAATATCCGCCAGCAAAGCGACGACCAACAAGCGGCGCATCATGGGCTCCCGTTGCCAAAGTTCCCGATAGGCACTGAGCATGCCGCTCCTCCTTTGCGGTCAACGCCGATGACTTTCTCTGCCCTGCCGCCAGTGATATAGGTGACCGCCTAAATTTTGGCTTGGGGGCGGCGATTAGCGTCGGGGCTTGGGTGGCTTTTGCCCGTTCAGCGTGAGCAGCCATCCCTTCCCGACTTCCCAATACATGTGGGAGCGAGCAGCAAGGGCGCGCCAAAAACCGAGTTTCTCTTCCTTCATCACATGGCTGACACCCCGCAGCACGACTGTTTTCACCCGCCAACCATGTTCACGGGCGAATTTGTTTAAAGCCGCCTCCAAGCCGTAACCCAATGGGGAAAAGTCGGGCAATTGCTTCGCCCGTTCCAGCGGTAACGCCCGTTGCCCTGTGACCCAAGGCGCAAGCAAGTGCGATAAATCCGTCCAAAGCCGTCCGCCCCGAAAAATGCCCAAAGTCATGTCGGCGCCTTCGGTGATGACGGGGCGAGCCAAATCGGTCAAGTGATGGGGCTGCAAACCTTGCAGGTCGGCGTCCAAAAAGACGACGATGGGTTGACAGGCTTCCTGCAAGCCGACCCAAACAGCCCCTGCTTTGCCCCGATTAGGCATCAACCGAATGACCCGCACACCAAATTGTTCAGCGACTTTTGCCGTATCATCTTCCGAGCCATCATCCACGACGATTACTTGCCGAACCGCTTCGCACGCTGTTACCGCTTCCAACACCTTCGGCAACCGCTCCGCTTCGTTGTAAGCTGGGATGACCACCGATAGATGCACTTCAGCCACCTTCCTTCTCCGAGCCGCCGACCCGTCACATAGTAGCCCATCTCCTTCCGACACGCAATCGTCGGGGAAGGAAGCGATAGCGGCGGGGTAGCGAGGGGCGATAAGGAGCGCTAAGATTTTTGCCGCCTCCATGCGCCGGTAGCTCAGTCGGCAGAGCACCGGACTTTTAATCCGGGGGTCGCAGGTTCAATTCCTGCCCGGCGCACCATTAAAAAATCGCCCCAAACCCACAATTTTCAGCCCCTTGCCTTTCGCCTCCGAAGCCTTTCCACGAAAATCTGGGGGTTACATCGGAGGTGAATTGTCATGCAACAACCACAACCTGTCCTTTCCCCTCAACTTTCGTGGCAAACCGCCATTGACGCTTTTCTTTGGTCACGCAAAATCAAAAGCCTTAGCCATCGCTCACTGGAATATTACGCTTTAGTGCTGAAGCAGTTTTGTGAAAGCGATGCCCACAAGGATTGCCAATCCCCATTAACTTGCTCACCGACACACATCGCTGCTTTCATTGCTTGGCTTCAAAATCGTGGCGTTAGACCCAACACAATCCTTAATCGCATTCGTGGCTTGAAAGCCTTTTTCAACTGGCTGAAACAGGAAGGTTTGCGGGAAGACAATCCCGTCACAGCCGTCCCGACACCCAAAGCGAGCCAACCCTTGCCCAAAACCGTCACTGAAGACCACTTCCTTGCGGCTATCGCTACCTTAAATCCATCAAAGTTTTCCGACCTGCGCAATCTTACCTTGTTCGTCTTGGCTTACGACACAGGCGCAAGGCTTAGCGAATTGGTTTCGCTGAAACTTGGCGACTTAGACTTAGCGAACCGAATGGCGAAAGTGCACGGAAAAGGCGGTAAGGAAAGGGTCATCGTGTTTGGTCAAAAGGCAGCGATGCTGCTAAGACGCTACTTAACAATGCGAATGGTCAAGGAAAACCGAACATTACCCGCGGATGATTTCGTGTTCGCTTACGCTAATGGGTCGCAACTTGATAGACGCTATGTCAACAAGGCATGGCACAAGGCACAAAAGAGAGCGGGATTATCGCCCTTACCTTTCCACGGATTAAGGCACGGTTTTTCACGCTTGTGGTTGCTTCGTGGTGGCGATGCTTTCAGCCTTCAAATCTTGCTCGGACACACGACACCTGTAATGACCCGACGCTATGTGACCTTGTGGGGCACTGATTTAAAGCAAATTCACGCTAAAGTTAGCCCCGTTGATAAGTTGACTTTAAAAGTGCGATGAAGCGAAGTGTTGCGTTTTTTGGTTGAGTGCGCTACAATAGAAAAGGAACAAGTAGGGCAACGACTGTGCCATGACAAAGCAAGTGTTTCCTGAGCCTCGGGCGTGTCCCAATTGCGGGACAGTCTTTGTCGTCCCTAACACAAGCAAGCAGCGATTTTGCTCAAAACACTGTCGCGTTAGTTTCCATTCACGCATGCATCGGGCGCGAAAAATGCAAGACCCGACTTGGCGGCAAAAGCAAATAGAGCGCTTGCTCAATTGGCTCAAAAAGCGAACGCCCGAACCTTAAGGTTCGGGTTTTTGTTTTTTGTGCAGCAAAAAGTAGGGCGAAAGGAGAGCGATGCAAAAAGACGCTTGCTTTGAAGCAGCGAAGGTCTATCTTAATTTTGGCTTGTCGGTCATTCCTTTGATGCAC
>Ga0209393_1000195_pt1 | contig 31067 bp, 32 predicted proteins | sample SSWtaG_2_FD_184117 | JGI IMG/M metagenome (GOLD analysis project Ga0209393, IMG submission 184117) | Hot spring microbial communities from Sandy's Spring West, USA to study Microbial Dark Matter (Phase II) - SSWsed_130316 (SPAdes)... | ecosystem: Environmental > Aquatic > Thermal springs > Hot...
GCTGGTGCCGCTACTGGTGCCGCTGCGGGTGCTGCTACAGGCGCTGCTATTGTTGCTTGTTTTAGTACTTCTTCTATGTTTATCTCTGATAGGCTTGCTACTAGCATTTTGATTCTTACGTCGTCCGCGTTTATGCCTATTGCTTCTATCACGTTTCTTAGGCTCTCCTCTGTTATTGGTTTCCCTGCGAAGTATAGTGCTAGGGCCGCGTGTATGTATGCCTTACCCTCCTGGGGCATATACTACACCTCCCTATCATATTCACTTGAATCTAGCCCTTTAAAAGGTAGTGGTTTGGGGTTTAGAGTCCGAATAGGCTTTCCAGGCCTGCTGATATGTCTACCTCTTCTTTTTTCTCCTCCTCTTCCCCCTCTTTCCTCTCCTCCTCTCTCCTCCCCTCTCTAGGTGCTTCTACCCTTTGTGCTGTTTGCACAGGCTCTAGGCCTAGGTCTCTAGCCTTCTCTCCCAGCGCCGCTAGTACTAGCGTTTCCTCTATTAAAGCTCTCCTGAGAGCTGGCTCCACTAGGTCTGGTGTTGGTATTGCAAGGGCCTCTGCCAACGCTATACCGGCTCTCGTAGCGTCTAGGAGTGTTAGGCTTGCAACCTCAGGTATCTCCACGTAGGCTATACCTGTAGCTAGTCTTAGAGCTTCGCCCGTAGCCTCTAGGAGCTCCTTCTTGAAAGACTCTATGTCGAGCTTCAGCGCGCTCCTCGGTATAACCACCTTTCCATCGTAAACTGCTAGGGGCTCGACGCCTATCTCGAAGGGTTTAATGTTAAGCTTAAGGAGCACGCTCGCAAGCTCAGGGCTTATGACGTCGCCCGGTTTAGCTACAACAGTGCTCTTCTTAATGTAAACCTTACCACCCCTAACCTCGTAGGGTATCTTAAGCCTCCCCAGGACGCCTAGCATAGGCCCCGGGGTTATATCCGTAGGCCCTTCGGGGACAACAATCTCCCTGTCAACAACCTGGCCCGGCTTAGCCTCTATAGCCACCTTCTCCGATTCAAGTATCCTATACAGCTTAAACGGGTTAATGTCAGCGAACATGAGCATAATAGTACCCTTAAGGTAGGGCTCTAAGCCCCCCGCATCGAGGCCCAGTTGCTCGAAAGCCCTAAGCACGAGCGTCCTCTTAGCAACCTTAAAGACAACCCTACCCCTAAGCCTCCTCCTAATAACCTGTAGCTGAGCGGTGGGAATCCCGGTTACATCGGCAACCCCTACCACAGGGTGCTTCTGCAGCAAATCCTTAAGCTCCTCGACAACCTTAACCTTCCAAGGCTGTATCTTAACACTCCTCCTACCTACAATCAAAACCACAGCACCCCCCAGCTAGAGTGCCGGAGCTCACGAAGCCCAGCCCCGCTATAACGGTCTAAGCTCGACGGGGGGAGACATGGTCTTCTTAACGTAGATAGCTCCAATCCTCCCCGGCCCAAGCTTAGACTCTACGAGGTCTAGCACCGTTAAGGCGTTCTCAGCTAGGTCCTCAACGCTCATATCCTCAGCTCCAATACTACAAGCTATCTGAGGCTGGTTCCTAACCCTAACCCAGACAGCCCTGCTATACCTGTCTAGGAGCTCCCTCACATTAGCGTTTGGAGGCACCGGGATAGGAGCTTTACCCCTAGGACCTAGAGCTGGGCCGAGCACCCTCCCAGCTATACCCATCAGGTCAGCTCTTACAAGAACCCAATCACACCTCTCAGCAACCCTCCTAGCATCCTTCTTGCTAAAAGCTTGAACCTCGTCTCTAGAGTAAACTTCAACCCCGAGCTTCCTAGCCTCCAGCAACATGTCGCCTTCGGCTACAAAGCACACCCTCCTAGACCTCCCTAAACCCTTAGGTAGTATAACGACCTCCCTCAACCTAGCCTCCTGGGATTTAAGGTCTAGACCGCTTAGAACAATAACTAGGTCTACACTCTGCTTAAACCTCCTAGGCTTACCTAACCCCAGGCTCCTCCTAATAGACTCAACTACAGCCTCCCTATCAAATGGCATAACAACACCCACGAGATCATAGTGTGCTAAAGCTTAAAACGTTAAGTTGAAAGCCATTTATCCTCATACCTGGCTAGCACATCGTCGTAAACGCCTCTATCAACCTCCATTGAAACAACCTTAGCATCCTTCCCGTCAACCGTTATACCGATGCTCCTAGCAGACCCAAGTATAGTTTTAACTGCAGCCTTCAAGCTCTTAGCTAAGAGATCCTCCTTCTTCTCCAAAGCAATCTCAACAATCTTCTCAAAGGGGAGATCCCCAATCTTCTTGTGAATAGGGTCACCGCTAGGCTCTGAAGCCCCAACAGCCTTCAATAGTAGCTCAGTAACACTAGGCTTAACCCCCAACGCGAACCCCTAGGATGACGCAGTGCCTAGAGCTTTAAAGTCTTAATAACCTAGAGGAGGGGCTCCCGCAGAGGCTACGGTAGCCTGCTTAAAAGCCTTACTAGAACTCTCTACTCTGGCTACTCGCAGACTCGATTCTTAAAGCATACACCATCGTTATATAGTGGGGCGCTATCCTTAACACATCTCTTTTAGATATCATGCCTATCGGCTTGAACGTCTTAGGATCTAATACTGGAAGGTGGCCTACACCCCTAGACCCCATTAGCCTAGCCGCCTCCTCCAGCGGCGTGTCAGCTAGCACGTAGAGGGGGTTTCTCGTCATTATATCGCTTACCTTAACATTATCCGGGTTAAGCCCCTTCGCCACCACATGCTTTAGTATATCCGTCCTCGTCATTATGCCCATTAGCATCCCAGCCTCATCTAAGACTACAACGCTTCCAACACCCTTCTCCACCATTATAGCCGCTGCCTCCCTCACGCTGTGGAACGCGTACACGTATATTAGAGGGGTGCTCATCACATCTCTAACCAGCACATCCCCCCTAATAACCTCATCCAATCTCAGAACACCAAGGGTTAAGCGTTGAACCTAGACGTTAAATAGCTTTACCTTACAACTGAAAGCCCGCCTTTCAAGGCAGGAGTGGGAGGCGCTTACGAAGCTAGCTCCCCGTACAGCCTGTGAGAGGTCTTGAGGGGCTACCTTCAAACATGAAGATTAGAAAGTGCCGAGCGTACACTCTACGCCCTCCAAGGCTTCGAACCCATAACCTAGCCCCGCAAGAGGTAGGGGTAACAAGGCGGAGACCTGGCCTACGATACACCCCAGGGGGTGTAGCCGTAAACCTCCCTTGCTCTAAGGGGTGAGAGCCTCGCTCTTTAGGGCGGGGAGGAGGTCAGATCAGCTAATAACACGTCCTCCGACCCCAGCTCCTCCACAACCCTATGATCTCCTCGGACGTAGTCATTAGGTATTACAGAGCATTCTACATAGCCTTGATCTAAGAGTGTAAGAGCACTGTCAACCCTATCTACGATTAAACCTCCCGGGTGGAGCTTAGCGTAAGGCTTGAAGACAACCACCCTCCTGCAGCCGGGCACCCCAATCTTTACAATCTTCCTATTAGAACTCCAAATCACCCTTCCAGGAGGCTTCGCCTCCCCTAGCTGAGTTGATGATACTAGGATTTTCACCTCAGCCCCCTCTATCATGTTTATGAGGCGGCTTGCATCCCCCACTACTGATGTTACAACTCTTAAATCGAAAACCCCTAGGTCTAGGAGCCTTGTATCTGTTAAAGCCAGGAGTGTAGGCTCAGAGTACCTGTAGTTTACTACTTTAACAATAGTGCCCGCATCCACCGCTAACCCCCTTTCAAGTTCGGCTCTCGAGTCAGCCTTAGGGAGGCTTGATATCGTGTAGCTCTCCACAGCTACGGGGAAGGCTACTAAGCCCCTCCTAGACCTGATTGTAGCTAGGGGTAGGCTAAGCTTCCTCCTCCTATCAAGGGCTACAGGGGTTGCTAGTATGGCCTCCTCTACTACCGGCTCTTTTAGCATAGCCGGGAGCCCTAGCCTATCGAGTAGCGGTATTAGGAAGTTCCAGGTTATGTTAACGGTAGCCCTAGGATTACCGGGAATCCCCACTACCAGGGCTCCCTCTAGGAGCCCTACTATGGTAGGCTTACCGGGCTTAACCCTTAAACCCCTCACAATCACATTACCTCTTGAATCTAGGATCCTATAGATGTAATCCCTCAACCCGACGCTAGTACCACCGCTCGTTATGACCACGTCTGCTAGCTCTAACGCCTTATACAAGGTTTCCGTAACGAGGTTCAAATCGTCAACTACTATACCTAGATCTACAACATCGTAACCTAGGGCTCTGAGAACACTCTTAAGGTAATACCTGTTAGAGTCGTAAACACCCCCAACCCTGTACTGGGATCCAGGCTCCAGTAGCTCGTCTCCACTACTAAAGATGGCCACCCTAACGCGCCTAGAAGCTCTAATAAACCTAAAACCCTGGGATGCTAGTGCAGCCACGAGATCCGGGTAACCCCTAGCACCCCTAGGAGCTATTAGATCCTCCCGGGCCACATCACTAGCTGGAAGGGCTAGACCACTACCGGGTTGCGGAGTGTATGTGAGCACAGCGTAACCCCCATCTACAACCACATCCTCCAGAGGGACTACAGCGTCAGCCCCTCTAGGTATGGTAGCACCTGTATCCACCTGTATACACTCTCCAAGCCTAATCTCTAGAGCTCTTGAATCCCCAATCCTCGAGTATCCGGAGATCCTTAGCGAGATAGGATTACCCTTCGAGGCACCGGCAAGGCTGGCGGTGGATACAGCGAAACCGTCTAGAGTAGATCTAACCGTAGGTGGTAGTGGGATGCGGGCTTTAATAGGCTCAGCTATAAGCCTTCCATGGAGATCCCCTAGCTCCACCATAGAGGAGTCTTGGAGAACCCTCATAGCGATACTCCTACCGACGACTTTGTATACAGCTTCTATAGCCTCCTCAGGCTCCATTAACCTCAATGCACAGTACGCCCGGGGTCAAGCTGTAGTAACGTGCTTTAAAAAGTTTTAGTTTATAGTGCGTAAAGTGGATGTCGAGGTAGGTGTTTAGTTGGGTAAAGAGGCAACTATATGGGAGCATTTGGAGGAGCTGATTATAAGGCTTAGGAAGGCTCTCATAGTATTCGCTATAGCAACCCTCATAGTCCCATTCATACCCGTAAGCCTAACATCGTATACGCCACTCCTCTACGTAGTCCCTAGGGTGCTCCTAGACTACGTTGTCCCCGAAACCTTAGAGGTTGGAGGGCACGTTATAGAGGTTAAGCTTACAGCTGAAAGCCCCTTCGCAGGGCTTAGGATACTCATGTACTCAGCAGTCCTCATAGGCTTCCTAGTCTCCAGCCCCTACATAGCCTACCAGATATACGCTTTCATAGAGCCGGCTCTATACCCACATGAGAAGAGGTGGGTTAAGCTTGGAGGGGCCGTTGCAGTAGTTCTATTCCTACTAGGGGTTTCAGTAGCGTTGCTAGTCGTGCTCCCCTTCACCTACAGGGTGATGTTTATACTGTCAGCCACGGTGGCGGCGGACAGGCTTGTATCATATGCTTCTCTAGAGGATATACTATCCTCAGCTATACTGATAACCTTAGCTACGGGGGTTGCATTCGAGGTACCATTGATAATCTTCATCCTAATCTACGCCGGGGTCATCGAGGTGCCATCCCTCACAGGTAACGTGATGCGAGCCTTACTCCTGGCATCAGCTGTGGTAGCAGCTCTTGTAAGCCCCGACCCCTCAGGGGTTGGGATGATCCTGCTCCTCATACCGTACTATGCTTTAATAGTGGTGGCGGTAATCCTAGCTAAGTTTCTTAAAGGTAGGAGAGCGTAGGGTTTAACGTAGATTTCTACTTTAACTTCCCGACCTCCACCCGGCACGGTATTGGTAGCTTGCTAGCACCTTTAGAGAGAGCCTCCTTAACAGCATCCTCGGAACCGCTCCTAGCCCAAACCTCTAGAATCACGGTACCAGGGTATACTCTAGCGGCAGTCCCTACAGGCTTGCCGAAGGCCAGCCTCATACCATCCTGAAGCCTATCAGCTCCAGCGAACGCCATCATCTTATTCTCTCTAATCACATGGTGAGGGTATACCCTCACCCTGAAGTAGAAGTTAGCTTCGCCAAGCCTGGATGCCAGGCTCTTATTAACCATAACCCTTGCGGCTTCCAGAGCGTTATGCCTAACATTACCGGCCTCCAAGGCTATAAGCTCCCCTTTAACCTCAGCCTCCTCCAGTAAAGCTCTATTACCCATCTCAAACTTCGTTATCTTAGGCGGTGGCGCCCCAGCTATATACTCCTTCCTAGTGTAAGGCGGCCCGCTGAAATGCGTGTAGCACCTAGCAGGTCTTAAGGGCAAAGCCAGCCACCTCCAGGTTTACCACGTCTAACCCCTAGTGCTCTTTAGAGCTAATAACCTTAACGTTTAACATTCAACCTTAACCCAGCATACCTGGGCTCCGTCAAACCAGCTTTATCTAGGAGTTCGCATAGCTTACATAAACTCCTACCCCGCGTTGTTAGAGCCCCACACTTAGAGCACGTTGACGTCGACTCCTCAGGCTCGACAGCTTTAAGCGCGCCTCCGAGGACTTCATCGAAGTACTCTAGGAGCCTTAACAGGGACCCAGGGTGCTCCCTCTCTAGATCATAGAGTGCAACCCTAACCTTAGCTCTTAGGGTTGGATTCTCCTCTATGAACATGCACTCCGCCTCCTGGAACCTATAGCCTTTAAGCATAGCATACGTAGCGGTCTCCCACTCGTAAACCTTCCTGAGAGGTTTAACCCTCCTAACAGCATCTCGAGGGTGGGGGCTTAGAGGGTGGATCTTAACCATGCCTACTACATCGCCTCTAAGCATGTTGATTACGAGCGTTTGAACCTCATCATCAAGGTTATGGGCTGTAGCAATCTTAGAAGCACCGAGCATCCTAGCGTAGTAATCCATGATATGCCTCCTGCTCAAACCACAGAAGGTGCACGCGGACTCCATTAAACCCCTAGACCTGGCCTCGCGAACCATCTCGTAGACGCTCAAACCAACATAATCCCTAACACTCGTAACAATAACATCGACCCCGTAGCCCCTAGCGAAGTCAACCAAAGCCCTCACATCGCTCTCCCTATTATAACCGGGAATACCCTCAATAATAGAGAGGCCGAAAAGCCTTGAAGCCTTATACCTCAAAGCAAGGGACTCAAGCATAACATAGCTATCCTTACCACCACTAACAGCTAAGAGGATCGAATCACCAGCCTCAATCAAACCCCACCTTTCAATCTCACCCCAAACACGAGACCTAACACTCTCAACAAAACACTCACCACACAACCTCAAACCACTATGAGCCTGAAACACCCTAGCCTGCCTCAAACCACAAACATCACAAACAACCAGAAAAGAACCCCCCCGGGTAGGGTAGAACAGTCAGCACGTAAATATATGAATCCATAGAGTAGCTAGAAATTAAGAGAAGATTAAGAGAAGAAGCAGATTACAATCGAAAGCCTCACCTTTTAAGGCGGAGGTGAAAGAGAAACACTTACAAAGCATAACCTTCCAGTACAGCCCCAAGGCCTTGGGGGCTAACCTTTAGGACTTCACAGTATTAAACCCGACTACGCCCCCACCCTATGCCTCTAAGGTTTTAAACCCGTAATCCCGAGCTCAGCAAGGGGGTAGAGGTAACAAGGCGGAGACCTGGCCTACGGTACACCCCTAGGGGTGTAGCTCGCAAACCTCTCCTGCTCGAGAGGCGAGGGGAACCCTAGCCCTTTAAGGCGGGGAGAAGGTCAGAAGTGGAGGGAAACGGGGGGAAAGAAATTCTGATAATGTAGTTTAACTTCTCCCTCTCGTTAAGGCTGTGACTACTAAGGCTACTATTACGTTGGCTATTAGAGCGTAGAGTGACGCCTCACTAGGCGGGAATCTAAGTGCTGCTGGGGTTCCGAAGTATTTGGCTGTTTGAACTGACATGATGAGCACAAGTGCGGCTCCAACTATTAATCCCGCTAGTGCACCGTACTTGTTTATGTAAACCCTCCTTGTCAGGAACACTGCTTGTATCAATGCAGGCAACACCTGTAACCCGCCTCCTGCAGCTATAGCTACAATGTCGAATATGAGGCCTGGCTTCAGGATCGCTAGATACCACCCTACTAGGCCGAAGAGTATTATGAGGGCTCTAGAAACCCATACCAGCGAGGATTCACTAGCTCTAGGGTTAATCTTCTGGTAGATATCCCTGGTTAAGATCATCGATATACTGCCTAGGAAGCTGTCCAGAGTGCTCATAGCAGCGGCGGCTGCTCCAGCTAGTAGTAGCCCTGCTATCACCGGGTGTGTAAACACGTATATCATGTAGGCCATTACAGCGTCGGCCGAGCCGTATTTAGTGGTGAGATCTCTTATGAAACCGGGTTCAAGCCCTGGAGCTCCCTTAACGTTTAAGACTGCGGCCGTCAGCCCTACCAGCATTGCTGGTATGTAGAAGCTTGAAAGGTATAGTGCTGTTAGGGCTGAGGTCCACTTAAGAGCCCTGGTATCCCTGGCAGCGTAGAATTTTATCCAGAGATGCGGTAGTATCATGACTCCAACCCCGAAGACGATTATGTTACCTACGAGTAGCTGGGCTCTCCAGTTCAATGTGAGGAGCTCAGGCTTAACCTCCCTCACAGCCTCAAACATCTCTGGAAGCCCTCCTGGGAAGAACTTATACATTTATTAGTAGGCCTGCTAACCATACGCCCAAATACATCCAGATACCCTGTAGCACGTCGGTCCAGTAAGCCGCTCTAAGACCCCCTACGGCTACGTAGAGTGCTGTAGCCATCACCAGTATTAGGGATCCAACCTCATAGGATATCCTGCCACCGCTACCTATACTTATCACTATCCCTAACCCTATAGCTTGAACGGTTATGTAACCTACTATGAATATAGCCCATACTATAGCAGTAATAACCCTTAGGAGCTCGCTGTTAAACCTATCTGCTAGGAGATCAGATGGCGAAATGTACCCTCGAGCTTTACCCAGTATGTATATCCTTTTCCCGATAACATAACCCACTATACCAGCCAAGGTTGTCCAGGCGAAAGCTCCAACCCAGAATGAAACACCTGTAGTGGCGAACGTTGCAACGCTCGTTAGGAACGCGAACGCAGAGTGGTATGTTGAAGCTGTAGCGAAGAAGAGCACAAGGAGGCCCGCGGTTCTACTTAAAAGATAGAAATCGTTGAGATTCTTCTTCAGAACCCTCGTAGCATAGTAACCCAGACCTATCATTAGTATAAGATATAATACCAGGATGGCCGTAACCATGGTCCACGCTTCAACCATAGCACCTCACCTCCAAACCTTCCAGGCCGCTACAACCACTACTACCATTAATACAGCCCATAGAACTAGCGTGTAGAGTAGCGGAGGGCTCATGCCGAGTAGGGTAGCGTCAGGCCTATTGAAGGTGTACACTAGTAGCAACCCTACATAGACAGCGACCACTATTAATAGGAGTATTAGGGAGAGAGGCTCTTTAAATGAGAGCTGAAGCTCCTCCTCTACGCTCACTCTAGATCACCATTCACTAATAGCCTGTATGGTTAGATGTTATATTTAAACTTTGCTATTAACCTCTACACCGCATCTAAGAGGTGCGGTGGCACGCTTTGATTGTAGCTGTCGATGTAGGTGGAACCTTTACGGACTTCGTCTACATCAGGGAGGATGGGTTTCTCGGTTTCTATAAGATCCTTTCTACCCCTCGTAACCCTGAGGTTGCTGTTCTTGAAGGTTTACGCGTTCTCGGCGGTGCTAGCTCTGTTATTCACGCTACTACTATTGCTACTAACGCTCTTAGGGGTCAGGTTGGGCTGGAGCTTCCTAGGGTTGCTCTTGTCACCACTAGAGGGTTTAGGGATGTGATTGAGATTGGTAGGCAGAATAGGCCTAGACTCTATGACCCTTTCTTCGAGAAGCCTAAGCCTCTCGTCCCTAGGGATCTTAGGTTTGAGGTTGATGAGAGGGTCGATTTTAGAGGTTATATCTTGAAACCCTTGGATGTCGGGGAGGTGGAGTCTATAGGGTTTAAGCTTAGAGCTTCTGGTGTTGAAAGCGTTGCTGTAATCTTCCTACACTCCTACGCTAACCCCGTTCACGAGGTTTTAGCTGAGGAGGCTCTCTTAAAGCATGTTAGGCACGTATCCCCATCGTATAAGGTAGCCCCAGAGCCTAGGGAGTATGAGAGGGCTTCAACTACAGTTGTTAACGCAGCCTTGATGCCTATAGTCTCAGGTTACCTTGAGAGGTTGAGCTCAGGCTTGAAGGAGCTAGGGGTTGTAGAGCTTAGCATCATGTCTAGCTCAGGGGGCCTAATCTCAGTTGAGGAGGCTACCTTCAAGCCCGTTCAGGTTGTTGAGAGTGGGCCTGCAGCGGGCGTTATTGCTACTGCTGAGCTTTCAAGGGTGCTAGGCATCCCTAGGGTTATAAGCTTCGACATGGGCGGCACCACGGCTAAGGCCGGTACTGTTGTGGATTTTGAGGTTGAGGTTACTAGCGAGTATGAGGTTGGAGGTGAAGCTCACCACGGTAGGGTTGTTAAGGGCTCAGGCTACCCGGTTAGATTTCCATTCGTAGACCTAGCTGAGGTTTCAGCTGGTGGGGGTAGCATTATATGGAGGGATGAGGCTGGAGCACTCAGGGTAGGCCCTATAAGTGCTGGTTCAGACCCGGGGCCCGCCTGCTACGGGAGGGGCGGTGTTAAACCTACTATAACGGATGCTAACCTAGTCCTCGGCAGGATTGGAGACTACATACTCGGTGGCAAGGTGAAGCTTGATAGGGGCTCCTCCATTAAGGCATTCCAAGCTCTAGGGGACCCGGAGGTTACAGCGTGGGATGCTATCAGCATAGCTAACCTCGAAATGGCTAGAGCTATTAGGCTTGTAACGGTGGAGAGAGGCTTAGACCCCTTGGAGTTCACACTTGTAGCGTTCGGCGGAGCCGGACCCCAGCATGCTGCTGAGATAGCTGAGGAGCTTGGGGTTAGAAGCGTTGTGATACCACCACACCCTGGGCTCTTCAGCGCCCTAGGCCTACTCCTAGCGGATTGGAGGTTTGAGGCTAGAACCGCACACCCAGCGGATCTAGAGGGGGCGTACTTGAAGCTTGAGGAGGAGCTCCTAAGAATACATGGGAGAGTGGATTACTTCGTTAGATACGCTGACGTAAGATATGAAGGTCAAGGCTGGGAGCTAACGGTTCCCGTTAGCAGGCCGGCTATGGTTGAGGATGTTAGAAGGGTTTTTGAGGAGAAACACAGAGCAGTATACGGGTTCACCCTCGAGGATAGGGGTGTCGAGGTTGTTGTTGCCAGGGTCTTCGCAGTTATAAGAAGGGTTAAACCGAGCCTCCCGAAGCCTGTAGCACGGGGGGAGCCTAAGGTGAGGGAGGCTAGGAAAGCCTACTTTAAGGACGGCTGGGCTACGGCCCCCGTGTACTGGAGGGATGATCTGCCACTAGGCTACAGGCTTGAAGGGCCCGCTGTGGTTGAAGAGTACGATTCAACAACGATAATACCGCCAGGTTGGGTTGCCGTAGTTGGAGACCTAGGAGAGCTTAGGCTCGAGGTGCTTTAAGGCATGGTGTCATGGGAGCTTATACATAAGGCTACAGTGTTCATAGCCGAGGAGATGGGTGTCGCCCTCAAGAGATCCGCGTTCTCCCCTAACATCAGGGAGAGGATGGATCATAGTTGTGCAGTCCTCGATGGCGAGGGTAGGATTGTAGCTCAAGCGGAGCACATACCGGTACACCTAGGCTCATTCAGGGTGGGTGTTCTCAACACTTTAAAGTGGCTTGAAAGGGAGGGTGTCGAGCTGGAGGAGGGTGATATGATTGTGTTAAACGACCCCTACATATCAGGCACCCACTTAAACGATGTAATGGTTCTAGCACCTGTACACGCTAACGGGAAGCTTATAGCGTATGTTGTTAACAAAGCTCACCAGGTAGACGTAGGGGGCCCAGTACCGGGTAGTATGAACCCTAATGCTAGAACCATATACGAGGAGGGCTTTATAATACCTCCAGTTAAACTTGTTAGAAGAGGGTCTGTTGAGGGCGATGTGCTCAGGCTTATAGTGGAGAATAGCAAGACTCCTAAAATCACACTAGGTGATCTTAGCGCTCAGATAGCAGCTAATAGAGTTGGCTCTAGGAGAATCCTAGAGCTTGTTAACAAGTACGGCTTAGACGCTGTTACTGAGGGTTGGGGTAGGGCCATAGACTACGCTCGTAGACTAACACTAAGCGACATGAAGAGCTGGAGGCACGGAATCTACACCTCAATGGACTACATGGAGCTCCCGGATAGAGACCTAGTATTAAGGTGTACGTTGGAGGTTAGAGGCGACGGTGTTAGAGTTGATTTCACAGGCTCCTCAGAGCAGGTTCAAGCACCGATTAACGCAGTCTACGGTGTAACATTCTCTGCAACAACATACTCTGTAAGGGTTGCTATTAAGGAGGATATACCGGTTAATGAGGGCTTCTACAACCTAGTAGAGGTTGTAGCACCGGAGGGCTCCATAGTGAACCCCAGGAAACCCGCTCCCGTGGCTGGTGGTAATGTGGAGACTAGCCAGAGGATAGCTGATGTAGTTCTAAGAGCCTTAGCAGAAGCTGTGCCAGAAAGGATACCGGCAGCTGGATCGGGGACTATGATGAACGTTATGCTAGGCGGCTATGATAGAGATAGAGGTTACTGGGCATACTATGAGACTATAGGGGGAGGGACAGGGGGAAGACCTGGAAAAGATGGAGTCAGCGGTGTCCACGTAAACATGACCAACACCCTTAACACGCCAATAGAGGTAGCTGAGAGATCATACCCTATACTCTACACCTCGTACAAGATAAGGGAAGGTAGTGGAGGCAGGGGGAGGTATAGGGGAGGTGACGGGATTATAAGGGCTTTCAAGGTATTAGGACAGGCGAAACTATCAATACTAGCTGAAAGGTTTAGGCATAAACCATACGGTCTATGGGGTGGAGAGCCCGGGAGACCCGCTAGGGTGGTTGTAAGAAGAGCTAGTGGGCTTGAAGAGGAGATGCCCAGTAAATTCGTGCTAGACTTAGAACCGGGAGACGAAGTTGTAATTGAAACCCCAGGTGGGGGAGGCTGGGGTCCTTTAGTCGGCGAGTAATATTTGGTATGAAGGTTTACCTTAAACTACTCCATGAAGGTTGAGGTTTGCAACATTAGAAGCGGGTAGGCGTGGATGTTAGTATAGTGTTACGCTTTTTAAGGTGTGTCTTCCAGCATATCCCCTCGGGGGTCTCCTAGGGTGTCTGGTAAGGTTAGGTTGGCTGTTGTGGTTTCAGAGTTTAACTTCGATATTACCAGGGTTATGCTTGAGAAGGCTTTGGATCACGCTAAGTTTCTGGATGCGGAGGTTACAGTTGTTTATAAGGTTCCCGGTACTTTTGATGCACCGTACGGTGTTATGGAGGTTATAAAGCTTGATTACGTTGACGCTGTTGTAGTTTTAGGGGCTGTTATTCAGGGCGAGACTAAGCATGATGAGGTTGTAGCTCACCAGGCTGCTAGGAAGCTTCTAGATCTCGGGGTTCAGTATGGTAAGCCTGTTACACTTGGTGTTATCGGTCCCGGAGCTTCTAGAATTCAGGCTCTTGAGAGGGCTGAGGAGTACGCTAGGAGGGCCGTTGAGTCGGCTGTTAAGCTTGCTAGGAGGAGGAAGGTTGTAGAGGCTACTAAGTATGAGGGGGGGATTATAGTTATTGAGTGAGGGGCTAGGCTCTTGGGGTCTAAAGCTTTATATACACGTGTAGCCGTGTTAGAGCAGATTAGCTATAGGGAGTGGACTGAGAGTCTTGGGAGTGACAGGGAGTGGCTTATACAGAGGGTTCAGGCAGAGTTATACCTAGCTTTACAGGATATAGCCACAAGGCATGGGGCTTTCTCTATGCCCGCTCGCTACGATTACATGTTAATACTCTCATCTAACGTAGGCTATGAGGAGCTCGCTGAAATACTAGATGTTGCTAAAAGCCACTCCAAGGTAGGAGTTAGGATGGCGAGCTCATGCGACCTAAACCCCCTAGGGGCGGAGGCTAAAGCATTCAAACTACTAAGTAAAACGGAGGTTGGAGGCTTAACGTATACAAGCTGTCCTGGAGAGGAGGTAACAGCGATAGCCCACTTAGATTTAAACAATATAACTGAGGCAACAGCCTACGAGGGTGTAGCAAGATCATATCACAGGGTTCTAAGCCTCATAGGAAGACTAGCTATGGTGGCTGAGAGTGGAGGTGGTATAACACAGTACCTGGGAGGGGATAACATACTGGTAATACTACCACCATTAAACTACATAAGCTTAACCGAGAGGCTCGTAGTAGAGGATGATCTAAAAGCTGGTATAGGGGTGTCGAGAACTGCTAGGGAAGCGTTAAGACTAGCAGCTAAAGCACTCCACGACCTTAGAGTCGCAAGGGATAGGAAGATCATAGCCTACTCTAACATCTAACCCCTACAGGGCACTTAAACCTTTAGGTCAAACCGCTAAACTTTATGTTTAAAGTTTAGCGAGGATTACAGGTTATTATATTTGGATGATACAATCACATGGGGTGACCTTTTTGGAGAGGCCTAGCAGGGGGGAGAAGGATAGGGTTTCAGTTAAAGTTGAGCTTACTAGGAGCGAGTATGAAGCTTTAAAGGCTATTGCTAGAAGGGAGGGTTACAGCTTGGTATCAGACTACCTTAGAGGGCTAGCTAGGGATGCAATAGAGGGGAGGGTTAGCAGAGGTGCTGGAGGGGGGGAGCAGGCTGAGGTTTTAGCTAAGAGGCTTGAAAGGGTTATAGTGGACCTGCTGAACCCTTATACTGGTAAGATAGATGAGATAGCTAGAAGGATAGGAGACTTAGTGGAGCTCGTGGAGAGAAGTGAGGTTGAGAGGCCGAGGGAGGTTTCTAGGGAGAAGAGAGAGGTTAGGAGGGCTCCGCTAACAGCTATTGAGAGGTTAAAGGAGCAGGAGGCTGTGTTCCAGGAGGACGTACAGTGGATGAAGTCCCCCGAGAAGTTCTTTGAAAAACTGAAGAAGGAGGGGGCTGTGGTGGTTAGCATTGGCGGCGAAAAAGCTGCCTTAGACCCGGATTTCTGGGCCAGGTTTAAGGATGAGGTGGGCAAGATAAGCGTAGGCGACCTTGATGAGGCTGTAGGGTTGCTGGAGGAAGCTCTAGGAGAGGCTGCCGGGAGGCTGTTAAGGAAGATGGCTAGAGCTGGGATGGCTGTCTACGATGAAGATGTGGGGGCATGGGTGTTAAAGATATAGCGGTCTACCCTAGAAGGTTTCCCCGGTAATTACAGCTGGTGGGGGTTAATCCAGCGTTTTCGATATTCTTGTTAGAACCCTTCTACCTCTAGCTGTTACTAGTACTAGATCCTCTACTCTTACTCCATGGAGCCCCGGTATGTATACTCCCGGCTCCACTGTTACTACCATACCCTTCTCTAACACTGTCTTCGAGGCCGGCCTTAGGAAGGGTTCTTCGTGTATCTCAACTCCAACTCCGTGGCCTAAACCGTGTATGAAGTACCTTAACATACCCTTCTTCTCCAGGACGAGCCTAGCCGACCTATCCGGCTCCCATGCTTCAACTCCCGGTGCTATGGTATCTATAGCTGACTCCTGCGCCTCTACGACCAGCTCTACCCTCTGCCTAAACTCAGCCCCTCCCTGCCCCCACCACGTTGTCCTCGTTAAGTCGCTGTGGTAGCCTTCCAGCACAGCCCCCAGGTCTACTAGCAGGGGTCCTGGTAGTGTTAGCTTCATCTGCGTAGGCGCGTGATGGGGGTATGCTGTGTTCTCATAGAAGGCTGTTATAGTGGGGAAAGCCTCCCCCCACGCTCCAAGCCTTCTCATGGTGAGGCTCGCGTATCCTGAGAGCTCGAGCTCCGTAACCCCCCCTCTAGCCTCTTCAATAACCCTCCTCAAGGCCTCCTCGGCCACCCTAAGTGAAGCCTCTATAGCTTCAACCTCCCAGTCGCTTTTAACACTCCTAATCCTAGCTATATCGCTACTAGAATCCACCACCTGGATCTTAGCCTCTAGAGCTCTAAGCACCGTGCTAGGAGCCCAGTTCACATCAACACCTACAGTATCGGAGCCTCTCTTACACTCTTCAACCACCTTAACTATAGCGTCCTGAAGCCCCCCCACTATTAAATCCCTACCGGGCACATCGCCTTTAATAGCCTCCTCTCCAGCCCTATAGAACGCTTTAACCTCAACATCGCGCGGGGAGCTAGCGGAGATCCTATGATAGTCTAGAAGTGGTACTAAAGCTAAATCCCCACACTCTCTTGAAAGAACTAAAGCACCACTAGGCTCCCTTAAACCTGTAGCGTAGACAATATTACCTTTACCGAGGAGAACAAGTACCCCTAAACCCCTACTCTCCATGTAGCCTCTAAGCTTAGACCTATTGGAATCGAAAGACCTCGAGCGAGCCTCCAAGATCATACGACTCTAACCCTATTAACCTTCTTATTCTGCCAACTATACCTACGTAGCCTCCTACTCCTCCCGAAACCGCACGCCGCGCAATAGCCTTTAGCTACATTATAAGACCTCCTACCACACCTCCTACAAACAATATGACTCTTACTCCTACCATGCATCCCGAAAGATGTAGTCCCCTTAACCAAAACCTCACACCCTCAACGTGAAAGGCTACTTAGGCGCCGGGCTTATCAATATAACATTATCTCCTCTAATTAAAACCATACCCAGCATCCTCGAAGACTCGCTATCAACCTCCTCAGCATTCTCAACTATAAGGTTAAGATGCTGATCATAGCTCCTCAACACACCCTTAATACCCTTCCCACCTTTAAGCTTTATAAGCACATTACTACCAACGTAGTTCTTAAGCTCCCTAAACGTAGAGGGGCTCAACTGGCTCATCCCAGGCACCAAAACACACTCTCTAGACCAAAACTCTTATACATTATTCCCAACAGCTAACCTAACTACGAAGAGCGGTTGCAGTGAAGAACCACCCCTTCACCTCCTCCTGAGAGCAGTAGTATAGAGTGTTTTGAGCTACTTTCGAAATCCCAAAGCCCCTCCCGGGCTCTGTCCGTTACTGTTTAGCCGTGGTCTTCAGTACTCCGTGTTAGCCGAGCAACCGTTATTTGGCTATTGCGGCCTTTCCACTCATGGGCGTAGCTATCCTTAAAAGGGGCTTAAGCCGCGGCTCAGTGTTTTTAAGTTCTCATAGCTTAGAGTGGGGTTTTAAGGGTGGTGTGCGAGAGTTCCTATTTGGTAGCTGGGTTATGGGCGGCGTGGCTAGGCCTACTAGGAGGCATCCTTTGCAGAAGAGGTTTATGAGGGGGCTTTTAGAGGAGCTCTTGAAACAGTATCCAGGGTTTCCTCTACGTGATGTTAGGCTAGTTGAGGTTGCAGAGTTTGAGGGTTTTACACTGTACTTGTTTGATGGTAAAGCGGCTTTCTTCAGGGTCGAGGGCTTGCTGATTCCAGCTTTAAGCCTGCTCCTTGATGTAGGCTATGACTGGCTTCCGCAGGTTTACGTTGATAGGGGTGCTACTAGAGCTATGGTTCGGGGGGCTGATTTAATGATCCCAGGTATTAGGAGGGTTTCTGGGGATTTTAGCGTTGGGTCTATAGTGGTTATAGTGGATGAGGAGTCCGGGTCCCCTATCGCTGTGGGGGAGGCTCTTTTAGATTCTAGGAGCTTATCTGAGAGTATTTCTGGAGGCGGTAGGGGGAGGGCTTTTAGAAACGTACATCATGTTGGTGATAGGCTATGGGGTGCTGCTGCACTAATAAGATAGCATCACCTTAACCTTAGAGCCTCTAGGGTAGAGCTTTATCGTCTCGAGGTTCTCAGGTATTAGGAGCTCCGGTGGGGCTTCAAAACCCAGCTTATCCCACGACTCTTTAACGCTTTGAGCTAAGCTGAGGAGGGCCGAAGGCTCCCCGTGGTTGAATACTACTGTTTTAGGTTTAGGTCTGAGATACTTCAGGAATTGTAGTAGCTCGCTTCTAGTAGAGTGGCCTGTAAAGCCCTCTATCGATGCAACGTCCATCTTAACTTTAACCCTCCTAGTGCTTGAATCCTCTCTAACCTCAACCTCCCTCTCCCCCTCGGCAAGCCTTCTAGCTAGAGTCCCTGGGGCTTGGTAGGATACGAACCCCAGTATGTTCCTCTCGTCCTCAGCTAAGTGTTTGAAATACTCTAGTATAGGGCCTCCTGTCATCATGCCGCTTGTGCTCACTATTACCGCGGGGCTTTGGCTGTATATCGCCTCCTGCCTCTTAGACTCATCGTTAACGTAGACTATATTAGGCCCTATGAACGGGTTCTCTCCCTGGTACAGCATCTGATCCCTCACAGGCTTCGCTAGGAGCTCCGGGTACTCTGTGTATAAAGCTGTTACCTCATATATCATCCCATCAACGTAAACCGGGATCTCGGGGATCTTCTTCTCCTTCAAAGCCGTGTTCAAGACGTATAGTATATCCTGACCCCTACCCACGGCCATAACCGGTATCAACAGCTTACCCCTGGTCTTCTCAACCTTGTTAACCAGGGCTACGAGATCCGCCTCAGCTTTATCCCTCGGCTGCGGCTCCTTAGAACCGTAGGTGCCCTCTATTATCAACGCCTCAACCCTGTGAAACTCCTCGTTAGCGGGCGGCAGTAGCCTGGTTCCCCTATCACCTCTAATCCTATAGTACTTTAGATCCGCTGTGTACAGCAGGTTGAACAAGCCCTGCCCTATGTGGAGGTGTACTAGGCTAGAACCGAGTATGTGGCCTGCATTAGTGAAGGTTAGCTTTACATCTGGAGCCACATCAACTACGATGTTGTAGTTCACAGGTATAACCCTTGTCATCATTAACGCTACCTCCTTCATAGTGAATAGGGGCTCCCTACCCTCACCCTTTGTAAGCTCTATGAAGTCGGTTAACATGAGCAGCATTAAATCCCTCGTAGGGGGTGTGACGAAGACGGGGCCTCTGTAGCCGTACTTAAATAGCAGGGGCACGGCGGCCATGTGGTCTACGTGGGCGTGGCTTATTATGATAGCATCTAGGTCCTCTAGCCTAAACTCCGGTATGTTAAAATATGGTAGTGCGTCTACACCATTAGATGAGGGCGAGATGCCGGAGTCTAGGAGCACCCTACTTTCACCTGTATCAACTAATATAGCACTTCTACCAACCTCGCAGAAGCTCCCAAGGCCTACCACTCTGATGTACTTAGTGCCCACAGTTATATCCCTATATATCCTATCCCCTATCTCCCTAAGGGCTTTCCTCCTCTCAGCAGACGCTACGGCTAGATGCCTCATTATAGAATCTAGAACGCGGCTAGCCATAGGAGGCTTCCTGTAAACCTCAAGCCTCCAGCCTGTCTCAGCTAAAACCTGGTATCTTAAGGCCGCACCCTTACCCATAAGCTTCCCAGGCTTATCAGCTAAAACCCTAACCTCCCCGAGTATATCATCGAACTGTATGTCCTCAGGCGAGACGCTTACATCGCTTGGCACGAGGCTTAGGATATACTCTATGGTAGCCTCCTTGGACTTGCGAAACCTAGGATCTGTTCTAACAACAACCCTCTTCCTTAGAAGCCTAGCTAGCTCCTTAATCCTCTCCTCGTTCTCCGAGATGAACTTCGGGTTCCTAATATATACAGCTATCTCAGGCCCCTCAAACTCTATGTTCGAGATGTCGGCTCCCTCTAGAAACCTAGTTATCTCCTGAACAGCTCTAATCCTAAACTCCCTCCCATACTCAGGTACCTCCACCACCCTATCATAACACCTCAAGCGCTAACCTAACTCAACCCAGTATCGGGGTTACCCTAAGCGCAGTATTACCTGTGTAACAGCCTGGAGAGGACCCATTATAAAGTTATTGAGGTAAAGGGTATAAACTTTTCCTCGATACCCCTCCTGCCCACTATCGCTACGTCCACTCCATCGCCTGAAGCCGCATCCCTTAATGTCGACGCTCTTATAGCAGCTGTTACTATCTTAACCGCCTCATCCAAGCTTAAATCCTCCCTGTAGTGTTGCTCTAGAACACCATAGGCCACCGGGGAGCCGGAGCCTGTCGCCGCAAGCTTCTCCTCAGTTATACTGCCGAAGAGGTCTAAGAGGTATAGCCTAGGCTTACTATCATAACCCCCTATCAGAACCTGGACTATGAAGGGTAGGGCTTTATAGGAGAATAGTATGTTTGATAGAAGCACCGCTATACCCTTAACACTCATCCTAGACCCTGTATCCAGCTCGTAAAGCCTAGCCTCACCCCTAAGAATATCAGCCAGCATCTGAGCGTCAGCAACAAGCCCAGCCATAGTCATAACAGCATAGTCAGTAAGCCTCACAACCTTCTTAACCCTCCTACTAGCTATCATAAAACCAGCTGTAGCCCTCTTATCAGCAGCTAAAACCACATAGTCACCAGCAACCAAGCCCACAGTAGTCGTCCCACTAGCTAAAGGCCTTAAACCACTAGCCACCTAGAAGCCACCACCTTTACATAGCATAGCCTAAACTTTAAATACCCAGAGTACTAACTCTAAGATAAGACCTAACCCTTAAAACAAAGCTACCCCGAAACACATGCTACAACCCCTGCTAGTATCTCTCACATACAGCTCGCCCAAATTCAAAGACGTGCGAGCTACTCAAGCCCACCGCTATTCTAACCTGACCTCCTCCCCCGCCCTTTGAAGAGCGAGGCTTTCCAGTTGTAACTCTCGGTGCCAACAGAGCCCCCAGACATAACCTTTCTATAGCTACAGGTCGACTCGAAAGTTACCCGCTACTACAACATTGTTGTCAGCTATTGCGTACGGAGTTCGAGCTTAGCTAGTAGGAGGGTTTTCCTTGTTGGTTATTGAGGGTTGATTGTGGAGCTTAGCATTACGCATAGCATCTTCCGGGAATTTCCTGGGATGGGAATGGTGTTGAGGCGTGGCATGCTTCAAGAGGGTTGATGTCAAATTACATCAAACTTTCGTGCTGGAGAGTTTAAAACCCCTGGAAGCTTATATGCCTGCCGTGACCTCGAGTTTCCGAGACCCGGTGGGGCGGGGGAGCCGCTAGGCGGCTAGCGGTGAGACCCTGCGGTGAGGGGGTTTGGGGAGGCCGTTGGGAGATAGATGGTGGGAAGCCGTGAAACATGTGAACGGCCATGAACCGCCATCTACTGGGAAGCGGTGGATCTAGTTGTATGTTGTAGTTGGAAGCCTTACCTTTTAGGGTGGGGGAGGCGTTTTGGATTTGGTAGTATATCTGCTTTGGGTTATGTCTTCCTAGTTTCTGGGGGGCTCGCTTTGCTCGTTCCATGTGTTAAGGTTTATAAGGTTGATGTTGAGAGGGCTGTATCGATTCTATCTAGAGCTGGTGTTCTCGATGGTAGGTTTAAGTTTGGTAGGCTTGGTGATTTCGTGTGTATACCAGTTAGGGATGTTGGTGTTGCTTCGGGCTTTTTGAGTGGTATTGTGGGTTTTGAGGTTTTAGAGTTGGAGCTCGAGCCTAGGCCTGTTAAGCCTAGGGGTTTGAGTGGTGTTTTCGAGGGCTTAGCTAGCTATAGCTTAGTAGGTGATATTGTTGTTTTTAATTGGAGGTCTGAGGTGCCCGATGTTGATGTCTATAGGGAGGCCGCGCTCCACCTTATGAGTGAGCAGGCTAGGATTAAGGCTGCCTTCCTTAAACGGGATACCTTTGGGGAGTTTAGGGTTCAAAGGCTTATACACCTTGCTGGAGAGAATAGGACTAGGACTATACATAGAGAGTATGGCCTCTCATTCCACGTCGACATAGCTAGGGTCTACTTTAACCCTAGACTTGCCTCTGAGCATAGGAGGGTTGCCGAGGAAGCATTAGACGGTGATATAGTTCTAGACATGTTCTCGGGAGTAGGCGGCTTTAGCGTTCACGTAGCAAGTCTTAGGAAGAGCAGGGTGGTGGCCGTAGACGTAAACCCCGCGGCTACGGCTCTAGCAGCGTTAAACGTAGCTGAGAATAGGGGGAAGTTAAAGGGGAAGATTACAGTGTTAAGAGCTGACGCGGCACTACTACCACTAGTGCTTAAGCCGGTGTTTACAAGGATAATCATGAACCATCCTACAGCGTCAAAATACTATTTAGGCGAAGCCTGCAGGCTAGCAGAACACCACGCTATAATCTACTACTACACTAGAACCATAAATTGCAAGGAGGCGGAGATAGAAGTTCTAGAGAGAAAAGGCCCCTGCTGTAGAGAGCTAGAGGTGGTGAAATGCAGGAGCGTCCTAGAATACAGCCCCTCACATGCAATATACAATGTCACATTGAAAATATCCAAGAGCCCCGGGACATAGTGAATATTATCAAAGCGTAAAGACTATTACCTACAACTGAAAGCCTCGCCCTTCAAGGGTTCTGGGTGGTGATGAGTGCTGTGTCTAGGAGCCCTGCGGGTAGGCCCTCCAGCTGGGAGCCTCGTGGTGCCCGCTGGGGCTATGACGGCCTTGGGGGGCAAACCTCAAACAACCCGTAAAGCAAACACTCTCCACGCACCCTACGCCCCCAAGGCTCCAAGCCCATAACCCCGAGCCCCGCGAGGGGTAGGGGTAACAGGGCCGGAGACCCGGCCCGGGGCTACCGGGAAGGTAGCCCCAAACCTCCCAGCCCTAAAGGGGCGAGGCTTTCAGTTGCAATTTCCTTTTAGGAATTTAGTTATATGTTAGGCTCTTCCCGAACGATCAGTATTATTTTTAAGGTTTGAAGCTGATACTATAGTATCAAGGTTTTACCTGAAGCTAGAGTGCCACTCTGTCCGGTGGACCGTATTGTCTAGCGTCGTCGTTATAGGTGATTGGGATGCTGATGGAGTTGTAGCGTCAGCACAGCTAGTTTACGCTCAGGAGATGCTCGGGGTTTTCCCTGTAAGATCTAGGGTTTCGGTTGGTCTAATTCCCTCCGGTCCTAGGGGGTTTAGGGAGAGGGTTCAGGGTAGATGCTGGAGTCACGTGCTCGTAGTCGATATACCTTTTACGAGCGACGTGGATGAAGGTTTAAGCTCTATGCTCGGGAGTGGTTGTAGGTTTAAACTCTACTACTTCGACCACCATAAGAGTACTGTTGAAAGTGTAGGTTATGTAGAGAGGGTTTACGGGGGCTTAGTGGTCACCGGGGGGTTCTCTACATCTGTTATAGTCAGGAATTTCCTGGAGAAACACGGTATTAGGATTACGCCTAGGCTTAAACACTTCGTTGAAGCTGTTTCGGTAATAGAGGGAGGTAGCAGGAGTTTAAGCCTTGCTAATGGAAAGATTATTGGGATAGTTGCAGCTATATCGAAACACCTCAACAGAACTAAGGATCCCGATGTTTGGTGTAAGTATGTTAGATGGCTCGCAGACCCCATACCATTCGATGACATAGAGTTGAGATTAGGTATAGAGGTGCCAAGCTTAATAAACGAGAGCTTAAAGGCGTCAAAGGAGGCTGATGAAGAGTTAAAGGATATAGCAACAAGCTTAGCAATGTCGGCTAAGAGAGTAGGCTACGTAAGACTTGTTGATGCTAGAGGTAAATGGGGTAGTAGAGGTGCATCAGCCCTGGCATCAGCTATACACAAGATGGTCGGGGAGCCAGTAGTACTACTTGTTGAAAGGACAGACGGGATAGTTATAGTTGTAATAAGATCGTCAAGAGGAGAAGCTGGGAGAATAGTAGAAGCTCTCCACATACTAGGCCTAATACAGGACAAGGGAGGACACGAAAACATAGCGGTAGCAAGATTATCAAACAACGTAACACTAGCACACCTAGAAAACATCCTCCTAAGGCTCTCACCCTACATAAGGTAGGGTGCCATCTCGTCAAGCGAATTAAAGCACCTACAACAGCCTCTTAACACTTAGAGACTCTGAAATGATCTTAGGGCTGGGAGGGTCGAAGCTAAAAGCCCCTATAGGTGCTGAGAAGAGGTTGGATGACGGTTTAGCCCCCTCTTCTTAAATACCATCCCAGATCCCATATGGGTTTCACTAACCCCCCAACACCCCTAACCCCCATCCGAGCGGTTCTCCTAGGAGGTTTACTACTATTGTTAGCCCTTCACACAACTTTATAATGTATTTTCCTACTACGACTTTCCCGTAGAGGGATCTCTTTTCTCCTTCCCAGTTTAGGGTTATACAACATAGTTTATTGTTGCACCGCCTTGTGAGCATCCTAGCTAGTGGGAGGCTTGGTTTGAACTTACTCTCTTCTATGTAGCCTAGGTACATTCCTGAGGGGTTTGGGCGTAGTGGCTTTCCAGTTTTCCATTACCTCCATTAGATCTCCTAGTACGTGGAAAACATCTATGTATCTGGCTTTGGGCACCTGGAGGGCCATAGGGTTGGAGGCTATATCAGCTAGGTTTAAACCTCGTTGGAGTGCGAACTCCTCCAGGTTTTTCATTTCACGTTCTGAGAGTCTCCTTAAACGCGGTTTACCCATTGTGGCTACTCTTCAGAGCGGGGTTACCTTAGGAGCTCCCTTTGAACCTCCACTATTTGATCCCATAAGATGCTCATGTTGGCCTTAAACTGTTTAGCTAGCTCCATCTTCGGCACAACTTTGCCTCCAGCTCCTCTTATGACGTAGAGTATCCTCTCATCCCCTGTTACCCAGACTTCGTGGGGGGCTTTGCCTGCGTCCACGTCTTTTAAAAGCCTCTGGTATGCTTGAACCTCTGGGAACCATAATGCCTCCAGCTCTGCCTCGTCAAACCTGTATGATCCGTAGTGCACGGGCTTTAACGCTATTCTAGCTAGACTCTCGTACAGTCTGTCCCATCCAGCCCTCCTAGCTATGGTATTTATCGTGTAGAGAGCCCTCCTAGCCTCTAGGGGCCCTCCCCCTAGTATTAGGGTTAGTAGGTGTTCTAGATGGTCCCAGGAAGGGCCTTTTACAGCACTTTCTACAACTAGCTTTACAGCTTTAGCTACTACATCCATGTTCGCGCTACTAGGTGTATCCCTGGGTGTATGGTATAAAGCTCTAACATCCTGGCTCCAAAGGCTGTGAACGCATAGTGTTGGGACACCTTTAACAGCTAAGGAGAAGCTATCACACTCAGGGCACTCACAACACCTGTTATCCGCGCCCTCAACCAGCAAGCTATACTGAGGGCTCCCTGACACCTTAAGAGGCTCTGTGGCGGCCATATCGAAGTTCACGAATAACCTAATATCCTCTACTAGCCCGGACGCGTAAAGCTGGTCTGCGTAAAACCTGCTACCCCAAGCCCAGTACCACGATGCGTAGCCTAGAGCACCATGCTCTTCAGCTGTAAACGCCAGCAACCTAGTGGTGAACCCTAAACTATTTAGCATCTTAGCTGTCACCATTGCCTGTGCAATACCAACTATGTCATCTAGAAACCCCCCATACCACCTATCATGGTGGGCTCCCACAATGGAGATATCATCACTTGAACCAGGGAGGTCTAGCTGTAACGTGTACCCAGTAGACTCGATTGTAACAGCTTCAACCTCAACACTTACAACAGTTTGGGGGTTAAGCTTCAAACTATAACCCTCCTCCACTACGAGAACAGGTATTGGTGTAGGGGCTCCAACACTATAGCTGTAACCCCAGTACCCGTTAGTCACAATCTTTCTAGGAGCGCTTGGAGACTCAACTATTAAAGCTAAGGCTCCGGCCTCCGAAGCGTGGAGAGCCGCAACCTTAATATCATCTGGGTTAACAGGCTCCTTGGCAATAGCAACTCTACCCTCAGGGAACCCCCTCCACGATCTCGGCTTCACGGGATCCCCCTCAACTCTAAACCAAGGGGCTTTAACGGATGAGGATTCAACATAAGGTGCTACAGCTAGAACCTCAGGCTTAGGGTCTAAAGTTAAACCCTTCAATCTCCAAGATAAGAGTGGCACATCTAAAACCTTCACCCTACCCTCTAAGTACGACTCTATCATCCCCCTTAACCTCTCTACCTCCCTAACCTCCTCGAAAGAACCGGCTACAACCTCCACACCGTTATAGAGCTCCCTAGAGAGCCTTACAACATCCTCCTTAATGGTGCTTAAGCTCACCATAACAGCTTCCCCCAAACCTATGGCTTAACGAGACCCTATAATCCTAGCCCCTATATAGCATGGAGTTTAAAGTGGGTTACCTTAGTAGGGGAGCTTGACACCATTATAGACGGCTAGAGGGTAGACTGTTACGGGTTTGAGGGGTTGCAAACATTCTAAATATGCTAGGGAGCCCAGAGGTAGCGTAACGAACAACTCATTAGACGCGAAGACTTGGTGGGTGGAGGGCTCCCTAGGGAACTGTAGGGACGGGCTTAGATTAGAGCCTTTGTGACGTTGGCTCAACCAGTACTAGCGAGGTACAGGTGACGCTGGCAAGCCTACACGGGGGACTAACACTGCTAGCGAGCTACAAGTACTTACAAATACCATCAGACGTTAGCGGGGAAAGTGTGGAGTATCGCCTATATTAGTTCTCTATTGTAACACTTGCTAATAGGGTTTAAGGCTGTGACTATAGATTTTAGTACAAGGAGATTTAGGCTTGTAGCATTGCTTAAGGAGCTTGGCTACATTAGGAGTTTTAAAGTTGAGAAGGCTATGTTAACGGTTCCTAGAGAGCTTTTTGTCCCAGAGGATGTTAGGGAGTATGTGTACGACGATAGGCCGCTCCCCATCGGCTACGGCCAGACTATAAGTGCTCCTAGTATTGTAGCTCACATGACGGAGCTCCTAGACCCTATGCCTGGGGATAAGGTTTTGGAGATTGGAACCGGTTCTGGGTACCAAGCTGCAATACTGGCGGAGATAGTAGGGCTCGAGGGTTGCGTGTGGAGTATTGAGAGGGTCCCGGAGCTAGCGGAGTTCGCTAAGAGGAACCTGGAGAGAACTGGATACCTAGGTAGGGTTAAGGTAGTAGTTGGTGACGGTAGCCTAGGTTATAAGCCGGAGGCACCGTATGATAGGATAATGGTTACAGCCGCAGCACCCAGAATACCGGAGCCTCTAATAGAACAGTTAAAGCCGAAGGGCAGGCTGGTAGCACCGATAGGCCCCTTCCCATTCCAGGTTCTACTCGTGGTAGATAAGATGGAGGACGGGTCCATAGAGGTTAGAAGGGACATAGAGGTTGTATTCGTACCATTAATAGGAGAGTATGGGTGGAGGGACGAGAAGGAGGCTTTAGAGCAACTTGAAGAGAAAGGGGTTATAATATGATAACCCTGGGAGGTGGATGCTCGGAGGGCTCCTACTCTTCATCTAACCCTTCTGTGTCCACCACACTCCTCACTGCATCCACGCTATAGTGGGGTGGGCGGGGCTTTAAAGGTATGTTGGAGGTCGGGTTATGGAGGGTTATAAGGGTAGGTACTTCTCGACCTGTAGGGTTTTGAAGCCTTCTCGTTCGTAGAAAGCCTCTGCTATGACATTGTTAGCCGGGTATACCGCTACTATTATCCCCGCACCTCTTCTCCTAGCCTCCTGCTTAGCCTTTTCCAGGAGTATTGTTGCAACTCTCCTCCTTCTATACCTTGGCTTAACGTAGATATCAGTTATGACTGCCATCACTCTAGGCTTGTAGAAGATTCTATCAGCAATTTCCAGTCTTACGACCCCCACGGGCTCCCCCGTGCTGGCGTTATATGCTAGGAGCATTACTACGTTGTTACTGTTAAGGGATTCTCTCACATAGTTCCTCGTCTCATCCTCTAGGTTATCCACTACCTTGAAGTGGGGGTCTAGCTCCTCATTTAGGGTTTTAAGCCTTGCAATCATGTCAGCTACCACTTCTACATCCTCTTCCTTAACGTATCTAACCTCTACCTGCATATCCCTAAACCTCCTTAAGGTAAACGCTCATGTAAGGCCTGAACCCTAGCTTCTCGTAGAACTTCTGCGCAACCACGTTCCTTGATGGGAACTCTACCGCTACGTAGCGTATCTCCATCTTCGAGAGCTCGTTCATAGCAGACTCTATTAAGGCCGTCGCTATACCACGCCCCCTCTCCTCAGGTGTAACGTATAGCTCTTTAAGGACCCCTATTTTCCTCCTAGCTAGGAGCGGGTTCTCCACCACGGATCCGTAGACGTAGCCTACGAGCTTGCCTTCGTATGAAGCCACTAGGATTAAATCGCCGCCGGCAACCCTAGCTTTCGCCATATCCAAGGCCACCCTTCTTACATTATCTGCGGTCTCCATCGCCGGGTCGAACTCCTCGTTGAACATGTAGAACCTTCTTATTAACGTTGCTAAGCTCTCAACATCAGCTTCCGTAGCTCTCCTAATCACAAGCCCGGGTTCAAACACTACGCTACCACCTCCGGTGGCCTAGCTATAAGCTCTGCTTCCCACAGTTTAGCCCACTTCTCCCTAGCCACCCTTATTATCGTTAATGCTCTTTCAAACTCCTCCTTATACGTTGTAGTCCTCCTAGCAACTCCAAGCTCTACAGCTTTAACAGCTACAGCTGCCGCCTCCTTAGCGTAGACCTCCCACTCCTCCATAGTAGGGATTATGTAATCCTCTCTAAGCCCTCTTTCCTCAGCGTGCTTTGCTAGCTCGAAGGCCGCAGCTATTAGCATCTCATCGGTTACGGCTTTAGCAGCAACATCTAGGGCTCCTCTAAACACAGCTGGGAAGACAAGGCTGTTGTTAATCTGGTTGGGGAAATCGCTCCTACCAGTAGCGGTTATCCTAGCTCCAGCCTCCCTCGCCTCCCACGGCCATATCTCTGGTATCGGGTTAGCTATTGCGAATACAATTGCATCCCTACTCATCTGAGCTACCCACTCCTTCCTTACAACACCTGGTCCTGGGGTGCTGGCCGCAACGAGTATATCGGCTCCTCTAAGAGCCTCTTCAAGGCCGGCTCCAGGCTTCAACCCTCCACCTCTAGTTTCAACAGCTATCCTGTACTTCCAAGCATGGGATAGGAATAATCTATCAATGTCATCCCTGTCGGGATGTAGTACACCCTTACTATCTAGCACAACTATGTTCTCAGCTGGAACCCCGAGTTTCCTTAGTATCCTGTACAAGGGTATATTTGATGCTCCAGCTCCGAAGAGAACTATCCTACTACTCTTCAAGCTTTTACCAACAAGCTTAGCAGCGTTAATCAGCCCTGCTAGGACTGCTGTAACAGTACCCTGCTGATCATCATGCCATACCGGTATCTTAAGCCTCTTCTGAGCCTCCTCAAGTAGTATGAAGCACTTAGGGCTCTCCACATCCTCCAGGTTAATCCCTCCAAAGCTAGGTTCAATCCACTCAAGGAGCGTTAGGAACGATTCTAGGCTCCTAGCTCTATGAACTATAGGTATAGCGTCAACACCACCGAGGAACTTGAAGAGGAGAGCCTTACCCTCCATGACTGGGAGGGCCCCCTCAGGACCGATATTACCAAGCCCTAAAACCCTAGTACCGTCACTAACAACAGCTACAACATTCCACCTATAGGATAGCTCAAAGCTTAAACTAGGATCCTTAGCAATAGCCCTAGAAGGTTCAGCCACCCCAGGTGTATACCATATGGAGAAATCCTCCATACCCCTAACGGGCACTTTGGGAACAACCTCAAGCTTCCCCCCGTAGTACCTGTGTAGCTCGAGGGATAGCTTAAACCAGTCCTTCCTAGAGCTCATGCAATCCACCTCAGCCGAGATAATATGTGGTGACCGAAATTAATTAATCACCATGAAGTCAGTATATATTGTCAACCGCTAGATCTAAATAATTCTAGCAATCTACCCTTAAACTCTGAGAGAACCCTAATTAAGCTTGAAACTAGAGTCTCCGCGTCCTCGAAAACAATACGAGCCCTTAAAACCGGGTAACCTTCCAAGCTGGAGTCAACATCATAGCTAACAGGCCTTCCTAGCATGGCGAGCAGAAGTGTAAATGAGAGGGCAGCTCTAACATGGAAGTCAACATCACTAAAACCATAAGGTAGGGGAAGGCTAGCTAGAACAGCTAAACCAATACTAGGCTCATCCCTAACCTCCACTAGAACACCATCGACATGAATTCTAGTAACATCACCCTCAGCCTCAAAAGAGAAACCATTATCTCTCAAAAACCTCTGTAGAACCCTCACAGGACCCCCTACGCTAGCATGCCCTGGAATACCCTCCTCGAAAAGCTCGAAATCCTCGTGAACCAAGAGTTGCACACCATATAACAAGACTAAAGTAACCCTTAAAATGATCCCTGATAGCTACCCACCGGGATCCATTCATGCTTGGTGCGGGGGGTGGGATTTGAACCCACGCAGGCCTACGCCATCGGGTCCTCAGCCCGACCCCTTTGACCAGGCTCGGGCACCCCCGCTCCACTCAACTTAGATGGTCCACCTAGGTTTTAAACTCTTTTTAACTTTTTACATTGAGAGCCTCCCCCTTAAGGGTGAAGAGAAAGCTGGGCTCCAACTATCATATCCTTTTAAGTCTTCCCTTTTAAAGTGTAAAGTCTAGGCTGTAAGCTATGTCAGAGGAGGCTGGCGTGGCTGTTGCCGTGAGAGTCTCGAGTTTAGGGGATCTCGCTAGGCTTGCTTCAAGTACTGCGCACATGATGGTTGTTATGCCTATTTATAGGTTTAGGTATAAGGGTAAAGTTGTCTACGCTGTCCAAACAATATATAAGGATTTCTATAAGCTCTACGGGATCCCTATAGTTTACTATCATGTCTTAGAAGACGATGGTTTAGAAGCCTCTAAGGCTAAATACATTCTGATTAAGGTTGACGAGGCTGGGGAAAGGATTGAGGTTAGCGATAGGGTGAGGCCAGGCTGGGTTGGAGTACCACTTGTAAACCTAGAATCTAAACCGCCCTTTATACCAGGTGATATAGTCTAGCTCTCGGATTTCCAGAGTGATGCTAGGTGTAGCAGGGTTTAGGGTTTTGAGCTTAACGTTTCTTCTTAACTTCAAATAATGGGCCCTCTTGCTTCCCCCACTATCTATGTTGCTTACATGTTCTTAGCTTTCAATAATCGTGACATGA
>Ga0209393_1000197_pt1 | contig 30973 bp, 30 predicted proteins | sample SSWtaG_2_FD_184117 | JGI IMG/M metagenome (GOLD analysis project Ga0209393, IMG submission 184117) | Hot spring microbial communities from Sandy's Spring West, USA to study Microbial Dark Matter (Phase II) - SSWsed_130316 (SPAdes)... | ecosystem: Environmental > Aquatic > Thermal springs > Hot...
TCAAAGACGACATCAGCCATCCTGCCTTTCGTCAAGGCGGAAATTTTGTCAACCAGTTCGTCTTTGTCCTTGCCGTCCAAAACGAAGTCAACCCCAGCCTTCTTCGCCCACTCCCTTCGTTCGGGTATCAAGTCAACGCCGATGACGGGACGGGCACCAGCCAAGCGTGAAAATTGAGCAGCCCAAATGCCAATCGGACCGAGCCCAAAAACCACTACGCTTTCGCCGAGTTGAATCTTCGCCCTTCGGACTCCGTTGAGGGAAATGATTGCGAGGGCAAATAGTGCTGCTGCCTCGTCTGGAACACCTTCAGGCACCTTCATGCAAAATTCGCCTTTTCGGTAAAGCACGAATTGGGAATGGTTTTTCCAACCGACGACTTTGTCTCCGACCTTCACATTGTCAACCCCTTCTCCAACTGCGATGACTTCGCCCAAGTGGCTGTATCCCAGTTTGAGGGGATACTTGGCGAGCCGAGCCCAAACGCTGTCAGGTGGAAAGTCAGCGGTCACTAAAGTCAACTCGGTGCCAGTGCTGATGGCTGTCAGTTTCGCCTTGACGAGGAAAGTTCCCGGCTCAACATCTGGGATTTCCTCTTCCTGCACCACAACTTGTTTTGGAGCAACGCAAACGACAGTTTTCGTTTTCACTTCCGCAACCCCCTTTCAAGTTTGCTGCTTCAGGAAGACAAGTATCGGACCAAACGGCTCATCCTGACGAGCCCCCACAAGGTTGCGACGAACCAGTTCAAGCACGGCGAGGAAGGTAATGACGACCTCAACCAAACTCTCGCAATCGGAACACAAAGCATCAAAGGTTGCCATCTTGTCTGGCATTGACTTTAGCATTTGAAGCAGCATTCGGATTCGCTGCGGGACGGTTAGCCTTCGCCTCGGGATGCGAACTTGAGCGCCAGCCATTCTCGCTAAAACTCGCTTCAACGCTTCCGTGAGGAGGGTCAAGGGTTCGTCTCCGATCACCAATTGTTTCAAAGGTGCGGGTGTATCCTCGTTTACTGGTCTTGGGAACATTTGAGACCAAACTTTCCCCCGTTCCGCCAAGAACCGAGCCACCAACCCGTAGGCTGCATTCCTCAACAAACGCCGTCTCAGCATTTCACCGTTCTGGGGTTCTTCTTCAGGCGCTTCAACGGCTTCTGGTTCAGGCTGGGGCAAAAGGAGGGCTGACTTTAGCCAAGTCAGTTCCGCTGCGACAGCCAACGCATCGGCTTTCTGAATTGGTGAACCGAAATGATTGTTGGCTTGGCGGGCAATGTTTTCGGCAGGCACATCTCCAATTTCCACCAATCGGCGACGCAAAAGCCACAAAAGCAGTTCCGCCGAACCTTCATATGACGGCAACCTAACGGGCAACTTGTCAAACGAAAACGGTGCGGGCAAAACCGTTAGTTCCATCGGCTCAGGCGACTGAAGCCTTTCTGCCGTCAAAATAGTTTCGCGTTCCATCTTCCCTTCACACTCCATTTCTCTCTTTGCCCCTCAGTCCCCTGAGCCGCTTTTTCACGCTTTCCATGATAACGCACCATGCCCGATTTGCCAACACTCTTGGCTTTCGTTAGTCCTCTCTCATCCAGCGCTTGAGGGATTTGAAAGCAGCGTGGCGCAAGTTGATGACTTTTTGGCGGTTGGGCAATTTCAACATACGAGCAATTTCTTCGTCGCTCAAAGGCAAACGAGCAACAAGTTCCTTTACTTCCCCGATGCTCATCTCCAAAAGTTCCGCAATTCCCCTCCATGTGCAGCAGCCATGAGAGATAAAGGTCTCCCAAACTTCGCGGTCAAAGTGAAGCAGAAAAGCACGGCGTTGGTTAACGGGCAACCGCTTCAACCCTTCCCAAAGTTGCATCGTGAACAACGCCTTTTCCTCAGCGTCAATAACCCTCCTTTCCACTTCGGCAAGCCCCTCAACTTCCTCTCCCCACTCTATCCCGTCAGGATTATCGGAGTGGATGACGATGCTTTGAATGCCAAGCAATTCCTGTAGTCCAGCCAAAAGGTCATCAAACTCCATCGGTCCGCCAACCCAGTTGAAAACATGAGCCAGAAGTTCCGCCATGTCCAATTTTTGCGGGTCAGTTCCGTAAGGCAGTGCTTCCACAACAAAACGGTGAGGGTCTGAGCACCAAATCCAGTATCGCTCTGACTGGCAACGAGGTTTCCCGCGCCAATCAAAAAAGCCGCAAAGTTGCTCACCTGGCGCATTCCCGTCCCACAAAGCGAACATCTTGACGCTGCCTCTACCCTCAAGCAGATAGAGCAACTTGTTGCGCAATTGATGGTAGTGGGGAGACTGTTGACGCCAATAGAGGGCAATGATGTTGAGGGTCAAACGAACGATGTAGTTGGGCAGGTAGTCAGTGGGTGCGCTTTGAGGTCTTTCCTTCCATTGCCTAAAGCGCTCAATCAAAGCAGCCAAGACATTGTTAAGCAAATCTTCAGCGTCCAACTCCAAAACACTTCGGTAGGATCGGCGAGAAGTTTGAGGTTGAAGTTTTGACCCGCAAAGCAGGCAAATGGGCAAATTCGTTTCCAGCAAAGTCTTGCATTCTGGACACTCTCGTGGTTCAACTTCCCGCTGTCTCAATCTCCTGAGGTGAAGGACATCAACGCCCAATTTTCGGCGCAGGACAGTGTTGATGATTGGCGCAGCGAAGTCGTGAAGCAACCTCTCCAGCACTTGATTGGATTTTTGCTCGTCCTTGCTCTGAAGAAACTCCTTGAGCAAGCGTTTTGCTTCTTCGGCGGAGAGCAAAGCCTCCTACCCCCATGACCAAAAAACTGGACACGCTTTAATTGTGCCTCAAAAGGCACAAGTTTGGAAGAGAGCAGAGAAGCGTTGGTCACCAGAGTGAAACTTTTTGGGGGGTTGATGCGTCTATAAAAATGCGGCTGGGTGGCAGTTCGCCTGCCAGTCTCCAAATTCCGACCACCGCGCCTGCCCAGCGCACGCCACCGCAGACTGGCAGTAGCCACCGACCACGCCGCCACCAAATTGCCACCCAGCCGCAGGTCCTTTGGTTTATCGGCAGGTGACTGGACAACCTCAACCACTCTACCTTTCGCCGCACAACCTCAGTCCACCACTTAGCCAGAGCCGCTTCTCTACCTTCCCCACACTGCTAACCTCTCACCTTGCTCACTTGGTTGACCAGTCACCTTTTTCGCCATATTTGCTGAGGAGCAGTTAAGCGCTTTCAACCCCACAATCGTGCTTTCAACCCCGACAACGGTGTGACCGCCCCACTGCCACCGCTGGGCGCTTAACCGCTCCTCAAACTTCCTCTCGCTTTTCCGCCGTTTCCCGAACCACTTGCATGCTCAGGACTGTAGGCAAACCGAAAATCTTGATGAAACCTTCGCTGGCTCGTTGGTCAAAAGTGCTGACTTTTTCGTAAGTCGCCAAATCAAGTCGGTAGAGTGAATATGGCGACCACCGTCCGACGGGAACGCACGAACCTTTGTAAAGTTTCACCCTAACCCAGCCGGTCACTCGCTCTTGAGTTTTGTCCATGAAGGCGTCAAGGGCTTCCTTGAGAGGGCTGAACCAAAGACCGTAGTAGACCAACTCGGCATACTTGTGCTCAAGCATTCGCTTGAAATGCATCAACTCTCGCTCCAAAACAAGCGCTTCCAAATCGCGGTGAGCCGTGATGAGGATAACTGCAGCGGGGCACTCGTAAACCTCGCGAGACTTAATTCCGACGAGCCTGTTTTCCACCATGTCAATCCTGCCAACCCCGTGTCGCCCTCCTAAGGCGTTCAGATGGCTTATGAGCGAAACCAAGTCCATAGGTTCGTCGTTGATAGCGACGGGGACGCCTCCTTCAAAATGGATGGTGATGTATTCGGGTTCATTTGGGGCTTTTTCTGGGGAGACCGTCCATCGGAAGGCTTCCTCCGGCGGTTCAACGGTAGGGTCCTCAAGCACCCCTGCTTCTATGCTTCGCCCCCATAGGTTCTCGTCAATGCTGAAAGGAGACTCCTTCGTCACAGGGATGGGAATCCCATGCCGTTGGGCATATTCAATCTCTTCGTCACGGCTCATGTTCCATTCGCGAATAGGTGCGATTATCTTCAGGGATGGGTCAAGGGCAGCGAAAGTCACTTCAAATCGCACTTGGTCATTACCTTTCCCTGTGCTTCCATGAGCGACGGCGTCAGCCCCAACTTGATGAGCGATTTCAACAACCTTTTTCGCAATCAGTGGGCGAGCCATTGAGGTTGAGACAGGATAGCCGTTTTCGTAAAGGGCATTGGCTTTCAAGCATGGGGTGATGTAATCGCGGGCAAACTCTTCCTTCGCGTCCACGAGGAATGCTTGAGAAGCGCCGATGCGAAGGGCTTTTTCTCTGATGGCTTCGTAGTCTTTCACCTCCCCGATGTCAACCGTCACCGCCACCACTTCCGCCCCGTATCGCTCCATCAGCCATCGTATCGCTACGGATGTATCCAGACCGCCTGAGTAGGCGAGCGCTACTTTCACCCAGCGCGTCCCTCCTAAAGGTCAGGTCTGTGGCAGCGTCAACTGCCGCATTCATGATAACACGCAAGTTCCCAGAAATCAAGCCCTCCCGCACCCGCTCGCTCCAAACTCAAGCAAAATCCCATGATTTACGCCAAAACAGGCAACCAAATTTAAGGCTCAATTTTTGTCCCGAGGAGGGCTAAGAACTTCGCCAACCATTCAGGATGGGCAGGCCAAGCAGGTGCAGTAACCAAGTTACCGTGAACATGGGCTTTGTCCACAGGGACATCAACCCACTTTCCACCCGCTCGTTTGACTTCAGGGCTGACTGCGGGATAGGCAGTGCATTCTTTGCCCTCCAAAACACCTGCGGCCGTCAAAATCTGAACGCCGTGACAAATAGCCGCAACAGGTTTGTTGGCTTCAAAGAAGTGGCGGACGATCCTCAGCACATCTTCGTTTAGCCTCAAATACTCTGGTGCTCTCCCGCCGGGAATAACCAAAGCGTCATAATCTTCGGGCTTAATTTCGTCAAAGGTGGCATTCAGCGTAAAGTTGTGTCCGGGCTTTTCGGTGTAAGTTTGGTCACCTTCAAAATCGTGGACTGCTGTTTTGACCTTTTCGCCTGCCTTCTTGCCGGGGCAAACTGCGTGGACGGTGTGACCGACCATCTGAAGTGCTTGAAAGGGAACCATTGCCTCGTAGTCTTCAACGAAGTCGCCGACAAGCATCAAAATTTTCTTCGCCGCCATCTCGGACACCTCCTCGGCTTGCAAAAATCATCACCGCTTTTATGATGGCACGCTCAGTCGGGAAGGTAACTCGGAGTATTGCCCCCTCAAATCGTTCAAACGAATGACCAACAAGTCTTTCAGCATTTGCAGCCCGTGCTTTAAAGTTTGCACTTTCGTGTTCGGGTCATTGAGCCATCGGACGGGAATTTCAACGACGCGGTAGCGAAACTTTTGGGCGAGGTAAAGAACTTCAACATCAAAAGCGAAACCGTCAAGGGTCTGGAGTTTGAAGAGCCTGTCCGCTACATCCCCACGAAAAATTTTGAACCCGCATTGCGTGTCCCAAATACCAGGCGTCGCCAAAATTTGCACCACCAAGTTGAAGAGCCGACCAAGCATCTCACGATGCCAAGGTTGGCGGACAATCAACTCCGATTGCGGCAAACCGCGACTGGCGATAACTATGTCCGCTTCGCCTGAAAGAAGTAAGGGCATCATCTTGTCAAGTTCGTCAATGGGGGTAGAAAGGTCAGCATCTGTGAACAAGCGAAACTCTCCCCTCGCTTCCAACATTCCGCGTTTAACGGCATAACCTTTGCCCCTGTTAGGCGAATGGCGCAGAACCTGAAAGTTTGGGAAACGGTCGGAAAAAGTCCGGGCAAGTTCGCTCGTGCCATCGGTGCTGCCATCGTCAACGACTATAATCTCAACCGCTTCCATGCTGACTCGCCAACGCTTTGTCGCTTCTGCCAAGTAATCGTTGATCCGCGCTAAAGTTCGCGGCAGGCGCCTCGCCTCATTGTAGGCAGGGATGACGATGCTCAGGAACCTCTGGGCATCTTTGCTTTCTGTCATCCGTGTCGCACGCTCCAATCGTAGCCGATTTCTGGGTCATTGTATGGGCGACGCAATTCGTCAGGGTCAGCGTAATTGTAAGGGCGATTGGGACAGTTGATGACAAAGGCAGTTTCTCCACCAACTGCTGTAAAGCCGTGCCAAACGCCGGGCGGGATGACCAACAGAATTGGATTTCGTTCGCCCATGTAGAAGACATTCAACTCGCCCTTAGTGGGCGAATTCTCGCGACCATCCCAAAGAGCAACCTTCGCCATACCCTTGACAACGCACAAACGGTCTGTTTGCTCGCGGTGGCAATGCCATGCTTTGATGACGCCGGGATAGCAAGTCGTCAGGTAAACTTGCCCAAATTGGTCAAAGAATTCGTCGTCGCACCTCAAAATTTCCATGAGCCAGCCCCGTTCGTCAGCGTGAATTTTCAACTGCTTGACTATCACTCCCTCAATCATCCCATTCACCTCACACTGACCAAGTTAAGCCACTCAAAATGGTAACACACTTGACCGTTTCGTTTCAGGACAGAATTTGCCATGTCAAAATTGCATTGGTGTTGGAAATGCCCTTCCATCGTCGTTTGCGAGAGGAAATGCTCATGCCCAGCAAAAATGCGTTAGAGACGGCAGCAGCGTTGGGCGAATTTGGTAACCCTTTCAAGGGTGAAAGGTTCATGCGGATGGAGACTCTCCGTTGGCTTTTTGAACAGTTGAAGGAAAACGGCATCCGCTTGTTGCTGGAGAAATTTGGTCACCGACTTACCACCGAAGACATCGCTTACATCGCTGAACGGCTGCGGGAGTTATGTTTTCTGTCGGAAGAGTTTGACCGTTGGCGCGAACGGATGAAATGGCTCAATAGCGCTTTGCAGCGTCTGAACCTAACGCATTTGCAATATCCGATGCCTGACTAAAGCAGCAAACCAGAATGGCGGCATCGTCCAGTGGCAGTTATCCGAAGTCACAGGAAGGGTCACAATGATGGCAAATGGAGGTGAATTTTCATGGCGGCACAAATTGTCGTCGTTGGAGGTGGTGTTGGCGGAGTGGTGGCGGCAAATCGGTTGGCTTTGTTAGCGCCTGATGATGTGCAAATTACCCTCGTTGATGCAACGGGGATTCACACATACCAACAAGGTTGGCTTTATGTGCCTTTCGGCGAAGTTCAACCCAAGCAACTGCAAAAACGGTTGAAGTCTCTCGTTTACGACAGAGTTCAAGTGGTGACAAAACCGGTCACGAGCATTGACTTGGACAACCGCACCGTTCACTTGAACGGCGAGAGTTTGGCTTATGACTTTCTCGTTCTGGCTACAGGTTGTGAACCGAACCCGACAGAGATTTCGGGATTGGCTGAAGGTGCTCATCACTTCCACACTGCCGATGGAGCAATGAAGTTACGGGAAGCGTTAGCGAACTTTGAAAGCGGAACGATTGTAGTAGGCGTCGGTGGCTTGCCTTACAAATGCCCACCATCGCCTATTGAGTTCGTCTGCTTGCTTCACGAGCATCTCGCCCGAAAGGGAATTCGCAACAAGGTTGAACTCATTTACGCTACACCTTTGCCCCGTGTCTTCCACATTGAGCCGCTTGTCCCCATCTTTGAAGAGCGGTTTGAGCGTTTCGGGATAAGGCTTGTCCCCTTCTTTACACTGGAGACTTTTGACCCAGCCCTTCAAAAAGCCATTTCCCTTGACGGGACGGAGTTAAAAGCAGACTTGTTCGTTTTGGTTCCACCCCACTGCGGTGTGGAATGTGTCAGGAAATTGGGCATCGGTGATGCTAAAGGTTTCATCCCGACCGACCGTCACACTTTACAAGTGCAAGGTCAGGAAAGAGTTTACGCCGTCGGCGATTGCACCAACTTGACGACACCGAAAGCGGCTACGGCTGCTCAAAGGCAAGCCCTCATCGTTGCCGAAAACATCGTCGCCCAAATTACGGGTAAAGATTTGCGCCGATACAACGGTCAAGTCGGCTGCGTCATTGAAGTTGGCGAAGGCGAGGCGACCGTTGCCAGTTTTGACTACGATAATCCACCTCACCCACCCAAACCCAGCAAAGCCTTGTTCCGACAAAAGCGAGGTATGCTTAGGCTCTATTGGCAAATTGTCCCACCTGCATTGGGCTGAGAAGGAAAATCAAAGCCTTCGCTGCCTTAATGGCTTCAGTGTCAGCACAGGTTCACGAGAAAGGGCATTGCGAAGCGATGTCAAATCGGGCAAACCAAGGGCGCTGCTGATGGCATCGTCTATCGCTTTCCTGACAGGGTCATCAGCGAGTTGGGAAAGTGGCTTCAGCGGTTTGTCAGAAAGTTGGTCAAAGGCTTGAGCCAACTTTTGTCTCTGTCGCTTCGTTAACTTGCGGACATCCAAAACGGGCATGGCGTAAAGGCGCTGCTGCTTAAAGGATACCCAAGCACCTCGCGTCTCCACACGGTTCGCGACAAGCAAGAAGATACCTATCGTGCTGTTAAGCCAAAGCACCAAAATCTTTTCTGCATCCCCGCTTAACTTACAGTGCAGTTTCAACGGCCACCACACATTGCTTAGGACAGGTTGTGTCAAAAGCAACGAAGTTAAGCGTTGTGTGTTCAACCACATTCGTTCCGCAATCAACACACGCCCTGACCTTTTCCACAAAAGTTGTCCCCTTTGAACATTTGATGGGAGCAAGTAAGCGTTGGGTTTTTGGGTCATCGTGGTAACTTTTTGGGCATCGTGCCCCCAAAAGGCAGGATAGCCAGGCGGTGCATCAACAGGCACAAAAGTGTTCCAGACCCCACGCCTATCCGGTCCTAACTCGCCTAATTCCCTCAACGGGCAAAGTGGAAGTTTGCCCTGATATGACAGTTGAACCAGTTTGCGAACCAAATCACTTTGGGCGTAAGCGAAAGGCAAAAGCCAATGGTCAAGGGAACAAAATTCGTCCCAATCCAAAGCGAAGGCTTCACCAAACTTTTCGCGCCCAACCCAAATGTGCAAAACGCCCCGTTCAAGGTAAGGGACTTCCTGCTTCCTTATCGGCTCTGCGACGAAGAAGGCATCTATTGGGTTGCGTGGGTTTTGCCACAAGTTGATGCAAATGGTTCGCTCGGACGGATTATTTTCGGCGTCGTCAATTAGACAAGGGTTGTGGCTTCTTCGCTGTTTGCGTCGGTTTTGAACTTGACCTGAGTTTTCGCTTCTGACTTTGCGAGCCACCAGCAAAATTTCGCTCAAATCAGTGTTTTCGGAGAAATTCCACCTTTGCGGGTCGTGACTTACGACTATGGCTTCCACGACATAACGCCGGGTCAAAAGTTCCCTCGTCTTTTCCCATTCTGCCCCCGAAAGGATGGCTTTCGGGAGCACGAAGGCTAAACGACCGCCTTCCTTCACATGCCTGTCAGCCAAAGCCAGAAAGACAGAAGCCAAACCAGCAGTTGCCGACGCAAGCAATTGCTCGTCTTGGATGAGCCGTTGAAGTTCCTGCTGCAACTGTTTACGCTCTTTCGGCAGCAGTGAACCAAAAAGCAAATTATCACCACAACTGCGAGTGAATGGTGGGTTCATGCAGATAAGGTCAAATCCATGTTCGGGCAGTTGCAGTTGCTCTTGGCGAATTTGGGTTGCAGTCACTCGCTTGCCTTTCGCCCTCGGCACTTGTATCGGTCGCAAAGCAATTGTCACTTGTGCCGTTCCCCTCAGCAAGTCCAAACTTCCAAGCCGCTTCTCGTCTCCACGAACACCCAAGTCAAGGGCGTAAAGGTTCATGCCTTTGATGGTCACTTCAGGGATGGGCAAAGTCAACGCTGTCGCTGTCAAGTGGACAGCCGATTGCAAAACATCAAATCCCCAAAGCCCTTCCTCAAGCAACTTCTTGAGGAGTTCTCGCCTTTGCTTCGGCAAATCGTCCCCGTTGCGCCAAGCGACACGAAGGAAATTGTCAAGAACGGCTTGAAGGGAAGCCATCAATAAAGTCCCCGTCCCGCAAGCGAAATCAGCGACTCTCAAGTTACCGACGGCACTCAATTCGTGCCAAGAAATTTGCTGCCACCAATGCGGTGCCCAAGCCAACCTCAAAAGCAAAGTCGCTGCAGGGACGGAAGTGTAGTATGTGCCTAACGGCTTAGCAATGTCGCCCAATAGCAAATGGTAGAGCCGACCAGCAACATCGTGCCTTGTTGCTACCCTCATCCGCACAACTTCCAAAACTTTTTCAGCACATCGCTTCAGCGCCTCGTCAGTTTCCTTGTAGCCCGGAAGTTCCAGCAAAACTTTTCGGGCGATGTCAAAGACAGCGTGGTAGTTGATTTCGTTCAGGATGAAGCCCCAAACTTCCAACAAATTGTCGTAAGCGCTTCCAGTCTCAAAGCACTGACGCAGCCTTTTTATCCTGTGGTCAACTTGGGCGAGTTCTTCGTGGAACAAAAGGGCATTGGCAACGACCAACGCTGCAATTTGAGAGATGGCGATGGCTTGTTTGCTCTTTTTCTGCGAAACGCTTTCAGGCGGGATGCCTAATGGAGCAGCAAGTCGGTCAACGGTGACGCCCCAAGCACGCATTTTTTCAGCAAGGGCGTAAACGGCTTCTCGCAAAATCTGCGCAGCCTTTTGAACTTCGTCTTCAGAAGTCAGTTGCTGATAGGCAGTCTGCAGGACATTGCAAAGGGCATCCAAATCGCCTTCAAGCCAGTTGGGTTTTTCTGGGATGGGCGGGACACAAACGGCAAATTTCAAAATCGCTCGCTCAAGGGCTTTGGGCAAATTCTCAAAAGGTTCGTGGCGCAAGTGTGGAGGGTAAATCAAGGCGACAGCGATGTGGGCGATGTCCCGTTGAACTCGTTCGCTGGCTTTGTTCCAAGCCCTTTGCTCAGCACCGACTTGGTCGCTGATTTCGCCCTCAATGATGAGTCTAAGCCCGTTGAAGATGACAAGGACATCGGGAAGCGCTTCGGGCAATCTCTGTTCGGGTAGCGCCACTACTCCTTTTTGAGCCAAAAGTTCCGCCAACTTGACATTGAGAACTTCCTGCCTGAAACTGCCCTCGTGCATTTCCTGATCCCCCTAAAGATTGCACATCATCCGCTCTCCAATTGTGCCACTACCTGAGAGCCTCACAATTCTCGTCGCCCTTCTAACGCTCGCATGATAGTCAACTGGTCAGCATAGTCAAGGGAGCCACCGACAGGAAGCCCCATAGCCAACTGAGTGACTTTCAACCCTAAGGGCTTCAAGAGGCGTGCAATGTAAGTGCTTGTCGCTTCCCCTTCCGTCGTTGGGCTTAACGCCAAAATGACTTCGCGGACCGGTTCAGTTTGCACCCGCTCAATCAACTCACCTATCCGCAAATCTTCGGGACCTATGCCTTCAATCGGTGAAATGACACCGTGAAGGACATGGTAGCGACCTTGAAAAGTGCCAGCGTTTTCAATCACCGCTATGTCCATTGGGTCCTCCACGACGCAAATGATTGAGCCATCTCTGCTCTCGTCTTGACAAATCACACACAACTCGCCTTCAGCGTAATTGAAACATCGCCGACACAACTTGAGTTGCTCACGAACCTTTTGCAAGGCTTGGATAAGTCGGTCAATCGTTTCTTTTGGTTGGTTCAGCAAAAACATGGCGATGCGCAAAGCACTTTTGGGACCAATGCCCGGCAGTCGTTCCAGTTCCTGCAACAACGCTTTTAGTGAAGGTGGGTAGTCCATCCGCATTTTTCGGTCACCGTGAGTCAATTTATCGCCTAAAACCAAAGATGCCCCCGAAAGGAAGGGATTGCAACAAGGCTTGCATCTTTTGTTGTTGGATAGCCTCAGCGTTTCGCATTGCTTCACGGACAGCCACGACAATTAAATCTTGCAAAATTTCGGCGTCTTCTGGGTTGAGGAGTTTTGGGTCAATTTGAACGGATTGAAGTTCACCCATGCCTGAAACCACAGCCCGAACAGCCCCACCTCCCGCTTGCCCTTCAATGCGCATGGCTTTTAACTCTTCCAAGACTTGATTGGCTTGCTCTTGCAATTTGGCGAATTGACTTCCCAAAAGCCGTTGGAGTCCTTGTGGCAACATAGTTTTGTCACCTCACAGGGCAAAAGTGTAGCACCCTGCTCAAGCATGGTCAGGGGACACCAGATTAAAACAGCAAGGGGGGCGACCCAATAGGTCGCCCCTACGAATTTACGAGGACCTTTGAAGGCTAACGGCGCCGCCGGCGAGCCTTTCTCTCCTCAGCGGCTTTTTCTTCCGCCTCGGCGTAAGACTTGGAAATTTCCTCCCACCAGTCGTCACCAACAAAATCCTTTAGGGAAGACTCGGGGACACGATACAGCCTTGTCCCTCTCGGATGGAAAGCCCTCAACTTCCCTTCGTCTATCCACCGCCTGACTGTCAGCGGCGAAACACGAAGCATCCGGGCAATTTCGGTCAACTTGTAGAACTTCTCCATTCCACATCACCTCGGCTCCCCATTGGAATTTTGCGTCAAACCACCGAGCCAAAATTTTGTCACTCTTTGCGTTCAATGTAAAGAAATCGCAAAGCGGCTCAAAAGCGATTTAAGACGCACCTGATGGCTAACCCTGCAAAAGGCAAAGGATTTTCGTGTCAAAGGGATGCTTTTCTGGCGCATTGAGGTTTTCCATGCCATCATTTTTGCGGAGGTGGTTGAGATGAAGTTGCATGAGTATCAAGCGAAGCAATTGTTTGCGAGGTATGGGATTCCTGTCCCTAAAGGTGAAGTTGCATCAACGCCTACTGAGGTTCGCACAATCGCCGAGAAATTAAACAAACCTGTAGCCATCAAGGCTCAAGTGCTTGTGGGCGGTCGGGGGAAGGCAGGTGGCATTAAAGTCGCAAAATCTCCCGATGAAGCCGAGCAGGTAGCGGGGCAAATTCTGGGGATGCGAATCAAAGGTCTGCCCGTTGAGAAGGTTTTAGTTGAAGAGGCTTTGGACATCGCTGCCGAATACTATCTCGGCATCATCGTTGACCGAAGCAAAGAACGGAACTTGGTCATGGTTTCGGCAATGGGAGGGGTTGACATTGAGGAGGTTGCTGAGACTCACCCTGAAGCGATTGCGAAAGCCTACATTGACCCCTTCCTCGGTTTGCTTGACTTCCAAATCCGCCAACTCCACAAGCAAGCGAAATTGGAGCCAACGACTTTGCGTCCCTTCACCGCGATAGCGAAAGCGCTTTACCGACTTTACATTGAATGCGACGCCAACTTGGCTGAAATCAACCCTTTGGTTTTGACGAAAGACGGGAACTTGATTGCTGCCGATGCCAAATTGCTGATTGACGACAACGGCTTGTATCGTCAACCTGAAATCGCTTCGTGGCGCGAAGAGGTTGAGGAAGACCCCTTTGAGGCTGAAGCGAGAAAGAAGGGGCTCGCTTATGTGAGGTTGAAAGGCGAAGTCGGCATCATCGGAAACGGGGCAGGACTAACAATGACAACCCTTGACATCGTTCAAAGGGCAGGTGCTGCACCCGCCAACTTCCTTGACATCGGTGGCGGGGCAAGGGCTGACATCGTCCGTGAGGGCTTGAGGTTGATCTTGAGCGACCCACAGGTTAAAGGTGTCCTCATCAACATCTTCGGTGGCATAACGAGATGCGATGAAGTAGCGAAAGGAATCCTGCAAGCCCTTGAAGGGATGGAGTTGAAAGTCCCGATAGTCGTCAGGTTGACGGGAACGAGGGAAGAGGAAGGTCGGAAGTTACTTGAAGGGACACCCTTAATCCCAGCCGCAACCATGCAAGAGGCTGCGGAAAAGATTGTCCAGTTGATCAGAAGTTGAGCGTCGTGAGTTCTCCGTTCAGCCTTCAAGCAACGAACCGAGACGCTCAACAAATCATTCATCGTTGTTCATCAACTGTCGTTGCAACTCCTCCCATGCCTTCCGTGCTTCACGGGTTGCCCGACCCAACCACCTTGCAATTTCGGGCAACTTCTGCGGACCGAAAAGCAAAAGGGCTATCAAAAAGATGACCAACAACTCGCCGGTTCCGATACCGAACATCGCCTCTCACCTTGCTCTTTGCAAACGCTCGCAAGATGTGTCCTTAAGGGCTGAGCATAAGACCTCTTTTGCTCTGCCTGCCAAAATTTTGGTGCACATCTAACTTCTACGCAATGAAGTTTCGCAAATAGGGGGGAGCAAGGATGGAACCGCTGCTACATCGGAATCGGGAAGCAATTGCGAGGATGTTCAGCGCCATAGCACCCAAATATGATTTGCTCAATCGCTTGCTCAGTGGCTTTAGTGATGTCCGTTGGAGAAAGTTTGCCGTTGAATGGCTGCCTGTTTCGGCGAGAACGGTGGTGGACATTGGGACGGGGACGGGCGATTTCGCCTTCGCCGTTTTGGACCGATGCAACGAAGCGAAAGTGATAGGGATTGACTTGTCTGCGCAGATGTTAAAGTTGGCTCAAAGGAAAGCGGTCAATCAAAGCAAGAAGGACAGTTGTTCGTGGCTTATCGCTGACGGGTTAAATTTGCCTTTGCGTGACGGGTTCGCTGATGCTGTTGTCTGCGCTTTTGTCATCCGCAACTTTGAGGACTTGACGAAAGGCTTAAGGGAGATGCACAGGGTTCTAAAGCCCGACGGTGTCGCACTTATCCTTGAATTTTGTCAACCGAAACCATCGTGGTGGTGGACGCCCATAGGTTTGTTCGTCCGATACTTCGTCCCGATGGCTGGGCGTTTGTTGAGTGACCCTGTGGCTTACTTCTATCTCGTCGCTTCCATCAAAACTTTCCTGCCTGCCGAATCAATAGCAGAGAAATTGAGGGCGGTAGGCTTCAGGAAAGTGACTTGGACTCCCCTCACATTTGGGGTGACGACACTTTTCCTGGCAGTGAAATGAGAGGGAGCGGCAATGAGCCGCCCCCTTGACTTTTCTCTTTCGGTTCACCGTTCACGAAGGACGCGCACTTTATCAGCCCTCGGACCTTTGGGCGAATCAACGACATCAAATTCAACCCTTTGCCCTTGCCTCAAAGTGCGGAAGCCCTCTCCCTCAATGGCGCTGTAGTGGACGAAGATGTCCGTCCCGTCGTCGCGGGAGATGAACCCGTAGCCTTTCTGTTCGTTGAACCACTTGACTGTGCCTTTGAACTTAGGCATTGCGACCGAACCTCCTTCGGCAGGTTTTTCTTCGCAGCGGTGCGGAATGCGTCCCCTGCCTCCGGAAGTCCGGCGCGGCAGCGACACATTTCCGACCCTGCGTCGCCGTTAGTGTAGCACGACCCCTCTCCAAACGCAATACCCTTCGTCACTGGTTTGACCAGCGCAAAACGAATTGGACGAATGTCCTTACCATGACGCCCGTTGCGCCTTTACCCAGATAGTGAGTGTCTTTGTCGCTCCAAAAAGTCGGTGCAATGTCAAGGTGAACCCAAGGCGTATCGCCGACAAATTCTCCGATGAACCAAGCAGCGGTGATCGCGCCACCGGGGCGACCACCGGTGTTTTTAATGTCGGCGAAATCGCTCTTGATGAGTTCTCGGTAGTCGGGGAACATTGGCATAGCCCAAATGGGCTCACCTGCTTCCTTGCCCGCCTCTATCACTTCCTGAACCAATTTCTCATCGTTTCCGAATGCACCCGTGCAGAAAGGACCGAGAGCAACGATGGCTGCCCCCGTTAGAGTTGCCGCATCAAGGATCGGAGATGCGCCCTGCTGTTTGGCATATGCGATGGCGTCGGCAAGGATGAGCCTTCCCTCGGCATCGGTGTTGACAACTTCAACCGTTTTGCCTGCAAAAGTTTGCAAGATGTCGCCCGGCTTAAATGCTTTGCCGCTCGGCATGTTTTCAGTCGCAGGCACGCAAGCGATGACATTGACCTTTGGGTTCAGTTGCGCGATCGCATCCATCGCAGCGATAACTGCTGCCGCCCCTGCCATGTCACCTTTCATCTCAAGCATCCCTTCCGCAGTTTTCAAGCACAGCCCACCTGAATCAAAAGTGATGCCTTTGCCGACCAAGCCGATTGTTGGAGCGCCTTCTGCTCCTTCGTATCTCATGACGATAAACCGAGGCGGTTGGTCAGAACCGAGGGAAACAGCCCTCAAAGCACCCATGCCCACCTGTTCAATCCATCGCTCATCGTAAACTTCGCATTTAACCCCCCACTTAGCGGCAACAGACTTCGCTTGTTCTGCGAGAGCAGTGGGTGTCATTTCGGACGCTGGGGCATTGACTAAGTCGCGGGCGAAGTTAGTCGCGTTAGCCAAGATAGTGCCAAGTTGAACACCTTTCTCAACTTCCGCAGCGAATCGCCGATTTGTGGTGAGGAGTTCTGCTGACTTCAAATTTGCCTCTTCATCTCCCGTGCTCTTTCGCCGATATTGGTAACTGGCAAGGACCGCTGCTTCTGTAACGGCTCGTCCTAAAGTGTCCGGCGTAATTCCTTCCCCAACGAAATCGTCAATGGCAACGGCGATGTGTTCGCAACCGATTTTGTTCAGCGCTTTGACCGCGCTGCCTATGCTCCGTCGGATTTTCTCTGCGTCCAAATCCTTCCGCTTTCCTAACCCAACGAGGACAATTCGTCGCGGTGGCATAAGCCCGAGGGTGTGAACGATTGTCACCTCGCCCAACTTGCCCTTGACCTCTCTCCATTCCCGCAACTTTTTCAGTTGCCCGTTAAGTTTTTTGTCAACCTTCGCCGCAACGCCCTTGAAGCGCTCTTCGTCTTCGGCAACCGCTACAACCAAGGCGTCCCGTTCCAAAGCCAACGGGTCGCCGACCGAGACTTGAACTTTGAGCATTTGAGACCACCTCGCTTTTACGGGTCTGCTTTCTGCCTGACAAATTTTGTTGCAAGTTTGAAACGCCCGACCAAATTGGAAGCGAAACCAAGTTTTGCGCTTCAAACTTTTTGTGCGACGAACGAAATGAGGGGAACGGGCTATGAAGTTGGGTGAAGCGTTATCGTGGGCTGTCCAAAAATTGCGGGATGCGAAAGTTCCTGAACCGCAGACTGACGCCGAGTGGCTTCTGGCTCATGTTCTGAGGACGAACCGAACCAACTTGAAGTTGAACTGGGACGAGGAACTCAGCAAAGGACAGTGGCGGGACTATGAGCAGTTGGTTCTCAAGCGAGCAAAGCGCGTCCCTCTCGCTTACATCCTTGGCGAGCAACCTTTTTGCGGGCTTACCTTGAAGGTTGACAAAAGAGTCATGATTCCGAGACCAGAAACGGAGCAGTTGGTTGAACTTGTGGCAAAGCGATTGAAGGATTGGGGGCGCGAGAACATCATGATCGCTGACATCGGAACTGGCTCAGGCGCAATCGCTTTAGCCCTTGCCTCAAAATTTAAACGGGCAACGGTTATCGGCGTGGACATTTCCGCTGAAGCCTTAGAGTTAGCGGAAGAAAATGCCGAAAGACTTGACTTGACAAAACGGTGCGTGCTTCTGTGGGGTGACCTCACCGAACCTTTGGAAGCAATTTTCCCGCCAGCAACTTTTGATGCCATAGTCGCCAACTTGCCCTATGTGTCTGATGAGGATTGGGAGCGGTTGGAACCTGAAGTTCGCTGTCATGAACCCGAAATTGCTTTGCGAGGCGGTCCTGACGGGCTTGATGTGATTCGCCGCTTTATCCAAAGACCGATTCGTCGTCTGTTGGCACCCAACGGTTTCGTCGCTCTGGAAATAGGTGCGGAACAAGCGCCAATGGTGCAAAATTTATTGCAGCAAAGAAGGTGGCAAGTGTCCGTTGAAAAAGATTTCGCCGGCATAGAGCGTTTCGTCTTCGCTCAGAGGTGAGCCGTAAAATGGACTGGCAGCGACAAACTCAACGCCGACATTTGGCATCATACATCGTCTGTGGCGTCGTGATTGCTCTGCTCATCCTTGCCACTTGGTGGGTTCATTTTGCAAACAAACCTTCACAACAATGGTGGCAAGAAGTCAAGCAGCAACTTAGCCCCAATCAAATCGCTCAGAGGCTTAAGGCGACCCGCTACCTACAAGATGCCCAAAAGGCGATAAGCCGAGGCGATTGGGATGGTGCTGAACGGCTTCTCAGGCAAGCAGTGAAGGTTGACTCCCAAAACCGGGAGGCTTGGCAACTTTTGGTCATGGTCTTGGTGCGTCAAAACAGGTGGGACGAAGCAGAAAATTTGGCGGCTAAAATTCAAGACAGAAAGGCGAAAGCCGATGCCCTCTTGGTGCTCGCCGATATCGCTTACATGCAACGCAATTGGGATAAGGCTAAGCAGATTTACCAGCAGGTCATCAAACTTGACCCCGATAACGCCACTGCCCTGAACAACTACGGCTACATGTTGGCAGAGTTGGGTGAGCAGTTGGACGAAGCGGAGAAGATGATTCGCAAGGCTTTGAAAATTCGTCCCAACGAACCGGCGTTCTGGGACAGCCTCGGCTGGGTCTACTTCCAGCGAGGCAATTACAACGAAGCGCTGAAGTGGGTTGAGAAGGCAGTTAAGGCACAGCCGAGGGATGCCGAATTGCGCTATCATTTGGGCATGATTTACTGGAAGTTGGGAGACAGGGAAAAAGCGCTACGGGAATTGAGGGAAGCGCTGAAAATAGACCCACGACATCCTGAAGCCAACGAAGCCCTTGAACAATTGGAGCAGGAAGAAATTGAGCGGGAGATGAAAGGAGAGAGAATCCAAACCTGAGGCGAAAGCAAATTTCTGGGGAGTGAGGGCAATTGTATCCTTTGGTTGACAGCCTCATCGTCAGTCCCTTTCAAACCAACTGCTACATCGTCGGTTGTCCGGAAACAAAACATGGCATCATCATTGACCCCGGTGACGAACCCGAACGGATTTTGGCGGTGGTGAACTTTCACCAACTCAAAATCGTTGCCGTCATCGCTACTCACGGTCACTTAGACCATGTTTTGGCGGTTAAGGCTGTGAAAGAAGCAACAGGTGCTCCGTTTTTGTTTACTGAGCCTGACCTGCCAATGCTGAGAAACGCCCACATTCAGGCTCGCTTTTACAACTGGTTCGCCGAACCTGCCCCCGACCCCGATGGCTTTTTGAAAGAAGGGCAAATCCTGACCGTCGGCAAAATTGACTTCCAGATCCTTGAACTGCCGGGACACACTCCAGGGCACATAGCCCTTTACTGGTCGGACGAGAAAGGGAAAGGATGTTTGTTTTCGGGTGATGTCTTGTTTGCGGGGAGCGTCGGTCGCACCGATTTGCCCGGAGGCAATTGGGAAGTTTTGCAAAACTCGTTGAAGCGCTTAATGTCCTTGCCCGACGAGACAATTGTTTATCCCGGGCATGGGCGAAAGACGACAATTGGTGAAGAACGCCGATACAATCCTTTCGTGCCGAGATAAGGGGGAAGAGCGATGGGTCGTAAACCTAAGGCTCAAACCACTCAAACTACAACTTCTTCTCGCTCTCGCCGCAAAAGTCCTAAACCCAAAGACCCCGCAACTATGCCTATTGAACTTCAAACCGAGGAAGCAATGGTGGAGCCGCTCGGTGAGATGATGGAAGAAGGCGGAAGCGATGAAGGGAGTCCCATCATCGTGCGGAGCAGCGAGGCAGTCCGTGAGGTCCTTGAGATGGTAGCAAAAATGCCTTACCCAGGTATCGGTTTGAGGACCGTAGCCGGAATCCTGAGGGGTGAGACCAGGGCTAACTGGCTGAGTTACATCGCCCGCACCGAAAGTTGGGGGGTCTTCTTCCCCAACCCACTACCCGCAGTTGAGAACTTCATTAGAGACTTGATTCGGGCTGGCTATTTGGAGGGCTCCCATTTTGTCCGCTTAACCGAACGAGGGCAAAGAGTCCTTGAAAATCAAGAAACACCCGCTGTCAGGCGAAGGCTTAAACTCGTCTCCAGAAAAGTTCGCCCGCTCCTTTGGAAACTGCTGCTCCTGCGGGCAAGGTTGGTCAACGAGCGGAAAGCACCCGGTCTGTTTAAAGACGAGGTGTTGCTGCAATTGCTGGAAAAGCAACCCACCACCATTGAGGAACTCAAGCAGATCAAAGGCATCGGCAAATTCATCGTCCAAAGGTTGGGCGATGAAATCATCCAAATCGTTCGGTCATTCCGAAACGCCGAAAAGGGCAAGGGCGAAGATAAGTCATGACTTTGCGGAGTGAGCGAGAGCGGCAGGTGATTGTTCAGCCAGTTCTCCTTCAGTGACGGGCGGCAAGACAAAATGCACCGTCGTCCCTTTCCCGACCTCACTTTCGATCCAGATTCGCCCGCCGTGTGCTTCCACAGCCAATTTGCAAAAAGTCAAGCCCAAACCAGTCCCGACCGCAGCGCCTGCTTTTCTCGCCTCAACTTGGACGAACCTGTCAAAGATGCGGTCAAGGTATTCTTTCGGGATTCCGGGTCCTTGATCGGCGACGGAGAAGTGAACCCAACCGTCATCCATGAAAACTCGCACCTTGATAGTGCCGCCGCTCGGCGTGTATTTGAGGGCGTTGCTGAGCAAGTTGACGAGGATGCGGATGAGAACCCAACGGTCAGCAATCATTTTTTCCGGCACACTCGGTTCAAACTCAACTTGCAAGTTGATGTTGCTTTGCCGAGCCCAAAGTTGGACTTGCCTAATCGCTTCACCAACCGCCTCGTGGGGCTCAAATTCTTTCAAGTAGAGTGGGAACTTGCCTTCCTCAAGTTTCCGAAGGTCAAGGATGGAGTTGACCATCGTCAATAGCCTGTGAGCACCGATCAACGCCATCTCTATCAGTTCGCGGTCTTCAGGGGTGAGGTTGTCCTCAGTTGAAACGAGCAAAGTTTCCAGCCCGCTGATGATGTTGGTGAGTGGAGAACGAAGGTCGTGGACCAGAAACTCAATAAGGGCGTCCCTCAAGTGTTCTTGGTCTTGAAGCCTCTTGCTGACTTCGTAGAAAGACCTCGCTTGCCATTGGAAGTAACCAAGCACCCCACCCCATCCCATGAAACCCAGCAACCAGCCAAGCAAAATCTCCGTGCCCCAAGTTTTCGCTGCGGGCGAAAATGAAAAAAGCATTAAGCCTGCAATTGCGCCCGCAATCACGCCACCGATGGTCTCAAAAGAGATGGCAGCAACCGAAATCGGAACTAAATAGGCTGACCAGACTGGAAGAGTGAAGCCGCAATGGGCGTCAATCAACCCAACAGCCAAAAACGCCAAAACAATTAAAGCCCCTGTGATCAACTTTTTCGCTCTCATGGCTCATCCCCTTTGGGGAAATCGTCAGGGAGGGGTTGAAGTTTTAGCCCGTTTCGTCAAGTTTTCGCTTGAGTTCATAAAGCAGCGAAAGGGCTTCGCGGGGCGTGAGACTATCAGGGTCTATCCGCTTCAAGCGCTCCAAAACTGGATGGGGTGCGAATTCAAAGAGCCGAAGTTGAACCGGTGTCGTGATGATTTGGGCTGCAGTTTTGGGAGGTGAAACGACTTTCTGGTCATTGCTCTCAAGGGTGATCAGAATCTCTTTCGCTCGCTCAATGACCCTTTCCGGCAAACCTGCCAAACGAGCAACTTGAATCCCGTAACTTTTGTCCGTGCCACCTGGCACAATGCGATAGAGGAAAACAACCTTGTCGCCCTCTTCCAAAACATCAGCCCTGTAGTTCCTCACACGGGGCAGTAGGTTTTCAAGTTCGTTCAGGTGATGGTAGTGAGTTGCGAACAAACACTTGCAACCTATTCGGTGCAACTCTTCGGCAACTGCCCAAGCGATAGCGATGCCATCGTAAGTTGAAGTCCCGCGCCCTATTTCGTCAATGAGGACAAGGCTTCGCTCAGTTGCGTTGTGCAAAATGTTTGCCGTCTCCGACATCTCAACCATGAAGGTGCTTTGACCGCGAATCAACTCGTCGTGCGCACCGACGCGGGTGAAGATACGGTCAACGATACCGATTTTCGCTTCCTTCGCCGGCACAAAACTCCCTATCTGCGCCATCAAAACAATCAACGCAACTTGACGGAGATAAGTGCTCTTCCCCGCAGCGTTTGGTCCTGTGATGATGAGCAGTTGGTTTTCGCGATTATCCAAGCGGCAATCGTTGGGCACAAACGGCTTGTCTCGTTGGACTTGTTCAATGACAGGGTGGCGACCTTCTTTGATGAGAATTTCGTCGCCTTCGTCCACGACGGGGCGGGTGTAATGGTTTTTAGCAGCGACTTCTGCAAGCGTCGCCAAAACATCCAACTCGGCTATTGCCCTCGCCGTTTCAAGCAATTCGTTGCTTCGCTGGGCAACCTCTTGCCTCAATTCCACGAACAACTGATACTCCAGTTGCCCGATTCGTTCCTCAGCGCCCAAAACTTTGCTCTCAAGTTGCTTCAGTTCTGGCGTGACAAACCGTTCCACATCCGTCAATGTTTGCTTGCGGATGTAATCTTTGGGCACGAGGTGAAGGTTCGCCTTCGTGACTTCAATGTAGTAGCCGAAAACTTGGTTATAGCCGACCCGCAAGTTTTTGATGCCTGTCCGTTCCCGCTCTTTTGCCTCCAGAGCAGCAATCAGTTCCTTGCCGTGACGAGCAATGTATCTGAGTTCGTCCAATTCAGGGTGATAGCCATCGCGGAAAATTCCTCCTTCGGTCATCCTTTGCGGCGGGTTATCAACCAACGCTTCTTCCAACCGCTGTCGCAAGTCATCGGCAGTGTGCAATCGTTCGGCGACTCGCTGCAATAGCGTCGGGAGTTCAGGTCCGCTTGTCAGGACTTCTCTCAACTTTGGGATGATTTGAAGTGCTGAGCGAATTTGAGCCAAGTCGCGTGGGTTGGCAGTTCCAGTCCCAACGCGGGAGACCAACCTTTCCAAGTCGGGGACACTTTTGAGGACCTCGCGAATCTCTTGCCGCCAAAGCGTGTTGCGGTAAAGGGCATCAACGGATTCCAACCTTTCGTTTATGCGGTCAACATTCAACAAGGGTTGCAAAACCCAGCGACGAAGCAATCGTCCGCCCATCGGTGTTACAGTTTCGTCCAAAACCCAAAGCAATGTCCCGTAAACGCCACCATCCCTCAGCGATTGAACCAGTTCCAAATTTCGCTTAGTGGCGCTGTCCAAAAGCATAAACTCGCCGATGCTATAAGTGCTCAGGCTTTTGAGGTGTTCAAGTGCCGAAAGTTGAGTTCGTTTGAGGTAAGCAATGACCATTGCGGCTGCTCGGATGGCGAGAGGCATGCCTGTCACGCCGAACCCATCCAGAGTCGTGACCTGAAAGTGTTGGCAGAGCAACCTCTCAGGTTCAACGAAGGGGTCAAGGTCAAAAGAAGTGATTGCAGTTGTTTCGCAAACACTTTTCAATTGAGCGACGAAAGTTTCGTCGGTGGCAAGTTGCTCTGGGAGCAAAACCTCCGCTGGCTGAAGCCGAGCTAATTCATCCCAAAGGGTCTTCGCATCCAATTCCGTCACCGCAAACTCGCCCGTTGAAACTTCTGCCACCGCCAAACCAAAACGCAGAGAGTGCTCAGTGCGTGGTGCGGAGTGCAGATGTTGTTTGCTTTCCCATGTCCCTTGTCCCATGTCCCGTGTCCCGCTAATTGCTACGAGGAAGTTGTATTGCTTGGCTTCAAGGAACGCCTCTTCAACGAGAGTTCCGGGCGTTAGGACGCGGGTGACATCCCTGTGGACAAGCCTCTTTTTAGGGCTCGGCTCTTCCAACTGGTCGCAAATGGCGACCTTGTAACCAGCCTCAAGCAACTTGGCTATGTATCGTTCAACGGCATGATGAGGGACACCGCACATGGGGACGCGATTGCCCTTACCGATTTCCCGCGATGTCAAAACCAACTGCAAAACTTGCGAACCAATTTTTGCGTCCTCGCCGAACATTTCGTAAAAGTCGCCCAACCGAAAGAGAACCAAGACATCGGGATAGCGGGCTTTGATTGCCTGATATTGTCGGAACATGGGCGTCAACTTTTCGTAGCGACCGTCAGCCATCGCTTAACACCTCATCGTTTGCATGCCCCTTCGCTCCCTAATTCGGTTGATAATGGATGGTCGTTTTCGCCGCGCTTGAAACCAAGTCAAAGCAAACCATAGGGCGAGAAAGAATGACGCTAAAGTTAAGCCCGCCAAAATCCCATGAGCGACTGGAGGCAAAGATTTGCTCGCTGTTATCCAACCGATAAAGCAAGTAGCGAAGATGGAGATAGCGCTGGAAAAGAAAGCAAGGCTACGGCTTTCTTCGCCGAACGCTGCCTCAAGGCTTTCCAGTTCCTGCTCTGTGACTTCAAAGACTTCCACTCTTGTGATGCGATGGACAACGAACTCCTGTTCAGGCGGTTTCATGCCGCCATCCTTAGGCTCGCTCATTTCACCGTCTCCCTTTCCAGCACTTTTTCAAGCCCTAACTCCTCCCACAAACCTGTCACCTTCAAATTGAGCAGGATTGTGTTTCCGCAATTGTTGCAGATTAAGATGAGGCAGGGCATGCTGCCTGCAGGAAACCAACCAAATTCAACTTGACCGCCGAGCGTTTCTATTGTTTTGCCGGGTTCAAACACATGTATGAAGGCGATTGAGTCAGGCAAGCGAAATTTTCCCCGACCGCACAACGGGCACTTTTCAGGAACCCCTTTTTCCCAGAGCATCTCAGAAATTTTCTTGCGTTCGTCCGTTGTGAAAGGCATCGTGATTTCACCCCTTTTGAGAGTTGGGACAATGCCTCAACGCCACTCTTATTTTATCATCTTGCCCACTGCGGGAAATTCGCTCAAAGTGCATGGCGCAACAAGCCCTAAAGCCATGAGGTCAATGTGCCAAAATTATGTTGCCCGTGAATTTTTGACTGCTTGCAAGGAAAATTCGCTTTTTTCGGAGAACCTGACGGTGTTGGCTCAAACCTTCTGACGACGAGGTGCCAACGGATGCGAAGACCAGTTAGATGCGCAGTTGTGTCTTTGGGTTGCCCGAAAAATTTGGTTGACAGCGAAAATATGCTGGGTTGGCTTGCAGGGAGCGGATTTGAGTTGACGACAGATTTGGAAGATGCTGAGGTCATAGTTGTCAATACCTGTGGCTTCCTGCAAGCGGCTGTGAAGGAGTCCCTTTCCCACCTGCGCAAGTTGGCTCGGCTAAAAAGAAAGGGCAACTGCCGTGTTTTGGTTGCAGCAGGTTGCCTCGTTTCGCGCTTCCCCGATTTGGTGCAAAAGGAAGTCCCCGAAGTGGATGCATGTTTGGGAGTTTCGGAGTTGGACAATATCGCTTCCGTTGTTTCGGAGAAGTTGGGCATAAAATTGCGCCGACAAGAAGTCATTGCCGAACCACCATATGCACCGAGAATCGTCAGCACGCCACCTTGGTATGCCTACCTGAAAATTGCTGAAGGTTGCGACCGAACCTGCTCATTCTGTGCCATCCCCAACATCAGGGGCAAGCAAAAAAGTCGCCCGATGGAAGAGTTAGAAAAGGAAGCGCAAGAGTTGGTTGAGCAAGGCGTGAGGGAGTTGATTTTGATCGCTCAAGACACGACACGCTACGGGGTTGACTTATACGGTAAGCCAACACTACCCGACTTAATTCGTCGCCTCTCTCGCTTGGACGGGCTCAAGTGGTTGAGGCTGCTTTATTGCTACCCGACAGCCGTGTCTGAACGCCTGATTGAAGCAATGTCAGAGAGCGAAAAGGTAGCACGATACATTGACATTCCTTTGCAGCACAGTCACCCAGAAATTCTGCGTGCCATGCAACGGGGCGGAGATGCAGAGTTTTACGCCCGCCTAATTGAACGGTTGAGGAGAGCCATGCCTGACATCGCTATTCGGACAACTTTCATCGTTGGCTTCCCTGGCGAAACAGACGAGCATTTTGAGCACTTGCTTGAATTCGTCAAGGCGATGGAGTTTGACAGGGTTGGAGTTTTCGTCTTTTCGCCAGAACCAGGGACGCCTGCCTACGAGTTGCCGAACCAAGTCCCAAAGAAAATCGCCGAGGAACGACGACGCTTGATTTTGACCACCCAACAGGAAATTTCGTTGCGAAGGAACCAAACCTTCGTTGGGAAAGTTCTGGAAGTCGTGCTGGAGCGCTGGGACGGGCGAACCGGGATTTATGAAGCGCGGTCGCAATACGAAGCGCCTGAAATTGACGGAGTGGTGAAGGTCAAGGGTTGCCCGTCGGATGGGCTTTTGGGTAGGTTTGTCAAAGTTCGTGTGGTCAAAGCGTTGCCTTATGATTTGGTTGCGGAGTTCAAGGTGGAAAGGAGGCATGGGGATGACCTTCAATCCGCTATCGGAACAATTGACCGAATTTGACCCCGAACCTGAGAGAAGCAACCGAGCGTCCTTGATCGTTTTGCACAATGCTTGTCAAGCCCTGTGGGAAGCGGGAGAGGGGAAGCGGACGAAGGATTTGTCCACAATTGACGGTGTTGAGATTTTCATGGGCTTGACCCGCCAAATCTTGCTTGGGTGCGAGCATTTGGTTCTGCAAGGGAGGGTTTGGAACTTCCGATGGCGCCAAGAGGCATCCATTGCGCCCTTGGGCGGTTTGGTGACCACCATACTGACGCTCAAAGGAACCCCACTTCGCCCCGAAGAAATCGCCTCCCTCTTAGCGCCTTGGCGGCTTCAAATGCAGGATGTTTTGGAGGAAACGATTGCCTCCTTCCTGACCTCCCGCCTTGGAAGCCTTTGTTTCAGCACAGAAGACGGGCGTTTCGGGCTAATTGAGTGGCTACCGCAAATTGAAGGCTTGTCTGTAGACGATGCTGTTAGCCGAGAGTTTTGGCAAAGGGAAGATTTCGCCCATTGGTTGCTTTCGCAGGTTGCCCCGAGCAATAACCTAACTGAACTGGCAAAGGCTGTCTTGGACTCAGCCGAGATGCCCCTATCGCACCGTGAACTCCTTTTCGTTCTCTGGGCAAAGAACTTAGGGCAACTGGAACTTATCCCGACATTTTCTCAACTCCTGAACGCAGACGGCTTACAGGTTTTGTCGCTCGGTTACTGGGTAACCGAAAAAGGCAAAAACACTTTGACCAAATTGCTCCTCAGGCGCTCGGAAGAGTTGAAGCAGCAGGCAGAACAGCGTGCCAGATTCTTTGAGGCACGAAAACTTCAGCAACTGCTTGCCACTACCGAGGAACTGACAACAGATTTGGGCTGGGATGTTAGCGACGAGATTGCCTCTTGGCTTGAGACCCAACCTTACCCTGTGCATTTGACCCGAATTGCCGAGCAAGTTTTGGAAGTTCTGCCAACCGACCCAGATTACGAAAAATCAATTCGCTCCCTTTTCGCCCTTTTGGTTCGGGACGAAAGGTTTGTGGAACTGGGCGGTCAATGTTGGTGGTTGAGCGACAAAACCCCGGCTGAGGTCATGGAAGTTCCTGAACCCCTTCTCCCTCCGCCCCCGCCGCCAGTCCCTGAGGATTTGACAGGTCAAGTGGATTTGGTCTTGCCCCTTGAGGCGATTGACGACGATTTGAGGCGCTTCGTTGAAGACCCAAATTACGAAGAGGTGGGGGAGTCGGAGGTCAAAGTGTCCGAGGACTTGAAGCCGCCGAAGCGGCTTGACATCCCTGTCACTTACCCGCACTTGCAAGTTGGCACCCTGAAAATTCGCCGAATTGATACCCCCTTCTTCCCTTCCGAACCGCAACTGCAATTCTTGAGGGTCATTGATGACGAGCAAAATGAACTTGGGCTGTGGGTCAACCTTTCCCTCGGGCTTTGTTTCGGGCTTTCAGAGTGGTATCAGAGGCGCAAGGTGGAAGTTGGCGGGATTGTCCGGCTTGAAAGGATGAAAAGCGGGCTCGTCAAACTTATCTGGACGAACCGATACGACCGATGGATTCACATCCCTCGGTCAAGGTTGGAGGAGTTGAAGCAATACGCAGCCCATGAGACTATTCGGCAAGCGCCACTTGTAACTCTCGTCCAATCCCTACTAACCCAGCACCCCAAAGGTGTCCACTTTATTCGCCTTTGGTCGGAGTTGAATGTTTTGAGGCGGACGACAAAAATTGCTTTGGCTTCAATCCTTTGCGCCTACCCGATGTTTGCGAGGGTTCCGAACTTGGATGGCTTTTGGACTCTGGACTTCACCAAATTCACCGAGGGCGTCAGACCAGAAAAATTGGCTTACCTTAAAAAGTCACAGGGCGAAGCGAATGGCAAATAGCGAATGGCGAGCGGTAAAACTACCACCAAGCGTCATACATCGGCTTGTGGACGATGAGCCCGTAAACGCTCCAACCGCAAGCGACCAAACCTTCACCCAAAATCAAGCCGAAGAAGAAAGGTGTCGCTTGTTGTGCAATTCTCGCTCCACCATAGTGGAGCAGCAACCACTTGGCAGTTGAACTGAGCAAGAGGCAAAGCCAGTAGAAGTCAACGGCGTAACTTGTCCCAAGCAAGTAGCCGAGGGGATGCAAGCCCCACCAAGGTAGGCGATGGTAGAGGGCGTTGAGCAAAAGGGTGAACCCGAAACCTACCATCACGAACGAACGAGCCCAAGGGTCAGGGCGCGTCGGGTTCCCAACCCACGATGCCAACCTGTTGAAAGTGTCTTGCCCAACCCAAACAACTTCGCCTATTCGTGTCTCCGCACCCTCACGATAAAACAAGTGCGGGTAGAGCAAAAAGCAACCCACAACGCTCAAAAGAGCCATCAAAACCATCAGCAAAGCGGAACGGTTAAAGGGCGCACCAATGACTTCCGAGAGCCTCCAGTTTTCCATGATGACAGGTGCAGCGTGGTTTCGGTTGAGACGATTGAACCAAAAGAACAAAGCCAAGGTGGTCAACTCCCGCGGTCTAAAGGAGCGTGTGCCGAAGGTGGTTAGCAGCAAGTCTTGCGGATTTGCAAAGAGAAGGGAATGTGAAGGTGGACCTGCCTCCGCTCTCAATCTGGTGACCGTCAAAGCGATGAGGAAATGAAGTGCCCAAAAGACTATCGCTGTCCCTAAACCCATGCCCGCCTTGACAGCAATCACCAAACAAACAGCAACGGAAATTGTCAGCAAAACCGAGATAGTAGACGGTTGGATTGGTTGTGGTGAAGGCTTTGAGTTGCGGAAGAAATTCGCCAAAGTCGCTCGGCTTCGCCAAAGCAGCAAAGTGGCGATGGCTAAGGCTGAACCTGCCGCCTGCTCGTTTTCGTAAGGGAAACGACGCAACTGGTGCCATCCCCGCCACGCTCCCCAAATCCGCTCCAATTTGCGAAGCAAGTAGAAAAACCAGGCTGAAGTGCACAAGTCAAGTGGCATCAAGTAACCGTAGCCGATGATGAAGGGATAGAGGGCTAATGGAGTTGAGCCGATAGCGTTGAAAGGGTGTTCGGTCAAATACCAAGCGAGGTCTCGGTCGCGAGCGCGAACTCGCAGGAAGGGAATGCGCGGGTAGAACCAGTTAAGGTGGTTAACCATGTCAACGAAGGCAGCGACCATAAACCCGCCCCAAAACAAGCCACCACGCCACCTCAATCGCCCTTCAGCGATGTCAAGGGGCAATCTCAAGATTGGAAAAGCCAACCGCTCCTCGTGAACCCAGCGGCGGTAAAAAGGCACTGTCAAAGCCAAATAAGCGACAAAAAGCGATGTCAAAAGCAAAGTCCACGAGAGGGCTGGCTTGAACCAAAACCGCTCCAAACCTGAACCGTAAAAGTTCATGCCGCCCAAGTAGAAGTTTCGGACGGCAGATTTGTCAGTGATGACCAACCAATCGGGAAGGTAGCGGAAGAAAAGGGTTTCCCATCGGTTGGCAGGGGTTTCATACCACGCAGCAGCAGGGATGACGCCCATCAGGCTTACCATTGCATCATGCCCAATGAAAACGCTTTGGACGGTCAAAGCCATGTGAACGAGAAGCAATTCGTTCGGTTGCAAAGCCCATCTCGGAAAAAGCCACGAAAAGGCTCGGTTCAGCCAAACAAGTGTCAACAGCAACATCAAAGCGTTCATGGGGAGCGAAAGGGTAGTCATGTGCAAAGCGTGCCAAAGCCCTTCGGTTACGCCAATCCAGTAAAGGTTCAATGGCAACAAAAGCAAGGCGATAACAACGGCACGCCAAGACCAAAAAGGTGGCGCCCTTTTCTCCTCAATGACAGGAACAGCGACAGTTACACCTACGGTTGACTGCAATTGCCCTGCCACAGGCGCACCTCCGTCGGAGAAATTGCAACGCCCGAAAGTCAATGATAGCGAACGAAGGTATCTTTAGCAAGGGAGGTGTCAAAGGGGAGGTTCGTTCTTCAACAAAGTTCCCAACCAATTTGCTCTAGCAGCGAAATCGTCTTGTCCGTCAGCCAAACCCGATATCGCAGCAGCGAGCGACCGCTCTCCAACATTGTCTTGCGGATTTTAGTCTGCAATTCGTCAATGCTGACCCAACGGGCACTTTCAATTTCACGGGTGTCAATGGGACGAAGCCGACCGCTTACAGGTTCTGCCAAGAAAACATGCGTCGTCCAGTCCACGCAGCCTGAGGGGGCGACAAACTTTACCCTCAACCTCATCAGGTAGCGTTTCAGCCGAACCGTCAAGCCAGTTTCTTCGTATGCTTCCCTTAAAGCACCTGCCTCAAAATCTTCGCCTCTTTTGACCGCACCGCTGGGTGCTCGGTAAACGCCTTTGGGATGGTTGGGTTTTCGGATGACCGCTAATTTGCCTTTGCGGAAGATGAACAAGGTGACATCGTGGGCACGACCATCCTTTTGGCTGGCTCTAATCATCGCCAGTTCATCGTCAGTGATGCGCCACTGCTTCCAAATCACTTTCGGCTTACCGTAACGCCTTTCAATCTCTCTCAGCACCGACCGAGAGATGTCAGAAGGCAAATTCTGCCACCTGCCTTTCTACCCTCTCAGTCCTGTAGTCCCGTTGTCCTGTGGTCTAACGGTCTACCATCTCATTCTTCGTCTTCCTCTTCAGGCTCTACTTCAGGACGATGGGCTTGCATCGCCTCTTTGAGGGTTCGCAGTTCTCTTGCGAGTGCTTGATAAACTTTC
>Ga0209393_1000198_pt1 | contig 30912 bp, 35 predicted proteins | sample SSWtaG_2_FD_184117 | JGI IMG/M metagenome (GOLD analysis project Ga0209393, IMG submission 184117) | Hot spring microbial communities from Sandy's Spring West, USA to study Microbial Dark Matter (Phase II) - SSWsed_130316 (SPAdes)... | ecosystem: Environmental > Aquatic > Thermal springs > Hot...
GTTCACGGTAGATCCGGGCATAGGCGTCGTGAGACACGCTCACGCCGGGTATCCAAGGGCGTTGAAGACCGCGTTGACAAAGGGCATAAGGATCCCCATCTACAGAAGACTTGAGGAGAAGTCTTTCAGAGTGATAGAAGATGCCTGGAGGGAGGGGCGTATAAGCGAGTACACATACAAGAGGGTGAAGGAGGAGTGGAAAGAGTATGAAGAGGTTAAGAAGAACTTAGGTAGATAGGGGCTCCCCTCTTTATAACCGCTTTGGTTTTGTTTCTTCCGATTTCATACGCCAGCCAGTGGTAGTTGGGTACGTCCCAAACCACAAGATCTGCCACTTTGCCCGGGGCGATTACGCCTCGATCCGTGAGCCTCAGGCTATACGCTGCGTTTGCGGTAGCCCCCATTAACGCCTCGAGGGGGGTCAGCCCCAGCAGGTATACTGCGAGCTCCATCGTGGTTTGCATGTTGAGGCACCAGCTGTTGGGGCTAAAGTCGGTCCCAATCGCCATAGGTACTTTGTGTCTTCTAAACGCGTCTACTGGCGGCTTCTTCTGAGTTCTTAAGGCGAGGATTGTAACAGGAAGCAACGTCGCCACAACGCCCCTCTTCGCCATCTTCTCGGCGTTTTCAGGAGGTGAGTGGAGGAGGTGGTCTAGGGAGTCTATGGGGAGCTCCTCCACCAGGTCGCTACAGCCGATATAAGCCAGCTCGTCGGCGTGGAGCCTAAGCCGGTAGCCCAGCGCGTTGGCGGTTTTTAGAACAGTCTTGGTCTCCTCCACGTTGAAAGCTACCGTGTCGCAGAAGACGTCGACGTATTTCGTGCCGGCCCACGGCAACGCCTCTATTATCTGCTTAAGGTATGCGTCGCGTCTGTTATGCGGCGGTATGTGGACGAGAAACGTGGAGACCACGTCTACGTAGCTCCTGACGCTGTGTATCACCCGGGCTAGTCTCAGCTCCTCCTCCGGGTCTAGGCCGTAGCCCGTCTTAACCTCTACCGTTGTCGTGCCGAATTTAGCGACGATTTCTAGCCTCTTTTCTAGGAGTCTCTTAAGTTGCTCTGTCGACGTGTTTTTTGTCTCCCGTATCGTCTTGTAGATGCCGCCGCCTTTTCTTGTTATCTCCTCGTAGGTCTCACCCATTAGTTTTCTCTCCAACTCATCCTCGCGGGAACCTGCAAATAGGAGGTGGGTGTGGGGGTCTACAAGCCCGGGGGTCACTAGGCTATCGCCGAAGTCCCACACCTCCTCTGTTGCATATCTCTTCTTGACGTCGTCCCAGTGGCCCACATCTATCACAATGCCGTTTTTCACCACCACGGCCGCGTCTTGTATGATATATATGGGGTCGCCGCTTGACCACGGCGCTTTATCCGCAGACACCAACTGTTTCGCCTTTATCAATACCATATTCCGCCTGCGGCCGCGATTCTCTCACTGGGGATTTTGCCGCGCGTCAAGCTCTTTAGCTTTTGATACAACTCCGCCGTCTTCGGGGGGCACTCGGTGCAGTTTGTCGCATCGAGAGACACCACGAGGTGTATCGAGAGGAGGTGCCTTAAGAGGTCAAGCATGTCATGCAGTCTCACAGCCGCGTTGAGACTCATGGAGTTTACGTCCTCCTGAAGCCCGCTCGTAGGTATGTTGTGTATAGAGTGGGGCGACGCCAGCGCTCTTATCTTGGCTACGATAGACGCCGCGCTGTATTGATATATCATGTCGCCCACGCTTCCGGGTTCCGCCGCCAGGAAGTCAGGCTTTCCCGTGATTTCACTCCGCAGAAGTTGGGCGGTTTGACGTTCCACCAAGTTTGCCCAGGTGGCGAACGCTATTGCCAAGACATCTGCGGCCATTGCTACGTATTGCCCATGGAAGTGACACGTCGGCATGGGGCCGGAGGGTAGGAAGATGGGGTTGTCGCTGGGCGAGTTCATCTCGTCTTCGGCTATTTTCCTGGTCCACAGCAACGAATCGTATACCGCGCCTAGTATCTGAGGGATGCATCTTATTGAGTAAGGGTCGTTTAGTCGTTTCCCACCTCTGGGACACTCCAATGCTTCAGCCACCTTCTTAATGCCGGGGTGACTCTTCACCTGGGTCTCTCCGACCAGCGCCTTCCAGTTAGCCCCCACCGCTTGGAGAAAAAGCGGCAACGCCTCGAGGTATCTCTTCATAAGTTTTTCCGCGCGCCACACCGCCATGGCCAACACGGCTGTGGAAAACGACGTTCCGTTGATGAGGGCCAACGCCTCCCTTGGGTCTAAATCAAGCGGCTCCACCCCTTTTCTTCTCAAAACTCCCCTTGCCTCAACTAAGACGCCGTCGTCGACTACGTAGCCCTCGCCGATTAACACCAAGGCGATGTGGGAAAGCTGGGCTAGATCTCCGCTTGTCCCCACGCTCCCGTATTTAGGCACAGCAGGCGTGATGTCTTTGTTTAGCAACTCCACCAGCGTCTTCACGACTTTTGTCCGCACGCCGCTGTAGCCCAGAGCCAGCTGATGCGCGCGGATAAGTATGGTAGCCCTTACCCACTCCCTCGGCGCTGGTTCGCCTATTCCCACGGCGTGTTCCAGGAGAATTCTGTCGCTGTGGGGCGTCGTCTTAACTTTTACCAAATCACCAAGTCCCGTGGTTACACCGTATATCTGCTCCCCTTTCCTAAGCGCTTCTAGATAAAGCCAGTGGCTCGATTCTATCTTCTGCTCCACGTCTGGCGGCACCGTCACCTCCGCGCCTAAGGCGGCAACTTGCGCCACGTCTTCTACCGCCAGCCTTTTGCCGATCTCTACTACCATACCGACACGTAAAGGAGCACCGCGGCGAGATTCGACGTCGCGTTGCCCACGTCGTAGGGAGGCGACACCTCTACCGCATCTACCGCGGCTGGTCTGAGAGCTTTTGAAAGCTCGGCCACGAGTTTTATCGTCTCTCTCGTGGTTAACCCTCCGGGACTTGGCGCGTTTACCCCCGGCGCAAACGCGGGGTCTACCACGTCTAAGTCGATGCTTAGGTAGTTATCTACGTCTTTGTGCCGGGAGGAGACCCTATCTACCACCTCTTCTATGCCGAGCTTCTCCAAGTCGTCTGTTGTGTAGTACTCTATGTCCAGCTTCTTTGCCAGATCAAACATGTACTGAGGATTCGCCCACGGCCTCACGCCGATTATGGTAATCGGCGCATCTCCGGCGTGTTCCCGGATGAGCCTAGTCGTTATACCGCTGGTTAAGCCCTCCGAGGTGGTGCGGAGGTCGAAATGTGCGTCCAACACGACGTAGCCCACCCTCCTCCCCTCGGCTAAGCCTCTATAGGCGAAAGCGGTTATGGAGTGGTCGCCGCCTGCTATGAGGAGTTGCCTCCAACGGGAAAGAGACTTCACGGTCTCTTCTATTCTTCTCCAAGTCTCCTCAGCGTCTCCCACCACCACGTCTACGTCTCCTAGGTCCTCTAAGTCGAAGCGCTTCGGAAGACTGCACAACACGCTTCTTATCGCGGCGGGGGCATACCGCGCCCCCGGCCTGCCGGCGACTGCGCCGTCCCAGGGCACGCCGAGAAAAGCCACAGAAGGCGCATTAGGCGCGTCGCAGGTCCTCACGTCTAGTGGATCCTTCAGAAACTTAGTTCTCTTTGTTAAGTATCCGCCAGCCACGTTTAGTAGTATTTATGGCTATTTAACGTATATAGATCTTTCCATCCGCCGTACTTCCGATGATTAGGTACCCGTGTCTGTCCTCGATTGCTAACACCTTGTTCTTTGGCAACAACAAACCGCAGGATAGGTAGATGCCAGCTGTGGAGTTCTCCGTCTTAAAATTCCCGAAGACCCGAAACTCCGAACCCGGGTTCTCCAGCGCCAGCTTAACCGCTTGACACACAGAAGGAGTAGAGACGTGTTCAACGCCGAGAAAGAGCACTAGCGCAACTGACGCCATCAATACGACGGCTATTAAATCTAGGTATTCCTCTATCATGGCTTAAAGCGGCAGTAGACGCCTAGGATCTTGTAGGCGAGACCGGGGTAGGCATCTATGCGGCCTGAAGCCGTGCAGACAACGACCCCCACGACGCGGTAAATCGAGGTTGGGTCCCCCTTCTCTACGTATCTATAAGCCTCAGGCCAGTAGAGAAAAAGAGCCGAAAGATCGGTCTTAGAGACCTCAAGCGGCTTTATGTACATCAGAGCCGTGAAAGCCCACGCAAATACCACCACTATAAACACAAGCTCGACGCGCATAAAGGCTAAGACAGCGGGTGGGAAAAACGTTATCGGCATGGTTGCTGTGTAGAGCTCTCACCCACTGCGAAGTGTGCGCTATCGCTCTATGAAAACTGCCTGGCTGGATCCGGAGATCGCAGTCTCTAGGCAAGCCGCCCCGCGTGTAGCACCCCCTCAGCAGTTTATAACCACTGCTCTTATTGTGAGCTGGGCGTTGTTGTATAGAGCGGTCAGCTCTGCTATTTCTGGCTCGAAGTTGCTTCCGGAACTACACGTAGCTACGTAATTGGTGATGACCGCTCCATCGACCCAAGGCATGACGAGGGAGCAACGAGTTGCGTGTATCGTGGCGTTGTTCTTCGTATATGTCTTGTTGAGAAGCTCTCTTATTGATGTCGGGCAGTTTCCGAACCCCACCGCATAAACCGGGAGCCCGGTGGGGTTGTCTGTCAGGATCCATCTGTCCACATGGACGTAGTAAGTTATGTATTGACGCACGGAGATGGGGGTGTCTATTTTGGCTGGTTTCTCTACGGCTATTGCAGACGCGACGAGCTTTGCGACAACATCCGCGTTATGTATTGCGCTCAGCGTGGCGGTTGCCACGAGCCATGTAGCAAATAACGCCGCGAATAACGTCAAGAGGTACCTAATCGTCAACATGTACCAACAACCTTCAACCTGCTTTTCGCCTCTTTTAGATACCCGACTGCGTCAGCCCAGGTCTTATACACCATGGCGGTGGTTGGACGCCACAGCGTTACGGCATCGCCAGGCCGAGCAGTGAGGTCTTGTCCCACCAGCGGGAGGATGAGCACGGGATCCCATGGAAATATCATTGAAGCGTTGATAATGACGCATCGTCCGCCCACTTCGGTAATCTTCCACCAAGTGCCGTTTCCCATCTGGTAAAACGCAAAACCACGCACCGGGCCTTCTGCAGTAATCCCCACCAGACCTCTTCGGGGATCCACCAGCTCGAGCAACGGTCTTGAGAAGAGAGGCCGCACACTTAGGGCGCCAAATAGCTCTATCTCTCCCCAGAAATCTCCCGCTGTCTTCAGTTGCGCGGCGGAGTCAAAACCGCCGAGTAGAGAACTCGCCGAGACAGGAGCTAGCGTGCAGGTAAACTGGCTCTGTCTCCCGCCTTCGCCAAATGCGTTGATCCCATGGAAATAGGGCACGCCGCTGAGGTACAGCAAAACTGTGGTGTTTAGAAGCGGCGCCGTGAGGCGCGTAGGCGCGGGGGTGTCTGTGGAGATTCTGTAGGAGACGGCGTTTGAGACGAAGAAGGCGAAAAAGTAACGCTTGCCGTCTTCCTCCACAACCACCTGTATTGGCCCCCTCCAGTTTAGAGGCGTTACATATATCGCCTCTACCCCCAGCTCCAGCGGCTGACACGCCGATAGAGGCTGGTGATCAACGTGCCACCCGGGCCCCACATACACCGCGTCGAGAGGCCTCCAGACCCTCCTAACCTCCGCTAAGAGGTAGTTCCTAACCCACCTATGCCTCACGCCGTCTCGCGTCCTCTCCACGACGTATCCCATCTCCACGTAGATCCTCACTGTGGAGGTCTTAGTCTTGTTTAGATACAAGAGGAGGAATGAATATCCAGCGCCGCCTAGCGCCAAGTCGGCGATAGGGCTTGGCGCCGGGCCCCACAGCGTTGGTCTAAACTCTGTACAGATCAGGGAGTTGCAGGCGGTGGTGGGCACTAAAAACAGCGCCCACGACGCAGTTGAGTTAGAGACTAGCGAGGATACGCCGAGGGGAAGCGCGTCTGTCCAACCCGCCGGCTTCTCGCCGCCGCCTACCGCATCGAAATAGTAATTGAAGAAATTCCCCTGCGCTGTCTGTTGATACAGCCGGTAGTCGCCGTGGGCGTCTCTCGTCGTGTTTCTATACTGCGAGGTGCCGTACACAGTGCCGAGCATAGAGACCTCGTGGGGCACCGCTGAGTTACACTCGCCCGGCATGTCCCAGTCGCCGGTGTTGGGATTGAAGGCGTATGTGCGGAGGCGGTAGACGTGCCAGTAAAACAGTGTGGGGTCCCCGGCCGTTACATGCATGAAGTCTACGGCTCCCTTGCACACATCATAAGTCTTCACGGTCATCCAGTCTACAAGCGAGAGCTTGTTCCATGGCCACTGCCTCCCCGGCTCGCCGATCCGCGAATTGCCTGTCCAGGTCCCGTTTACCTTGGTGAAGACGTGTTGTGAATAGACGCAGTGGAAGAATCGAGTCGGCCACTGCTTACATGGATCTGGGGGCGCGTACCAAGCCGTGACCACGTCTCTAAGGCTCTCGTCCACCGCCGCCGCGAAGCCCATCCACTTCACCTCTTTCGTACTGGGCGCAGTCGCAGGCGGTTCCACGCCTATCTCATATGTTAATTTCCCCCTAGCCCCCGCCTCTTCGTAGTGATCGGTTAACAAAACTCCGTTTTGATCAACCGCGCGTAAATACGTAGCTGGAAAAGAGCCCACCCACACTGAGCGGTTCTCCATATCTAAGCGCCAGAGCACCGTTGCGTAAAGAAAGGACAAAGACCCCAGCGGCATGTAAAGCCTTACGGGATCTTTACCCATCATGGTGAGGTTGGCGTATCGTCCATCCCAGACGCCCCGTCTTAAGTCCACGAAGAGGGCGATATACGGCATTAGGAGAAACGGCGTTTTGTAGGCAACAGCAGCAAGCGTCCAGTTCCATGTCCAACTACTGCCGACCCATGTCGCATTGCCAACCAGATCCACTAGGAATGTCTGCGGCGGATTCAATGCGAAACTTGTGGACTGCGGGGTCGACCTTGGGTCGTATGGGCTTGCGTAGAGGGGGAGCTGTATCTGTATTACACGAGAGATATACAGCGGGATCGGCTTCGGCGGTCTAAGCTCAACCCATCCCCATTTCACAGGAACCGCCAACACTTCTATCTTAACGAAGGAGGAGAACGGAAGGCTGCTAACATCGCCGATATACACAGCGGCAATGTCCGTCACAACCGTGGCGGTGTTCCGGGGATAGTCCCCGCCGATTTTCAAGGAGCTGTCTGTGTAGTGCCACGGGGTTGGAGCCGTGGCGTTTACGCCATACATAGACGCCGTAGAGCCCGGCGTTTTTCCATTTATTTCGAGCGCCTTCCACTGGACAGGGGAGGAACCGCTGGTCGCTATGTTCTCGCCGGTGAACTGTCGGCAGTTAGGCCAAGCGGAGACGTCTGGTAGGTGGGAGCAGAGCGGGCTGTACCAGTTGCTATATCTATCGGGCCTTATCGACGCTGCGAGATGCCTAGTCTCGGCCTTCGACACCTCGTCTTGGTGTATTATAAAAAGGAGAGTCTGCGTTTCGCGGCTCGGCTCGCCGTTGACGAGCCAGTAATACCTTTCCTCGGTCCAGCTAGTGTTGCCGTATCTCAACACAGCTGTACATTTATACCGCGTCAAGTTCCACGGCTCCGGTCTCCAGTACTCCACCACCACCGCATATCGCAACTCGTTCTCCCACTTGCCTCTCGTAGCCCTCTCAGCTAGATACGCCATGGAGGCGTTAAAGAAAACAGTGTCCCACACCGTGGCTGTATTGCGTATTTCAGGAAAGACATAGTAGCCGCCATCGCCCGAGCCGAAGGGCGCAAGCGTGTTGAAGGAAAACTCCACAGGAAGTTGCTTATTTGTTGTGACTGTGCCGCTCCACACCGCGCTACAGTTCACACCCTCTACCACCACTTGCGCGGGGGTCACCATAGCCACGATTATTAAGAGGAGTACGTGCCTCATGACGATGTGAAAGCTCAACGTGGAAAAACCTTAGCTTTTTAGTTCCGGCGTCTTGGGAAGTCCACTTCTCCTCCCAGTGCGTTTGTTGTCTCTACAAAGTTTGGACAGGATAAAGGCAGTTTGAGCGGGTAATCTACCACCAAGATATAAAGCGTTGAGGCGGGCGCGGCCACATACATCTTGGTGACAGCATCTGTGGCGTTGTAAACAAAGGCATGTACAGCCCTCACAAGTCTAACGCCGAGATCTCGGTCGGCTCCTATATCTGGGTCGAGGCCTACCGCGACGGGTCTACCCCAGGCCTTGTAGTAGCCGTAGAGCCCATTGTAATACGCCGTGGTGTTTTCCGCCACCGCCGCGTAGGTCTCTACCCAAGGCAGATAATCAAGCGAGTGTCGCACTTCAATCACGTACAACACAGTGGGCTCGCCCCAAGACGCAACAATTCCTCTACAGATCGTTACGTTGAGGAAAAGCTGGTAGACGATGTTTCTCTCCTCCCTGTCTAGCCTATAGGCGAGGGGTAGGGCGACAGGATATGTGGTCCACCGTCTTTCCACTGGATCGTACGCGGTGGCGTTAGTGATCCGCACCATTACTGCATTGTCGTAGACCAGGAGATGTGTCTCTTTCTCTGTCCTTGGGAGTAGGGGGAGGTTTTGGGCGAGCCATCTCTTAGCGTGGTACAGCTGGTCCGCCAAGTCCACGGCTGCGGGGGCGGGCGCGTGGGTTGCGGCGTAGAGCACCACGAAAGCCATGACGGCAAGCGCTATTAGGCCGTAGGCGAGCGTCCACATGTCAACTCCAGTAATACTCCCTGACGAAGGCGGCTCCGGCGTTCATCCAGCTATCTTGCGAGTTAAACAGCACAGTAACGGCATAGCCATTCACCCTATATATGTCGTACTTCGGTCCCTCTTTTAGGTAGGCCCATATCAAGTCGTTTCCTGCATAGATCTCGTGCCATAAACCGCCCTTGGATAATAGATAGCTCCTCGCTACGAAACGGTCCTCAAACATAAGTCGCCACAGCTCGTCGTTGTACATTAAATGCGCAGTTCCGCTATTGTCGCAGGTTTGACAGTCCTTCCACGCCAGTATGAAGTCTGCAAACGCCCCCTCATCAGACACGGAAAGCGCGTAGCCGGGATTGACGTAAATTGTTGCGCCGATGCGGTCGCTTCTCCAAAGAGGCGGGAGGTCGAAGATTTTGAGCGACACCCTGCTTCTAGCCTCGTTGGCGTTATTCGACGTAAACATCTGCGTCTTGACTAGATCCGTCATATTGTAGCGTATGCATAGCGCCGCTCGTCTACAAGCGATGACACGTAAATATGTGCACGATAGACTCCGGCCCCTGGCGCTGAAAACGGCAATTCGCCGGACGTGACGCCAGACAGGTAGAGGAGGAGGCTGTTCTCATCATATATATAGATCCCCACCGGCGCGCCGCTCGCCGTATTTGTGCAGGTCTTTACATAAAATACGCAGTTTTCCTCTGTGGAATCCGTCTGGAGATCCACGGCGACCGCCGGCGCACTTATGCCTATCCGGCGCCCAATCTTCGGCGGATCCCCATCACAGGAGATGTATACTATACCGCTGAACACCCAAAGATACATAGGGTTGCAGGAGATAGATTCGTCAACTCTCAGCGGCCTACCGTTTACAAAAGCCCAGCCGTATCGTGCCACTTCTTTTGTGCCTAAGTAAAGTACGGCATAATTATCATGCTGTGTAATTCTATACTCCCCGGCGAGTTTGAAGGCGCAGTCGGAACACGTCGGCACGGCAGAGACGCCCTCGTCGACGGGAAGAAGCGATGAAATCACAGTCGCCGCAAGCGCCATGAGACCGGCAAATATGATGATGTCGCGTAAAAATATCATGACAATCCGGGACAACGGTATTGTATTAACAACCACCTGCCTCTCGACGTGACGCCGGTAGGCATGCAGTCTTGCCCTACTTTATCGTCAAACGGCGGAGGGCACCACAGACCTGTGTAGGGCTCGTCCCCTATCCTCACCGGCCTAGACGTGTAGCTTATGCAACGGTAGCCGCCTGGGTATGTCTCAAATATCGCAACCAGCGTGCCGGCTACGCCCACGGCTTTTGTGAAGGTCTCCACATCGCTTCCGGCGTATTCCACTGCGTAGAGCCTACCTGAGGCGTTGTAGATGTAGATGCGCCGAGTTGGAACGTCTTGTCCGGGGGCGGTGGGGACCTCCGCGATTTTGGCGGGGAGAAACGGCCTTATTACTAGCGTGGCGAATACAAACAGCGCAGATAATGCCGCAATGAAAACCACCGCTGCCACGAGGTCTTCCATGGAAAAGATAAGAGGAGAGGGGAAAAACCTTGGGCTACTCTTCAGACCTCCTCCTATACATAACGAAAGCCACAGCACCTGCCAGCGCAATTGCTAATATCGGCAGATAGTTAAAACAGCCTCCGTGTTCCTCAACCGCTTGTAACCGCATGGACTGAATCTCCGCCTCTAGTTGCGATATCTCGGCTAGGTAAGTCTTGTTAAGATCCGCCGTCCTCTTCCTAAGCGCCTCGTTCTCCTGCCTCAACTCCTCCAGCCGCCTCCTGAGGGCGTCATTCTCGGCCCTGGCAACTTGCAGATTCGCGTTGAGAGCCGCAACCACAGTCTCTCTCTGCTTCACCGCGTCCTCCAACGCGCGACGTTGCGTCTCAAGAGCCTCTACCTGAGCCTTAAGCTGGGCTATCAACGTAGTTGTCTGGCTAATGTTAGCCCCACCCCTCTGCATCTCCGCCTTTAACTGTTGCAACGCGGCGTTGAGACGGTCTATCTCGGCGAGAAGAGAAATGTTGAACTGGGGCAGTCTAAATACAGTCTTCGTCGCCGGGTCAAGGTACCAGCCCGCGGGGACGTAGTCCTTGAAGATACCTATTGGCGTCACTGCCGTGGCGTTTGTGGCGTTGACAAAATCCACGTAGCCGCGATACGCGGCAAAACGAAGTGGTAGCCACCTCAGTAGAAGCCACTGCCTTCCATCAGAGGAACAGTAAACATCAGAAAGCCAAACTTCCCCGCTTTCAACCACGGATATGTCTAAGACGTCCACAGCCACGTATCTACACTGCGTGTAGAGATACTGAGTTACTGCCTGTCGCTCCGCCTCGGAGCCGTTAAAGGCTAGGCCAACTTGCGCGATGTAGACAGGCCTGGAACCTTCGTAGGCGACTAGATGGGTGACGTTCATCGGAAATGCCGGCATCAGAACGGCATGGGGCGGAAGCCAGCTGACGTATTGGCTGAGTAGCGAAGCCGCTAAAAAGAGCGTTGCCAACACCAACCGCATATGACCACCTGTCAAGCGACGGAAAAAAGTTAGAGAAAAGCGCGCTTTAGAAAAAAGTGATTTAGGAAATGCCCACGGTCACCACCCCCTTGGCTATTTGTACCGTCTTGCCGCTTGAGGCGTCTATGGCGTATATCACATAGGTATACTGCACGCCGGGTTGTAGCTGTTGGCCAAGATTAAACCGGCATGTTATCGATTGGCCAGCACAAGCGGCGGGTTTATACTGTTTGAAGCGAGTCCTGTCTGAACCTGGTTGTTCCGAGCAAGTACACACTGCCCGTTCTGCGCCAGGCTGAGCTGTGCGCCGGATTGGCCATACTGTAGGTAAAGCCCGCTTAATCTGCCGTTGAGCACCTCCACGGTGACATCGAAACCGCCTCTGTCGGCGGTTACTATCGCGTTTGCTCTTAACGCCTCTGAAGCGGATTTGCCGATACCTTGAAACGTAAGCACGCCTATAACACCCACTATAATAAAAGCCGCAGCTATAAGCAACGCCTCCACGGTGGTTAAACCCCTGGTTTTGGTCTTGTTTCGGACCCGCATAATGGTAGCCCCAGCCAAGGGGGAAAAACGTTAGGAACCACCTCGCCTTAACCTGGCGCGGAACATCACATAAGCAGAAAGGTGGTGAGGAGTTGTTGCAGAGCTAAGCCAGCTACTCCGCCGAGTATTGCGGATTGATGTATGCCTAGAGGCGTCGTGAAAACCGCTACGTAGCTGGCGGCTATGAGCGCCATCGCCGTGGTTAACACGGCTTTTACCTCCTCGTAGGGGGGCGGGGCGAAGAACGGGTTGTGGCCTGAGTCGAGTGTGTGTAGCTGTCGCACGGCTGAGGAAACCGCGAATGCCACCACTACTACTGCTGCTATGAATAAAACGAAATACGCCGCGGCTTGTCTTGTCATCCTCTTGAGAGATGCCGTTTCAATGTCTATAATAGACTGTATATACTCCACTGCCTTCACCGCCGAGACGCCTCCGGCCTCGACGATAGCCCGGTACATGGCCTTCGCCAGCACGAAGTAGCGCGAGGGTATGAAATAGCCGTATGCTATCTTAGCCGCGATGCGATATCTAGCCATGAGTCGCCCCAAAATCACGTCAGGCGGGGCGCCTTCCTTAAGCATGGCGGCGGCCGACCTCAACATGGGCGGCACCTCGCGTCTCACTTCAAACCACCACAGCCTGTCCTTGAGGCGAAGCCAGAGGAGCGTCACGGCGCCAAACACCAAAAAGGCGGTGGGCGCGTTTATGACGGCGGCTAGGAGTGCAAGCACAGCGCCGATGGGCATAGACCACTCGTAGGTCCTCCACAGGTTTAAATCGAGGGGAGAGACGGCGAGAGCCACAGCCGCCATAGCCACCGTTACTCCGAATACTATGGAGAAAAGAAGCGCGGGGTCCGTTGTGAATACCCCCACCGCCCACAGAAAGAGCAGAAAAAGAGGAAGCAGAAATATAGCGCCCAACGACGACGTGACGGATTCATACAGCCTCATTTTAGCCTCGGTTCTCGCAACCGCAACGGCCTTAGTGGACTCAAGGAAGGAATGCACCAGGATCTGCCTATCTACGCCGGCCTCCTCCTGCGCTAGCGCAAAGCCGAACTGCCTAGCCGCCTCTTCTTTCTCCTCTATAAACTGAGAGGAGGGTGTCGGCATCAGTGACGCCACGAAGAGCCTCCTGGCCTCCACTTCGTCTAGCTCGCCGGCGTTAAAGGAGGCGTATTTAAGCGCCTCGTTACCCGACACGACTCCAAGATATGTGGCGAATATCGGCGCCACGGATATGTAGAAATCCTCCCTAGGCATAGGAGAAAGAGAGAAGAGGCGGAAAAACTAAAGCAGATTAGACAACACCTCCCTTATGTGGGTCAGCTTTCCCGCCTTCTCCACAGCCTTAGGGATTTCCTTAACTACGTCGGGCACCGTAGCTCCCGAACGCACCCTCCGCACTATGTAGTCCACCACGATGTCTAGGTGCCTAGAGAGATCTACAAACTGTGCGACATAGCGCCAGTCCTCTGCCTCAAGCCAAACTCCCTGCCTAGCTAACTTCACCACACTCCTGAACAAGGCCTTTTCGCCGACGCCGAGCTCCTTCGCCAACTCGTCAAGCCACCTTGCGGTAGACAGGGTGAATCCGTGTTTAAGACCCAGCTTCTCCACCTTATTCATCGGCCCAGCCCCAAGAGTTTGAGGGCTAGCCTAACGTAGGGGTCATCTCTGCTTTTCAACGCCTCAAACAAGACATCTCTCGGAAACGACTGAATAACCCTCTCAGCCACCTCAGGCGGCATCTCCACAAGAGCCCTCACAAGACAGTCACGCCAAGAGGTCTGGCCGGCCTCCGGCTCCGTGTCTCCATTGCCGTGTACAAGCGGCTCATCGGCCTCCAACGCCTCCGCAAGAGACCTTTTTCTCAACACCATGCACAGCCTTACTGCGTAGGCGGATAAAACTTAGGTGTATCCAAAATGCCTAGCCTCTTCGTAGATATACTCCCTGAAGTCTAGCCTGTTTTGCCACACCGTCTCAACCACGGCCCTCCTCGCGGCTACCGGATCCTCCATCTCTGTAGCCCTCAGCAGAGCCTCCACTCTCAGCATAAGCTCCTTCTTAAGGTCCACCCCATACATGTCTTGTACATACGACGAGATCTTAGCCGCGAGCTCCGAAGGCTCAACAACCTCCACCTCCTTTCGTCTATTAACAACGGCCTTAACCTCCTTCACAAACCGCACACCGCCGACGGCGGAGAGTTGGATTATAAGCGTTCCGTCTAGCCCCTCCGGCGGTGCGTCGGCCTCCACAATGCGAAGAAAGGCGTCGTTAACCGTGTCGGCATGCATAGTAGTGAGCGCGCCGTGACCCGTCAACTTGTAGTTAACCAGAGTCCTTAGTTCCTGCGGCGTCCTAGCCTCGGCCAAGGCCACTAAGGTATGCATCGTCCCATAACGCAAGGCCTGATCTAAGGCGAGCCACAGCCTGTCTTCCGAAGGCACAGAGAGGTGGAGGAGCTGCCCCTCGAGCGGGGCCCATATCTCCCTGGCGCCGCGCTCGACAACAACCACCTGGAACCACGGCGGCGTCATGTAGAGCAACTGGTTTAGCTGCGTAGTTTTGCCGGTGCCCATGCCGCCTGAGAACACCACGGAGCCCCGGGTCTCAACTACGAGAGAGGCAAAGGCCAAGGTCTCAAGACCCTCGGGCCTGTATAGCTCGGCCTTAGCCTCCTCAGCCATCTTCGGCTTGGCGAGGTAGGGCCTCAACAAAGATTTAGAGGGTCTGGGGTACGCAGAGATCTTCCTGATATTTACGTTGAACTCGAGCAGATCAGCCGCGATCCTCGCCTTATACACGGGGTCTTCCCTGGTGAGCATTGGGCGGTCCATGGTGAGGGAGGGAAGCAGCTGCTTCACCACTACGTACATAAGCGGCTCCGGAATTACGATGTTTGTGGGGAGCCGTATCTCGTTTCTCACAGCCACTACGCGCCTGTAGCGGCCGAGTTCTATTACCTGAAACTTGATGTAGTCCAGCTGCTCCTTGAGGTTCTTCGGTATGAAGGTGTACTTCGCAGTCGGCGCCACTGGCTGGGGGATCACGATCTCTGTGAGCATGGGGTCCCGTATCAAGGCCTCCAACGCCCCGTAGCCCATATACTCCCGGGCGCCGGACCACCTATCCAGAAGATAATGCACAACGTCTCTGTAGTCTTTGTAGAGGGTCCATATGGTCTTATCTCTCAGCCCCTCCGCCACGGATTTAATAAGCTTGGGGTATTCCCGTTCGTCGGGCGGCACGGCGCCTCTGAACATTATTAGAAACAACGCCGTCTGGAGCTCGTCGGGGAGCTCGGGGTCCAACACCAGGTACATCAAGTCTTCTGTGATGCAGAGGTCTGTCCTCACGCCTCTGTCTACTATTACGCCTTCTTTCTTAACCACGCACCTAGACCTAAGCGCGGCGTCGGCGTACGCGTGTATCATGCAAGCTTTATACGAGACACCAAATGATCCAACGCCTTTCTGTTTTCGCGGTCTCTCAGCAACTCGTTAGCGATGGACTCGCCGTAGTACTCCTTAATAGAAACCCTCTTAAGAACCACAGGGGCAATCTTCTTCGCCACTTTTACCTCCTCTCTCTCCACCAGGTTCACCACAACAAGACTGGCATATGCCATGTACCTCCTGTATTGCTCCGCCTTTATGTCAGAAATCCGCGAGATCAGCCGTCGATCAGCCATAAATATGTTGAAAACACCAGCGCCTTGCAACTTGGAGAGAATCTCTGTCCTCAGCGCAGCCGTGGTGTCTATGACAACGGTGTCCACAGGTATACGGAGTCTATGGATAAACTTCGGCAGATACGCCCCCCACTCCAACAACGCATCGGTAAAATCGCCTATAACGCCATCCCCCATCCTCTGATAAAGCTCAAATGCCTCGTAGCCCGGCATTAGGTACAACATAGGAGAGACCTTGTGGACGTACGGCATGTCGCCTTTGAGAAACGGCGCTAGCCAGCCCGGCTTCCGGGGGGCTCTGAACAGCTGGGAGAGGTCTGCCTTCTCCCAGTCCATGTCCACCAGCAGGGTGTAGCCCTTGGCCACGGCAAGCACGCTAGCCAGCGTCGTCTTCCCCACGCCTCCGTCAAGCGAAGTGACTACCACTATCTTCAGCGGCCTCATAGCCTCTCGGAGATTTTCCTGTAGACAAACTCCGCGGCTGTTCTCCTTAAGCTTTCGCTGTCTGCCACGGGGCCCACTACTCTCTTCAGCTCTGCAAGGACGTAAGACGCCGTCTTGATGTCGGAGAGCTCCGTCAGCCGCAGAAGAGACGGCCTTATTTTGACTCCGCCGCCTTTCACTTTTAGAAGCGCGATCTTAACCGCTATGCATATGTCCTTAAACGACCTGTAAAACGCAACGTCTCTACACGCCTTCTCCACTTCCCTCAGAAACGTCTCAGTGGCTCCGTCAAACATAGCACTCCCTGAGTCTGTCCGGGTCTTCAATAACCCTCCTCAATACCTCCGCGAAGCCGCTGTCGAGCTCCAGCTTCTCTCGCAGAATCCTCGCCAGCTCCTCCACAAGCCACATGCCCGACCTACCCGGGGCTCCCACATGTCTGCGCGCCTTCGCCTCCGCCACGCCGGTGTTTAATCTCTTTATAACCACGGCGGGGTCTTCACATACGAGGGGATACTCATCGCAAAGCCCGGCGAATCTTACCACCTCAGGGTTTATCTGGAAGAGAGGCACCTTATCCACCTTAGTGGCGAAATCCAAAAGCGTCTTGACGGCGGACCTCGCCTCGGCTCTTGGAAACCTCCGCGTAAAAGTCGCCGCTGGGCACTCAAACACCCCCGGCTTAACTCTGCCGTAGACCATGTCTAGGCCCCCATCAAGCGACGCGACGATGTACACAATCACGAAGGAATCCCTTCCACTGCAGTATGAAGAGGCCTCAGACGGCTCCGCCATATAGACCTCCTTAAGCAAATACACCCCTCTCTGAGGCAACCCCCAACGCATCTTCCAACCCTCTCCCAGCCACGTCTCCACCTCCCTCAACACAGACGCCATAGCCCTACGACGAAACGTACAAACTCTCGGCGGCCGACTTTTTTGTACGATCCGCCGTTTCGTACACAGCGTCTATCCGGCCTCTAACAGCGTCGATATGAGGTATCCTCCCAGTGTCTAGCCAATAAAGCCACTCCGCCAGGTGCCTATTACGCCTATCTCTCCACCTGGTCCACGCAACCCACGCATAGCCGCGGCTCCGCCCAAGCTCCCTCAACCACAGGGGAAACGCCTCCCTAAACACCTCAAGAGGATTATGCCTAGGTAATGCGGAAACCCATCTGAACAGAGAGGCAGCCCTGCTCCTCCAGACGCTTCCTACATCCCTAGTAGGCGACGCCAAGAGAAAACATGGAGAAACCTGCAGACGGACATCTAGCAACTCGTCGTTTGACACATAGGGCCACCTGGCCCTAGCCCCAGGATCTATATATTCGCTCTCCACAAACAACCTCCACTCCCTGCGGTAAGGCCCACCCACCTCAAGCCCCTTCAGCCCTATGCTCGCAACCCCCGGGTTCTCTAAGATATAACGTGCCACGTGGTCAATATCCACAGCCACATGTCTAAACCGCCTCACAAGCTCCCTCACGAAACCATACCCCAACAAGGCAACCCAGTCCTCCACATTGCCGTGGAGAAATATACAGGGATCAACCCTCGGCTTCAACACGTTTATGTACAACCCCTTATAAGCAAATTAAAGCGAGAGGCAACGTCAAGATAGTAGCCCGGCCGGGATTCGAACCCGGGCCACGGGGTCCAAAGCCCCGCATCCCAAGCCGGGTTATCCTTTGGCCGCTAGACGACCGGGCTCGTACCTGTTTTTCCAGCTAGATTTAAGTTTTTTCGGTATCGCCAACAGCACCGCCGGGAGAAGATTTATATACAGGTACTTAAAGGTATATATGGAACGTCTGATCTCTATAACTGTATCTACACCACATGTGGCTGAGCATCTCTACCGACGGATCATTGGCGAGGTAAAGGCAAGCGACCGACGCGTTGACATCTATATAGAAGGCAACACGATCCGTATTCCCTACGTAACCGGTATGGAGGAGGTTATATGGCGCGTTGTCAAGAGCTCGCCTCTTGCGGCGTTTTCCAGCATAGATTTAAAATAGTGGAGGAACAGATTTGTGCCTGTTGTAAGCAAACCCTGCATTTTCGTTGGGTCTTGCCCGGGAGATCTGGGGGACACCGAGGTCTTGTGGCTCGGCAGACAGCTCTGCGTCTCGAAAGCCTCAAACATAATCAAAGTCTTCGGCGCCTTGGAGACCGCGCTGAGCCATATAAACACGGCCGCGGTTACGTGTAGAAGCCAGAGGAGGTGCTTGGCCAGGGCCTACTGGGCCCTTTTCAACTTAGGATTCTACCTATCTACTGGACAAGACAGATACTACAGCACAAGCCTCCGCATGCTCCGAAAAGCTATAAAATGCCTCTACCCCCTCCTTCCCGAGACGCCGCTTGGTTGGATAATCTGTCTCGACAGGTGTTGCGCCACGATAAACAACGCACGGGTGTGGGTGCGGTGGGCAGAGAGGAGGATGGCGGCTCTCGATGAGGGCAGAGAGGCGATCCTGGTGCTTAACCACCTCGGAAACCTACTCTTTGAGCTAATGAGGACGTGTAAACACGGGGTAAAAACCCAGGAGGGATACTTCGTAGTAATCCCGGGGCCTCCCAACCCCAGCCCGCCGAGCTGGTGGGATGAAAAAATTTAAACATAAAGCAACAAAAGGGCGGGGCCGGTAGTCTAGCGGAAGGATGCCCAGTCGCGCGACCCGCGGCGCATAGGCCTTGCACGCGGGTGAACCCGGGAGGGTGTTCCCCGGGAATTCGAATCCCGGCCGGTCCACCATCTTTCTCTGGCGACGGCATGCTAGCCCAACGGCTATCAGATCACGGATAACTCCTGATTTTGAACAAGTTAGCACATGTATTCATTATTTATAATTTCAGAAATCTTTATATATCCAGAAAAATAGTTCAACTTATGAAGGCAGAAATTGTGGCAAGAAAACCTCCCATTACAGCCACGCCGGAGACAAGGATTAAAGATGTTGCTAAAATTATGGCCGAGAAGAGAATCGGCCTCGTGATTATAGTGGAGAAGTCTCAGCCCGACGTGGTGATCGGCGTCGTATCTGAGCGCGACGTAGTGAAGGCCGTGGCCAACAACGTAGATTTGAACCTCCCCGTGAAGGAGATCATGACGTCGCCTGTAATAACGGTGGAGGGGGATGAGCCCATATGGAACGTCGCTAAGATAATGCGGCAACACAACATCCGCCACGTGGTGGTAACGACTGGCGGCAAGCTCTTTGGAGTCGTCTCGATACGCGACCTTGTTTCGGAGGAGTCCATACTGAAAAGCTTGGTAGAATACGGAGTCCCAGAGGAGCACAAACCCAGCGCGGATTAGACTTATAAACACGGTTCACGGTTTTTTCATGGAGCGTATAGTTGTGGGGTATGACGGCTCCCCGCAAGCGAAGAAGGCTCTCCAGAAGGCCAAAGCCCTCGCCGAAAAGTTCGGCTCCAAGATCTATATAGTGCACGTGATAGACACAGCTGTCTTGTCTCTGTCAGACATGTTCTCGTCTCCCGCAGTAGTCGCAAGCTTGAGGGAGAAGGCTGAACAGCTCGTGAGAGAGGCGATTGCGACACTCGCCGGAAACGCGGAGGGGAAGGTGCTGGAAGGAGACCCTGCCCATGAGATAATTAAGTTCGCTAGAGGGGTCAACGCATCGCTTATAGTGCTGGGCGCTAGAGGCCTCTCTACAATACGGCGCATATTAATGGGGAGCGTCTCCTCAAGAGTGGTACAGGAGTCGCCGATAGACGTCCTTATAGTTAAGGATTAATTTCAATGGGCCTGAATAACTCTTCGCACTAGCGGAACAGACGCAAGTAGTAGGAGTGTGCCAGAGAAGATAAACGCCATCCGTGGAGACATAGAGTAGAGGTAGGCGACCGCCACGCCGCCTACAATAGACCCAAGATATTCAAGGGCAAGCGTAGTGCCCATAACTCTCCCCCTATTTTCAGGCGTTATGTAATCGCCAACCAAAGCCCTGCGTATTGACATAGAGACTTCAAATCCTATACCCATGAGAATCGTAGCCGTCACGAGAGCAACCACGTTTGTCCATACCCCCACCATGAAGTAACCCACTGCGATTAGGAGAAGGCCAGCAAAGAGGGCAGATACGCGCGGCGCCTTGTCTATCACAGGCATGAGGATGAGACCGAAGAATATGCCGACGGCCGTCGTCGCGCTTTGGATCACTCCCCAAGACGTGTTGTCCAGCCCCACTACGTTAGTGGCATAAAGCACGCCGAAAGTCTGAAGCGCTATGCCTGCAAAGGACATCAACAAGCCTAGGAATGTCACGTAGGCTATAAAAGAGGGCAGAGACGACAATCCGTGCCAGAAGAAATAAGACCGTAAAATCTCTCTAGTTAGTCTTTCCCCACTCACAGGCTTTACAACGATGGTTTCCTGCAAAGCCCTCATCCTGAGGAGGGCTACGGAAACGGAGATGATGCCAGATATCACAAAAGAGAGCCGCATTCCTAATAAACCTAAGCGGTCTAACAAGTAGCCCCCCACAGGTGGCAGAAAAAGCCAAGGCACTTGGGGAAGAACGGCCGTAAGCATCATGCCGCCGCCCCTCTTCTCAGAGGGGAGTGAATCTAGTAAAATAGCAGTGAGAGCAGGCTGATAGAAGTGTAGAGACCAATCCACCACGAAAACCACCGCGAACTGCCTCCAGTCCTGCACAACGGCATAAAGAAACTGCACCACGGCGATGCCCCAAGTCCCAATAACGATAGATCTCTTCCTGCCGATTATATCTGTCAAGACGCCGCCTGGCAGAATCGTCAACAACACCGCCAGAGAGCCCAAAGCCCTCACAGTACCAATTTCGATCTCAGAAGCTCCAAGCATCTGTAGATACTTGGAGAGATAAGGAAACGTCAAAGAGCCTGAAATAGCGAATAGAAACCAAGAGATTATCATGGCGCCGACGTTCCCCCTGAGCCAAAACGAGAGACCCACGACGTCGTGAGATCTGCGCCGTTTTATAAATATTAACGACAAATTTAAAAGGGGGGGACTAACCTCACCGCGATGAACAACTGGCTTATCTTCGCCATAGCCCTCGCCGTGACAGCCGGCGTGCTTCTCGCCACAATAGCCACGGGGACATACGGAAAAGAGCCTGTGTACAAACCCTACTGGGAGGACCCCAACAAGAGGAATACTATCCTGGCCAACGCCTCCTCAGTCGGCATACTGGCGCAAAGGGGGCCGCAGGGCGTAGTGGTGGTGGGCTACCGCGACCAGCTCAACGCCACGTACCGCACAGAGCTACTTGCCGTCTTAAATGAGTTGCTTAAAACTGCGGAGGGCTACACGGTGTATCTAGCCCCCTGGGCCACGGACAACGCCACAAAGAGATACCTCGCGTTGCTCTACGACGGCCAGCTCACGCTCAGCGACTACCTACAAGGCAAAGTAGTAAGCGGCATGGCCACGTCTCCCAAGATCGACCTGGCATGGAGACTTGCTAACATGACCGCATATGCATATGGCTCGTATCGCCCGCTTGGAGGGGCCGCTGTTGCACAGATCCCTCCCATATATGTGGCGATATTCCGAAATGATACGGCCTACGTGGTGTACGAGCCTTTCACTTTAGGCCGGGACAGTACCTTCACCGACTGGTTCCATTGGGTTAAGACTGCTTTTGAGAACTTAAAATCGGGCCAGGGCAAAGTAACTCCATAGGTAGTAAAGCCCCACAGCAAATACATAGGTTATGAAGAGTTTTCCCACAGAACTGGACCTGAGCCGCGGCATTATGTATCTACTCGATATATAAGAGCCGGCGAAACTTCCCACAGCTATGGAAAGAGCTAACGGTAGGTCCAACACGCCGAGCGTGGCGTAGGTGGCCGTGGAGGCTAGCGCTGTGGGGAATATTATGCCCATGCTCATGGCAACCGCGACTTTGGGGTCCAGGCCGGTCACCAGTATCAACGCAGGCACGAAGATTGTGCCTCCCCCAATCCCGAAAAGCGACGAGGCCAACCCCCCTATCAAGATCAGGAGATACCCGAGCCAAGGCAGTTGTCTGTTGGGCCTCACGTTTTTCAGCAACACAAGGCCTATGGCTATTAGGTAGATCCCATACGCCAGTTTGATCCACGCGCCTGAATACCTCACCGAGAGAAGGGCGCTTACGACCGCGGCGGAGAGCGAGACCGCGGCATATCTCCCAAGCATCTTGAAATCGATAATCTTCCGGTAGTTGTAAATGGAGGTGAGGGCGGTGACCGCTATGGAGAAGAGGCTAGCCGCCGCGGCCGCCTGAAACACAACCCCGGAGATGTTCAGCATAGGCACGATGATCACGCCGCCTCCGACGCCGATCAAGGGGCCGAGGAGACCGCCTAAAAGCCCCGCCACAACGGCGACCCAATACATATATCCCAACATCTACGTATATATAAGTGATGAACAACCCCGATGGGCAGAACATGACGACACTCGCATGGACTGAAATTTTTAAACCCCCACGTTAAGACACACATGGCACGCAGAAGGAAATACGAAGGCCTCAACCCATTCGTCGCGGCAGGCCTCATAAAATTCAGCGAAGAAGGCGAGCTAGAACGCATAAAATTCACGCCACGGGTAGCCATAGCGATCTCAGTAGCCGTCATACTGGCAATACTGGCGTTAAACCTACTCCTCCCACCCATCTGAAGCAAACCGCCCCTTGACCTCCTGCACCTTATCCACACCCGGCCTCCCGGCGCCGCGCAAACTCTCAGGTACCTCCTCAACGTTACCCAGCGCTGTCTACATGCGTCAATCCCTAATGCGGAGCTGACCCCGGCAAGTCACGCCTCCCAGCAGATGAACAGAACCTCACCGAATCCATGTTTTTGCAACTTATTAAGCTTCCAGCTCTCCCGACCTTCGCCGCCCCCACCGCGGCTTCTATTAAAAATCGCACAACCCCAAACTCTCGAGGGGGTTGTTCATGCCAGGCTGTGACGTGTGAGGAGAGTCGGCTGGCTCTCCCCCTTATCCCCGCGTCTAGTCAGCTTCTTCCGAGTCTCGCGTATGGCAACAAAGAGAAGGACGAGGGCGGCGAGGCGTGCGGTAAAAGACGGCATCGCTTGGAAGCTGAGGAGCGCGGAGGCCGAGATGGCTGCGGCGAAGTAGCGGAAATGTGGCGTGGAGAGGTCGCGGGCAAGGTCCATAAAAGCCTTGGCAAACACCGTAGCAGTCACAACCCCGCCGAGGTAGCTCACCGGAGAGCCCCACGGCGGCTCAAGAGGGAGTCTGTCAAGCGGCTGAGAGAGGATCCACGCCGCAAGCACGATGGGCACTACGGCGAAAAACACGACGCCGAATAAAGAAAAGAGATGCGCCCACCTGTACCACTCTCTTTCAAAAGCTTTACTAAACTCTTTGAAAACTCGTGCCGCGCACCAATAGGCATAAACCACAGGGAAGAGGAAAAAGAGAGCAAACGCCAACAGTACAAACGATTTAATAGTTACAAAGAGTGCGATCATCATCGCGATAACAAATATATATTTATAGTTGTATTCATTTACAAAATCTATAAACAAGATGTCTATAGAGATCCATATCATCATCGCGAATTGTAGCCTATCCAGCGCCTCGTTTAAGGCCTCAGCCACAGATGGAGATAGAACGGTAAATAAAGATGAAGAAGCGGCCAAACGCCACCTACCCCCTCCAAAACAACACTGGGCGTTTCTCTGCTTGCAAAGCCGCGCCGCGGTCTCGCGTAATGCCGCCGCACTTTCTCTCGCAGAGCTCCGCGGCGTATAGCTCGGCGGGTTTGTGCTCTGGGTCCACACTCCAACAGCGACGACACAGCTCCAAATAGCGCCTAGCCCACGAGCTTACAGCTTAGGGCAACGTTAGACGTCTTTTAACGACAGCCTCGTTGCAGCCCCGAGAAGCTCCCCGCCTCCGCCGCCAAGACCGGCGCGGCGCTTGTAGCAGACATCCGGCATGGGCCTCACACGCCGCAGGCCGGCGCCGTCTCTCAGCCACTTCTAAAAACGTCCAGAGGTGTTATAAAGCGGCATCCCGATGACTATCAAGCTCGATCAGACGCGCATCTTTAAGAAGCGCTCTTTGTGACACCGCTTTTAGCTCACGTTTTCCACAACACATGACAGCTCTTTCTCCGCCTCGGAGAAATCGGCACGCTCCAATACATCAGCCTCACACCACCCACGTCTTATTGTCAACAACGCCCGTTGCCACGCAGGTCCTCGTCTGGAAGCCGCCCACCTCCTTTCCTTAACGGATCGACTGGAGGATCCGTCTTTTCGAAGCCGGCGCAGTCACAAGGACCCCAGACCAGATAAACTCCGTAAAGACGAATTAAGCCTCCGAGATGTGCAGAAGATGGTGCGGGGGGTGGGATGTGCCCGGCGGTTCTCCCGCCGTTGAACCCACGCAGGCCTACGCCACAGGGACCTAAACCCTGCCCCTTTGACCTGGCTCGGGCACCCCCGCCACTTTGGGTGATGAGGTGTGCTTAAAAATTTTCCACGCAGTAGGCGCCAGCGACTACTTTAAAAAGCTACTAGAAGATGTGGATTCGATGAGGATTACGGTGAAGATTTTTGGGCCAAAGTACTTCGGGCTCGACACCTATGATGTAGTTACCGTCGTTCTTAATGTGAGAAATGGTACGGCTGTGGGCGAGGTAATGGACATGCTGGACAGCATGTATCCCGGGTTGAAGAGTAGGCTTTTGAGAGGCGGGAGGATCATCCCGATGCATGACATATGGGTTAACGGGCGCTCCATAGACTTCCTCCAGGGCCTAGCAACCATTTTGAAAGATGGCGATGTGGTTCAGATCATCCCTCCTTTTGGCGGCTAGCGGGTCCAGTATACCACCTCCTTCTCTACACGCCTAACGAGCCCCCTCTCCTCTAGGTGCATCAGATGGCTGTAGGCTTCTCCCACTGCAAAGATCTTGTTGTAGACGTCAAATTGCTTGAACGACCCGGTGTTCCAGCTCATCCTCTGGGCTACCTGGTAGGTGGTCATGGGCTCCTTCAGCAACTCCAGCACCTCAGCGAGCCTCTTCTCGTGGTGTCTCAACAGCTCGGCGACTCTGACCGATAGATCAGGCAACTCGTCGCCGTGCGCTGGGAAGGCCCTCGTCTTCCAAGCCAACTTCTGGAGGCTTTTGAGATACTCCCCCAGGGGGTTAAACCCGGGGAGCGGGTACCAGGAGATGTTGGGGGTTATCTTCGGCAGTACATGATCCCCGGTGAATACGCCGAAGTCCGCCACGTAGACCGTGTGCCCCGGCGTGTGTCCAGGCGTCCACACGGCCCTGAGCCCGCAGTCAAGCACATCGCCGTCTCTCACAGGCCTCCAACCCAGCTTCCACACGTCTTCAAAGGCCTTCCTAAACCGGGCCATGGGGTGGACCTTTAGAAACGCCTCAGCTACGTCTGGAGGCGCCCCGTGTCTTTTGTACTCCTCCGCGTATATCTTTGCAAGCTCTTCGAAAGAGGTGGCGATGTCCATAAGCTCCTTCTCCCCTATGTAGAAGTCTGGGGAGGACACCTCGGCGAGAAACTGCGCCAAGGTTATATGGTCTGCGTGGAAGTGCGTCACGTATACCTTCGTTATTTCGGCCGGCTTTACGCCCAGCGACTTAAGCCCCCTCACCAGCGAGAGAGCGGCGTCGTAGGTGGCCATGCCGACGTCTATGAGGCCGTATCCGTCCCTACATCTCAAAAGGTAGACGTTGACGTGGCCGAGCTCCATGCCCGGCAGGGGGATTTTGAGCCGGGAAAACGACATATATAGCAACATGTGGTGCGGTATATGTATTTTCCCATTGAAGAGCCAGACGCCGAGGGCGTCTTCGTGAGGAGGCTCAACAGGTTCGCCGGCGTGGCGCTTATAGACGGCAGAGAGGCTCTCGTCCACATCCACGACCCCGGCAGATTACAGGAGCTACTCCACCCGGGGGTTAAGATCTGGGCTCGGAGAAGGCAAGGCGGTAAGACCCAGTACTACCTACTCGCCGTGGAGCTAGACAACGAGCTGGTGCTGGTGGACTCGGCGCGACACAACAAAATCGCCGCGTGGCTTATAGAAAGCGGCGTCTTACTACGCGGTTACCGGCTTCTTCGGTTTGAACCCAAGTTCGGCAACGGAAGGTTCGACCTGCTTCTCCGGAGCCCAAGCGGGCGGGAGGCCTTGGTGGAGGTAAAGGGGGTGACCCTCGAGGCCGCGGGTAAGGCGCTGTTTCCAGACGCGCCCACCTCGAGAGGGGCGCGACACATGGGGGAGCTGGCGAGGGCCGTGTCAGAGGGCTTCGAGGCGCATGTGTTGTTTCTCGTCTTTAGGAAGGGGGCGGAGAGGTTCTCACCCAACTGGGATATGGACCGGAGGTTCTCGGAGGCGCTGAGGCGCGCATGGAAAAGGGGAGTCTCTATATCTGCGGTGAAGCTGGAGATGGTTAGGTGGGGGTTGCGGCCTGTTGGGACCCTGCCTATCGACCTAGAGCCGCCTCGATAGCTCCTTCAGGTAGCGATACACCGAGCCCCATATCCTGTCGTCGTCTCTTATCTTGTTTTCGAAGTTCTCATAGCCGGCCCACTCCCTGAAGGCTTTTTCGGTCCCCTCGTCCCACACGCCCGTCACGTCGCCTTTGTAAAAGCCGAGTCTCTTCAATATGGACTGAACCTCCGCCGCGACGTCTTTCTTAACCACCACGTCGCTGGGGTCGTCCCTCTGCAACAAGGCTAATTCCCATATCTTGAAGATCCTGCGGAGCTCAGCCACGGGCTCCGGGTGGTCGTCAACCCTAATGTCCACATACACGTCGCTGAGCCCTAGGTAGCCGCCGTTTGGCCTTAACACGAACACTGCCGCAGATTGTTTCCCTCTCCTGTCGCCTCCCGCCTTTTCCCCCGCCTCAAGCGCTGCGAGTAGTTTATCCACCAGCTCCCCCCTCTGCGTCTCAAAAGCCCTGGCCATAGCCTCCACCACCTGGGACCCCGCGAGTATGTTGCCAGAGGCTACGAAGCCGCTTCCGATGATGTGGCCTGCGTATTCGGGGCATTCCCTGCCGGTGAAGCCGTAGGCGTTACCTCTTATGTCAACCGCGCCGATCTGCCTCTGCTCCCTACCAGGGTCCTGAGCCAGCGCCTTCTCCACAGCCTCCCTCGCCGTAAACCCCTGTCTTATCAACGTAAGCACGAGTTTGCCCAGTTTTGGATTGGCGTAGCATTGAGTGGCCACTGCGCCTATCCCCGCCTCCCCGTGGGGCACAAACGCGCCTACTGCGACGAATTTAGAAGCAACGGCCACCCCTACGTCGACGCCATCTGTGGCTACAATAGAAAATGTCATGCAGTAGATACTACTCTTAAATAAATATATAGTGCCCACGAGGCCGATATATGGAGTTGAGGAAAGGGCTGAAACTCCTCCGCGGCTCGCCCAATACCTTAATCGCTGGGAAATACGTCGTTGACCCTGGCCAACCGGCAGAGAGGGCAACCGAAATCATCGCCGAGGTCGGCAACACGCCGGTCGTCCTCTTGACTCACTTCCACGCGGATCATCTCACCGCCACGCCTGACGGCGCCGAGGTCTACGCCCCCTGGGGCGAGGAGCTGTTGGTCTCTAGCGTCAAGGCGCGGCTCTTCTTCACACACGGAGTCTATATGGAGAACGCGGTGTATAAAGGCAACGACTTGAGGGTCGTCGGCGTGATTAAGCCAGGCGACCGGGCCGGCCCCTTTGAGGCCGTGCCGTTGCCGGGACACACCTTTGGCCAAATAGGCTTCTACGCCGAGGGGGTCCTCCACGCCGGCGACGCCTTGTTTGGGGAGAAGGTGCTCAAGAAATATGGAGTACCCTACCTCATGGACGTCGACGCGTTTCTGGAGTCCCTAGAACGCATCAGGTCACTGGAGCCCGAGATGCTGGTGATGGGGCACGGCCCCGTGGCGGGTAGCCGCAAGAGGATCGCGGAGATGATAGATGCCAACAGAGCGGCTGTAGAAAGGGCGGTTAAGCTGGTGGAGGTTATGTTGCCAGGGGACCTAACCGCCGTCGCGGTGAAGGTGATTAAAGCCACCGCGGCTGAGCACGGATGGGAAAACGTGTTGCTGACGATGACCACGGTGAGAGCGGTGTTATCAAAGCTGAGCAGAGAGGGTAGAGTCTACATTGATGAAAACGGCATGTGGAGAACAAATTAACATTATATATAATGATAAAATCAGCCTCACATATATATCCATATTACTCTTTATTTATATTAAATATTATTTAAATTAATACATAGAACAAATCTTTAAATATCCCTAATTTCACTAGTACATGCATAAATACGTATACAGCTTCGAAGAGGCTGATCACAGGAACAAGAAGCTGTTTGGCGGGAAGGGCGCAAGCCTCATCCAGATGACCCAGCTTAGTCTCCGGGTGCCGCCGGGATTTATAATCACCACGGAGGCATGTAAAAAGTTCTACGAGCCGAGGAAAGACGAAATAGGGCAACTTGAGGCGATTCTTCTCAAAAACCCTCCCCCCGAGGTGAGAGACGAGACGATTAAAAAATTACATTCAGCCATCGACAGCCTAGAGCTACCGGAGGACATGTGGAGCCAGATCGTGAAACACATGAAAGAACTGGAGGAGAAGACCGGCAGGAGATTCGGCGATTCTGAAAATCCGTTGCTCGTGTCTGTTAGAAGCGGCGCGGCGGTTTCTATGCCAGGCATGATGGATACGGTTCTCAACCTGGGGCTTAACGACGAGACGGTCAAGGGCCTGGCCAGACAGACCGGCAACGAGTGGTTCGCCTACGACGCATACCGCAGATTCCTCCAGATGTTTGGAAAAATCGTGCTTTCAATAGACGAGAAGCTCTTCTCCTCGGCCTGGGAGGAGATAAAGAAGAAATACGGCGTCAAGGACGACCCAGACGTCCCTCTAGAGGGCTTGAAGGAGGCTGTGGAAAGGTTTAAGGAGATCATAAGGCAGGAAAGGGGAGGCTTCCCCCAGGAGCCGTGGGAGCAATTGCGCCTGGCTGTCAAGGCGGTTTTTAGGTCTTGGATGAGTCCGCGTGCCATCTTCTACAGAATAATTGAAAAAATCACGCCAGACATCGCGGACTGCACCGCCGTCAACGTGGTCACTATGGTCTTCGGAAACGTGGGATGGGACTCGGGAACCGGCGTCGTGTTTAGCAGAGACGTGGCTACCGGGGAGAATAGGCTCTACGGCGAGTTCCTGCCGGTGGCACAAGGCGAGGACGTAGTGGCCGGTATAAGAACGCCTATGGATATCGAAGAGTTTAGAAAGAGGTTCCCACACCTCTACGAGGAGCTCTACCGGGGCGTGAAGCTACTTGAAAAAATCAACAAAGACGTGCAAGACGTAGAGTTCACAGTAGAGAGAGGCACCCTCTACTTCCTACAGGCAAGAAACGCCAAGATGACGGCATTGGCCAGGGTGAAAACAGCGGTGGACATGGCAAAAGAGGGGATAATCACAAAAGAAGAGGCTCTCCTCTACGTAAGCCCCGACCATGTGCTACAGTTGCTGTACCCACGGATCGACCCAAAGGCTAAGGCGAAGCCGGTGGCTCAAGGTCTGCCCGCAAGCCCCGGCGCGGTTTCAGGCCAGGTGGTGTTCGACCCAGACGACGCCGTTAGATGGGCGGCACAAGGCAAACGCGTTATACTGGCTAGGGTGGAGACCAAGCCCGATGACGTGCACGGCTTCTACGCAGCCGTAGGCGTCTTGACGAGCAGAGGCGGGATGACCAGCCACGCGGCGGTGGTCGCCAGAGCCATAGGCAAGCCGGCTGTAGTGGGCGCGGAGGCCGTCGAGATACATGAGGAGGAGAGGTACATGAAGATAGGCGATATAGTCATAAGGGAGGGCGACTGGGTCACAATAGACGGACACACAGGCAATATATATGTGGGCACCGTGCCGACCATAGAGGCGGAGCTCATCCCAGAGCTCGAGGAGCTTCTCAGGTGGGCCGACGAGTACAGGCGCCTGGGCGTCAGGGCAAACGCGGATCTGCCGGAAGACGCCGCAATCGCGCGGAAGTTCGGCGCACAAGGCATCGGCCTCCTCAGGATAGAACGTATGTTCAGAAAGCCAGACCGCCTGGAGCTCCTCCGGAGTATCATATTAGCGGAGACCCCGGAGGAGAGGAGACCCCACTTGGAGAGACTCTACAAGATGTTAAAGAGCGACTTCAAGGAGGTGTTCAAGATAATGGACGGGCTACCGGTCATAGTGAGGCTTATCGACCCGCCGCTTCACGAATTCCTCCCCAAGCCGGAGGAGGTCCTAGAGCAGATCTACCAAAGAAAGATGCGGGGCGAAGACGCGTCGAGCCTGGAGAAGCTACACCGCCGCATAAAGACTCTCCATGAGGCAAACCCGATGCTCGGCCATAGAGGCGTAAGAGTCGGCGTGACGCACCCAGATTTTTACTACTACCTAAACAAGGCCATTCTGGAGGCCGCCGCCGAGTTGAAGAAAGAGGGCTACAAGCCGGTGGTGGAGATCATGATCCCGCAGGTATCCGACGTGAGAGAAATCATCTATGTAAAGGAGAGAGCTATACTCCCCGCGCTTAGAGACGTGGAGAGAGAATTCAACGTGCAACTAGACGTGAAGATCGGGACCATGATAGAGACGGTGCGCGGATGCCTGACAATAGACGAAATCGCGAAACATGTGGACTTCATAAGCTTCGGCACAAACGACTTGACCCAAGCGGTGTTTAGCTTCAGCCGCGACGACGCGGAGAACAAGTTCATACCGCAGTACCTAGAGCTGAAGATCCTCGACGCCAACCCGTTCGAGACGATAGATGTTAAGGGCGTCGGCAAGCTTGTGGAATATG
>Ga0209393_1000200_pt1 | contig 30815 bp, 52 predicted proteins | sample SSWtaG_2_FD_184117 | JGI IMG/M metagenome (GOLD analysis project Ga0209393, IMG submission 184117) | Hot spring microbial communities from Sandy's Spring West, USA to study Microbial Dark Matter (Phase II) - SSWsed_130316 (SPAdes)... | ecosystem: Environmental > Aquatic > Thermal springs > Hot...
CTATAAGCTAACTGAAGAGGGAACTGCAAAGCTCCAAGCGAAGTTAAGGAAATGTAGGGGGTGAGTGTTTAGGTTGAGGTGTCCTCACTGCGGTGCTGTTAGGCAGAGCAACTTCAGCACCTGTTCAAAATGTGGCAAGGAGATAGTGGTGTTCTTTAATTCTGGATTAGAGGAGGAGCCTGAAGGTTAGCAACCTATGCTCGACACGGCCCGAAGACGCTCGTCTCCACGTGTATTTTGCCCCACAGCCTATAGTGGTTCAGCAGCGCTTTCTCCGTTTTGAATCTCCGCCCGCAGTAGCAGCAGTGAAAGGTGCCGTCTTCAACGTCTTTCAGGTCGCGTGGCAGGTCAAACCACCTTCTTCCCCTCGACCCAGATCTTCTTTGAGTTAGGCGGGTGCTTAAGCCTAACTACTTCGACTATGCGTGTGAGTTTAAAGCATTTGGGGCAGATGGTTGATTTGGTCTTCTCCTCTGCTTTGGATAGCTTGCCTGTTTGAAGCTGTGGCCGCAGCTCAACTTAACCCTAAGCACTATTGTTCACCTAAGATCCTCCACTAGGGGGTGCATTGGGTTGGCTGGGTAGAGCCTCGTCTTCGGCTCGAAGCCGAAGGCTACACGCCCCCCTAAGTCTTTAGGTACCTTCTCTAGAACCTCCACTTCCTTCACGAGCCCCGCGCCGATGAGCTCGTAGAGGTATCTGCTGATCGTAGCAGAGGATAGCCCTGTTTCGTTGCTGAACATGGCTATCGCTTGGTCTCTCTCTATCCCTGCGTGCTTCTTTATGAGTTTGAGGAACGCTTCCCTCCTCTTCCTCCTCTCTTCAACAAGCCTCATGGATCGGCACCTCGTAGAGCCAGAGCGCAGGGTACAGATTGCCGTTTACCTCTTCGAGCAAGCCGTCCACAATCAGCTCCTTCAGGTAGTATTGGATTGTCTTCCAAGATAGTCCTGTTTCGTTTGAGAAGCGTGCGATATATTTGTCCTTTGGGTTGCCTGGGTCCCTCAAGATCATGGAGAGGAGCTTACGCTTCCTGACCCTACGCTCCCTCACCGTGTAGTCGAACAAACCCCTCACCTCACTATCTTAACCTTTCTGAGGCAGTTTGGGCACGTGGCGAAGAACTCCTTGTAGCCCCTGTAGAGCCAGGAGTAGCCGCAGCGCCTGCAGGTGAGCTTCACAGGTTCGGGGTTCGCGGCGACCATCTTCCCCTTGACGTAAATATGGTGCTGCATACCTTTAGGTGAAGGGGCTCGGCTATTTAAACACTAACCTACCATCCACTAACTAACTATCAGTATATACAGACCAGCTCACTATCAAAAGACAATACCGACCAATCTCGCCTGTGAGTTTCCCCCGCAACCCCCTTTATCAAAGAGGAGAGAGGAGCTAGGAGCTGGAGGAGGAGAGGAGCTAGAGGAGAGGAGGAGGTGTATATATAGTGATAGTTAGTTAGTAAGCCAAATTATCCTACTCGATTATTAGGGGGTGGGGGTCTTTTCTAAGAGCGACGGCTCTGCCGACTCCGACAGCCTACTGTAGAATTCCTTAATTTCGTCCTCTCTTAAGCCTTGGTTCTTAAGCCAACTCGTGATAGCGTGCTTAACATACCTATCTATCTGAGAAGTGTAGGGCTTAAAGAGCTTCACCAAGAAGTCTAGGCGCTCCCCCCTACTTCTGAACCTCAGCTTCCTACGGTAGAAGCCGCTCCCATAGAGGATCTTGTTGAGTAGATCTTTACGCCTATACCCTCCTATTCCCCTACCTGGAACCATGTGTAGCGAGACCTTCCTTCTCAACCCACAGCCCTCCCATGTTTACTGTAGATACACCTCCTGTAGTGGACGCAGCCCCACCTATAGTATGAGGTTGAGTGGCAGCACATCTCTCGAAAGCCGTCAGCTACCCTAACATAGAGCAGGCAGAAATCAACCCTAGGGCACATTATTCCTCACTCGAAGTTTACTGTAGATACACTTCTTTTCAACGCAGCTCTCAAGAAGACTACAAGACCAAGTCAATTGAACACCATCCTCGATCGCTCTAAACTTAGTGGGGACAATTATGGCTGTGGCGACTCCAACATTGCCTTCGGCGTCTCGGTAGAGCTTGCAGCCAAAAGCCTTAGGCTCTAAAACGATCTTACTCAAGAGGCTTTTAAGCGTCTCAGCCAAACAACCCACCTACTCTACTTTCAAAAAGATCTGCGCCATCTTCTTGAATACCCTTTCACTCCTCATCTTCGAGTCCCTGTACCCGCACTTCTGGCACACATAGGGGATTATGTAGGTGAAGGTTTTGATGAAGCGCTCGTCCCTAACCATACGCTCACCACAAATCCTGCACCTCAACAACAGCCCCCCTCCTTCTCCTTGAAGTATCTGCACACAGCATACGCTGCGTCCGAGTAGCAGTAGTTCCACCTGTAGCTGTCGCTAACATGCTCAAAATGCGGACACCACTCCAATTTGGGGCAGTGGTTCAAACAAGCTTCGCCTGCGTCAAAATCTCTCTACCCACTAGGCAGAAGCCTGAGTGCAGCTCCTTGCATACCCCGCTGGTATAAGCGTAGCAGACCGCAACCCTACCCTTCGCCAGATTCCCGTATAGGTCACCCCTTATCACGATCTCAACCACTTCTTTCAGCACGGGGCACCACTGCAGAGCTAAGATCTCCAACTTCTCTCACCTTCTGAGGGGAGTGTGCAGTCGGTTCGGACTTCGCCTGCTAAGAAATTTATTTCATCATCATCGCTGTAGAATAAATCTGCTCCGCAGTTTAGACAGCTATACACCACTTCTCCGCCACGCATAAGTATTATTTCGTCGTGTGCTTCACCATCTTTTAGGCAGAGAAAATATTCTAGCTCTGCATTGCGGCGCCTCGCATACAGACAGTCTATTTCTGCGTTACATTTCGGACATTTCGGATATTTCATTTCATCTTCACCATTCGCTAGCATAAGATTGCTCCTCTCCTCAGCTTTAACCACCCTCCACAAGCAGCCTACTCAGCTTACTCCAGAACGACATAGCCTCCTCTTTTGTCTCAAACTCTTTGAGCGTGGCTAAGAGAATCTTCTCCTCGTTGTTGTGGACTCTGACGACCTCGCAGTGGAAGAAATAAGCCTCCCCCTTCTGAGTCAACTCTTCTCCCTCCAACCCTCGATTAGCCTCCGAACCACGTCATCATAGGTCTCCCTCGGATGCGTTTTAAGGCGCTTAAGACACTCGACCGTCTCAGCACTCAGCTTAACCGAAACCATCTTCCCCACCAACCACCACCTACCACTCTGGTGGTAGAAGGTAGTAAATAAAGTTACCCCTCTACTTAAACCACACGCCAAGCTCCTTATTCTTAAGCTCAGCTAAAGTCTTGTATTTTGCTTTCTGCTCAGGAGTCATGTTGCGCCAACGTAATGCACATTCCTTCACCCTCTTCTGCGTCCCACCTAAAGTCTTGTCAGCAGCCACCTGCTTTATGCACTCAGCCATAAACAGGATATATGCTGTTCTAGGTCTAGGTCTTCTCTCTCTAGCTGCGTCCAAAGCTATGTTTAGTGAAGCTGCCTTCTCGAAGTCGCCTTCTTCAACAGCCTCATAGACTTTGGGTTTAATCGACTCCTCTAGCTCCTTCACCACTCTTTCGCTGACGGGCTTTTTAGCCACGCTTCGACGCCTCTGTGAAAGATAGCGTTATGATTGTTCCTAGCTGCTGCTTAGCCTCCTCCAGCTTATCTTTTTCGATGGCTGAGACCGTGTCGTTAATTAAGCTCTTTAGTTTGACGCAGAGCTCTGAGCCTAAGCATTCTTCGCTTAAGATATCTAGGACTCCGAGCAGCTCCTGTTTGGCTTCATCCTTCTTCCCGCTGTTGAGAGCCTCTTCAGTATTCTTCAGAGACATGGTGGTCATAACGCCGAGCATAAAGCACTTTGCGTACTCGTTTATCTTATCCTCGCTCAAACCTCTATCCCTCTAGCCCTCAGCTCCCTGCCCATACACTTCAACCAGGGCTCCAGCCTCTCACCCTTCGGTATATCCTTGATCTCAAGCTTGCAGACCTCAGCAGCCTCCCTGAACTTAGCGACCCTCCTAGCTATACCCTCTTTAACGATCTTCTTCTCTGGGCAGTAGGCTTCGATCTGACCTTGATCCAAAGTGCCGATTATCCCCTTGCTGAAGCACATCAACTTACCATCGACATCGTAGCAGATGCAGGGAGTTGCTTTAGCCACAGCCTCGTCCACAACTATACCTGGGCTATGCGGGATAAGCCAGTGGATCAGCAGAGCACCAATCTCCTCCTCCTTAGCCCCTTCCTCAACCAACCTCCTTCACCTTCTTAGCTGCCTCAACCTCGCATTTAGCTCTAATCTCCATAGCTGCCCTACTTATAGCTTCGCCTAAGCTCTTCACCTCACCTGTGTCTATGAGCTCCCAAGCTCTACACATCCTATACGCTATGAGCTTCCTAACATCATCACAAGGAGGGGGTTGCGCTAACCTAGCCCTACATCTAGCCGAAACCATCACTTCTCACCAAACAGCAGCTCATGTGGAAGAGGCGGTCTAGGAAGCTTGAAAGGAGCCAAAGACGGCAAGACCCTAAACGGACTCAGCTCCGCTACAGTCGACACCACACCACGAAGCTCTCTGAAGTCATCGATCAAATCAGCCAAATCCGAAAAGATCTCAGACGTACCTAAGTCATCACTCTCCTTAACACCAAACCTCTCCCTAAGCTTCTCATCAACATCCAAGATGCCTTTGGCCTGCATCTCCTCTACCAGCTGCCCCAACCTAGTCTGCTTCATTATAGCTGACTCAAGACCCTTAGCGACGAGCTCAAGCTCCTCCTTACAATACTTACACATCTCAGACTTCAAAACATCCTGAATAATGTTGAACGCCTCATTCAGCTTCTTAACAGCATCGCTCTGACTCATCCGCAATCATCCCCCTTCTTCGTCTGCTCGATGCAGTCGAGCTGCTTAAGTATCTTACTCAAGATGCCACTCACATCTATGTTGGACTTGGGTTTGTCGCTCTTCATCCAATCCATCTTAAACAGATAGGAACTAATAAATCTTATTTGGCAAAAGGTTTATATGATTATGATTACTATCCTATGATGATGGCAACCCTAACCTGTAAAAAATGCGGATATCAATGGCAATCAAGAATTGAAGACCCAAAAGAATGCCCTCGATGCAAAAGCAGGAGGTGGAAGTGATGGTTAAAACAGTGATACCATCATATTGGCTTGCAGAAGTCGAACTGGAGGTAGAAAACATAGCCTTCAACTGCGCCTATGATGAACGTAAAGTAGGCAACAGAACAGTAAGGTTCTTCAGACCAGAATTCATATTAAACGGCAAAGTAATCTGGAATCCAGCGAAGAAGTTGAGGGGCTGGCTTAAAGAACAGGTCAAAACAATAAAGCCAAGCGCCACCGAAGCCGTCCAATATGGAATAAAGACAAGAGGAGTACCAACAGATATTATAGAGATCGCGGATGTCAGCGAGCTTGAAGGCGACCCCAACTTCCCAGAAAAAGATAAGCAAGACTACATAACATACAACAACATGCCTTATCCATACAAAGAGGTAATCGTCGTCAAAGACGGAGGAAAGGTAAGATCAACATTCAGCTTCTACTATGTTTTAAAGAAACCTATTCGATGCAAAGTGGAAATATTCTGCTTCGCCAGAAACATATCGCCAGAAAGCGTTAAGGAGCTGTTGGAGAAGCTTGGCAGCTACACTGGGCTCGGCGACAAGCATAACCAAGACTTCGGACACTTTAAATTAATAAGCTTCGAGGTGAAGCAGAGAGGTGCAATCAATTTCTAGTGACAAATTCGTCCCCTTTACCTTGCTTTACACCTTGTCCATTTGCCTTGACCAGATTGGTATATCTTAGTTTGATTTGGTTTGAGTTCTGTGAATTAATTTGAACGAAGGTGGAATAAATAAAGCTGTGAAAGAATGGGCTGAAGCTAACGGCTACCAATACAAAGGCGTATTAAATAAAGGCGACGTCCCAGTGCCAACTACATACACACAGGAAGTAAGAATAGATGCGTTGCTTGAAAAAGCTACAGACAAAAATATTGAGCGCATCTGGATAGAGTCAAAATGTGATGACAGCTTATCTGAGCTTTTAAGCGGCTTCGTTAAAGTAGTGTTCGCAGTATACTATGGAGGAGGCAGAGGAATGCTCGCCTGCAGCAAAAAAGACGCCGAATCTTTACTCGAACACAAAGATTTCCTCAAATATCTAAGCGAAGGATTAGAGGTAAACCTTCTGAGTGTAGATGATAAAGGGAACATTGAGGTCATCACATTTGATTAAAAGTTCAAGCTTTCGTAGATTCATCTATAGTCATAGTGACGAATTAGGTTGTCTTTTGCCTACGTCTCTCTATTGTATTAAGTTATATTTATTCAAATCGCTTTCTGTTACGTCGCTTTCAATCTAAATAATTTGATTAACTTATGTAACCCTATCAATAAGTTTAAGATCCTAAGCCTATCTAACTCAGCACCTAGTTTGCGAAGAGCTTCAAGCTCCCTTTCGTGGGTGTGAGCAGCCCACTTAGCTATCTCCGCAACCTCCCTTGAAGCCTCTAAGATCATCTTAACATCCTCCCTACACATAGGGCACTTAATCTCCCTATACGCCTTCTCATACAACTCGGTGGCGTCTTTGATATAGTGATAGACCCTCTCCTCGCTCAAACCGTGTCGCCGAAGAAGCTCAACAGAATATTCACATGTAGGAGGGGGTTCTCGCCCTTCAGCTTAACGAAGCCCCCGTAGATCGCATCCTGAATAGAGAGCTTCTTAGTCAAAATGGCTGACAGAACCTCGTAGGGCATAATCGCTTTAAGAGTGTAGCTGCTCCTATCAGGATACGGCAGCTCCTCAATACCGTTACCTGTGTAGACGAAGCCATACGTAAACGGCACGTTGGGGACCTCGATGACGAAGCTCCTATACAGCAGAGACTTATCCTTCTGCAGGTTCTTGAGCTTAAGGTTAGCCTTCTCCCTCTTGCTGTCGAAAATATCCCTCAAGATGCTTGCTACGCTCAAGCCCCACTCACCTTCCTCAAGATCTCCTCAGCCAAATCCTTTAAGTCGATTTTATGTGTAGACGCGACCTCTGGTATGATGGGCACCTCATATTTGTTATAGTAGTCGAACTGACCGTCGTTGAAAATATAGTATCTGTGCGTCTTCACCTTACACTTGGGATGCGGGCAGGGCGCATCAAAATACGCCAAATTCACCACAGTCTTAAGAACCCTGATCTTATAGAGGTCTAATAGGTGAATGATTCTAAGATAGTCTTCGTAAGCCATAGAATGAGGTATAGTGACCACAACAGCACCATCTGGAGCAAGATACTCAATCGCTGAAATCACCTCATCACCAGTCCCTGGAGGCAAGTCAGCTAAGAGAATATCCAACCCATCCCCCCAATCCACCCTAAAAACAAACTCCTTTATGATGCTCGACCTAGTAAGCGTAGACTCATCAGAATCATACCCTCTGAGCAGAAGGGCCTGACCACGAGGAAGAATATTAGCCATACTGACGACTTTAACACCATCCTGCTCAACAGGTATATACTTAACAGCAGAAACATCAATCCCCATAGGCAAAGTAATATCCATAGCCCTAACTACATTCGGGCCTGTGATATCTAAGTCCAGCAAACCAACCCTCTTACCCAGGCTACTGAAAGCACGAGCCAGATTACACGCAACCGTAGTCTTCCCAACACCGCCTTTGCCCGAAACAACAACGATCTTAATCAAATCAACCACCCCTCAAAGTGAGCTTAATTGGGTGCCCCTTAAGTGCGCAGGACATGTTCTCCAAGATCACCGACTTCTTAGGTAACACCACACAGTCTAGCGGAAGCTTTAAGACGACTCTCCTACACTCTACACAGACAAGTTCAACGAATCCACTAGGCTTCCCCTCTATCAGCTCATAGTCCGCCATAAGGCTACTCACCTAGCTGCTCCCGTAACCTCTTAGCATCAGCAACCATCTGCTCAGGACTCATCGGCTGAATAACAGCAGGAGTAGGCCTATACACCATCTGAATCGCCGAAGCTACATTTTGAGGGAGCTCCCTAAGAGTCCTATCAACGGTCTTGATGATGCTCACGATTGGCCTCTCACCAGCAGCGGACTCAGCCCTAACCCGCTCAAGCTCCTGCCTATGCTCAAACTCCCTCCACCTATCCTCCCAACTATGCTGAAGCTTCTCCAAAGTATCGGAAACAGATTTAGCCACATCTTGAATACCCTTCTGGAAAGTGCTTATCAAACCCTGGATATTTTCAGTCGTCTTCTTCTCTACTTCAGCTATCTTGTCTTCAAGCCTCTTCTCCCTCTCCTTCTGCAGCTCCTCTCTAAGCCTCTCAGCCTCCTTCTCAGCCTCAGACTTTTCAAACCTACCTTCGATAGCTTTAGATAAGATCGGTGCGAAGATGCTCATCAAAGTCGCCTCCCCGCCGCCAACAGTATATGTTACAGGCTCCTCGATCTCCTCGTATTCAGGAGAGCCGTCTGGAAGCTTAACGACTTCGCCTTTCTCATCCCTCCTAACCCTCCTTATCTTCCTCGTTTCACCCGTCTTTATAACCTGTATCTGAGGTTGGGGAGGCGGTTGCTGAGGCTGAGGTTGCATAACTATAATAGGCTGACCAGCAGGCGTATAACCAACCACAGACGGATTCTGAGACCCTATAACAATCGGTTGAGCTACAGGAGGATTCGGAAGCACCAAAGGCGGAGTATATGGCGTCAAATATGGGGGTGAGCTCAAGCTGAACTGTTGCTGAAGCATAGCATACTGCTGAGCACCAAAATACGTGTCCACGATATTCCTAGCGGTACTTGGCTCTATCCTCAGGTTGATTAATATGCTGAATAAGGAGTGGGGGTTGTGTGCAGCTGGATTCAGAGCCAGAATATTCAGAACCTTCCTCTTGATATCTCCCTTCACGTTGAATAAATCCAAGACCTGAGAGAGCCTATCTTCTGGACTCATCGCAACAGGCGCTGGAATATACGCAGTAGAACCCTCTATGATCACACCATCCGCAAGCGAAAGAAGCTTGGTAGGCCCTTCACCAGGAGTGTACGTCAAAACGCCGTCATCGATCAACCTATTAGTTAAGGTCGAGACGTATTGCAAAGTTATCTCTTTGCCGCTCTCAGCAAGCTTCTTCCTAACGTCAGTCACAGAGATGGGCTGATTATTCATAATGACGTTGACTATCGCTAATTCAATTTCGTTAAGCGGTCTTTCGATCTTCCTGTACTGCTCTAAAGGAGTTATGGGTTGTGACATCACCATCGTTTAGATATTGTTTATCAATAAGTTTATAAACGTTTCCTACACACTATTTAGTGGGATGACTGATCCAACATCCTCTATAGACTCCTTCAGCCAATTTTATAGCGAAAAGATTGAAGAAGCTCTTGAAAAAGCTGTGTCAACATTCGAGAACAAAGAAACGATACTAAAGTATCTTAAAGGCGGCAAGAGGATTAGGGCTAAACTCGCCCTCCTAACATACTTTGCCTGCGGCGGTAGGGATGAAGAAGAGGGGTTGAAGGTTGCTGCTGCATCCGAGCTTCCTCACTCTGCTTCGCTTCTAAAGGACGACATCCTCGACAAGGATTTGGAGAGGAGAGGTCAGCCGAGCGCCTGGGTTCAAGAAGGCCCTTTGGAGGCAATTAGGACGGCGGATTCAATGATCTTAGCTGGGTTAGAAACTCTGCTGACGCTTGGAAGCGGCTTGGTTAGGACGTTCCTCAACAGCTGGAGGGCTGCTTGGGAAGGCGAAGCTAAAGACGTATCTTTAGCTACGGGTTTATCTAAGATCGAGGGTCCAGCCTACACCCTGTACTTCAACATCATCAAGCAGAAGACAGCCTCGCTCTTCAAGATGGCTTCTAAGATGGGTGCACAGGCAGCTAAAGCAGACGAAAAGCTAGTTGACCTGATGGCTGAATACGGTGAAAACTTGGGCATAGCCTATCAACTAAGCGACGACTACGTAGATTTGAAGAAAGGCAAGATCGGGACTATGACCATCCTCCCACTAGTCGCCTTAGCGCAAATCGACCAAAGCGTCAAGCAGCACATAATAGATGCGCTGACCAAAGGTAAGCTCAACTTAGGTGAGGTGCTTCTCGGCTTAAACATAAACGCCGAAAGCTTCTTCAGAGAGAACATGAGGACCTACATAGATAAAGTTAAGATGCTCGCCTCTTCTGAACTAATACCAGACAGCAAATACAAGAAGCTTCTGGCTGAGTTCCCAGATTGGGCTGTTTCCCAGATGCTGAAGGAAGCGGGGTTAAGTTGAAGATAGCTGTGGTTGGCTGTGGACCAGCAGGAGCGTCTTGCGCCTACCACGCCACCAAAGACGGACACGACGTAATAGTGTATGAGAAGGAAAGTAGATTCGCAGCAAAGCCCTGCGGAGACCTTCTAACCGAGCTCGGCTACAACCTGCTACGCGAAAGCTCAGTACCAACCCACTTCATACTAGACTGCTTCACGGAAACAAACGTATACTGGTACTTCGACTACCTGAGGACTGTCAAGCACAAACCGATGTACACAATAGACAAAGAATCTATGATCTCACAACTCGTGGAAAAAGTCCCAATCAACAAAAGGAAAGTAGAGAGCCTAGACGATCTACCACCCAACTGCGACTTAACCGTCATAGCAGACGGCGGAACCAACTCTTTAGCGAAAAGATACTTAGACTACATCCCAAAATACGTACCAGTTCTACAAGCCTACGCCAAAAGCAACAAGCTCGACACCAGCAGGCTCCACATATTCCTGATGTCGTCTGGATACGCGTGGGCCTTCCCATACAAAGGAATGTTCAACATAGGCATAGGCACGCTAAAAGAAAACAACGGAAAGCTATTCAAAGAGCTCATCCAAAGATTCGACTTCACCTTAGCCAGCAAAATCAGAGGATGCCCAGTGGTCATAAGCGGACCAGCCCCCGTGTTGAGAAAACGCAAGATAGTCGGAGCAGGCGAAGCAGTCGGCCTAGTCATGCCCACGACTGGAGAGGGAATAAGCTACGCCCTCATATCTGGCAAATACTGCTACAGAGACGACTACGAAGAAAAGATGAAACCATACTTAGAGAAGCTCAGAGCTGGAAGAACACTCCTAGAGGCTCTGCTTAAACTGAGCGACGAAGAGAAGAAGAGGATAGCCGCTGAAGAAGACACCCTCCTCCTCACAAAATACATTACGGGCGAAATATAATGAGCAGGGAGCTCCCTCCACCAGACCTACTCCCACCTCTTAACCTCAACCTAAAAAACCCATATCTGCTCTCTATTCGCCTCTTGTTCACGCTGCTCTTCCTATCCTATATGACCATCGTATCCGCTTTGGCACCAGAGTTCCACCCAATCAGATGGATCATCACTATGGCCGCTTTCTTCTTCGGACTGGGAGTAGGCAGCCACTACATAGATATCTTAAAAGATGCAGACTACTTCAAAACGGTCATAGGGGACTTCAGCGAAGCAAAGATGAAGGCTGGTGCAGCACTCGGCCTCGCCTTAGGCATAGGCTTGGGCGTCTACTTAGCGTATAGATATTCTTGGTGGTTTCTAGCGTTCGTTGCAGCAGAAGGCTTTATCGCATTCAGCTACTCAGCCGAACGACCTAAGTTTGGACACACATCAGCTATGTTTTGGTTAGGCTGGGGTTTCATACCATCCCTAGCCTCATACTGCATTCAAGCCCTTAAGATAGACCTTTTTGGCGTCGGCATATCCCTATTCATGGCCTTCTACGTTACATCGTTACTATACATGTACGAAGCGACCAAAGCTAAAGCAACAGCCCAGTTAGCGGGGACCCTCATTAAACTCAACCTCCTAGCTGGATATATAGGTGCCATAACTCTTCTGCTATCAAAGTTAATTCGATTTGGAGTAGAGCTTTTATAACCGAGCCACAGATATCTTGTTGGTTTGAGCTTCGGAAGCGAGGATAGAGAAGCAATCAACGAGCTTAAAGTAAAAGTCGCTACGCTTGAAAAAGACGTCAAATACATAAAGGATGGAGTCGATGAAATCAAATCAGTAACCAAAAAGCTTGAGAATAGCGTAGTCGAATCCAAAATCGAAAGGCAAACCCTAAGCAAAGACCTTGAGGCTTTAACGAACATCGTTAAGAACCACCTTGAGTGGCATAAAGAGGAGCGCGCTAGAACAATCGTTTACGTCAGCATAACAGCTGGTATAGTCGCTTCTCTACTATCCTACCTCCTCCAGCTTCTCTTGAGGTGAGAAGATGCCGACCGAAGAAGCCTGCAGCAGACTGATCCCGATAAGCATAGTCCACGACCTAATCGACTTAATCGCATCCCTCATACCTTTAGCTGGCGAAGCAATAGACTCCATCACAGACCAGATTCAGCTCAACGCAGAAAGAGAGCTACTCTCAAACGAGGAGTTCGAAAGCTACAGAAGATTCTACGCCCTCCCAGCTGGCATCAGAGCCATGCTCTTCTGCTACCTGAAGACTGGGCGGGCTTTGCCTAAGCTGCCTACTTTAGATAGGGGGTAAAAATGAGTGAAGAAGCTAAATTTAGATGCTTCTATTTCGGCACTAAGCTGGGTTCGCACGCACAAGACTTCATCGAATACGTTTTACATTTAGCGTTTATCCAAAAAGTAACTGAAATAGAGATAGCCTTTCTTAACTCGTTGGTCGAAGAAATTAAAGATAACTTAAACAAAGCAAGCCAACAGGGATGCATAGACCCTAAAGACAAAGTATTCGTCGAAAACCAAATAGATCTAGCGGCCTCAGCTTTAAGACGAGGCGACTGGTCCAAAGCACAAGACTTCATTGCTGATATCCGCGATCTGTTTGTAGGCAAAGTGAAGAGGTATGTTCCAATATACTGATGATGGTAGCGGTGTGAAGAGAGCGATAATAACCGTCTACTTCTTAAGCGAAGAAGGAGAATGGCTCCCACTCGACATGCAGATAGATACTGCTGCTGATGTAAGCGTCATACCATACGATTTCGCCATGAAGCTACAACTCATAGGAGAGCAGACACCCATCTACATCAGAGAAGTAGTTGGCTCCATGTCTGGCTTAAAGACAGCTGTTAAAGCCAAGGTCCTCAACAAGGTAATAGAGCTGCCTGTTATAGCTTCAGCATTCGTTACAGAGTCTCTGCTTGGTATGGCTGGGTTCATAGAAAACTTTATTGTTAGCTTTTATCCAAATGGGTTTGAAGTGAAGCCAATATGAAGATAAACCCCTTCCTAGAGGAGCGCCTACCCAAAGTCCCGCCAGAAGTCCAACTCAGCTTCATAGTCGAAACACCCCCAGCAAAGCTTCAGCAGACGCTAGCCGCTTTAGAGGTACTGGGAATAACACCAATAGACACAGCGTTCAACCAGTTCATCCTAATCCAAGCACCAGCTGGCTTAGCTGAAAAGATAGCTAAAATCGAGGCGGTAACCCTACACTACAACATGCCCAAAACAATATACTCGCTCCTCCAACCTCCACTTATACCGAGCTTAACCCAAATAGACCCACTGCTAGGAGAAATAAGAGTCCCAGAAGTCGTTATACCAGCTGTTAAACCATTCGGCTTACCCCCGCTCCCACACCTCCAGCAACCAGACGTCAAAATCATACCGACATCGGTCTCCAAATCAATCATAGTTGACGTAGAAACGAACCTAACTGGCAGAGGCGTGCTATGCGCAGTCATCGACACAGGCGCCCCAATACCACTCCACCCACAACTATGGGGCAGAAACATAAGCATGGAAACAACCATACCAGAACCACCCATAGATCTACAATCACATGGTAGTTGGTGTTCCACTTGCGCACTCGGCAACCCGTTTGAGACAAGATTCGGAAGAGTGGAAGGAGTGGCGACTGGAGCAGACCTCCTACATATAAAGGCTCTGTCCACAGCTGGCTTCGGCTCATCCTTTTCGGTGATTAAAGCCATGGAGATAGCCTATCTAAGAGGTGCAAAAGTCGTGAGCATGAGCTTAGGTGGAGAGCTCCAAGGCTCCATATTCGACGACCCAGAAGTGAAGGTTGTAGAAGGCTTAAGCAAAACAGGTATGATATTCGTAATAGCGGCTGGGAACTCAGGGCCAGACGAATACACCATAGGCTCCCCTGGAGCAGCACCCTCAGCAATAACCGTAGCAGCATACAGCATAACAGACGGGGCTGTAAGCTACTGGTCCAGCAGAGGCCCCCAAGGCTCATGGTACAAAGATAGGCCAGAAGAATTAGCTAGAGCCAAAAGCATATACGGAGAAGACGCTTTGAAACCAGACTGCTCAGCACCAGGAGGAGGAAGAGCAAGCAAAGAAGCAAAACCAGACGAAGTACTATACTCAGGTTGCCACGGATGGTTCGACGGCTTCTACGATCTAATCGCAGACGGCTACGAGGGTAGTAAGGGTACTTCAATGTCCACCCCTGCTGTAGCTGGATTAATCTGTCTGCTTGTCGAAGGAGGCATCGTTAAGACTGCTGCCGATGTTAAAGATGTGCTTAGATTGAAGGGTCATCCTAAGACCGTCGAAGACGGCTACGGCTTGATTAGGCTGAGCATGTTCGTTTAAAGTTTAAAAGCAGGCTAACCTCATCCTAATAAGATATGGCTGAAGAACAAACTCTACCTCGTGACCCCATCTCAAACACACTATATCTAATCGAGGCCATAAACGGCTTCATATACTCGGCGATCTTCTGGCTCCCATACAAGCTCGGGCTACCAATCCCACCACCTATATTCGCCAGAATGTCAAAGCTAGTAAGAGAGAAAGTGTCTGAAGTATGATCGCAGTTCAGCTTCAAAGCATCGAGCTGATAAGAGAAGGCTTTGATTTAAAACAAGGCTTACTTAAATCAGAGCTGCTGCCTTGGGCTCCAATAGCAATCGACAGCACTGAAGCTAGAAGAGAGATCGCAACCCAAGCTCCAATCGATGGGAGAGAGATAGTCGAGTGGATGCATTACAGCTCAGCTGACATAGCTACTTTCGACGCTATGTGCCAAGAATACAACAGATTGGGTTCAGAGCTTCTAAGCGGCTCAGGAGACGCCTACATACCTGGTGTCAGAGTAGGAGATCTTAGGGGAGAAAGCGTCACAGGTGCAACTGTTTCAGCTCGCGGATATGGTACTGTAGTAACACCTAGAGGTAACTTTAACGTGCCAGCTGGTGGTAAAGCCACTTTCGCCAAAGGAGACATATTAGCTTGGGGCGCCATCCCATATGTTGGCTCCGTTCAATGGACTTTGACGCTTCTACAGTGGAGAGATTTAGCCGCTGCACCTATTAGAGACAGGGTTAGATTCGCCTCCTCTAACGGCCTCGTAGCTCCAAACTTCTTCTCTGTCACACCACGCATACCAACACCAGCAGCAGTTCTAAGAATAGGTTTAACTAGCGATGTGCAGCAAACTGTAGCAATTAGAGGCCGTGGTACTAGGGGGAGCTTCGAGCAAATCCTGTTTGAAGACAGCTTTAACATAAAGTCTGGAGAGTCTGAAGTGGTTTACACAGTATTCGGCTTCCCATTTGTGTCATCATTCACACTTGAACTTGCTCCAAGCGACAAAACAAACACTATCCTAGATTATCTCGAAGTTCTTCCGTAGCACTTAAATACAGATGCCCTTATAAGATATATAGTGATATGGCCGAAAAACTATATCCCTCAGTCCTCAGATCATATGGGAAGCCGCTAGATGAGCTGCCACCTATAGTGGCAGTAGTGAGGCAGATAGACGACATCTTATCTTCAGTGCTTGGCATCGCTCCAGCTGAGCCCCTCTACAACTTCGTAAGAGACCTTGCTCCAGCGAACGTAATCAACACGTTGACTGGGATAGAGAAGCCAGGCGAAGTCATAAACGACGCTCTAGCAGATATGGCTGAGAAGCTCAGAGCAAGAGCTGTAAAGAGGGTGTTGTAATATGAAGATAGGACAAGCTAACCAGCAGATACCTGGTCAAAACATAATTCAAGCGATAGACACGATCAACCAAGCTATCTACACAGCTCTTGCAACAGACCCATTGATAGGAGTGTTCGCTAAAGCCATTCCCCCGCCTCCGAAGATAAGCGCCGTATTCAAGCAAGCTCAGCAGCAAGTTCAGCAGCAAACCCAGCAGCTCAAGCTACCGTTCCCCCTCATCCAGCTCCCCCTCGTCCAGCCACCAACCCCACCTGAGAAGAAGCCAGAAGTCGAAGAAGGTATAGTCTTCTAGCGGCGCTGACATACGTAGAGGCTAAGCTACTGCCAAGGTTAGCGTAGAGGCTAAAAGACTATTCCTTCACGCAGATAGCCTGCTTTAACCAGCAACAACCTTAGCGCATCCTCTAATGTTTCACAGCCTTCTTGAGCAGCAAACACTCTGAACGCTTTTTTAGTCTCAGCAGAGCATCTAATCCTAATGACTTCTTTTTTAGGCATTCGCTCCCCTTTATGATGGACCAAGTGTCTCAAGTGCTTCTTGTGCTACAAACCCTTTAATATACTTTGCTCCTACCTAATGATGCTATGTCCGAGAGACCAATCTCAATAGACAACATAAAAGCTGGGGTTAACGTAGCTGCCCTAGAGCGGACTACAGTAAGCTTCGTAGAGCTTACAGACACAGAGAAGAACTGGGTAAACTACGTCTTCGACAGCGGCCTAAACCACTTGAAGACCGTAGCGCCCTCAATAGCCGCTAATATCGAGAGGCAGAGGCAACTAGCTATAAACATGGCTGGCGTCGCCAAAGCAACCTTCCCAGTCAGGAAGAACTACGCTTTCCCAAGCGTCCCTGGCAGCTTAGGCGTAGCTTGGCTCTTCCCACAGGCCTTGAAGTGGGTCGCTACACCGTCAGCAGACGACCCGTGCTACACAAGCTACATCACAAACAGCTGGGACATATCCCTCACAGCTGGAACCAACGCCTATCTGCTAGGTGACGGAACCAACTTCTACAGAACATGCGGGAGGACGAATCAACATACGTTCATCCTAATATTCGACGGCGGAGTCGTCGAAGTCGGCTCCACGCCAAGTATAGAGCAGTTCCACTTCTACACAGAGGGTAAAAGAGACTACGGCATCTACTCAGTAGAGCCACTCGTAGACATCCCAGTAGAGAAGAACGTAGCAATATACCAGTATCCAACCCCGTTAGGAGCCGTCTTCGTAAGCCACGACAGAGGCGTGATGTGGGGCTTCAAACCAAGAGTAAGCGGCACAAAGACGATCAAGCTTCTAGGCTTAGTCTTCTACGAACACGACTTCGCAAGCGCCTTAAAGTGGTCCACCTAAAGGAGCTGAATAGCCCATGAGCGTCGAAGCACTAACAGCCGACGGATGGAAGATAGTCAAAGCAACAGCAACTGGACCAGCTACAAACGTGGCGGTTAGCGCTGGTGCTGCAGCGAACGTGGACCTAACAGTAGCAGCAAACCCAGCTTTAATAAAAGAGATCCTAGCGCTCAAAAGCGTATCTGGGCTTCCAGACGGAGTGGTCTTAGCAAGCGTCAGCTACCCGTCGCTGACAACAATTAGGCTAAGAGTATTCAACCCCACCACCACAGATATAACTGTGACCGCCAACTCTGTCACCGCAGAAATAATCGCTAAAGCAGCCTAAACGCTTTTAAACACCCCCACCCCTTCTTTTTTTGGAGTGTGAGAATGGCGAGGCTGGTAGTCGTCTGCGGCATCAGCTAAACTTTATAAAGGCGCTTCCCAATCATATTCTCGGAGAGGGTGCGTGTTGGATAAGGTAACAGACGAATACGGGTTAGTTACAGAAGGAGAGTATCTGACAGCATTTATACCAGCCACAGGCAAAGCCCTTGTCTTCCGCGTGAAGTCTAGGATCAACAGAGGCTACGAGAGATTCCACTACGGTCCTCTACCTATTCCAGCTAATGTTCCGCTGCCAAGCTACGTTGGAGGGGCTATTCCAGTTCCAGCAAACGGCGTCTTACCAGGTACAGCATACATACCTGTTGGCTCAGGGTTGAGCTTCCCTCTACCAGGAGCATATGATGAAAGCGACATGTGGTATATTCCCAAGGAGTGGCGTGAAAGGCTCTTCCACGTCATAGCCGAGGTTACACCTAAGTGGCTTAGATGCGACTTAGAGATACCTAAAGGCGTGTCTCAGAGGAGGTTCCAGAGGGATAAGATTACTGTGGGTGTAGAGAAGACCTTCGGCTACTCAAGGGGAAGAATCGAAACACTACACTTCCCGAACATACACTACGGCTACAGGTTCGGCAACGACTCCAATCTTAACGTCTACACTGGGGTCGACTTCACATACGCAGAATACATCGTCGAGATACCGAAGGACTCCGATCTAATATTCAACATATTGACTAGGAGGGTTCCCAGCCTGTGGATGACTATGCCCATATCTGTCTACGTGGATACAATACAGAGAGCGTTCACAGAAACATATGGCATAGACGGCTTCACAGTCTACCCTGTAACCAAGCGCTCAGAAGCGATAAGCGAATACAACACTCTATTAAAGGCGGTTGAAGAGAGGGAGAAGGCATGAAAGAGCTCTTCACATTAAAAGGAGAGTCAGACGGCACAGCAACTTCAGGAGACTTCCCACTCTACAGCGACATACTATACCACGACACAACCCCCCCGTGGACACCGCCCACCAAGGTGATTATCCCATTTGGGTTGAAGGCTAAGGTCTGGGCTAAGAGGTTCGCAGCTGAAGCTGAATCCGCATTCGAAATCTACTGGAGCAAAGACGCTACTGTGGCTTCACCTACCTGGGAGCTTCTTGACTGGCAGAAGCTCGCCGCCAAAGGCGAACTAACCTTAGAGAAGCGCAGACCGATCGTCATAAGAAGCCTAACTGGTAAAGAGGGCTTCAAGGTGAGTTGGAGTCAGCCCACAGCAGCTAAAGCGTATGTTGAGCTTGAAGTCGAGTTCACGGACGAAGAGTAGGCTTGCTCTACGAGCTTCTGCCTCTTCTGCGGGGCTGGATGTACCAGTATGTTGAGAAGACAAGCACCCTTACACTTGGGCGTGAAGCTACAATAGATACGGTCGAAGCGAAGGGTTGGCTACTGACGGCAGCAGCGTTTCTAAGCGGGAGCAGAGACGCCAAATACGTTAGGATCCACGTCGAAATAGATGGGCCAGATAGAGCGTATCCGATAGACTTCTCTCTCCAAGGGTTGAAGGAGTTCGGTGTCAACCAACCGATAAACTACGGCGCCTTTCTACTGAGGTATAGTGATGAGGAGAAGAAGTATGCTGGAGCCATAACACCAAGCAAACCTATGCCCATAGCTAAAAAGCTCGAAGTAAAGCTCATACCTCCGCAAGCACCAATCGAAGAAACAACCGCTCTGCCGATAAGTTACCACTGCGCATACGCTCTAGCTAAGGTGATCGACGAGGAAGAGTTTAAGAGAAGCCTTCGAGAACTGTTAAAAGGAGAAGATAAATGAGCCTCCCAGACTGGTTCATACCAATATTCATATTCGCAGTGATTGACTGGGTTGTAGTGGAGAACGTCTTCCTATGGCTAATGTATAAAGAAGTTAAACGATTAAGGAAGGAGCTTAAGGAGACTCTACAGAAAGATTATATTTACCGAAGTAAAAAAGAATAGCGATGGTATTCAACATCCAAGAGGTTCTTAGAAACCCCATAGCGTTCGCTCTACTCCTACCCCTCCTACCACTCATCATAATAACCAGCTTGCTAGCTAATTTAGGCGCGCCACCGCTACCAGCTATGCAGACAACCAACCTAGAAGAATGGCGCATCTACGAAGACCCCAAAACAGGCGAAATCAAAATAACTGTTCATCGCAACGTAGTGAGGCGGTGGTAAATGGAGAAGGAGGAGCTTAGATTCAGAATCCCTATACCTGCTGTCCCACCTGAGGAAGAGAGGGTTATACCAGCTGCTCTCCAAACAGCCCTACTCTACAAGCTCCTTAAGTCTACTAGAGAGGTTGCTGAAAGGCTTGAGCGCGTCGAAGCAGCTGTCGCCCCACTTAAAACTTCTGTATGTAGGTTGGCTGACTTCTGGATACCAGACTCCCTTATAGATGTCACTGGGAGAGGTTGCTTGAAGGAGTTCCTCATTAAGAGCGAGAGAAGCGACTTCAAGGTTCAAGCAGCTGTCGACGGCATAACAGTATTCAGCAACCCCTACTCCTGGTTCCAAGAAATGAGCCAGTACATCGAGGCTATATCAGCCTTCGAGAAAAACGGAGAGTTCATCTTCTTGATAACAGACTTAAAGTTCTCTAAATCTCTTAAGCTTATAGTCGAGCCCATTCTCCCAGGAAAGTTTAAGCTCAAGGAAGTCTTCTGGATACTCGACCACACCAAAGTTTAAATAACAAACTCTACCAATTTTAGGTTGCGTGGTGATGTGTTGTGTCGAGTGTGGAGCTGCTACACTACCTTAAGAAGAATCTAGGTATAGTGATAAAGAGGCTTGAGGAGACTGGTGTTTTAGCCAACGTATTCAGAGACCACGTATTCAAACCAGAGATCCAAGTGACAGATGAGGGTAGGGTGCTTCCTGTCAATGCGTTCGTCCACAGGATCTCTGTAAACCCAGCCTACGCGCCCGTCAAGTTCAACCTAGACCGAGAGGTAACCGATACGGAGTATAGCGTGGTGTATCCTGGTGTGGTTAAGGTGATAGCTAGGATGGCTGAGAAAATATATCTCAAAGCGCCTCAGGGGCAGACTTCTCTAGTAACCGTCGAATGCCTCAAATTGGTGAGCTAGAAATGTATGACGAAACCACCGTTATTATACCTCTGCCGCTAACCACCGAAGACTACTTCATCATAGCGCAGTTGGCTAGGAAGAAGAATATGACGAGAAGCCAATTCATATTGGACTGCGTGAGGCAAGTACTACTTAGGGAGCAGGAGGCTTGGCTCAGAGAGCAAAGGAGAGTCGAAGTGGAGAAGAAGGATACTCCGAAGGAGGTTGAAAGCGTAGAAGAGTTGAGGTGATAATGGATGTTAGCGGAATTTCTCGATCCGACGTTTCTCAAATCGAAGCTAGATTTGGTTGATCTATCTATTACGGGGCTAAGAGACGCACTGAGAGGGACTGGGAATAAGACTCTCACAGATTTAGATACGCGGCTAGCCGATATCTACAGCAGGTTGGATGTCGCTTTGTCGACTAGGGCTTCTGAGTCAACCTTAGCCACAAGATTATCCGAAGCGACGTTCACAGGAAGATGGGACGGTGGAATCTACGGGTGGGACGGAACCACACCAAGAAAGATAAAGACGGATACTGCGGGCGAACTTCAAATAGACGTCCTAACTCTGCCTGTTACTAAGGGAGACTGGCTTAGCGTAATACCCAATCCGCCGAATCTAGACGTGGCTCTTTCCACGAGGGCTTCGGAAAACACGTTAGCTACGAGACTTTCGGAGGCGACTTTCACGGCAAGGTGGGATGGCGGAATCTACGGCTTCGACGGGATCACCGCGAGAAAGATTAAAACCGATACTGACGGAGAACTCCAAATAGATGTTTTAACTCTTCCCGTGACTCCTGGAGCTTGGCTTACGTCTATACCTAATCCGCCTAATCTCGATGTCGCGCTTTCGACCAGAGCTTCCGAAGCCACCCTAGCCGCAAGGCTTTCCGAAGCCACCTTCACCGCCAGAGTACCTACGCTAGCGGCTTTAACTAAAGACGTTTCGGGAGGCAACAGAAGCGCTTTGGTGGTTTTGGCTTCTCTAGCCCACGACTACACTCGTATGCCGTATATGGTGGACGACATAAGCGTAACCACCACCGAATCAAGCACCTCCATAGCGGCACCTGGCGCAAAGGTGGTGAAGATAACGAATAAGGGAGATGTGGATGTTCTCATAGGGGTAAACGGTTCGGTTCCGACAACGAATCCCCTTAAGGTTAGAGCCCGCACAGCCAAAATATTCCTGTTTGGCGGAGCCACCTCAATAAGCTACAAGACAGCTACTGGCTCGTCGACAATAAGTATCGAGTGGTTTAACTGAGGTGATTAAAGTGGCTTACGAATACCTATATCCGCACGTCGAGAAGCTAAAAGACAAGCCGTTCAGAGCAGACGAAGTAATTAAGGTCGTGGAGAAGGCTGGATTCAACCCTATCGCTGTTAGAGTGGACAACACTTTAGGCTCGGTGTTCGTCTACTTCGAAAGAGAGTTGAACGCTAAGGAGAAGGAGAAGCTAGACGAGGCTATAGAAAAAATGTTCAAAGAGTGGAGGTGATAGGAAACGTTAAGCGAGATCCTAGATCCCGCGTTTCTAAGAGACGTTTTAAAGGCTCAGAGTGAAGCCGTAGCAACACCAGACGCAAGCCCGCCGCCTAAGGCTATTATTATAGCTGGCTTCGATGGAACGTACGTGAGAAGGGTCAAGACTACCGCAGACGGGAAACTCCTAGCGGTTTTAGGCTAGGAGCCCGAGGCTGGTTCTTGACCCTTCCTTCCTAAATGCGATAAACACCTCGCTACTGCCAGTAAGCGACAACGCCTACGACCTCGGCTCTTCAACTCTGTTTTGGAGAGACGCGTATATTAAGAGCAGGCTCTACTTAGGTGCAACAGACACTTCGCTATATAGAGTAGGAGCAAGTCTTCTCGGAACCGAGGCGGACGTGGTTGGGAGAAGTGTGCTTGGTGTTGGTAGAAGATACACATTAAGCTTCGATGGAGTAGACGACTATGTTTTGGTCTCTACTTCAACAGTCGGCACCGCGGACCAGATGACGGTCGTCTTGTGGACTAAACCAGATACGCAAATTCCAGGGACTTATGGCGATCATAAAGATATCATAAGGTCACACTGCTATGGGGGAGGTTTTTGGGGGATCTCCACACACACAGGATTCAACACAAGCCACAGACTAAGATTTTTCTTGGGTTGGATAACTGGCAGCAGCGCATCTTCGTGGGCTCCGAGTAACGCTGTTTCGCCTATTGGAGAGTGGAGCCACCTTGCTTTAGTTCTTGATAGAGATACAGGTAAAGCCACATTCTACCGAAACGGTCAATATGTCTCCGAAGCTACTGTAACAGTAGGGTCGAAGCCTCAAACTACTGGTTTCCGAATAGCGTTGGATTGTGCCGGGGCTTATAGAGGTCTTATCAAAGACGTTCGCATCTACAACCGTGCTTTAAGTGATTCTGAGATTCGCTGGGACTACCTTCACCCCGACGACCCCGTTAGAGACGGCTTAGTGCTTTGGCTTCCTATGAACGAGGGAAGCGGAGACGAGGTTTACGACTTAAGCGGCTACAACAACCACGGAACAATCTACGGAGCGACTTGGACGCATACTGAAGTGCCAGTCGGTTTAGGTGGGGAGCAAGAAGTAGCGACGTCAAAGAGGTTTTACGGACCGATATATTTCGGAGAAGACGTTAATCTCTACAGAGCTGGTGCTGGCCTACTTAAAACCGATGATAACTTCGATGCTTTGGCTTTGAGGATAGGCGGCACAGAAGTTTTGACAAGCGATAGAGTACTTAAGAATATAGCTTCTGTGAGCCAGACTCTTTCGCCAACGAGTGATAATGCCTATGATTTGGGTACTTCTTCTTTGAGGTGGAGGGTAGCGTATGGAAGGAGGATAAACCTCTACAATGTTACGGCAGACTCTCACTTCTGCGTCTTTAAGACGCTTAGAGCGAGGGAGACGGACGCCACTTACCACTTCTATGCGGTAAGCACGAGGATACTGAGAAACTACCCGAGTCTTTATATAAGTGAGTGCTATGGCGGCTTGGCTGTAATTTACCGCTATGTGGGTGCTGACGGTGCGTTCTGGGATGAAAGCCGCTACCTCAGAGAACCTGGTGGGCCTGCTAGAACACTTCTAGCTGATACCACAGACGTTCTATACTTCGGAAGGGGTACTACATTTTCAGAGCTTTACTTCGACCTCAAAGACTTAGGTGCGGGCTATACTCTAGTGTGGGAGTATTGGAACGGGTCTTCTTGGGCGACTTTAGCGGTTACAGACGGAACCTCAAACTTTACTGCTGATGGCTGGGTCTATTGGGACGCTCCAGCTGACTGGGCGACCACTACCATTGGTCCCGACACCACAGCAAGATACTACGTTAGAGTGAGAACCACGACTAACCCGACTACTGTGGCAACCGCTTATTTCTGCAACGTCGGTGCGTTCATCTACGGACATGGTGCGATAAGAGGCATTTTCTCCGATGCTGAGAGGTTTAGGCTTGATCAGTATGGGCAGTTTGTGTCGTGGGTTTCGGAAAACAGAATACCATTTATAGCGTATAGAGACGAGCCTAGACTCTATGCTGTTGGTGGCGGCGGATTTTACTACGGCTCGTCAAGGAACGTGGACTCAGCGACAATCAGCAATATCAGCGCAGCAAGAACAAACTTGGACAAAATCTGGTTCTACGACGGAGCCGCCTACACAGACCTAACGAAAAAGAGAGAGTGGAACGCTACAGCTTTCAACCTGCTAACGGATACGAATGACATACTCTACTTCGGAGACGGCTCCAAGTTTTACGAGCTCTACTTCGACATAGCGACTGCTGGAGCTGGCTACACCTTAGTCTGGGAGTATTGGAATGGCTCGGCTTGGACGACCCTAAACGTTTCAGATGGGACTAAAGGCTTCAGCAAAGACGGTTGGGTTTGGTGGTCTGCACCTGGCGATTGGGCTACTACTACTGTGAATGGTGTGTCGAAATACTGGGTTAGGGTTAGGACTACTACCGCACCGACAACTGTGGCTACAGCCTACTTCGTAAACATCTCAGGATTCTCAGGCTACTTCGCCCGATGGTATGCTCACGAGTACGAGAAGTTCAGAGTTAACTATAGAGGACACCTATTCACAGCAGGCTACCTATACCCAGGTGCTGGAGTAGAAGGCGGGGCAGTTCAAACCAGCAGATATATAATGGATGGAACAGACAGCCTCAGAACCAATACACATTGGGCTCCGACGAGCGACAACGCTTTAGACTTAGGGCTTTCAACGTTAAGATGGAGAAATCTGCTTCTAGGTGGATACGCCGACATCGCCTCACTAAGAATAGGCGGAACCGAAGTCATCACAAGCGGTAGGGTGCTTCAGAACATAGATTCGATTAGTCAAACTCTTCCGCCAACAAGTGATAACGCATACGACTTAGGAACTAGCGCCTTGAGGTGGCGAGACGGATTCTTCGCTAGAAACCTTGTGGTAGGTGGCTATGGAAACCTCGGCTCGCTGAGAATAGGCGGTATTGAGGTTATTGATTCTACTCGGCTTCTTAAGAATGTTTCAGCAGACGCCTCGATTATAACTTCGGGGCGCTTCCCTTTGGCTAGGATGCCAGATGGACCCGCCGACACAATTTTAACCGCTCGCGGTTCTGGCGTGGATCCTGTTTGGTCTTATCCGTCTTTCAAAGCTATCGCTGATGTTTTAGCTTTCGGGAGAATGGTGTTGACATCGGGTGGTTTCTCTGCAGTTCCGCTTCAGTTCCCTAAGTTGCCAGCGGCAACCTTCAGCTACGGTAGTATGGTGCTTTGGCGAGACAGATACCTCTTTATTCTTCAAGGTAATAACACAACAGGATTTTGGTGCTACGATATACTAAGTAATACGATAAAGGAGCTCGCCCCAACCCCAGCAGCTATATCCTACGGTTCGCTAGTAGGTGTGCATGCGGATAGATATCTTTACACAGTAAGGGGTGGAGACACCAATGAATTCTACCGATACGACATTTACACCAACACTTGGTCTGCAGTAGCAGCGGGACCTTATATAAGCACTAGGGGTGGCGGCGCTGTTTACGATGGTAGCCGCTACATCTATGTGCTAATGGGGTATCCAAGCACAGGGTTCTATAGATACGATTGTGATAATAACGTCTGGGACGCTATGGCAGGCACCCCAGCCTACACGGATTGCCCAAGTAACTTAGTTCGCGCTGGCGACTACTTGTATGTTCTAAGAGGTGCTTCGACTACGACTTTCTATCGCTACAGCATCTCCGCTAATAGTTGGGCGACGATGGCGGCAGCACCAGCAACGACGCTTTATGGGGCTTTAGCTTATGATGGTGGCGACTACATATATGCGTTACGTGGCGCCTCCTATACCGCTTTTTGGAGATACAGTATTTCAGCGAATAGCTGGACCACCTTAACCTCAACTCCAGCCGTTACGAATATGGGTGGTTTAGCTTACTATTCGAGCCCCGCCGTAGGCGACCTAATATTTGTGAGGCGTGGATATGGAACTACAGATTGGTGGATATATAAGGTGTAGGTGGTGAAGTTTGATAAAAAAGGAAGTCTATAAAATTAGCGAAGAAAGATTCGGATTCAAAATATACGTGAACGAGGAGCTAAGAATAATACAAGAGTTTAAACCTAACGTGGAAGGCTGGCAACCTATGACTAAGGAAGAGGCTGAGGCTGAAGCTGACAAGCTAATCGCTCAAATACTGGCGCCTCCACCACCACAGCCGATTACTGAGGAGGTTATTCTCTCGACGGGCAAAAGAGTAACTGTAACCTATACGAGCTCCGAAGCTTTAACTTCGGAAGAACTTATCGAAGTAAAAACTATTTTAAGTAGAAAAGCGAAAGGTGAGATTTAACTTGTGCTTCGTAACTAAAAGAAAGAGGGTTATACGAATAGCGGACAAGGAGGTGGACTTAGGAGTGTATTGGCTTAGGGATTGGCTTCAGCCACGATGCTTCGCAGTCGAAGATCTAATAGGCAAAGTCTTAGACAAGTGGTCGGTAACACCAAATCAAACGGAAATCGTCAGAGACATAGGCTTCGGAAACGCCTTAGTGAAGATAGCTTGGAACATAGTCAACACAGAGATAAGATACAGATACGACACAGACCTATTCAACCAAGCGGACTTCTGGATGCAACCTTGTGAAGTATATACCATGCGGTTTGGCGATTGTTTGACAGGGGATACAGAGATTGTAACACTAAAAGATGGGCAATACGAATTCACTAAGATAAAAGACATAAAAGAAGGCGATCTAGTCCTATCCTACGATTTTGAAAAAGAGGAGTATTGCTTTAAGCCTGTTTTAAAAGTCATGGATAAAGGCGTCAAAAGTGTTTACGAAATCAGTTTGAAGAATGGCACTTGGTTTAGATGCACAGAAGAACACAAGCTGTTTGTTTATCATTGCTGTTCTGCTACATATTCAGGGCATTTTGTAGATGGGAAATACTGGTATGTTGATATCGAACCTCTAAGCCAGTTTAAGCAGGAATGGGAAGAAAAGAAAGATCATCGAAGACAGCTCTTATGTGTCAAAAAGATACCGTCATTAGGAAAATATGTGAATAAAGACCAACTCATAATCGAAGGGTTTTATGTAGCTGAAGGGTGGAACGACAAAAGTGGAAAGGTCTGTATTGGTTCCCATAAAATCGATTTTGTTAAAAAATCTTTGGATAGGCTTGGTGTATCATATAGAGAGTGGACGAATAACTCAGGAGTGCCTTGTGTTACCATTCACAAATCAGCATTAAAAAAGCATCTTTATGAACTCGGTCGTAACGCTAGAGATAAACATTTTTCACCAAAATCTCTTTCCCTTTCAGAGACTTGCCTAAAAACGCTTCTACAAGCATATAGCGAAGGAGATGGCTACATCAACCCGAAGAGGAGAGCGGGCGATTTTGGCGCCTCTAATGTAAAATTGATCTATAACACAAGTAGCGACCTTTTAGCGAAACAATTAAGATTCATGCACTGGATTCTCGGCGAACCACTATATTCTTGGTATCAAGTTAACCACATGGGAGCTGGTAAGTATCCCATTTGGAGGCTTTATGTCGGACAAAAAGGCTCTTATACAAAAGAGATTTTGAACGGAGTAAGTAAGGTTCCAGTAAAATCAATAGAATATGTTGGAGAAGAGAGAACTTACGATATAACAGTTGCAGACACCCATAACTTCGTTTTAGCGGAATCAGGGTTGATTATTCATAACTGCGAAGATAGTAGTATATTGCTTGCCTCGGCAATCCTTAGGCTGTTTGAGGTCGTGAGCGACTTCCAATACAGCTGGTGGTATAGGTGGTTTGTTAGGGATGCACCCAATTGTCAAGTTTGGTTAGGCTTCTACAATATGTTGGGGACATTGTTTGGGCACGCTTGGGTAGCGTATAGAAACCCTAAGTATTCCTTCTCCAAAGACTGGCTTACGCTCGAAACAACATTAGAAACAGAGGTGCCGATGAACCTTTGGATAAAATGGACTAAAGACACCTACATACCCGTGTATATGTTCAACCAATACGACTCGTGGAGAATAGATAGGGACTACGCTAAGCTCGGTTTGGGAAAAGACTATGTTGAGAAATACAAGCCCTACGTAGACGCTATGATTAACTATGTTGAGGTTGGCGTGCCTACTCCTCAGAAGTGGGTGCATAAGACTGTTAGGCCAGTAAAACCTTTTTTTAGGAAGGTGGTTGATAGAAGGTGGGAAGGAGGTGAGAAGTGATGTGGGAAGAAGTGATAAGTGTGGTAGTGACATTCGCGGTGGTTTTGCTGGCTTCGTGGAGGTATTGGGGTAGATTCAAAGCTAAACTAAAGGCTATTAGAGAATTCATAGATGAGCTGGACGACGCTTTATACGACGATAAAATTAGCGAGGAAGAATATAGAAAGCTTTGGGAGAAATTCAAGAAGATAGTTGAGTGATGAGGGCTTCCGCTTTCTACTTAGCTGCTTCAGTAGTTAGTCTATCTCTCCTTATGTGGATTGTTTTCGAGAAAGGTGTTAGAGAAGCGGACGTATTCTATGGAGGCGCTGGCTTAGACCTACTCAAACTATTTGTAGTTGCACTCATCTATGTGTGCATATTAGCAGTATTTGCTTACTTAGAGCTGAAGGAACGATTTAAATAGTATAACAAATTATAGTTAGGCGATGAAGACTAAGGACATCTTGAAGTTTTATGAGCATCTTGAGACGAGCCATAGCCCTCACACCTTCAAGCGCTACAAAGCCACTATAGAGGCTCTTAGGAGGTTCGCGGGGAGCGACGAAAACATAGATGTGGATTTAGCTAATAGCTTCATAAGCAGTTTGGCGAAGAGGCGTGTTGGGAGAAGTGAGCTTGTGTACGCGTACGCTATTAAGGGTCTTTTCGAGTTTGTTGGTGACCCTAAGGCTGAGCAGATAAACATACCTAGGCCGACCGAGCCTATAGTGGATAACCCACCCTTCCTATACCCTCAGGACGTTAAGCTGCTCATAGAGAGGGCTAGCGAGATTACGGGTCTCAGGGTGCTCTCCCCAGCCATAGCGGTCTCATATGATTTGGCTCTTAGGTTCGGTGAATGCGCCAACCTGAAGAAGACGGACTTCAGCAGAAGCACCTTTAAGATCAAGGTCGTTAGGGAGAAGCAGAGGCACCCCGTGCAGCAGATCCTGGATCTATCTCCAGATGTGGCTGAGCTGCTGATCTCGTATCTAGATGAGAGGAAGGATAAGGAGCCCTGGCTCTTCGTTACAGACGCTCAGCACAGGCAGCTCTCGATTAACCAGCAGAAGCTCTTCCCGATTGTGTGCGAAAGGCTTGGGATTAGGGATAGGGCGACTGGAGCTGCACCTACTTGGCACATACTCAGACACACTAGGCTGACTTGGATGATAGCTGAAGGAAAGAGTATTGAGGAGGTCGCTAAGTTCGCTGGGCACGCCAGCATAGCCTCGACCCTAAAATACCTCAACATATGCACATTCCACGGACTAGGAATATACGAGAAGTTAAGGAGGGCGTGACAGAGAACCTAAAATAAGGGCAACCCCTCTAATTAGGTCTCCGAAATATCCGCTGAACGGAGATTAAGAGATCTCAAGAAGATTAAGAAGGTTCAAACAACCCTATTTGACTGGGTATTTTGAGCCTTAGGAGAGCATGCTCTTTTTCTGCAAAAAAGGGTAGTTGTGGGCTTAACAAAGAGAGAGCAAAAAAGAGCCTAAGAGAGCCTCAAGGAAAAGAGGCTTACCTCTCTCCTTTTTCTCATTTTTAGCTGAAGGATAACTAGTTACACTTTCTCAAAGTATAATATCGTTATACTTTAAACTGAAGTGCTTTCAAGCATTGTAAAGAGCATTTGACATTTAAAGTATAACTAATTATACTAAATGCTTATATACTGCAGGGTAGTATGGATATAGCGGTGGTGTTGATGGGAAGCACCACAGAAGTGAGGCAGCCCGACGCCTCTAAATCCACCTCTACCCCCGAGGTGGGAAAGATCGGGCAGGGGGCATCTCAAATACTATCTATGATAGATGGGATGGAGGTAGCTGAACCCGAAAAGAGCATAGCTAAGATGTTGGTTCTGATGGGGGCCAATCCTACCAACATACTGATCTCAGGTGCTTCTAGGCTCATGACTGCGGAAGCTGAGAGGCAGAACCCTAAGCTTGAGCTACCTAGCGACTATACCGAGACCGAAAGGGTTCTACATGAGATGTTAATTGAAAATACTGGAGCGCATCCGCTCGATTCAGGTGCAGTCTATGGCAGGCATTGGGAAAGAAATAGGAAGGTAGTTGACTTCAGGAAGCTGCCTGAAATCGAGGTTGAGGAAGACTACATATCCGTTAACATATTCCACTACTTGAATAGATACCTGGAGAGGGATGAGCTGTCTAAGGT
>Ga0209393_1000203_pt1 | contig 30693 bp, 33 predicted proteins | sample SSWtaG_2_FD_184117 | JGI IMG/M metagenome (GOLD analysis project Ga0209393, IMG submission 184117) | Hot spring microbial communities from Sandy's Spring West, USA to study Microbial Dark Matter (Phase II) - SSWsed_130316 (SPAdes)... | ecosystem: Environmental > Aquatic > Thermal springs > Hot...
GTAGAGCCACCGAAACTTTTGCGCCTAAAAGCCGAAATGAAGTTGCCAGGTGAAGCGTGGCTGCAATTTCGCATCGTCCCTAAAAGCGAAAACGAAAGCGTGCTCGTTCAAACGGCAGTCTTTGAACCACTCGGTTTGCTCGGCTTGTTCTACTGGTATGCCTTATTGCCGTTGCACGCCCTCATCTTTTCGGGTTTGTGCAATGCCATCGCCGACCGAGCGGAAGGTTTAAAGGTTCGCAAAAATTTGGTGCGAACCCGAACCTAACGCTTGGCGGGGGCGATGGCATGCCAAGTAAAAGTGTCAAGGCGAAGCGAGCGGGAACAGCGCCGACAGAGCGACGCGTTGTCAGCGAATGGCTGCGGCGCCATTGGCTGTCGCTGGTGCTCAGCATCTTTTTCATCGTCTTGCCTTTCATCGGCGGTGCGAGCGCCATCAGCGCCGATTGGTTGCTGTTGGGCATCGTGTCGGCAGCGTTGTTGGCAGCCGCCACCATCGGCGTCGCCGTTGTCCTCTGGCGGCGCCAACCACTGACGCTGACCCTTCCCGAAGTTTTCCTTTGGGCGTTCGTCGCCTGGCAATGGGCGACGGTCAGCATTTCCGTCTATCGTTGGGCGAGTTGGACGGAAGCGGTGCGATGGACGGCGTTCGCTGTCGTCGTTGTGGCGATGCGATGGGCGGCGTCAGAAACGCAAAGGGTGAAGGCAGAAAGCCTTCCGCTTCTCCTCGCCATTGCGTTCGTTGCGGGTGGAATTTTGTCGGCGCTGCAGGGGATTGCCGAATACGCCGTCAACGCCGCTTCGGGTAATCTTTCGTGGCGCATCTTTGGTCCGTTCCTCAACCCCAACCTGTTCGCCAACTATTTGCTCCTCGCCTTTTTCGTCGCCGTCGGGTTCGCCATCGCTCATTTCCGACGCGCCCCGTTGGCGCTCTCGTTGCTAACCTTCCTGCTCTTAATAGCGATGGGGTTGACAGGTTCAAAAGGGGCGCTATTGGCTTGGCTGGTGGGTATGATAGCGTTGGGGTTGGTGGTGATGGGGCAACTGAAAACGGTGGGAGTGCCCGATAGGCGTCACCGCTTCGTCCGACGCTGGGCGATCCCGACGGCGTTGCTTGTGGGGCTGCTCATTTGCGCCCTCGCCATCGCCATCTTGCCGCCCATCAAAGCCCGCTTTGTCGCCCTTTGGACGACACAAGTGCATTCGTGGATGTTCCGCTGGCTCATCTGGAAAGTGACCCTGATGGCTTCTCTTGCACGACCGCTAACAGGTTTTGGGGCGGGCACTTTTGAGTGGGTCTATCCGCAATTTGCGACCGTCAGTTACACCCGCCACGCCCATAGCGGTTTTCTGCAGGTGGCGATGGAAAGCGGATGGCTTGGCTTAACCCTTTTGCTCCTCTGCTTTGCCTCGGCGCTGATTTGCGCTGCGAAAATATCCCTCGCTGCGAATTTGCCGTCAACGGAAAGCGATCAGCCGACAGGGCAAAGGCATTGGTTGCGGATGGCGAGCGTCGCTGCCCTCATCGCCTTTTGCGTCCACAACGCTATAGAGACGGCGTGGCTAACGACGGCGAACTTGTGGGCGTTGGCGTTCGTCGTCGGCGTGCTGCAAGCAGAAGTTTCACCAGTGCGTCACCTTTCGTGGCGCTGGTGGGCATTGGCGTTGCCCTTTTTGCTCGTCGGGTTGTGGCACAGCGTCGGCGTGGCGCGGGGCGCTTACTTCGCTCAACTTGCCCGCAACGAACCTTTGCCGTCCGTGCGATTGTTCTGGTTGGAGCGCGCCAGCGATGCCGACCCTTTGAATGCCCGTTATCTCATTGACCGAGCCATTTTGCTGGAGGCGTGGGCGAAAGCGACGGGGGACGAAAATCGGTTGCGGGAAGCGTTGCGATTATGCGACGCTGTCATCCACTTGCAACCGACCCGTTCGGGCAACTACAAAGTCAAGGCACGCCTTCTGCAGTCGTTGGGTGACGAAGCGGGCGCTGAAAAGGCGTTGCGCACCGCCTTGCGGTTCAACCGCACCGATACTGAAGCAATGCTGCGATTGGGCGAGTTTTTGGAAAAGAGAGACAAGCCAGACGCAGCGGCGGCAATCTATCGGCGACTCGTTGCGTTGGAGCGTTCACCTTATGGGCACTTTAAGCCCGTGGAGCAATGGCAGGACATCTTCCTTGCGGCGGGCAAAATTCGTTTGGCGCATCACCTTTGGCGTCAAGGTCAGCGTCAAAGGGTGTGGCAATTGCTGGACGAAGCGGAACGGACATTGCGGAGTTTCCAAAACGCCTATTTGCCCATCCTGAAAGTCAGCGACCCTGAAGTGGCGGAAAGTCAAGACGCTTTCGTCCGTTCGTTGCTGGACGACCTCCATCTCCTTCGTCAAACCTGGCAGAAAGCGCCGCAAAATGTGGGGCGGTGAACACGATGGCGATGACGGCGAAGGAACTTTACGAGATGGCACAAAAGTTGCCCTTGCGGGAGCGGTTGGTAAGATGGCTTTTGAAGGATTTGGAGAGGGCGAGGGGTCGGAAGCAAAAAGCGGGAGCGAAAGGGACTGACCCCTTCGCCGATGACCCTTGGTTCGCTGAATTGCGCAAGGGCATGAGGCGAGCGATGCGGAAGTTGGGGCTGCAGTCATTGGAGGAAGTGATGGGATGGCTGCGGGAACGCCCTTGGAGGGCTGACCGATGACCGCTGTGGACACGGACATCTTTGTCATCGCAGCCTTGCATCCCGAAGACCCACGCTTTGCGGTCAACGGACGCTTTGTTGAATTGATGCGGAGCCGTCGCGGGGCATTTGCGACGACCATCTTCAACAAACTGGAGATGGTGGGCGTTTGTTCGTTCGGCATGAGCCGCTCTCAGTTGCAGCGGTTGTGGGACGGTTTTGAGGAGCGGTTCGGCGTGGTCATCCTTTTCCCGTCAGGCATCCTAAGTTGGCAGGAGTTTACCGAAGCGGTGTGTTTGCGCCTTTATCGGCGAATGAAACTGGGGGATGCGTTGGTGCTGATGGTGGCGGAAAGCCATCCTAAGGTGGACACTTTCGTGACTTGGAACGCCAAACACTTTCGGGGCAAAACGCACCTTTCCGTCCTACGCCATCAGAGTTCCTGCGGCGCAAGGGGTGAGGGTGATGGCGCAATGGTATCGGGAGTTTTTTGACGACTTGTATCTGCGGGCGTATCGGCACTACGAAGCACCAGAACAAGTGCGGCGGGAAGTGGACTTCATCGTCGCCGCCTTGCAATTGCCAGCGGGAGCATCGGTGTTAGACCTTTGCTGCGGGCAAGGGCGGCACAGTTTGGAATTGGCGCGACGAGGCTATCGGGTCGTCGGCGTGGATTTATCGGAGGCGTTGCTCTATCAGGCAAGGCAGCGGGCGGAGCAGGAAGGGTTGCCTATCACCTTCATCCAGTGCGACATGCGCGACATCGCCTTCGCCGATGAATTTGATGCCTGCATCAACATGTTCACTTCCTTCGGCTACTTGGAGAGCGAAGCGGAAGACGCAAAGGTGTTGGGGAAGGTGGCGCAGGCATTGAAGGAAGGCGGAAAGTTTTTGCTGGATGTGACCAACCGCGATCGGTTGGTGCGGGAGTTTCAGGCGCGGGCATGGCACGCCGCTGACGAAGGTTGGTTGGTGCTGGAAGAGCGAACTTTTGACCCGCTGAGCGGTCGGGTGGAAACCCTTTGGGTTTGCGTTGCCCGAGACGGCGTCCGCTATGAGCGCCGCTCGTCCATTCGCCTTTACACGGCAGCGGAATTGCGGCTGATGTTGGAGCGGGTCGGGTTGCGAGTGACGGGACTGTTCGGCAATTACGACGGCTCACCTTACACTTGGGATAGCCCGCGCTTGATCGTCGCAGCGATGAAAGGGTGAAGACAGATGACGGCGGTGAAAGTTTTGGTCGTGCACGGACCGAACTTGAACCTTTTGGGCGAGCGGGAACCGCAGGTTTATGGGACGGCGACTTTGGACGACATCAATGCTGCCATCCAAAACCTGGCGCAAGAGTTGGGCGCCGAGGTGCGCATCGTCCAGAGCAATCACGAGGGTGCACTCATTGACGCCATCCACGAAGCGCGCCGCTGGGCGGATGCCATCATCATCAACCCCGGCGCTTTCACCCACTACTCCATCGCCCTACGAGATGCATTGACCGCTGTCGGGTTACCCGTCGTGGAGGTCCATCTCAGCAACATTCATGCCCGTGAAGATTTTCGCCGCCATTCGGTCATCGCACCCATCGCCATCGGGCAAATTTGCGGGTTCGGCGTGGACAGTTACTTGCTCGGTTTGCGGGCAGCGGTCAACTTTGTGCGCCGTCTTGGGGAAGGGACAAGTTCGGGAGGCGAAGGAAAATGACAGCGGAAACGCATCGGCAACGCCTGCAACGGGTGCGGGAGCAACTCGCTGAAAAGCGGTTGCATGCCTTCATCGTTTTCAACCGCGCCAGCATCCGCTACTTGACCGGCTTTACAGGGAGCGCAGGGGTTTTGGTCATCGGTCGGGATAGCGAAGCGTTGCTGGTGACGGATGGGCGCTACCAGTTGCAAGCGAAAGAGCAGACAGAAGGGACGGGGGTGAAAATTGCCGTCACCCGTCGCTACCATCGCTCGGTTGCGGAATGGCTCAAACGGCAGCGGTGGCGCCAAGTCGGCTTTGAAAGCCGTCATTGCACTGTCGCTTTTCTGGAAGCGATGCGGGAGCGTCTCAAGGGCACAGTGGTGCGATTGGTCGGCGTCAACGAGGTCGTGGAACCGTTGCGGGCGATCAAGGAAGTTTGGGAAGTGGAACGCATTCGGGAGGCGGCAAAGATTGCCGATGCTGCTTTTGAGCATGCCTTGAAAGTTTTGCGGGAGGGAATGACGGAGAAAGAATTGGCGTGGGAGATAGAGGCGTTTTTGCGGACGAATGGGGCGGAGGCGATGGCGTTCCCACCCATCGTCGTGGCGGGCGAGCGCTCAGCCCTTCCGCACGGTCAGCCGTCGGATCGCTCCATCCAGAAAGGCGATTTGGTGACCTTTGACTTGGGCGCGGTGGTGAACGGCTATTGCTCCGACTTAACGCGCACGGTTGTCGTCGGGCGCCCGACAGCGGAGCAGCGGCGGATTTACCGAGCCGTATGGGAAGCACAGCAACAAGGGATGGAGGCATTGCATTCGGGCATCAAAGCCCGCCAAGTTCACCGCATCGTTCGCGACGCGTTGAAAGCGCACGGGTTGGAACGCTTCTTCACGCACGGGACGGGGCACGGCGTCGGGCTGGAAGTCCACGAAATGCCCGCCATCGGACAACACTCGCGGGATGTGTTGCAAGCGGGCATGGTCATCACGATGGAGCCCGGCATTTACTTGCCGAAGGTCGGAGGCGTGCGGATTGAAGATTTGCTCTGGCTGACGGAGAAGGGCACCGAGTTGCTCAGCCACGCCCCGAACCCGCCGAAGTTGCTGAGCGTTTGAAGGTGATGGGTGAAGTGGCATGGGACGGGTAGCACTATTGCTTGCCCTCGCTGTGACCATAGCGTCGGCGCACACGGTTATCAATTTAGAAGCCTTGAAGGGCAAGATTGTGCCTGACTTTCGGTTGCGGGATTTAGCGGGGCAAGAGCGGAACTTCCGCCAGTTTCGGGGCAAAGTCGTCCTGCTTAACTTTTGGTCGCCCGGCTGAAGTGCTTGTGGTGTGGAGGTGCCACACCTTGCGAAATGGGCGCAGCGCTATGGGCGACAAGGGTTGGTCGTGATCGGTCTATCGGCAGCGAACCCGAAGGAGCAACGGGACGCCGCCAAACGCTTCGGCATCACCTATCCGCTGTTTTTGTGGGAGCAGGAGAAACTGCCACCCCTTTTGCGCCGCATCACGGCGACGCCGACGACTTTGCTCCTTGACCGAACGGGACGCATCGTGGAAGTGCAAGTCGGTTTGCTTTTTGGCGAACGGCTAACGGCGTGGGAGCAAAAAATTAAGTCGCTTCTCCCAAAGCACCCAACAACCCGAAGGGATAAGAAAGGGGTGAGGGGAGATGCGTTCGGTTTTGGTGGCGATGACGGTGCTGGCAGGCTTGAGCCTTTTGCCAAGCATCCTTTCGCAATCCCAATCGCCGATGCGCAAAAAACTCATCTACTACGGCTGGGGCATCAGGGACACGATGTTCGTGCGAGAGCATTGGTCGGAGATGGAGAAAATGCCCTTTGATGGTGTGGGCATCGCTGTCGCCATTGACCGAAAAGCATGGCAGCAAGGCGAGACGCACACGGGCAATATGCTCGCTTGGAACTTGTTTGGACCGAAAGCCTTTAAGTTGGACGACTTTCGCCCTGCCATCGCTGATTTGAAGGCAGCAAAATGGCAAAGGTTCACCGACAACTTTTTGCCTGCTTGCATCTGTTCATCGGGACAGGATTTTGGCTTTCATTGGTTTGACGAGACTCGCTGGAAAATCATCCTGAACAACTGGCGCCTTTTGGTCACCCTCGCAAAGGAAGGCGGATGCAAGGGCATCATCCTTGACCCTGAGCACTATGGCGCTTACTTCTTCCACTACCCGTCCATGCGGGAGCGCTTGAACAAACCCTTTGCCGAGTATCAAGCGAAGGTGCGGGAGCGGGGGCGGGAATTGATGGAAGTGACGCGGGCGATTTTCCCCGACATCACCATCCTGATGTTTTGGGCACATTCCTACCTGACGATCCACCCGACGGAGCGGAAGAAGCCTCCTGAGCAAAATGCTTACGGCTTACTCCCTGCTTTCGTAGACGGGATGATGGAGGCAGCCGATGAGCGGGCGCAATTTGTGGACTTGTGTGAGTTCGCCTACCCCTATAAGCGAAGAGACCAATTTTTAGAGGCATACCACAGCATCGTTAACAAAGCCATGCCCTTTTCCTTTCTGCCTGAGTTGTATCGCCGCCGCATTCGGGTTGGGTTTGGTTTGTGGTTGGACTATGGCGGGGAGAAACGATGGGATGTGCGGGATTTCAGCCGAAACCACTTTTCGCCCGATGAGTTCCGTCAGTCATTGCAATGGGCATTGGAGATTAGCGACGGCTATGTGTGGATTTACTCGCACAAGCCCCGTTTCTTCCCGCCCAGTGATTTACCTGATGCTTACCTGCAAGCCATTAAGGAAGCGAGGCGAGCCGTCGGGATGGAGTAGGGCACAAAAAGGCGGGCTCCCTCAGCGGCGAGATAGTTCTGCCTCCGTTTGCACGGCGCCGCTGAGGATGGCTTGGCGCAACTCCAAGATGGCTTTGGTGACATTGATGCCGCGAGGGCAAGCGTCCACGCAGTTGAAGGCGACATGGCAGTTGAAGACGCCTCCATACTCGGCGAGGATTTGCAGGCGTTCGGCAGCGGCGCGATCGCGGCTGTCAAAAACGAACCGATGAGCGGCGACGAAAGCAGCCGGTCCGAGAAATTCACCATTCACCCAGAAGACAGGGCAACCTGTCGTGCAGCAGGCACAAAGGATGCATTTGGTCGTGTCGTCAAAGCGTTCTCGCTCCTCTGGCGATTGATAGCGCTCCTTTTCTGGGGGTGGTTCGTCGTTGATGAGGTAAGGCATTACCCGCCGATACTTGGCGAAGAAGGGCTCCATGTCCACCACAAGGTCTTTGATGACGCGAAAGCCCCGCAAAGGCTCAATGGTGATGGGTTGGCGTAAATCTTTGACGAGGGTTTTGCAAGCGAGGCGGTTTTTGCCGTTGATGACCATTGCATCCGAGCCGCAAATGCCGTGCCCACAAGAGCGGCGGAAGGCTAAAGTGCCATCGTGCTCGTCGCGAATGATGTGCAGCAAGTCCAACACACGGTCGTTGGGCTCCGCCTCTATGCGAAATTCCTGCCAATGCGGTTTGCCATCTTTTTCGGGGTCAAAGCGCAAGATGCGCACGACGACTTCCATCGGCAAGGTCACCCCTTTCACATCGTCATCGGGCAATCAATATTTGCGCTCTTGCGGCGGATACTTGGTGATGGCGACGGGCTTGTAACGGAAAGCGATGTCGTCTCCTTTTCGGTAGGCGAGGGTGTGTTTGAGCCAATGGACATCGTCGCGCTTTGGGAAGTCTTCGCGGTAGTGAGCGCCACGACTTTCAGTGCGATTGAGGGCGCTGGCGACGAGGGCTTCGGCGCAATCCAGCAAATAGCCCAACTCCAACGCTTCTATCAAGTCCAAGTTAAAAGCGCTGTGGCGGTCGTCCAAGCGCACCTGAGCGTATTGGGCTTTCAAGTCGCGGACCTTGTCCAAACACTCCTGAAGTTCGTCTCCTGTCCGCAAGACAGAGGCTTTGTCCATCATGACCTCTTGCAATTCCCGTCGGATTTTGCCGACCCGCCACCGACCGTCGTTGTTGTTGAGTAGGCGGTTGATGTGCTCCATCGTTTGGGCTTCGGGGTTTTCAGGGAGCGGAGCGAAGTCGGCATCGCGGCAAAAGCGCGCCATGTGCAAGGCAGCCCGCCGACCGAAGACGAGGATGTCCACGAGGGAGTTAGTGCCCAAACGGTTGGCACCATGCACTGAAACGCAAGCGCATTCGCCTGCCGCATAAAAGCCGACGAGGGGCGTGTTCTTTTCGTCCACGACGACTTGACCATCCACATTAGTCGGGATGCCGCCCATCGCATAATGCGCCGTCGGTTGAACGGGGACGGGTTCGCGTTCGGGGTCAACGCCCAAGTAGATGCGGGCGAACTCAGTGATGTCGGGCAGTTTCTTTTCCAGCACTTCTTTGGGCAGATGGCGGACATCCAAGTGCAGGTAATCTTTGCCATTGACGCCTCGTCCCTCGCGGATTTCCAGATACATCGCTCGGCTCACAAGGTCGCGAGGGGCTAACTCCATCAACTTGGGGGCGTATCTTGCCATGAAGCGTTCGCCCAAGCCATTGAGCAAATAAGCCCCCTCACCTCGCGCCGCCTCGCTGAGCAAGACGCCCAACTTGTAAATGCCTGTCGGATGGAATTGGTAAAACTCCATGTCTTCCAACGGGATGCCTCGTCGCCATGCGACAGCGCAACCGTCACCTGTCAAGGTGTGGGCGTTGCTCGTTACCTTGAAGATGCGTCCGAAACCACCCGTCGCAAAGAGGACGGCTTTGGCGTGAAAGATGTGCAGGATGCCCGTTTGCATCTCCAAAGCGACGACGCCACAGCAACGCGTTCCCGTTTCTAACGGGTCGCCTGTTAGCAGCAAGTCGGTCAGGAAGAACTCGTTGAAGAACTGGACGCCGTAGCGGATGCATTGCTGGTAGAGGGTTTGCAAAATCATGTGCCCCGTTCGGTCGGCGGCGTGGCAAGCGCGGCGGACGGGTTCGCCCGTTCGGTTGTTGGTGTGCCCACCGAAGCGCCGTTGCATGATTTTGCCTTCGGGGGTTCGGTCAAAGGGCAAACCCATGTGCTCCAAGAAGTAAACGCAGTCAATGGCTTCACGGCACATGATTTCTACGGCGTCTTGGTCGGCGAGGTAGTCACTGCCTTTGATGGTGTCAAAGGCGTGCCATTCCCAGTGGTCTTCTTCCATGTTGCCTAAAGCGGCGCCGATGCCGCCTTGAGCGGTGCCTGTGTGGGAACGGGTCGGATAAAGTTTGCTCAGGACGGCGGTCGGAATGCCCGCTTGAGCGAGGTGCAAAGCCGCCATCAATCCTGCTCCGCCCGCCCCAACGATCACTGCGTCATAGCGATGCCGAACCGTTTGCATTGTGTGATCACCTGCCCAATTTTATCGCCGCTATCAAGGTCGGAAGGTGAACAGCACCAGCGCCCCCAACACCAAGATGACACCTGAAAGGACATAGAGGCAGACGAGCGCCCAGAAGCGGCGGGTGGGACGATGGACGAAATCCAAAAGCACAGTCCGCATGCCCCAAACGCCGTGCCCCATCGCCAGCATCAGCATCAAAAAGTCATAGACGCGCCAACCGAAATTTGCCCATCGCTGAGCGACAAAAGCGGCGTTGACCCGATTAACGCCACCGTCCATCAGGTGCATAATGGCAAAGTGCCCCAAGACGAGGAAGAGGAGCAAAACACCTGAGACGCGCATGAACGCCCAACCGAGGTATTCCAACCCGCTGACGGGGCGGCTTTGGGGAGCAGGGCGCGGAAGTTGCAGGCTGGGCACACTGATGACGGCGACGGCAAAAGCGCTGGCGAGCGCAGGCAGCCACGCCCGCCATTCCCGCCAACTTTCCCGATCCCAACCCATCGCTGCCTCGCTACTCATCATGTGACTGACCATGAGAGCCGCAGCGGGAACGAAAAGGATAAAGAAGGTGGCGACGACACTCACGAGCAATTGGCGATTGTGGACGGTCAGGGATGGGGCGAAATCCAAGAGGACAACCCGCAACCCGTTGAGGGCATGAAAGAGCACAGCACCCAAAAGCAAAATCTCGCCAGCGCGGAAGATGGGATGGTGGTAGAGCCAGACGAGATGGTCATAAGCCTGCGGGCTCCAACCGATCAGCGAGGTGTCAGCGATGTGCACTAACAAAAAGACGAAGATGCCGACACCCGTGAGCCGATGGAGCAAGAACGCCCACATGCTGGGGTCGCCGCGATAGCGCCAATGCATCCGAAAGTTGCCTCCTTCCTGAATGGTGCGCCCAAACGCACGCCGCACCGTCCTTCTGCCCATCACAATTTTAAAAGCCCGTGCGCCAAAAGGGATGAGGGGCAAGGACGGCTGTGGCATGATTGTAGCAGCCTTATCATCAGGCGCTGAATGGAGGGGAAAGCATGCAAATCGGTGTCGCTGTGGCGCGGATAGAAGCGGAGACGCTGGACGACGATTTGCGGGCATGGTCGGAAGCAGGCATTGCCGCGATTGAGTGCGATTACGGTCCGTTGGTGGAAAATCCCACCCGCTTATTGGAACGGTGGCGGCAAGCCTTTCGGGATGCGGGGGTGCGCTTTTGGTCGGTTCATGCCCCCTTTGGTGGACCGCACAACTTAGCCCACTCCGATGTCCATGCCCGTCGGCGGGCGGTGGAGTATCACAAGTTCGTTCTGGAGCGGGCAGCATCGGTGGGCGCTGGTGTTTGTGTCTTGCATCCGTCGGGGAGTGCCCGCCCCGAGGTGACACCCCAAAAGGCGTGGGACTGGCTGCGGGCAAGTTTGGACGAGTTGTTGCCGGTCGCCGAAGAGTTAGGGCTTATTTTGGCGGTAGAGAACATGTTGCCCGAAGCCGCCATCGGCAGTGACCCAGCGGAACTGAGCCGTTTTCTGGCTGCTTTCTTAACGCCCCACTTGCGCCTTTGCTTTGACACGGGGCACGCGCATATTGCGGGCAATGTGTTTTTGTGGCTGGAAACGGTTGCCCCGATGGTCGCCACTTATCATTTGACGGACAATGACGGCGTGCGGGATTTGCATTTGCCCCCCGGCTATGGGACGGTGCCTTGGGCTTTATTGCTCCCGACTTTGCAGCAAGCAGATTTTCCGTTGATTGTGGAAGCCTATCGGTGGAAAAATATGGCGTGGCGGCGGTTTGCCGAAGAGGTGCGGGCGGTGCTGACGGGGCAGGTAGCGACGATAGAGATGGAAGGACGCACCCTGCTACCTCGCTGCCAACATTGTGGGCAGTTGGTCTTGAAGGACGGTGAACATTTCTCTTGCGGTTGCCCTTAACCTTCAGGCAAGGGCGTTCAAGCCCTGGTGATGTCCGATGACGGAGCGAGCCGTTGAAGATTTGCTGGCAGAGTTGCAGGAACGCAACCGACAATTGGAGGCTGTCTTTCGGCTGACTTCCGCCCTTTATCAACGGGCGAAGGAAGGCTTAACGGCAACGGAATTGGACGAACAGTTGCAGGAAACTTTGCGGGTCGCTTTGGAGGTCGTCCACGCTGACGCAGGCACCCTTTACCTTTACAACCCCGAACGCAATACCCTTGTCTTTCGCTATGTCATCGGCGAGAAGGCAAAGGAACTGACGGGCATGGAAATCCCTGCCGACCGAGGCGTTGCAGGGGAAGTGTTCCAGACGGGGCAGGCGAAAATCAGCGAGGATGTGACGCGAGAGCAACGGCACATGCGGGAGGTGGGCGAACGCATCGGCTATCGGACCCGCAACATGGTGACCGTGCCCTTGCGAGACATCGCAGGAACGCCCATCGGGGTCTTGCAAGCCCTTAACAAGCGGGACGGCGATTTTGACCATCACGATTTGGAAGTTTTGAGCATCGTCGCCACCTTAGCGGGAACAGCGATTGAAACGGCACGGATGCAAGAGGAACGGCGATTGGCGATCATCGCCCGCTTGTTGGGCAACATCAGTCACGACATCAAAAACATGCTGACGCCCATCCTGACGACGGCGCAAACGCTGGCGCTGTTTTACCAATCCTTCAAGGACGAGTTGAGCAACCTGCAAGCAGAAATCCCATCGGAAGCGTGGGAAAAGTTGGAGCAAGCCTTGCAACCCTTTGAGGAGTTTTTCCGCGAAGCCATCGGGATGATGGAAGAGGGGGCGGCGCAAATTCAGGAGCGGGTTCGGGAAATTGCCGATGCCGTCAAGGGCGTCATCGCCGAACCGCAGTTCGTCCCGACCGACCTTCGGGAGTTGGCGGAGAAAGTGTTGCGGGCGCTCAAGCCCATCGCCCAAAAGCAAGAGGTGGAGTTGCGCTTGGAAGCGTCGCCCGATTTGCCTCAAGTCCTCGTTGACCCCAAGCGCCTCTATAACGCCCTTTACAACCTCGTCAACAACGCCATCCCCGAAACGCCCGCCGGCGGTTCGGTGACCGTGCGCCTTTATGTGCAGCCTTCGGGTGAATTCCCCGATGGCAACTATGTGGGCATTGAAGTCGCCGACACAGGCAGGGGGATGCCCCCCGAAGTCAAGGAGCGCCTCTTCACCGACCGAGCCGTCTCCACCAAACCTGGCGGGACGGGGTTAGGAACGCGCATCGTCAAAAATGTCGTGGATGCGCACGGCGGGAAAATTTGGGTGGAAAGCGAACAAGGCAAGGGCACGACTTTCTTCATCCGATTGCCCTTGAGGTTGCCTGAGATGAGCGAAGCAGCGTGACGGCAAAGCCCTTGGGCAATGACCGATGAGGCAATGACGGATGGAGCAATAACCGATTGAGGTGAAAGGTGGGAGGGGATGAGTGAGCAGGCTTTTTGGAAACGGATGGATTGGTGGCTTTTGGGCATCGTCCTTTGCCTGCAACTTTCGGGTTTGTTCGCCCTCGCCAGCGCCACCCTCTTGATGGGTTGGTCTAAAGTGCTGCGCCAAGCGATGTGGATGGGGATCGGATGGGTCGCCTTTTTTGTCGCCTTGCGGGCTGACCCCCAGCAATGGGCACGGTGGGCGACATGGATTTATTGGGCGAACATCGCTTTGCTTGTCCTCGTTTTGGTCGTCGGGCATGAGCAGTATGGGGCACAACGGTGGCTGCGGCTGGGGAGCGTGACGGTTCAACCGTCGGAATTTGCCAAGGCTGCCATCATCATCACCCTCGCCACTTTCCTCACCGAGCAAAGGGAGCGGCTCAGGGACGGTAGCCTCCTTTGGCGGTCGGCATGGCACATCGCTTTGCCCTTTGCCCTCGTGTTTTTGCAGCCCGACTTGGGCACTTCCCTCGTGTTGATTGCTATCTGGTTGGGGGGACTCTTTTTCGCCGGTGTGCCCGTTCGGTCGCTGATGGCGGTCATCGTCGCAGGGCTTTGCCTTTTCGCTTTCGGTTGGCGCAAAGGCATCATCAAGGATTACCAAAAGCAGCGCCTCCTCGCCTTCGTTGACCCCTATTCCCGCGCCAACCGAGAAGGCTACCACATCATCCAATCGCAACTGGCAATCGGTTCGGGGGGCATGTGGGGGAAGGGCTTGTTTAAAGGGCGGATGGGCAAATTGGGGTTTGTGCCCGCCCAACATACCGACTTCATTTTCACCGTCGTCGGTGAGGAAGGGGGATTTGTCTGGGCGGCGATGGTGGTCGGGTTGTTCGCCGCCCTTTTGGGGCGGTTGCTGATGATCGCCGCTGAAAGCGACCATCCCCTTCATGCCTTCCTCGTCGTCGGCATCTTCTGCTTCTTCGCCGCCCACATCACCATCAACATCGGGATGACTTTGCGGTTGATGCCCATCACAGGATTGCCTTTGCCTTTCTTCAGCGCGGGTGGCAGCAATTTAGTCGTCTGCTATTTTTTGCTGGGCATCACTCAAAGTGTCGCCACAAGGCGAAGGCGTTGGATGTTTGCGTGAACGAACGGGCGCAAGGGCGCAGGTGTTGAACGAAAAGAGCACTCGCATGCCTGCACTCATACCCGATTGCCCCCCTGCACGCTGACACAAAGTTGGAGCACCAACAGCGCCATTTGCTGCCCCTGGTCTACGCCCGACTTCAATCCGATGTCGGTCTCCAAAATCAAACGGAGCGCCTGTTCCAGTTGGGTTCGGGAGAATTCTCCCGCTTGCAGCAAAAAAGTGCGGATGACTTGGGGCGACTGCTGGAGCAAGTTGTAGCGGGGGTTTTCGGGCAGGCGGCAGCGCACCCCTTCGGGGAGGCGGTCTAATTGCTGTCGGAAAATGTCGGGACGGGCACGCAAAAGGGCAGGCGAAAAAAGTTTGGCGTCCAAAAGCAAACGAGCCTGCAACAGGAAACGAAATTGGCGAGCCAGCAACCCCAAAATCTTCATCGGCGGCTCCCGCCGCTGAAGCAGGTCGTTCAGCACTTTCAAAGCGGTGGCAGTTTCTCCCTTCGTCACGGCGTTGACGAGGGTGAACACATCCATCGCCAACGACGGCACTAACTCCCGCACCATGTCCGCCGTGACCCGACCATCCCTGCCGACGACCAGCGCCAACTTTTCCAATTCGCTGGCGAGTTGGCGGGCATCGTTGCCGACCCGCTCTATCAATTCGTTCACGGCATCTTGCGTCAAGCGGATGCCGACTTGCTCAGCGAGCATCTGGACGAATTCAGGCAAATCCTGCGGGCGCAACTTGGGGACGGGAACGATCAGGGCGATTTCATTGAGGGCATCCAAAACGCTTTGGTTCGGCACTTGCGGGAAAGTGATGAGGACGAAAGTGTCGGGGGGAATTTGACGAAGCCAACGCCACCACTCACTCCCCTTGCTTCGCCGCCGACTTGCCCGTTCCCCACTGGCAGAAGCGTTTTGGATGAGCACAACCCGCCGCTTTTGGATTTCCAACCCAAAAGTTGGGGTGAGCAAGGCGTCAGCGATTTGCTCTTCGTTGACTTCCCTACCGTTGAGAACCGTCAGCGCTGTCTCCCGCTCTTCTGTCGGCAGCAACAAATCTGTCAACCGTCGGGCAACCCGCTGGGCAAGGAAGTCGTCATCGCTGGCGATGACGACAACGGTTGGCTCAAGGCGTCCCATGCGGGCATGTTGATACAACTGCGAAAGGGCGCGACGGACATTGCGAAAAATTTGGGCGTCCTTCAAAAGCAACAACCAAGCCATTAGTTCATCGCCACCTTGCCCGACGATTGTCACCAAGAAGGAGCGCAAGGCTTCGCGCCCCTACCGTCTCGTCCCTTGCGCCAACAAGTAAAGCAAAACGAGCAAAGACGCCGTGACAAAGTAAAGGGCATAATTGCGGACGAACCCCGTTTGCACCCGACGCACCCGTTCGCCAACGCGCGCCGTCAGCCATCCGACGCCATTGACAAGGGCATCAATGACGCCCAAGTCAAAGTGAGCCGACACCCACTCCGAAAGGCACCGCCCTGGGCGGGTGATGAGCGCCGCATACAGTTCATCCACGAAGTATTTGCCTGCCATCCAGCGGTAAAGCCAGGGCAAGGCTTGCGCTACCCGCCACAACGCGCCCGGTTGCCACGCATATGCCCACAGCGCGACGATGACACCCAACAACGCCGCCCCGACTGCCCAAAGGGTTGACCGCAACGCTTCGGCAGCGGAAGGCTCATGCGTTTCGCCCAACACTGATTGCAGGTAATCGGGCAAGATTGTCCAGTGACCGAGGAAGGCAGGCACCCAAAGGATGCTGACGGCGATCGTGCCGATGGCTAACAGCGCCATCGGGATGGTCATGACCGATGGGCTTTCATGGGCGTGTTCAAAAAGTTCGGTATCGCGGGGTTGACCGTGAAAAACTTTGATGCCCAACCGCACCGTGTAAAACGCCGTGAGCACCGCCGTGAACAAACCCAGCGCCCAAAGTGCCTTTTGCGATTCAGCAGCGTGCAAGATGGCATCCTTGCTGAACAAGCCGCTGGGAATTAGCCCTGCCAGCGCCAATCCGCCGACCCAGAAAGTCGTCGCTGTCGTCGGCATCTTTTTCGCCAGACCACCCATGCGACGGATGTCCAAAACATCGTGCAAGGCATGCATGACCGAACCCGCACACAGAAAGAGGAGGGCTTTGAAAAAGGCGTGGGTGACGAGGTGGTAGATGCCCGCCGCGTAGGCACCGACACCACAAGCGAGGAACATGTAACCGAGTTGGCTGATGGTGGAGTAAGCCAAGACGCGCTTGATGTCATTTTCCACGCAACCCATCGTCGCCGCAAAAGTCGCCGTGAACGCGCCGATGACAGCGACGACCAGCAAAGCAACGGGCGACAATTCAAAGAGGAAATGCAGCCGAGCGACCATGTAAACACCTGCCGTCACCATCGTCGCCGCGTGGATGAGGGCGCTGACAGGCGTCGGACCTTCCATTGCGTCGGGCAACCAGACATGCAGGGGAAATTGTGCTGACTTGCCGATAGCGCCCACGAACAGCCCCAAGCAAAGGAGCGTGCCGAGGGAGATGCCCAACGCCGTCGGTTTGTGAAGCGCCTCCTGCGCCGTCACTTTCCCGCCCCACCAAGGTGTCAAGACCTCGTTAGCATGAAGGGCGAAAGCGATGTCGCCGAAATCCAATGTCCCAAAAATCGCCAGCAACGCTAAGGTGGCGACGAAGAAACCAAAGTCACCGAAGCGGGTGACGAGGAAGGCTTTCCGCCCCGCTTCCGCTGCCCGCTCGCGGGTGAACCAGAAACTGATGAGGGCGAAAGAGCAAAAGCCGACGCCCTCCCAACCGATGAACATCACCGCCAAGTTGCCTGCCAGCACCAACAGCAGCATGAAAAAGACGAACAGGTTGAGCAGGGCAAAATAGCGGCTGAACTCGTCGTCATGCGCCATGTAGCCGACGGAGTAGACATGGATGAGGAAACTGACGCCCGAAACCGTCAACGCCATCGTCAGCGAGAGGGGATCAAAGAGGAGCGTGAAAGGGAGGCGGATGGGTCCAGCATCCATCCAGGGGAAAACATAGACACTTATCGCCCTTTGGGAAGGTGGTAAGGCAAGGTTCATCGTCAGCAGATAGAGCGCCGAAAGGAAAGCCCCTGCTATTGCCCCGCAGGCAACGAAACTGACGAAGGCTTTCGGTAGCCGTCGCCCCCAAAGCCCATTGATGACAAACCCTGCCAGCGGGAACGTCGGCAACACTAAAATCGCCGACCAATCTTCCACCGACCCCTTCAAGACCGACCAAGCCATCGCTTCGTGTGTGCCTGCCATCTTCCTTCACCCTTAGCCCTTGAGCAAGTTGGCGCGGTCAACATCAATGCTGCCTTTGAGCCGAAAGAGGGCGACGATGATCGCCAAGCCGACGGCGACTTCGGCGGCGGCTAAGGTCATCGTGAAGAAGACGAAGATTTGCCCGTCCAAATTGTCATGGGCACGGGAAAAAGCGACCAAGGCTAAATTGGCGGCATTGAGCATCAACTCCACGCTCATGAAGATGACGATGATGTTGCGTTTTGTCAAAACGCCCAAAATGCCGATGCTGAACAAAATGCCGCTGAGGGCGATGACCCAGTTGAGGGGCACACCCGTTTCCAACTACGCTCCCTCCTTCGGGCGCTTGACCATGACGACGACCCCCACCATCCCGATGAGCAAGATGAGGGAAGCGATTTCAAAAGCGAGCAGGTGTTTGGTGAACAAAAGGCGGCTCAAATCTTTTAGCGAGACCAATTGCAACGGGTCTGTCCGCCAGCGCAAAAGCACCGATAGCCCGACCGCCACCATCACGACTGCGATGCCGCCGCAGACGAAAAGCCCCGCCGTCCATTGACGCGGCAATGGGTCGGCGCCGAATTCGTCCCGCCCCAAATTCAACAGCATGATGACGAACAAAAAGAGCACCATGATGGCGCCCGCATAGACGATGACTTGCACGACCGCCAGAAATTCAGCGCCCAGCATCAAGTAAATGGCGGCGACGCAAAAGAGCGTCAGGACGAGATACAAAACGCTGTGGACGGGGTTGGGCGTCGCCAACATGCCCAACGCCCCCAACACGCTTAGCACCGCCACCAGCAAAAACAACCCTTTCAGCCACACCGCAAAATCGCCTCCGCAACCAAGTCGCTTCCTGCAATTTGAGTGAGTGGGAGAAGGAAAGGCAATTCGTCGCCGATAAGTGTAACGCAGCCACCTTTTGGAAAGCGCCGACGCAAAAGCAGCCGACAGGCAAGCGACATCCCGATGCCATCCCGCTTTTTGCAAGGCACAATTTGAACCGAGGCGGAAGTGAAAAGTCAGCAGGGCAAGGACGGTGATGGCGATGGCAGCGACGCCGACGGTTCGTTGCCCCCACTGCGGTCGGGACAATCGGGTCGGCGCCCGCTTTTGTGCGGGCTGTGGGAAACCGTTGACAGCCGAATCTGCCCCACCCCCGCAAGCGCCTTCCACTCCTGCCGTCGCTCAAGAGGAAGCCGTCAAAGCCGCCCAGAAACTTTGGGACATCACCAAAACGGTCGTGACGGTCGGCGGGCGAACGGCGTGGCAGGAACTGACCAACCCTCCCCCCGCTTTGGACGGGACGGTCACGGAACGCTTTGAGGCGGAAACCATCACGCCCCCCAACGAACCCGCCTTCTGGGGTTTCGTGGCGTCGGTCATCATCTTGGCGGTCTTTGCGTTGGCGGGTCATTGGTTTTTCCCCTTCGTGGCGACGGTTGTCACCCTCGTCCTTTCTTGGCTGCGATGGAAGCGCCCCTTCTTCAGCCCGTTGGCGTGGAAAGGGTTGCTGTCGCTTTTGGGCAGACCCACCCAAGTGCCCAGCGCCTACTTGAAAGTGCAAGCGCCGACGGGTGAAGTGCAAGTGAGCCTCATCGGCGAGCGACAAGGTGAATTGCCTCAAGTCGGTGACCGCCTCCGCCTTTGGGGTATCTACGAAGACAAAGCCATGACGAAGTTGCGGGCATGGAAGGTGCAATGCATAGACGAGGCAGGTCAACCGCAAGGCGAACCTTGTCAAGTGCCCCGCTTGTTTCCCTTCGTCCCTGCCCTCTTCTTCGCCTCACTGGCGGCGACCATCTTGGGTTGGTTCATCGCATGGCTACGCTGAGGGAGGTGACGGATGTGGCGTTCAAAGAAGGCAACCGATACAAGTTGCTCCTCGCCGGCGAGTGGCGCATCTCTCACAGCCCCGAAGGACACGAAAATGTCAACCCGACGACGGGCGAGTTGATGGGTCTCGTCCCCGAAGCGACGGAGGAAGAAATCCGCAAAACTGTCCAAAGTGCCGCTGAGGCTTTTTGGCAATGGCGGCACATCCCGACGGACATCCGCATGAAATTCGGGTTGCGCCTCGCGGAGTTGTTGGAAGAGCAGCGGGAAAACTTGGTTCGCACCGTCAGCACCGAAATGGGCAAGACCCGCTACGATGCCCACTTGGACATCAACGAAGCCGTCGGCGTCACCCAAGTCGTCGCTCCGACGGCGGTCAGCATGACGGGCAAAACTTACACCCACATCGTCGCTAACTTGGCGATGGAGAGCCGAGTGGAACCGAGGGGTGTCGTCGCCCTCATCACGCCTTTCAACTTTCCCATCGCTATCCCGACGGCGCACATCGTTGCCGCTTTGATGACGGGCAACACCGTCGTTTGGAAGCCTGCCCCCGAAGTGCCCGAATGCTCGCAGGCGCTGGCATCGTTGGTCTTGCAAGCGATGGAAGACACGGAGCGCCGTTACCGCACCAAATTGCCCCGCGCCATCTTCCACCTCATCTTGGGCGATGCGAAGGCAGGCGAATGCCTCATCCGTCAACCCGAAGTGCAAACGGTTTCCTTCACGGGCTCTAAAGTCGTCGGCGACCATGTGGATAGCGTCGCCAGCGCTTTGGGCAAAAAGGTCATCAAGGAAGTCGGTGGTATCAACCAGCACTACATTGACGCTGCCGCCAATTTGCGCGCTGCCGCCATCCAAGTCCTTTACGCCAAAACCATCACCAACGGGCAACGCTGCACTTCCGTTCAGGAAGCGTTGGTGCACGAACGGGTTTATGACGAATTCAAGGCTGTCTTGCTGTCGCTGGCGGGCAATGTCGTGATGGGCGATCCCCTTTCGGAAACCGTTTGGCGAGCGGATCAAGCGCCCGACCAATTTGGCTTGGGTCCACTTGTCAGCGCCAAACAGAAAGTTCGCGCCGAAGAGTTGCTGGAGCGGGAACGAACGGACGGGGCGCAGGTGATTTATCGGGGCGAGGTGCCCGAAGGGCTTCGGCGGGGCTTCTTTTTCCCCTTGACCATCGTGGAAAGTGAGCGAAGCGACGACACCTTAGCGCAGGAGGAAGTTTTCGCCCCTGTCTTGGTGCTGCGGAAAGTGGCGGGCATCCATGAAGCGTTGGAACTCATCAACGAGCGGCGCATCGGCATCGTCGCTTGCATCCACACTCGCGATATGGACACCGCCGAATTTTTTGTCCAAAGCGTGTTGCGCACCCGCGTGGATGTCAATCGGCACGGCACGGGCGCTCTGTGGGGCACCAAGTTCGGGGGCGATCGGGGGAGCGGTTCGGGCAACCCGTCGCTGGACAGCGAGATGGTCTATGGCTATGTGCTCTGGAAGACGATCTATCGCGCCTACACGCCGCCACAGTGAAAGCGTCGCCAACCAACTCATCGCCCGCTGCGCAAGCGGCGTTCCCGTTTTCGGAAGAGTTCCATCAGCGGCAAAAGAGGCGATTCGCCAGGGACGACTTCGGCGAAGTCCACCCGCAACTGGGTGAGCAACTGGCGGCGCCGTTGCCACTCCGCTTCCAAGCGCTGCTGCCATCGCTCCACTTGTTGCGGCGTCCGCAAATCCAACCATCGCTCCTCGCCCGTTTCCAAATCGCGGAAGCGCACGATACCCAAAGGCGCCAAAGAGCGCTCCCGCCGATCCCGCAGGATCAGCGCCAACACTTCGTGGCGCGCCGCCAATTTTTTGAGCGTCGCTTCGTAATTGCGGGCATGAAAGTCGCTGAGCAGGAAGATGAGGCTGCGGCGCCGACGGGTGATGCGTCGCAAAAACTCCAGCGCCTCAGCGATGTCCGTGCCCCGCCCTTGCGGGCGGGTGAAGAGCAACTCGCGGATGAGCCGATAGGCATGACGGATGCCTTTGCGGGGCGGGAGGAACTTCTCCACGCGGTCAGTAAAGAGCAACAAGCCGACACGGTCGTTGCTGCGGATGGCTGCCAGAATCAGCGCCGCCGCCACTTCCGCTGCCAGTTCGCTTTTCAGTTTCCCTTGCGTGCCAAAGAGCAAGGAAGGGCTGATGTCCACGACGAGGAAAACCCGCAACTCCCGTTCGTGGCGAAACTTTTTGACGAAGGGTTTGCCCATGCGGGCAGTGACATTCCAGTCAATCGTCCGCACATCGTCGCCAGGTTGATACTCCCGCACCTCTTCAAACTCCAACCCTTGCCCCTTGAAGATGCTTTCGTAGGCGCCCAAAAACATCTCGCTGACGAGCCGACGCAACTTCATTTCCAGCCGACGCACCCGCTTCAAAATTTCGGCGGGTGAAGTCGGCGTCGCCATCGCCAGCCCTTGCCCGCCATCGTCCCATCGGTTCAGCCAAGCCTGCAATTTTTCCTTGAGCATCGTGAGCATCGTCGTTTGCCCCTTCCTGCGAGAAAGGCGTTGACGAATTCACCGTCGCCCCCGCCGCATCCAACGCAACGCCTCGCTAACTTTGGGCAACGGCTCCTGCCACAACCAATCCACCTTCAACTTGAAGCCTTTCAGGACGGTGCTGCGATAAATGCCCTTAGCGTCAGGTGTTCGTCGTTGAAACCGACCGTCGTCGCCCAAGACGAAAAAGTCCGCCCGCTTGTTGATAGGGTCAATGAGCCAGTATTCTTGAACGCCGTCCAGTTCGTATTCGGCGAACTTTGTCCCCCTATCCCGCAGCCAACTCTCTTCCGAGACGATTTCCACGATCAAATCGGCAGCGCCGTCCAAGTAAGTCTCCCGAAGGCGGTCAAGGTGCTCCTTGAGCACGACGAGCAAATCGGGCTCCCGAACCCGTTGGGATTTGGGCAGACGCATCGCAAAAGGCGCCGTCAGCACGATACCCAAGTCATGCTCTTCCACGAAGAAGCCGATGAGCATGACTAAAAAGCGAACGATCCTTTGATGCCAATAACTGGCGGGCGACAAGACAATCACCTCCCCCTCTTCCCACTCCGCCCAGATATCCTCGTCCAGCCACGCCAAAAACTCGTCCAAACTCATCCGCTCCTTAGGCGGTTTGACGGGCATTGGCAGGTCGGTCGCTCCTTTGATGGCTGCCATCACTCATCACCCCTCGTAAACATCCCTACGGTGTCCGATGCGTGTGATCGTAATTGTCTTAGCAGCGTCGTCAGTGCGATAACGAACGCGATAATCACCGACACGCACTCGCCACTCATCTGTGCCTTTGACTTTCTCGCAACCAATTGGTCTTGGGTTGTCTTTCAGTCGCTCAATAGTTGGTGCGATCTGATCGCGGATGTCTTTGGGCAACTTACGGAAGTCACGGGCAGCCTTTGATGTGAAAGCAACGGAACAGCCCATGTGCCTATCCCTCAGCGAGCAACTCTTTCAGCGCAATGCGTTCACCTGTATCCATCAGATGGTCAAGGAGCGCGCAAAGGGCATCGTATTCGTCCCGCCTTTCTGGAGACAGTTTCTCCCAGTCAAACTCTCCATGCTGGGCGATGCAGTCAGTTTCAATTTGTCGGAGACGGGCTAAGGCTTGCGCCCCCTGTTCCGTGCCAGGCGGCCAGAAAGCGGGGTCGGTGATATTTGCCCGCACCAACAAAGCAATGTAGGAGGCTCTGTCCAGAATGACAATTGGTCGCCCCCTCTCATCGCTGCCAAATTGTGGCGTCAACAAGGTTTCGCCCTTCGTCATCTCCCCTCACCTCATGGGACGGGGATTTTTCGCAGGATGCGGTCAATGACCCATTCGGTCGTGATTTCCTCGGCTTCCGCTTCATAACTGAGGATGATGCGGTGGCGCAAGACATCGGGGGCGATGGCGTGGATGTCGTCGGGCAAGACATAACCCCGACGGCGCAAAAACGCCATCGCTTTCGCCGCCAGCGCCAAATAAATCGTCGCCCGCGGTGACGCCCCATACTCAATCATCCCGTTGAGGTCGCCGATGCCGTAGCCTTTGGGGTCGCGGGTCGCCGCCACCAAGTCCACGATGTAGCGTGCCAGTTTCTCGTCCAAGTAAACCTGCCGAACCAATTTGCGCGCCGCCAAAACTTCCTGCGTCGTCGCCACCTGCCGAACCCAAGGCACTTCCTCCCCTGTCATCCGCCGCAAGATTTCCAACTCCTCGTCCTTGCTCGGATAGGTGACTTTGAGTTTGAGCATGAAGCGATCCACCTGCGCTTCAGGGAGCGGGTAAGTGCCTTCGTGCTCAATAGGGTTTTGCGTCGCCATGACCAAAAAAGGTTCGTCCAACCGAAAAGTTTGCTCGCCGATGGTCACTTGCCGCTCCTGCATCGCCTCCAAAAGTGCCGATTGCACCTTAGCAGGCGCTCGGTTGATTTCATCGGCGAGGATGATGTTGGCGAAGATGGGTCCTTTTTTCGGCGTGAAGGTGCCTGTCCGCTGGTCGTAGACCATCGTCCCGATGATGTCAGCGGGTAAAAGGTCGGGCGTAAACTGGATGCGTTGGAACTTGGCGTCCAAAGTTTCGGCAAGACAACGCACCGCCATCGTCTTCGCCAACCCCGGCACGCCCTCCACGAGGATGTGTCCATCCGCCAACAACCCCACCAGCAACCGCTCAATCAGATAGCGTTGCCCGACGATGACCTTGCAAATTTCGTTGACGATGCGCTCGGTGAACGCACTGGCTTCGTGGATGCGCGCCGAAAGGCGCTGGATGTCGTCGTAAGTCATGGTCGTCATGGCGGCTTGTCCTCCTGTCTTGTCGGGATGGGACAGGCGCAATTTTAGCGACCTTCCCTACCCTGCTGTTATGCCCAACCAACGCCGATACACTTCCTCGCAAAGGCGGATGTCGGTAAGGGCATCGTCGCCGGGCGAGCGGAAGGGTTCACCCGTTTGAAGGCAGTGGACGAAGTGTTCTGCCTCTCGCTTGTATGCCCATGACCATCGCTCTTTAGGCAATGGGCGCAGAAACTCATGTCGCTGCCCGCCGAAGTAAACCTCCACCTTGCCAGGCTGATTGCGCAACAGCAAGGGGGGCGACCAAAGATGCACCCAACCATCCTCAAAGTAAACCTGCGTATGTTCGTCCCAACGGTGAAAGGAAAGCGAACCCGTCTCCAAGACGACCCGAACGCCTGCCACCCGCAAAACGACGATGCCTGTATAGCCGTCGGCATCCAAGTCTACCGCCACGACTTGCGCCTCTGCGCCGGCGTCCAAAAGCCACCGAACCCAGTTGAAGGCATGAACATATTGCTGCAGAAAGCCGATGTATCGCCCCACATGTTCGTCGGGGAGCCAAGACGGTTTGATGGTGGGTGAAGGAGGAGCGGGCTCATCGGTCGTGACAAAAGGCGTATCCAAGCCGCAAATCCAATCGCCACCAAAGTAATGCAAGCGCACTAAAGTGATGCGTCCCAACTCGCCCGTTTGCCGAAATCGGCTCACCCATTCCTTCGCCAACTCGTAACCGGCATCGTAGCGCTTCATGTAGGCGACCATCAACGGCGCTCCTGTTTTGCGGGAAGCGTTCAAAATTCTCTCCGCTTGCTCCACGCTGACCGCCATCGGCTTTTCCATGAACACGGGCTTTCCTGCCAGTAAAGCATCGCGGGCAATTTCGCCTTGAGCGGCATAACTGGCGGAGACGGCGACAGCATCCACTTCAGGGTCGGCGATCAACTCGGAGTGATGGCGATAAACTTTCGGGACACCAAAGCGTTGGGCAACCAACTCGCCCAACTTGGGACGCATTTCTGCCAGCGCCACAAGGCGACAATTGGGCAGGCTGGCGAAGTTGGGCAAATGCACCTTCTGTGCCATGAACCCCGCCCCGACATAACCCAACCGCACGACGCCTTTCACGGCGGTGCCCCCTTTGCGTGCAGTTTTCGGTCTCCTTGCCTTTCCCATGTTTTCTGCCGTGCCAATTCCGCCAGCCATTTCGCCAACGCCTTGCGTTCCGCTTCCGTTCCTGCAAAGGGCGGCATGAACCCACGCAACCGATGAAGCCGCTGCAGGGCGTGGTCAATCATCCGCTCGTCCCAACCGTAAATCAGCGGTTTGATGCCGTTGTAACCGTCAACGGTGTGGCAACTGGCGCATTGCAAGCGAAACAATTCGCGCCCAGCATCCCGCCAGTTATCGGATGTGACGCGCGGCACCGTCGCCCATCGGGCAACCGTTAAAACGCCTTGCCGTTGCAACTTTGGGAGTTCTTCAGGACGCACGGCGTTGCTGAACATGTAGCCGTAGATGACGAAGGGTTTGCGGATGGCTTCCCGCACCCACTCGGTCATGCCCGTCGTCAAAAACGCCAGCGCCATGATGAGCAGGGCAAAAGGTTGGCTGAACTGGCGGGGCAACCGAAAAGCCCCAAGGTAACTGAAGGCGAAAATTAGCACCGACATCAGCAAACTCATCATCACGAACACCGTCAGCACGGGCGCCGCCCCGCCGATCGCCAAGCGCTTGGCGCTTTCAGGGACATTCGCCAAATACCAGACCAACCCGATGGGCATCAGCAAGCCCGATGGGATGAGCCACTGTGCCGCCCAACGAACTAACTTCTCCCGCAACTCATCTGGTTGTGCCTGTGTTGCCGTGACAAGGGCAAAGATGCCCGCCAAAGCAAAGGCGATGAGCGTCCGCAAAAAGAGGGAAGGCAACATCGTCGGGTTGACAAAAGCATCCCAAAGGGAGCGCGTTTGCAGCCACTCGCCCGGCGTCAGCATGAAGCAAAGGATGCCGTTGATGAGGAAAAGGGAAACCCAAGCGGCGGCAAAGTAAATCCAGCCAACCCGCAAGTGAACTTGTGGCGGCAGTCTGTCCCAGCCGTAGTAGTAGACAAACGCCGCCCCAATCTCCACGAAAAACGCCACCCACTCTGTTGCCCACACCCAGACGAAAACGAGCAGCAAAGTGCGGGTCGCCGAAGGATGCACCAAGCCAATCGTCCACCAAATGCCGACACCCGTCACAGCCCCCGCGACGAGGACAAGGAGGACAAAGAAGCGGGTGTGGCGGCGGACATAGTCCAACAATCTCGGGTCGTTCTCGCGGTAGGCTTTCCACTCCGTCAGTGGAAGAAACAATCCCCCACCGACAGCAAAGTGGGCAACGAAGACATGGGCGATGGCGATGATGCCAATCAGCATCCCGCCACCCAAATAAGGCACTTCCCAGACGGGATAGTTCATCGCCGACCACCATCGCAAAACGGTAGCGCGAAAATGGCGCAGGTTACAGCGGGTCGCTTGGAAGGTTGAAAACGGAAAGGCTCACGGGAAGACGCGGGGCGTCCAAAGGACGACGCCATCGGGAAATTGCTGCGGAAGGGCTTGCTCTAAACGCTGCCATTTGGCATGCCCGTCCACGAAGAGGTAATTGGCGCCATCACTGTGGCGCTGGTGGGCAATCCATTGCTTCAGTTGTTCGGCGCCGTTCCAGACATCGTAGTCGTCTTGAATGTTTTCCATCGGCTCCGTCGTCCCTTCGCATGGGTCGGTGCTCATCGCTCGGGCGTTACGCTCGGACATGATAACGAAACTGCTGCCCATCGCATCAAAGCGGGCTTCGTTGAAGACGCCATATTGGCGGGTGATGTGGGTCAGGCAAGAGTTGAGTAGGTAACTTTGGGCGGCGACGGTGCCTGGCGGTTCGCCCTCCAGTTCGGGCAACTCCGTCGCCAAGTAAGTCGCCATGTCGGTCGCTTGAACCTTCGTCCGCCGCACAAAGTCCGATGGGCAATAGGCGAGTTGGCGGTTGCGCAAGTAAGGCTGAAAGAGGATGACCCAAGGCTTTTCAGGCTCTAAGGAGATGACGGGACCGTTGGAGCAGACATCGGCTTCGTAAAGGTGGTGTAAAAAGCAATAGCCATCGTGATCGGCGAAATACATGCGAATGCCCAAACCCATTTGGCGCAAGTGAGCAAGGCAAGCCGTCTGACGGGCTTTCTCCCGCGCCTGTGTGAGGACAGGGAGCAAAATCGCTGCCAGCACAGCGATGACAGCGATGACGACGAGCAACTCAATCAGGTTGAACCCACGCCGCATCGCACCGACGCTCCTTTCCCTCGTTGTCTGTCGGCGTCAAAAGGTAGCACGAATTTGCAAATCGTGCTACCGCTTGCGGACAGGCACGCCCGTCGCCACGACGCCGCCATGCAAGACGCCCTTGGGCGTCAAAAGGGCGTGGGCGAGGCGTTGGATGCGGCGTGGGTTGCCCCTTGCGACGACGACTTCCAAGCAATGGCGCTCGTCCAAGTGGACATGCAAGGCAGAGACGACCGAAGGGAGGGCGTGATGTTGCAAGTCGGTGAGCCGTTCGGGCAAACGGCGGGCTTCATGGTCGTAAACGAGGGTGATGGTGGCGACGACTTCCCCCGCTTCCTGTTGCCACGCCTCCTGCACCAAGGCATGGCGCACTAAATCCCGCAGGGCTTCCGAACGGTTGCGGTAACCTTTGCGGCGAATATAGCGGTCAAAGCGAGCCAGCAACTCTTCGTCCATCGCAATCCCAAAACGCACCAGTTTCCCCATGCCGTCACCCCCCTGCCGAAAAGGCGCGCTGAAGTTGACGAACCATCCACGCCGTCACCGCCAAGCCCGTCGCAAAGACGACAACGAACAAAGCGATGATGCCCCATTGAGGCTGGACAGGCAAATCGCTGAGACGCACTGCAGGTGCGTGTAGCGCTAAAAGATGTTGGCGCAAAAGGAAGCGAACGCTCCCCATCGCAATGACCGTCCCGCTGAGCGCCGCAAAAGCGATGGCAAGCCAAAGGCGCGGGCGATGGCGCAAACTGAGCAAGGCAGCGACAACGCCGATGACCGACAGTGCCACACCTACCCAAAGTAAGCCCGTGCTCAACGCATTCTTGCCGACGAAGTTTTGCCAGAGGCTCGGTTCGTGAGCGAACAAAAACAGCGGACCGATGGCGTAGTTGAAGAGCGTGGGGAGAACAAACCAAAAGACGCCCGTGCGATGGAAGCGAGCAGTCGCCTCAGCGTCGCTGGGGGCAACCTTGACGACGCCATAGAGCGCCATCGTGAGCCCGAAGAAGGCGACGGCACCCAGCGTCAGGTGCAAAAAGCGCGGGACCAAAGTCAGTTCCCAAAGGTTCAAGTTGAGCCCCGTCGGGTTGTCTTCCCACATCGCCCACCAACGAAAAGGCGTCGCCATCAGCGTGACGACATTGTTGAAGGCGAAGGCGATGTAGAGGAACAACAAAGTGCTGCCGACGATGACCCAAACTCGCCATCGCCCCAAGCGCTCCCTTGCCCATGCGTAAGCGTAAATGCCATAGTAGCCGAACAATAACGCCGCAATGACCGCTAACCATGCCCAAGCGATGAGGATGGCGGCAGGGAAGAAAAATTGCCCATAGGTGACTTGAAGGAAAAGCAAAGGCGCAACGCCCGTCGTGATGGTAAAGGCAGTCGTGACGGGCAGATAACTGACCACCCATCGGCGCAAGGATTCGTCCACGCGCCCGCTCAGTTCGCCGAGCGACAAAAACACCTACCCGCCCAGCGTTAAATTCATCGGGACGAGATGGACAAGGAAGGTCACCAACAGCAGCCCTTGGAGCAGCCAGACGGGCGCTGGTAACGGGATGGGCTCAGGCGACGGGATGAAACCGCTTGTCGGCATGCGACCGTCACCTCCGACGATGCAACAATTTTGCGGGCACAAAAAGGCAGGTGAGAAAGAGGAATGGCAGAAGAGAAGCACCAAACTGACTCTACCGATTATCCGCCCGCTTTTTGGGAAGGGTTGCGCCTTTACTGGCAGGGTTGCTATTGGCACTCCCACGAGGCGTGGGAGGAACTTTGGCGGCAAGCGGACGAACCTGAGCGAAGTTTCCTGAAGGCGCTCATCCAAATTGACGCCGCCCTCATCCACGCCGAGCGGGGTGATTGGCAGGGAGTGAGCAATTTGCTGAAGCGGGTGATGGGTTACTTGGCGAAATGTCCCGACAAAGTTTTGGGCGTTCCCGTGCCGTCCCTTCGGTTGCAAGTGGCTGCCTTTCAGCGGGAAGTGGACGCCCTCTTGCAGGGACGCAAGCGGCAGTTCAACTGGTATCTCAAACCCCGCATCGTGCCCGAAGGGATTGAGCCACCCCGTCGGGAACGGTTACGGCGGTCGCCAGAAGACCGACCAGTGCGCAAGGGGAAGCGAGTGGTGAGCGATGTTTGAGTTAGCGCGCCGCTACATCAAAACGAGCCTTGTCTTCGCCGTCCTGAGCACCCTCTTGGGGATGCACATGATTGCCGCACAACGCTTTGGCGAACCGAAAGCCCTTAAGTGGCTGCCGACGGCGCACGGGCATTTGTTTCTCGTCGGGTTCGTGGCGATGATGATCATGGGCGTCGCTATCTGGATGTTCCCTCGCCCCAAAGATGCCCGCTACAGCCCATTGCTTTCCGAAGCGATTTACTGGCTCGTCACCGTCGGGACGGTCGTTCGGGCAATCGGCGAAATCGCCGCCAGTTACTCGTCGGCACACGGGTGGCTCACGCTGTCGGCGATCGGCGGATTGGGGCAGGGTGTCGCCATCCTGCTTTTCGTCGCCAACATTTGGACGCGCATTCGCCCGATGGGCAAACTGACGCAGGAAGACCGTGAACCGATGCCGAGGAGGTCGGACGGATGAAGCGATTGCCCTCTGTTTCGCTCAAAACGCCTGACGGAGCGACAGTGACGCCTGATTGGCGGAAAAACGCTGTCACCGTCATCGTCATTTTGCACGATGGCAATTGCTATGCTTGCCGAGCGAGTTGTCAACGCTACGCCGCAAAGCGGGAACGGTTTGCGGAGTGGGATTCTGAGTTGCTTTTGGTCTGGCGGGGAAGCAAAGTGCCTGACGATTGCGAGGGCTTGCTGGACGAAAGCGGGGTCGCCCGACGGACATGGCTGGAAGGTGATGCAGCGGGCGTTTTGTTGGTAGACCGCAACGGCGTCGTCGTGCGCCAATGGAGCGCTTCTGCGGAAGGTTTCCCGTCACCTGAGGAAGTTTTGGCTGCCGTCAAACATGTCGCTTTGCAATGTCCTGAGTGAGGCATCGCCGAAGAGGCGTGGGCGCAGGTGGCGCCTTAGGTTTGTCACGGCAACTGTCCCGATAACGCTTGCAGGAAAAGCCCCCATTTGGTCGTGCGGGCGAAGTCATTGGCATTCAAGTAGCGGTCGTCAAAGCCTGCGGGGTCGGGAAAGTAAATGGCAATCCCGTGAGCGTTGCCCACATCTATGTCAAAC
>Ga0209393_1000204_pt1 | contig 30662 bp, 31 predicted proteins | sample SSWtaG_2_FD_184117 | JGI IMG/M metagenome (GOLD analysis project Ga0209393, IMG submission 184117) | Hot spring microbial communities from Sandy's Spring West, USA to study Microbial Dark Matter (Phase II) - SSWsed_130316 (SPAdes)... | ecosystem: Environmental > Aquatic > Thermal springs > Hot...
AGAGATAGTCCCTACCTCTAAGAGAGCCCATAGAGGCACCATGAAAACACCTCAGGTAAGCTTAAAACCCTTTCTAAGCCGAACTCAAACTGTTTTCGGTTCTGCAGGTGGGGGAGGCATACCAAAAGCTACGTGAGAGTGTGGAGGTGCGTACTCCGCGCACCATAGCTTAACCTAGGTTTTTAGGTTAGCCTAGTACGACGAGCTAGTAGTCAGGGGCTGTTAAGTAGTTGATGGTTGGAGGTTAGGTTTCTAATCTCTTACTTCATCTACAGCTACCCCGCCTAGGCGATGGAAGCCTCGCTCCAAGCTTAGGTGGGGTAGCCGTAGATGGGAGCCAAGTGCTGTTCGGCTCGGCGGCCGCCCGTGAACCCACGCAGATCCCCCGTGAGGTGTGGGCGAGGTGGAAGCCCCTAGGTGCAGCGAACGGATATAAGCTAATGAGGGCGGGCATCTAGGGACAAACGGGTGTTGGTGTATGGGCTTATCTCCTGCGGAGGTGGTATTAAACGGGTGACCGCTTTGGGAGGTTGGGTAGTTAGGTGTACCGTATGCGGTACTGAGAGGTTACTGAAGCTAAGCTACCATATAGGGGACTTCAAGCAGCTCTACCACTGGTGCCCGGTGTGTAGGAGGAATACCTACCACAATATAGTAAGTAGGGTAGCTCCCTAAACGCTTATAAGCCCCCTTACCTGCTTCTTAACGGTAGCCGGGTCGTCTAGCGGTCAAGGATGCGGGGCTTTGGACCCTCGGCCGCCGCCCCACCTCTTAGGTTATTAGTTCCGGTTCCGCCTTGTTATTGAAGGTGGTAGTTTGGGCGTTAACCTACGTGACCTAGTACCCGAGAGCGTTATCCGGGTGGTACAAGACCTTAGAGAACTTAAGGACAAGGTTATAGCTATAGATGCGTACAACGCCCTATACCAGTTCCTAGCTGCGATAAGGCAGCCCGATGGGACCCCGCTGATGGATAGTAAGGGTAGGATTACAAGCCACCTCAGCGGGCTCTTCTACAGGACCATAAACCTCCTCGAAGCAGGTTTAAAGCCTGTCTACGTCTTCGATGGGAAGCCCCCTGAGCTTAAGTCTAGGGAGATCGCGGAGAGAGCTCAAGTAAGGGAGGAGGCTAGGAGGAGGTACGAGGAGGCCCTATCCTACGGTGACTTAGAGGCGGCTAGGCGGTACGCACAGATCTCCTCAACTCTTACCAGCGACATGGTCTCAGCAGCTAAGCACCTCCTCACAGCAATGGGGGTTCCCTGGGTTCAGGCACCCTCGGAGGGCGAGGCTCAGGCAGCCTACATGGCTGCATCTGGAGATGCGTGGGCAGCGGCTTCACAGGACTACGACTCCCTACTCTTCGGTTCCCCAAGGCTCATCAGGAACCTAGCCATCAGCGGGAGGAGGAAGCTACCTAAGAAGGAGGTCTACGTGGAGATAAAGCCTGAGGTAATAGAGCTAGAGCATCTACTGAAAGCTCTTGGGCTAACCAGGGAGCAGCTCATAGATGTAGCTATTCTGATCGGGACCGACTACAACCCCGACGGAGTTAAGGGTGTTGGACCTAAGACAGCCCTACAGCTAATTAAAACCTACGGTAGCCTGGAGAAAGCCCTTAGAGCCATCCCTGGAGCTACCTTCCCGGTACCTCCCGGCGAGATAAAGAGGGTCTTCATGAACCCCCCAGTAACGCGCGACTACAAGCTTGAGTGGAGAGAGGTGGACGTTGGGAAGGTTAAGAGGATACTCGTAGACGAGTACGAGTTCTCGGAGGAGAGGGTTAGCAGCGCCTTGGAGAGGCTATTAAGAGCTGTAAAAGCTCTCAAGCAGCCGACCGGTAGCTTGGAGAGGTGGTTTAAGAAGGGGTAACAGTAGCTGAAAATATAAGCTGAGGTAGAGCACTCTAAACAGGACTCCGCTCAGTGAGGTACGTATTCATAGGGTCTACGGGAGCTATAGCTGATGTCGTTAGGTACGTAGCTAGGAGGGGGCATCAGGTAATAGTGTTCGATAGCAGTAGGGAGGGTGTAGAGGAGCTGGAAGCTGAGCTAGGGATAACCGGAGCTGTGGTAGACCTCCTAAACCTCCAAGACCTAGAGAGATTCGGCTTCTCGAAAGCTGATGTAGTAATCGTAGGCCATAGGTACGACTCCATAAACGTAGCCCTAGCTGTGTACGCTAAGCACGTGGGTATACCGAAGGTCATCGTAGTAACAGCTAACCGTGAACTAGCAAACGTTCTACAGGCCCTAGGTTTAGCTGGGGGCGTTATAGCGGTTAACGAGGTCGTAAGTAAGGCTATAGTAGGCTCGATCTACGGAGTTAGCTCAGTAGACCTTACTGAAGACCTAGCCGTCCTCGTACTTAAACCCGATACCCTCAGAGACTACGTAGGGAGGACTATTAGGGAGCTCGAGGAGGACCTAGAGGTCGAGGTATTGAAGGTAGTGGGTAGCGATGGGATAACTATAAACCCGGTAAAGGACTACATAATCAAGGAAGGGGAGACTCTGGTAGTCTTAGCGAGTAAGTCGGCTGCAGAGAGGGTAATGACCTAAGGGCTTCGACGTGGTACGTATCGCTTTATTTAGCTGTGTATATAGGTATAGCGGGACCTTAATTTAAGGCGGGGTGTAGTGGGTGGAGACCATAGAGGGTATAGCGGGTAGCTACCTACCTATCCTCTACCTACTTATCTCCCTCGCAGCCCTCGTAGCCGTATACTACGCCTCGAGAACCTTCCTAGCTAGGCTTAGGTTAAGGGGTATAATAAGTAGGAGGTCTGAGGAGACTGCGAAGGTGATAATACTAGCTGTAGCTATGATCATAATCATCCCGGCAGCGCTTTCGGCTGTAACACCGCACCCACTAGTACCCGCGGTTTCGATTGCTGTAGCACTACTTGTTGTAGCTATAGTGCTGTTCTCGATCATGGGGTACATAGCTAACTCACTCTCGTACCTTGTCGTAGCTACTACCTCCGTAATTAGGGATGGGGAGCTGGTAAGGGTTGAAATCGACGGTAAGGAATACGAAGGTAGGGCCTTGCTATCTGAGGGTAATTACATGGTACTGAAGAACGAGAGCGGTGCTTCAGTCCTAATACCCTATAGCCGCCTACTCAAGTCCGTAATAGTGAAGCTAAGCCAAGTACCGGTACTACTAAGGATCGAGATTGAGAGCCCTAGGGGGAACCTCGACGAAATAGTGAGGAAGGTCGCTAACATAGTTAGATCCTCAAAGCTCGTTGAGAAGAGCGCTATATCGGTGAAACCTGTAGAGGTTAGAGATGAGAGGCTCGTCCTACTGGTTGAAGCTGAGGCCGTTAACCCGAGAAACGTAAGTGAGTGCTATGATGAGCTAATAAGGGCCTTAATCCAGGAGATGCCCTACAAGGTCTCTATAGAGATTATTGAGAGGAAAGCCCTACCTTAGAGCTAGGCTAAAATATCTCTACACGCCCTGATCCTAGTAGGGAGAGTTAAACAGCTAATAGGGGGTACGTGCGAACTCTGGTCTCTTTTACTAGAATATGTCCTCGCTGGTTAACTCCTCCTCGACTATTTCCCTAAGGGCACCTATAAAGCTTAGCTTAGCGTGTATGTTCTTTACAGCTTGGGCTACTTCCTCCTCGCTCTTAGCTCCGGTAATAACCATCTTACCGCTACTAAAGATTAGGAGTACTACTCTAGGCTCGTTCATCTTGTATATTAACCCGGGGAACTGCTCCGGCTCGTACATTACGTTATCCAGTTGCTCAGCGGCTATCTCTAGGTTTACCTCTGCATTGAGGTTTGCGGAAGCAACTACGTTCTGTATCTGCACTCTCGGCTTCCCAGCGATTAGTATACCGTGCTTGTAGAATAACCTTAGGATCCTCTTAAACCCCTTAATCAGCATCTGAGTACTCTTAGCCCCGGTAATAACCATCTTACCGGTACTGAAAACCAGTGCCGTTAGCTTAGGGTTTTCTAGGCGTAGAACGAGACCTGGGAACTCTTCTGGGTCGTACTCCACGTTAGGTATAGACCTGGCAATAGCTCCTAAGTCAAGCCCCTGATCTAGGGTAACCGTAGCAACGATGTTCTCAATCTTAATTAGAGGGGTAACCCCTGACATCCTAAACCCCGTTTAAAAGGGGGTTGTAGAGCTTATAAGGCTTATAAACCCGGGGTCTAAGGAGCTTTGAGCTAGCTGTAGCAGAACAGACTCCTTAGTGAGTATATAACCCGAGCTACAGCATGTAGATATAAGTACGGTAACCCCGAACTCTGGGAGCAATAGGCTACTGTAGTGATGAGTCTTACAAGGGATGATCGGTGATTTCTGAACCCGCGGCTGAGTTCGATTTAAACCTCATGCGACACAGCCTATCGTAATATTTGAAGGTACTACGTAGTCTTGACGAAGCACTACAGTAGCTCAGGGCGTTAGGCTCCGCTACTTGCTATCTGACCTAGCTTCACAACTTAATCTTTATGAGGTGACTACGTAGCTTAACCTCCTTCGCAGCTAACTCCTCTACTTCTGCAGATACTCTTTTTATGAGTTCCTCACCCCCTAACTTCCCAATAAGCTGGGGGTCGTACCTAAGCTCCTTGGGGTGAAGCCCCTGAGCTGCTCTAGCTACTAGGTACCCTACGTTAGCTGCATCTAGTACCGCCTCCAGGCTCTCCAAGGGGTCTCCCTGACCTAGGTAGTAGGCTAGACCCCACGGAGGTATTAGTATACCCATGGAGTTGGCTACTACCATGAGGTAGGAGATAGCTGCTATGTTACCGCTACCCGCACCGGAGGCTATGAAGCCCCCGACCTTCCCCTCGAGTAAGGACCTCCCGGATACGAATATCATGTTCTCCAGAGAGGTCATCCTGTCTATCAGGTTCTTTAACTGCCCGCTCGGGCCGTACCAGTAGACCGGTGTGGATACTATAATTGCGTCGGACTTAACCACAGCTTTAAGGAGCTCGTTGCCGTCATCGTCATCGACGACGCAGGGGAACCTGCAGGAGAGTTGCTCATCGCTTACGCAGCCTATGCAGGGCTTTACTACGTAGTCGTATAGATGTACTACGCTAACCTCAGCACCAGCGTACCTAGCTGCCTCTACCGCTACCCGGAGGAGCTTGTAGCTACTCCCGTACTTCCTAGGTGAGGCGTTAATAGCTAGTACCCTAGTCACATGCCGTCACCAAGGATCTACCACAGGCTAGAGAAGGCATATAAGACTGTGATGGCCCTGACCGCGGGTTTGAGTGCCTGGCAGGTGCCCGTGGTTACAGTCGAAAGCCCCGCCCTCTAGGGTCGGGGATCAGGTCTACCCGTAGATACCGTCAGCGTGGAAACTCCTTCAGGTACCTTAAGGTGCGTGGTTTATAAGCCTAGCTTCTAGAGCTCACCTACGATGTGTGTTACTGGGTGTTGTAGGCGGGGCCTCTACAGCCTCTCAGTATTACACCTAGAGGTGTTGGTGTAGCTAGTTTTTATGCCCTCTAAGCAGAGCTCTGTGAGGACTGCTGAGGATGCTTGAGAAGCAGAAGCTGCCGAGCGTTGTAGTTGGAAGCGATGGTGGTATAACCGTTGCTGGGAGCGTAGTTATCGATGGACATAGTTACGTACCCCAGAGGGTTAGGGTTGTAACTCATATACATAGCGATCACACTGTAAACCTACACGAAAGCATTAGGAGCTCCTATAGGATAGTAGCTACTCAGCTAACCCTTAACTGGCTCCAGGTATTCGGGTACTCTACGGTGAATGCTGTAAGCTTAGAGGTGGGGGATTCGATTAGGCTCGGAGACCTTAGGTTAAGGTTTCTGAAGAGCCTGCACATACCCGGTACGGTACAGGTTATTGTGGAATCTGATGAGGGTACTAGGGTACTCTACAGCAGCGACTTTAAGAAACCTGGAGATGGAACCCCCGTAGAGGAGGCTGATGTACTGGTCCTAGACGCTGTATACGGTAGACCTAGCTACGTACGTGAGTTCGACGACTACATTGAGTACCTACTGGTAGACCTAGTTAAGCAACTACTTACCGTAGGCGGTGTGAGAATCTACGGCTACTACGGTAAGGTTAACGAGGTTATGGGCTTACTAAGGCAGGGAGGTATAGACGCGCCCTTTGTACTAGCCCCTAAGGTCTACATGATGACTAAAAAGGCCGAGAGCCTAGGGCTTAAGGTAGGGGACTACATACTTGCTGGTAGTAGGGAGTCCCAGGAGGTAGTTAGGGGTGGGTGGTACGTATACCTAGACCACTCAAGTAGGGCTACCCCAGGGTCTAGGGATGCCAGCACCCTAATACTAAGCGGATGGGAGTTTCGGAACCCCATTAGGAGGATCTCCAGCAGAACTTGGCACGTAGCCTTTAGCGATCACTCAGACTTCAGGGGCCTAGTTAAGTACGTATCGAGTGTGAGACCTAGGAAGCTCTACGTAGTTAAAGCTAGGAGTAGTGGTGCTGAGGAGTTCGCATCATACGTAGCTAAGAACCTCAGTATTCAGGAGGTTCAGGTAGTCTAGGAGTGTAGAATTATTAGGCTCCCGGTACGGTACTCGGGGGGCTTACCTGAGGGTACTAATAGTCTCGGATACTCACGATAACTTACTTAACGTACGGAAGTTCCTTAAGGTAGTTGAAGCCCTGAGCGAGCCCGTAGTACTAGTACACCTAGGTGATGTAATCTCACCGTTCACTCTGAGAGCCCTTGCTGAGGGGCTACCGAGGGGCTCTAGAATTACGGTAGTCCTCGGAAATAACGACGGGGACCCCCTACTCCTTAAGACCGTTGTGGAGGACGTAGTGGAGCAGCCGGTTGAGATGGATATCTGCGGTTTAAGAGCTGTAGCGGTGCACGGGTTTAAGTCCCCGGCTACTACCGAGAGGGTAGTGCGGGGGCTAGCCTGCAGCGGCTACTACGACATCGTCCTCTACGGGCATACGCATAAACCGGTAATATCTACCGTGAACTTCAAGTACGTGATCAACCCCGGAGCTCTCTCCGGCTACCTTACCGATAGAGCTACCTACGCTGTAGTAGACTGCTCCACGCGTACTGTAGAGATAAGGGACCTAGATAGCGGGGAGGTTCTACAGACCTTAAGCTTACCAACTTAGTGGAAGCTCGAGTAGGGTAACGCTTTAAGTACAGGATTCATCTACTTACCATCGGTACTTTATACAAGTTTTCCCTTCTAAACCCCTACGTACGGGTATTCTGACCGGTAGTTGGTGTTTGCTTAAATTACCTTCCTGGAGGAATATCGCGGTGATGTACTACGGGTAAGCCTACGTATAAGGACATGGTTATAGCTGTCTCCGGAAGTAGGGTCGAGCCTGGTAAGCCTATGAAGATGGTGATTAGGTCTGGCGGCTTCGAGATAGTGACCGATAAGCTTGGTGGTGAAGCTCCCTCACCTATAGAGTACGTACTAGTAGCTCTAGCCGGCTGCTTCAACATAGTAGGTGAGATAGTCGCCCGTGAGATGGGTATAAGCATAGATGACCTTAAGGTAGAGGTTTCAGGAGTATTCAACCCCTCTAAGCTGATGACTGGTGTAGGTGAGAGAGCTGGCTACAAGGAGCTTAACGTGAAGGTGGAGGTGAAGTCTACTGCCGATATAGAGGTACTGAGGACCTGGCTTGAGAGGGTTAGGGAGAGGTGCCCGGTGGAGGATAACCTAGCTAATCAAACCCCGATTAAGGCCCTGCTAGAGAAGCTCTAGAGAGCTTAACTAACTTACCTAGGTATGCGCAGTCTTTTTATTCTACTAGGTAGAGCCCTCTGGGTACCGGCTTGAGCTTGGATAAGGTAGTACTCGCTGAGATTGCTGAGGATAAGCTAGCTCAGATAGACCTCGAGACGTTCCTAGCTGTAGCTAAGGAGGTTAGGCAGAGCCTAGCCTACTGCCTTAGCCGTACCTTAAGCTGCGATACCCTCGTAGAGACCCTCTACACCGTAGCTAGGTCCCTAGCTGGTCTAAGGCTTTCGAAGGCCTTCTCGAATCTAGGTGAGGTCACCAAGGAAGAGCGCTCGGTAGACTCAGCATTCCTTAGAGAACTAGCTACCGAGTTCTTAACGTACTACGTAGCAATTACCCTAGCCCTCGTAGACCACGACATACGTATCCCAGCTAAGTTCAGCGAGGACGTAGTCCTAGGCGGTAGGAGGTATAGAGCTAACTCAGCAGTACTACTAGACCTAGATAAGGCCCTAGCACTTAGGAGAGCCGGCGTAAAGGTAGACCTAGTAGTACCTAGAGAGATCGCGGAAACTCTGTGGAGGATCTAAACCCATTAAGGACTACAGCTAAGGTAGAGCTCAAGAGGAGCTAGTGCCGCGGCCGGGATTTGAACCCGGGTCACGGGCTCGAAAGGCCCGCATACTTGACCGGGCTATACTACCGCGGCCGGGATTTAATACTATTAACTAGCTTAAAAGCTCTCTCGAAGGTCACTTACCTCTGAATGGCTGGTCCGGAGGTCTGTTTTAGTCAGAGCTTCAGAGTTTGCACCCCCTCTCACTAACTCAATAGAGCTTTCTCATCATCCACGTAGGTAACCCTACTACACTTAAAACTACACGTCCTTACTTCTCTAGCTACCCAGCATGAATATAGCTTTAACTACCTCTAGACCTAGGACCGTAGCTCCGAGGACTATTGTGAAAGCTATTAGTACTCCGAGCTCTATAGCTACTACAGCTCTACCTCTCGGTAGCCCTAGGATGTAGGCTACTAAGGAGCCCGTCCAGGCTCCTGTAGCTGGTAGGGGTATAGCTACGAATACGACTAGCCCGGGTACACCGTACTTACTAACCTTATCGCTCCTCCTCCTCGCTACCTCTAGGGCTCGGGAGTAAAGCCTACCTAGGTAGCCTAGCTTAACTACGAACCTCTCTAAGCGGTCCAGTAGGTAGAGGACTGCTGGAGCTATAGTTAGGTTACCTAGGAGAGCCACCGCGGATGCTAAGAGGAACTCTAGGTTACCTGGGAAAAGAACCCTAGCAACCGGTATCGCCCCCCTAACCTCACTCACGGGAGCTAACCCCAGTAGGAGTACTGTTAGGTATGCTAGTAGCATCCGTAGACCACCGCAAGGATCGGGGATCGGCCTAAGGATTTAAGGTTAGGGTACGCTGACCTCCTCCCCACCCTAAAGGGCGGGGCTTTCAGCTGTAAGTACTCTAGACCTCTGAAAGGGTTCTTCAGCTGTAAAAGCTTCTTCCTATGAGGTAGAGCTAGGTGGGTGTGCGTGGTAGGTGAGCTCTACCTAGTCGGTCTCGGGCTCTCGCCGGAGTATATGAGTATTAAGGCTCTAGAGGTACTGCGTACCGCGGATTTCATCTACGTAGATACGTATACGAGCTACGTAGATTTAGACCTCTTGAAGAAGCTAGTTGGTAGGGACCTTACCCCCATTAGGCGAGAGGACCTAGAGGAGAGGTCTGGAGCTCCGATCCTCGAGCTACTGGAGAGGGGTTATAGGGTAGCTCTAGCAGTTCCAGGAGACCCGCTCGTAGCTACTACCCACGTAACGCTTCTAGTGGAGGCGCATAGGAGGGGGATACCCTTCCACGTCGTACCTGGGGTAAGCATAGTCCCAACAGCCCTAACCCTAAGCGGGCTAATGGTCTACAGGATCGGGAAGGTAGCTACGGTAGTCTACCCTAAGGATGGGGTACTATTCGAGTACCCCTACGACGTAATTAAGCTTAACGACTCCAACAACCTCCACACACTACTTCTACTCGAGTACGACGGTGAGAGGGGGGTTGCGATGACTGTGAGAGAGGCTATCGAGATCCTGCTAACAATTGAGGAGAGTAGGAGGGAGGGGGTAGTAACCGGTGAGAGGCTTGTGGTCGCCTTAGCCGGCCTGGGGTACCCTAGCTACACTATCTGCGCCGGTAAGCTTAAGAGTATCTCCAACCTTAGTATAGATAAGGTGCCTCAAACCCTGGTAGTGGTATCCCCTAAACCGCACCCAGTTGAGCTAGAGGCTGTGGAGGCAGTTAGCTCTAGGTGGTGTAGGGTTGGCTGAGCAGGCGGCTAGGGTTAGAGGATACGTAGAGTCCCTCTCTAAGGCCCTCGAGGAGGCTAAGGCTAGAGCTAGGTGGTCTAAGGAGGTCCAGGAGGTCCTAAAGCTCTCCGAGCTCTACCTAGAGGACGCTAAGTACTACCTAAGCCTAGGGGACTACATAACAGCTACAGCTTGCGTAGCTTACGCTGAGGGCCTATTAGACTCACTACGTATGCTAGGCCTCACAGAATTCAGCTGGAGGAGAGCTGAGGTTAGGAGGGTTCTAGTTGCAGGGAGCTTCGACCTAATACACCCAGGCCACATCTACTTCCTTAGTGAAGCACTTAGGTACGGCCTACTCCACGTAGTAGTAGCTAGGGATAGTAGCATACAGCGTATTAAGGGAAGACCTCCAGTACTAAGCGAAAACGATAGGCTTACCCTAGTTAGCTCCCTGAAGCCCGTGTACAGAGCGGTACTAGGGGACCCCCACGACTTCCTAAAGCCTGTAGTTGAGGTGAGGCCCGACGTAGTTGTACTAGGCCCCGACCAGCCCCTCGATGAGGAGGAGCTACGTAGGAGGCTCGAGAGTAGAGGGCTAGTAGGTGTCGAGGTAGTTAGACTAAAGGAGAGGTTCAACAACTACTCGTCAACAAACCTCATTAAGCGAGTTACCGAGGTCGCCAGCACCCTCAACAAGGTCTAAGCTACCGACTAGACTGAGGTACGTCTACGTGCTAGTAGGGAGCTGCTGTGGGGTAGTCCCTTCGGGTACAGCTACGCACGTTCTTAATAGCGGCTAGGGTATAGAAGCGTAGTAGCTGGTGACCAGGGTGTCGGAGAAGAAAGCTACGTTCATATACGACGAGCTACACGGGTACATACGCTTGGAGGGGCTGATCCGGGATCTAGTATCAACACGAGCCTTCCAGAGGTTAAGGAGGGTTAAGCAGCTACCTTTCGCTTGGTACGTCTACCCCGGTGCTACCCATACCAGGTTCTCCCACTCCCTAGGTACTGAGTACATAGCTGAGACCGTAGGGCGGAGGCTTGTTGAGGGAGGCTACATAGCTAGAGAGGACGTCGAGCTAGTTAAGGTAGCTGCACTACTTCACGACGTAGGCCACGCACCCTTCTCGCACTCACTAGAGCCTCTGATTATGGAGCTCTCGGGGCTTAGCCCCGGCGAGCTAACGGAGATGGTCCTAACCCAAGACCCGGAGATCTCTGAGGTACTTAGCAACTACGGGATCTCCGCGGAGGAGGTCTCCTCACTACTTAAGGGTAGGAGCTCTAACGCTGTACTCAATAGCCTAGTCTCGGGAGACCTGGATGTAGATAGGTTAGATTACCTCCCTAGAGATGCGTACCACACAGGGGTAGCCTACGGTAGGATAGACCTACATAGGATAGTCTCCTTCCTAGCCGCAGGTGAGGGGGGTATAGTAGTACCTAGTAAGGCCCTAAACGCTTTGGAGAGCTTCTACATAGCTAGGCTTCACATGTACAAGGCTGTTTACTACCATAAGACCATTACCGGCTACCAGCTACTCTTCAGGAACGTATACGCAGAGCTAGTAAAGCATAGGGAAGTAGGTGAGACATTAGGGTTCTTTACATCAGCTTACGGGTTTACTAGGGCTATTAGGGAAGGGCTCTTCTACCTCTGGGATGACGATGCTGTAGCGGGTTTAGTTAGCTACACACTAGCTAGGAAGGAGCTACCCCAAAGTATTGAAGACCTAGCTAGGAGGTTGCTCAGTAGGAGAGGCTACAAAGCCGTTGTAAATGAGGTAAAGCTCTGCTGGAGCTATCGAGACCTAGCCTCAAGAGCTGAGGAGCTAAGGGTAGCTGTCGAGTCCTACACCTCACTAACAAGCCCTAGGGTAGTACTATTCCTAGACTCTGTACAGATATACGACCCGGATAGGCCTGTCGGTGTGTTGGTAGGTGGTAGGGAGGTTAGGATTACCGAGGTAGATGAGAGCATAATAGGGCACATACCCCCCTACGTATGCTTCCTCAGGCTCTACGCCCTACCGGAGTACGAGGAGGACGTTAGGAAGGCTTTAGAGAACCTTCTTAGACATTAGGAAAGCGTCCTCACCATCCGGATAGTAGCCTGGGATCCTCCTGACGATCGAGTAACCAAGGCCTCTATACAGAGATATTGCAGCGGTGTTGCTTACAGCTACCTCAAGTACTACCTCACCTAAACCCAACCTACGGAACCTCTCCTCAAGGCTCAGCATGAGGGCCTTCCCCAGCCCCCGCCTCCTGTACCCTGGGGTAACTGCAATTGAGACAACGTGTGCCCTACCACCCCTCTCAGCTACAGCAAGTGCGTAGCCTACTACCCTACCCTCACATTCAGCAACTAGGAATAGCTCTGGGAATAGAGCTCGGTAAGCTAGGAAGAGCTTGCAGGGGTAGGGATAGGGGAAGGACTCCACCTCAATATTACAAACCGCTTCTAGATCCTCCGGTACGAACTCCCGTATCCTACATAGCCCCTCCTCCCTCGATGTAGGAGAGGTTTCGGTCCCCACCATACTGGAACGCGGAGCCTTGGAAGCCTCCGTAGCTACGCTACCTCCGAGGATATTCGGTTACTGCAGCCTTAAAGATTGTGGACTCTAGGGCTTTATAGAGTGGTAAGACCTGCTAAAGCTGTCTAAGTGCTGGTAGGGTCTTATCGAAGGGTTTGTATGCTACACCTCTCTCGGTTATTATAGCTGTAACCAGCTCAGGTGGGGTAATATCGAAAGCTGGGTTAAGGACATCGACTGTTGGTAGAGTTATGTAAAGGTTCTTCAGTATGGTCCTAACCTCATCAGGATCCCTCTCCTCGATTCTTACAGACTCTATGGTGTTCTCGAAGTCTATTGAGGATATAGGAGCTGCTACGTAGAACGGGACACCGTGCCTATTTGCTAGTACAGCTATAGTGTAGGTACCTATCTTATTCACTACATAACCCGGTAGGACCACCCTATCAGCACCAACTACTACCTTAGATACAAGCCCCCTACTCATTACGTAGCCCACCATGTTATCTGTGATGAGCTTAACCGGGATCCCCTCCTTTACTAGCTCCCACACCGTTAGCCTAGCTCCCTGTAGCATGGGCCTGGTCTCCGTAGCTATGACCTTAATCCTCTTCCCGCTGTACCACGCAGCCCTTATAACTCCGAGTGCCGTCCCGTAGGCTACGGTAGCTAGAGCTCCAGCATTGCAGTGGGTTAGGACTACGTCACCGTCCTCTATGAGCTTAGCACCTAGCTCACCAATCCTCCTATTCACCTCGTTATCCTCATCGTAAATCCTCAAAGCCTCAGCTACAACCTCCTTCACCATCTCTTCAACACCTGTAAACTCCCTGGCGATTACCCCCTCCATCCTCTTAAGGGCCCAGAAGAGGTTCACAGCCGTTGGTCTAGTAGCCCTCATCCTCTCAATTACAGTACGTAGCCTTACCCTTAAGCCCTCCACATCGGTCCCACCGTACCTAACAGCTGCTAAGGCTACCGCAAGTGCTGCTGCTACACCTATAGCTGGAGCTCCCCTGATCTCCATCCTTTCGACAGCTAAGGCGATCCTCTCGGGGTCATCGGACTCGATGTACTCCTCAGCCCACGGAAGCTTTAGCGTATTAATCCACCGAACCCTATCCCCAAGCCACTCGATAGACCTAAGCACGGGGGGCACCGTAGTAACTAGCTACAGAGTACTATATTAGTTAAAGTAGTGTAAGCCCCCTTAACCCACTAATAAGTAGCTCAACAGCTATGGAGGCTACTATAATCGACATAAACTTCGCAAGTCCTTGGAGTACTGACGGACCTAGGTACCTAAGGACTAGGTAGGAATACCTCAGCATGGGGTAGGCCATAGCGAAAGCTATATAGGATCCGGCTAAGGTTACTAGAGGTCCGTAGACTCTTGAGTAAATTATGAGGGTACTCATGGTTCCCGGGCCAACTATTAGAGGCGTAGCGATAGGTACTACAGCGAAGTCCCCTCTTCTAACCTCCTCCGGCTTCTCCTTAGATAGAAGCATCTCGGCGGCTATTATCATTAGGAGCACCCCACCTGCTATTCTAAGAGCCTCCAAGCTTATGTTAAATGCTCTCAGGATGTACTCACCGAAGAGGGAGAACGACGTTAGTAGCAGTAGTATAGCTACGCTAGCCTTGTTCACCGATCTAGCTACTAGCTTACCTATATCGATGCTCTCAACACTATTGCCTAGGACCCCGACGTAGGATATCAGAGTAGGTATGGCTGCCGGGGGGTCCATGATGGCAAACACTGATACGGCTACCGTTACCAGGGAGGTTAGTAGGGAGAAGTCCACAGCTAGGTACCCTAGAACCCTACTCTACCTCAATCTCAGTAGGTACATACGTTATAACTATACCCTGAACCTTAGTCGACCACCACCTGAGGTAGTCTTGAATGCTCCTCCTCTCGGTGGGGGATACAACTATCTTCCTCCTAGCCCACTCCACCTCGTCTAGGCCGACCGTACCCGAACCCTTACTAGCTGCTAGCCTAAGGAGGGCGTCGAGCTCTGCTAGAGAGTACCAGGAGGTATTGCTTACTACGTAGTCAACTACCTTCTCGCTTGTAAACCTTACCCTATACTTGCTGGCGTTCTTCAGTAGGGCCTTCCTACGCATCTCCTTATCGGGGTAGCCTATTAGGATGGCTACGTCAACTCTTCCGGGTCTGAGTAGAGCTGGGTCTATTAGGTCGGGGTTATTAGCTGTGAGTATTGTGAAAGGCCTATCGGTCCTCTGGAGGTGGTAGAGTATTGTAGATAATTCACTGAGGTGTGCTTCATGTATCGTGTACTTCCTACTGGATAGGAACTCCGCATCGTCTATTACTACAGCTAGCTCCCTCTTCCTCCTGAAGACCTGGTTCATTATGGCGTTCAGCATCTTCTCCGTAGCTCCATACCACATAGACCTATAGGTAAACGGCTTTAGCTCAACTACTCTAAGCCCTAAAGCGTTAGCTAGCGCCTCAGCCATGACCGACTTCCCAACTCCCGGAGGACCCGTTATGAAGGCTCCCTTAACTGCGAAAGGTAACCCGCTTCTAAACGGGTTAACGACTACGAGCTTGACCTCCTCCACGATCTTAGGTGGCAGGTCTTCGATAGACCACTCCGGGTTCTTTATCGGGATCTTAACCTCCCTGTACTCACTACCATCGCTAACAACAGCCCTAATCTCCTCAAGGCTTAGGGTCCTACCCTGCAGGATTACCACCGCTACAGGCTTCGGCTCCTCTAGGTTATCCAGTACGTCTAGGTACTCCTTCTTATACCTAGCTAAGGCACTCCTAAGAGCATCGATAGCATCCTCAGCTAAGCTCCTAGAAGCTCTGACAGCGCTACGAGCTCCAACAGACTGACCTGTTAGCAGTACTATCGCGGCGGGCTTAACGTACGAGCGGGCTGGGCTTCTACTGAAGGTTAGAGAGCAGGATATTAGCCCATCCGTACTTAAGGACTTGTAGCTAGCGAAGAGAGCTGCGAAGAAACCCCTATCCCTACTTACGTCATCCACAAGCTCCGAGACCATGTTCATAGCTGCTAAGAGGTTTACGTGAGCTACTACTCCAGGGCTCAGCTTCTTATTGTACTTTATCCTTAGAACCAGACCAGAGTCCCTACTCTGGGAATCCAGCATAAGCTCGTAGAGGTCTGTAGAGTACTTAGCTAGAAAGGACAGTAGCCTGTACGACCTAAAGCTCTCGCTTAGGTCGTAGTTCGATGCAAATAAGGTTCTGACCCTATACATATTGCTCCAGAGCACTCTCACCTCAGCGAACTCCGTCAATTTGCCTCCAGCACCCAACTTACCCTGGGGTCGAACACTAATAAGCTCAGCCTCCTCTACCGTTTCTCGGTAGATGGTAGTTCATCGTACTTCATTTTTATTTTATTTCTAGACCCCCAACATATACCTCTCAACGGTCTCCCCGGACCCCCTCACCGCGGTAGCTCACCACCAGTCGCCTAGCGGCTCACAGCTCCGCGGGTCTCGGAAACCCGGGGTCACTGGAGGTACGTAGGCTTCTGAGAACTTAAGTACCCAGCTAAGCAGGCACACCACCTCAGCGTGCATCATAGCACTAAGGGGGCTCGCACACCAAGACAAGATAGATGCAGTAAATGACTGTGAAAACCAAAACAGCCCAATCTCTTGGGTGCTACCGTACCGGTAGGATCCTCACCTTTGAGTTAAGGTCCCGCAGTCGTATACCTACCCCCTATTAACCTTTATAAGGTGTTCGGCGTATACTTATACTGCGTTGGTGCGAGGCTATGGTTAAGGTACCGACACAGCTAGTGACCTGGGACGATATAGTTAACTGGAGTAGAGGGCTTGCTGAGATAATAAGGAAGGCTGGTTACAGACCTGATATCATAATAGCTGTCTCCAGAGGGGGTTACGTCCCGGCTAGGCTCCTCTGCGACTTCCTACTAGTTGAAAACCTCGTATCTCTGCAGAGCCAGCACTGGACTGAGGCCGCTAAGGTCGCTGAGAAGGCTATAATAAAGTTCCCCTATAAGGTCGACCTCTCAGGGCTTAAGGCCCTACTAGTAGACGATATAGTCGATACTGGGGATACCCTCATACTAGCTAGGGACTTCATATACTCAGAGTGGAGGCCTGCCGAGCTTAAGATAGCTGCTCTTCAGTGGATATCCCCAGTAGCTAAGATAAAGCCCGACTTCTACTACATAGAGGTCAGAGACTGGGTGTGGTTCCAGTACCCGTGGACTAGGCTAGAGGACACCGTTCAGTTCCTCAGGAGGATACTAAGGGAGGAGTCGGGTAAGAAGGTGTGGTCAGCCCAGGAGCTAAAGGAGAAGTTCGTAGAGTACTACGGCATATACGTAGGTGATGTCTACTTCAACTTAGCGCTAGAAACCCTCGTGGAGATAGGTTACCTAGTTAAGTCTGCAGAGGGTCTTTACCTAGTTAAGTAAGCTCCACCTAAGTTATTACCACCTACTACCGCTAAACCTCTACATCCTAGGAAGCTGGGATCCTAAGCTGTAGCGGTACTTTACTTAGATGTAAGTGTACTACTTCCTCTCAGCTGCTGCTCTGCTTGCTCTATGATCTTCCTAGCAGCCTCTCTATATACGGGAAGCTGCGCTCCGTTTACCCTTATGTGTGCTTCAGCAACTATATCGCCTACGCTATCACTTAGATCCTCTAGTACCGTGGAGACCTCTGGGATATTTCTAACCCTCTTACTGAGCTCTCTTAGAGCCTCCCTAACTACTACTAGTTCTTGGAACATGGTGTTTAGGGTCACTATGTTCTCTACCTTAATCTCTAGAACGCTTAGAACTAGTATAGTGTAGCTAACCTGGTTTAAGGCGCTGATGTAAGCCTTCAGCAACCTCTCCTCAGCACCTAAGCCCTTAAGGCTCTCAACTCTCCTCTCCAACCTACTCCTTAGCTGCTCTAACCTACCTCTGAGTATCCTCATATCGTAGAGAACCCTAGTTAGCCTACTCCTCAGCACTAACACCTGACATGCTCTCAGCTCGTGTAACGCTTTTAAGTAGTAACCCTCAAACAACTACCCTTAGCTGAGAACCGCACGCAGGTACTTGGTAACGGACCACCGCTTAATTTCTCTAGAAGCCTCCGTATACTGGGGTGCGAGCCATAGAGGGAGGTCAAGTTGAGCTTAGAGTTGAGAGCGTAAGCCCTAGAGATGTTGGGAGGAAGGTTGCGAGGATGCCTAGGAAGTACATGGAGCTGCTAGGTGTTAGCTACGGGGACTTCGTTGAGGTGGAGGGGCCTAGGTCATCGGCTGTCCTCCAGGTAAGACCCGCGTACCCGGAGGATGAGGGTACTAATGTAATACGAATAGATGGGTACACTAGGGAAATCCTGGGTGTGGCTATAGGGGACTACGTAACTGTTAGGAAGGTTAAGATAGTTAAGGGAACTAGGGTAGTTCTAGCTCCCGTAGACTTCAGGATAGAACCTAACGAGGCCTTCGCAAACTACATAAAGGAGAGGCTACTTAATAAAGCAGTTAAAAAGGGTGAGGTAGTATTCATAAGCTTACCCTACTACGCGGAGCCCTTTAGGTTTGTTGTGAAGATAGCGGAACCTACTCAAATAGTCTACATAGAGTACGATACTAGGGTTGACGTAAGCCCCGAGCCGGTATCTATAGAAGCTTTAGAGAGATTAAAGGGCGTTCCAAGGGTTACCTGGGAGGATATAGGGGATCTCGAGGAGGTTAAGGAGAGGATCAGGGAGATGATCGAGCTACCTCTAAAGCACCCCGAGTTCTTCAAGCACCTAGGTATTGAGCCTCCGAAGGGGGTCCTAGTCTACGGACCTCCGGGGGTCGGTAAGACCCTGCTAGCTAAGGCTCTAGCTAATGAGATAGGGGCTTACTTCATAGCAATAAACGGGCCGGAGATAATGAGTAAGTACTACGGTGAGTCCGAGGCTAGGCTTAGGGAGATCTTCGAGGAGGCTCAGAAGAACGCTCCAGCAGTAATATTCATAGATGAGCTAGATGCTATAGCACCTAAGAGGGAGGAGGTAGTCGGGGAAGTTGAGAAGAGGGTAGTAGCTCAGCTACTAACTCTGATGGACGGGCTCAAGGAGAGGGGGAGGGTTATAGTAATCGGAGCTACCAATAGGATAGAAGCTATAGACCCCGCCCTCAGGAGACCTGGAAGATTCGATAGGGAGATCGAGATACCGCCACCCGATAAGCATGCTAGGAAGGCTATCCTAGAGGTACACACTAGGAACATACCGCTAGAAGAGAATGTAAACCTAGATGCTATCGCTGAGCTAACCCACGGGTTTACCGGTGCAGATATCGCTGCGCTAGTTAAGGAAGCAGCTATGAACGCCCTCAGGAGGTTCCTTAAGGCGGAGAAGGTAGACCTAAGTAAGCCGGTACCTCCAGAGGTTCTGGAGAAGCTTAAGGTAACCCAGCAGGACTTCCTCGACGCTCTGAAGGTAGTACATCCAACCCTTATGCGTGAGGTCCTCGTTGAGGTTCCGGAGGTCCGCTGGGACGATGTAGGTGGCCTAGAAGAGATAAAGCAAGCCCTTAGAGAAGCTGTGGAGTGGCCTCTGAAGTACCCTGAGGTCTTTGAGAAAATGGGTATTAAGCCTCCTAGGGGTATACTACTCTACGGTCCTCCAGGTTGCGGTAAGACCCTACTGGCTAAGGCTGTAGCTACTGAAGCTAACGCAAACTTCATAGCGATTAAGGGACCGGAGATCCTGAGTAAGTGGGTTGGGGAGTCGGAGAAGGCTGTTAGGGAGATATTTAGGAGGGCTAGGCAGGTAGCTCCAGCGATAATATTCTTCGACGAGATCGACGCTATAGTACCGGCTAGGGGTATGAGGCATGATACCGAGGTAACAGATAGGATAGTTAACCAGCTACTAGCTGAGATGGACGGGATCCAGACGCTAAAGAACGTAGTAGTCATAGGAGCTACGAATAGGGTAGACCTGATAGACCCAGCACTCCTGAGGCCGGGAAGGTTTGATAGAATTATCTACGTACCACCACCGGATAGGAAGGCTAGGTACGAGATACTTAGGATACATACGAGGAAGGTACCTCTAGATAGGGATGTAGACCTCGAGAAGCTGGCCGAGCTTACCGAGGGCTACAGCGGGGCGGACCTCGAAGCTTTAGTTAGGGAGGCTGTAATGATGGCTCTAAGGGAGAAGTTCACTGTAAGAGCTGTACCGATGAAGTACTTCCTCGAGGCCATGAAGGTAGTGAAGCCGTCGTTAAGCATGGAGGTAGTTAATAGGTACGAGAGGATATACAGCGACCTTAAGCGCATAATAATATGAGGTGCTGGAGCTGCCTGATGTGAGTACCCTCTTCAGGGACCTTGAGAGTAACGTACTTAGGAGGGATAGGATTAGTAGGAGGCTTAGACAGCTCTACCAGAGGGCCTCGAGAGAGGAGGATTACGTTACTATAGTAGAACACGTGAAGAGCCTTCGAATCTCTAGGAAGGCTCTCCTAAGGGTACTAAGGAAGTTAAGGGAGGTGGAGCTCTACGGCGAGTACGTAGACCTTGTAGAAACCATAGTAGGCTACGTACACGCTGTTGGTATACACATAGAGAAGGAGGTACTCATAGAGGTAACCGAGGTCTTAGAGAGGAGCGGATCAGCTAAGGAGTACGTAGACGAGATAAGGAGGGTAGATATGGTGGAGATAGATGAGCTCATGCGTGAGCTGGAGAGCACCCTAGAAGCTATAAAAGCGAGGGCTACGAGTTGAGCGCCTGCCCTTGGTATAGGGATGGCTTCTGTACATCGCCTGTACACGAGGTACCTACACCAGACGTAGTAAACAAGCTTCAGTGCCTAGGAGGCAGGGAGGTCTACTCACAGTGCAGGTACTTTAGGGAACCGGCAGTAGTTAAGGAAGGAGGGTACGACGAGTTCGGTAAGCCGTTCCTAATGGTCCACGGACTAGATAAACCCCCAGAGATAGCCTGCGAGTACGTAAAGGTGTTTAAGCATGAACAGGGTAAGTACCTGGCAGGTTGCGTAGTTCTAAGCCGCTTCCTAGGGGTACACGAGGTTGATACGTGTAGTAGATTCTGGAGGCAGTGCCCATTTAGAAGGATCGGCATGAACCTAGGAGTGCAGCCCTAGCTCAGGGTTCCGTTTGTCCCTAGATGATCATTCTCATTGATTTATGTTTACTCGTCGCATCTAGGGACCTCCACCTCGCCTACAGGGATTTGGGTATCCCCGTGGGGTCATGGGTGGCTGTCGAGCCCAACGGCACGGGGCTCCCATCTACGGGTACTCCACCTAGGCTTGGAGCAGGGCTCCCATCGCCTAGGCGGGTTCCGAAAAGAAAAGTAAGATCAGAGCTTATAAACCTAACCCCTAAACATCAACTATGAAACAGCCCACTCTAGTGGAGGTTAGTTAACCTCTTCTCTACTCTCTAAGAGCTCTGAGAACTACGAAGCTAGCGTCCTGCCAAACCCCTACGGAGGGTTCTTCAAGTACTTCCGTAGCTCCGGGCTTACTCCTTCTAAGGGTCGATACGTAGAGCTCAGGTGTGAAGCCTACACCTCTAACCAGTTCCTCCAACTCCTCTACGCTGTAGAGCCTAGCGTACTTGTAGAATCTATGACCCTGCCTAGCTAGCTCACTGTAGAACTGCCCCCAAGGACTATCGAGGGGGATGAAGCCTACAACTAACCTACCACCTGACCTTAGAACTCTGAAGACTTCGGAGAGAGCTAGTACAGGGTTCTCCAGAAAGCATAGGGTAACGATGAGGAAGACCCCTCCGAAGCTCCCGTCGCGGAAGGGTAGTCCCTCACCTACAGCTCCAACAACCTCCAGACCTCTCAAAGCTGCGACCCTCAGCATAGGCTCGGCGGGGTCTATACCTAAATCTATACCTAGAGGCTTAGCAAACCTCCCACTTCCAACCCCAACCTCAAGCCAGGGCCTCGGGACCTCCCTAGATGCTAGCTCAAGGGCTGTTAGCTCACTAAGGTACAGCTCCCTATGCCTATCGAACCACCCATCGTAGTCTGCCCAGTACTCGTAGAAGGGCTCCACCACCTCCTACGGCCTCCACCAACGACCGGGGGCTTAAGCTTATCTGCACGAAGCTTGCGGGTGAGGTATAGTATACCTTCTAGAGACCACCGGGAGTCCGCCACATTACTTCCTCGCCAAACCTACCGTAGCTTAAAGACTTCGACAGTCACCTACGCCTCCTGACCCACGGAGCTCAGAGTTCTAGGGCAGTTTCCGAAGCTCAGGGGAGTTTTTCATAGCATAGCATACGTTAGTGAAGTGGTCAAGTACTGCGCTAACTTCCTCCCCACCCTAGAGGAAGCCCTTACCCTTTAGGGGGTTCATAAGTTCCCCACATCTATTCGGTCTACATCTGTAAAGAGTTTATAGTCTAAAGAGCTGCCTAAGGTAGCTCCCCGTAGGGGGCTTGAGGGAAGCTGAACCAGTAATTTATGTAGGCTACAGAAGTACTTGGGGTTAGGGTTTGAGGTCTGCCCGGGTCCTACTTGAGATGCTTAAGCTCTACGAGGTAGAGTACGTCTTCGGTCTACCCGGTGAGACCTCCCTACCCCTGTACGCTGAGTGGCTAGACTTCGAGAGGCCTAAGCACGTCATGCTTAGGGATGAGAGGAGCGCGTGCTTCGCGGCCGACGCCTACGGTAGAGTCTCCTTCAAGCCAGGGGTCTGCGAGTCCCCTAGCGCAGGCTCGACCCACGTCGTACCGGCCGTCGCCGAGGCCTACTACTCGAGCACCTCCATGGTCGTCATAACGACCGACGTGCCCCTACACCTCCACAGGAGGAACATGCTCACGGCCCTGGACCAGACCTCCCTGTTCAGGGGTATAACTAAGGAGACCATGACCGTAACTAAGGCTGTGGAGATCCCCCACGCCATTAGGAGGGCCTTTAGGTTAGCCACCACCGGGAGGCCCGGGCCCGTTCACGTTAGGGTACCCTCGGACGTCCTCGAGGAGGACGTACCTAGGCCGGATATCTACGCCCAGAGGGAGTTCTCTAGGTACCCCGGTCACAGGTTCGTAGCTGACCCGGAGAGGGTTAGGGAGGCCCTTAAGCTCCTACACCAAGCCGAGAGGCCGGTCGTAGTCTGCGGCCAGGGGGCATTGTACTCCCAAGCCTGGGATGAGCTGGTAGAGCTCGCCGAGCTCCTCGCGATACCCGTCGGCTCGACCATAGCCGGTAAGGGCTGCTTCCCCGAGACCCACCCCCTATCGATAGGGGTCGTAGGGTCTAGGGGCGGTACGAGCTTCTCCAACAGGGTGCTGAGGGAGGCCGACCTGGTGTTCTACGTAGGCTGCAACACCGACTACGCGACAACCGACGGGTGGACCCTACCCTCCCCGGAGGAGGGTAAGACGGTAGTACACCTAGACATAAGCGAGGCCGAGGTCGGGAACAACTACCCGACCCGAGTGACCCTCGTAGGTGACGCTAAGGCTACCCTAAGGCTTATGCTAAGCATGGTCGACGCCAGCATGAGGAGGGACTGGAGGGAGGTCCCCAGAGTGAGAGAGCTGATCAGGGAGTCTAGGGAGTTCTGGGACAGCCTATCACCCCACTTAAGCTCCTCAGAGAGGCCCGTTAACCCGCTTAGGTTCATAAAGTCCCTCTCCGAGAGCGTACCCCCGGACCACGTGCTGGTCGCGGACCCGGGCGTGGGGGCCATATACGTCTCAACCTTCTACAGGGTCAGGAGGCCCGGCAGGACGGTCCTATTCAACTACTCCCTAGGGGCCCTGGGCTTCGCTATACCAGCGTCGGTGGGGGTGAGGTTCGCTAAGCCCGAGAGCTACGTCGTAGCCCTAACCGGCGACGGGAGCTTCGGCTTCGCGGCCGGTGAGCTGGAGACGATCAGCAGGGTCGGGGGTAGGGTCGTGGTTGTACTCTTCAACAACCAGAGCTTCGGCTGGATAAGGGCCTCCGTGTACTTCAAGTACGGGCCTAGGTACCTCTCGACGGACTTCAAGCCCGTGGACTACGTAAAGATAGCCGAGGGGTTCGGCCTAGCGGCCTACAGGGTCGAGGGGCCCGAGGAGCTGGACAGAACTCTCCGCGAGGCGTTCAAGCTCGACGAACCAGCGTTTGTGGAGGTATTGGTTGAGCCCGAGGACAGGTTCGTGCCGCCGGTCCCCTCGTGGACTAAGAGGGCTAAGGAGCTAGGGCTGAGGTACGTGTACTGAGGGTAGTACGGAGCGCTCTACCTACTACGCGATTGAAAGCCCCTCCTTTGGAGTAAAGGAGCTGACCCCGCCCCTGACTTCCTAACTTTACTGGCGGTCCGAAGCGCTTTAGAAGCCCCCCTACCGGTGGTACTGCTTGCGGACCTCCTCCCTACCCTAAAGAGCGGGGATTCCCGGAGAGCGGGGCTCGGGGTCTCTTCCACTCCCCCGAAGGTTCGGCTTGGGCCGGGAGACCCGTCACCTCCACCCACCGAGCTCAGGGTTACGAGTACGTCGCCGGTCATTACCAAGGACACGCAAACCTTAACTCCCATCACACGAAGCACGTAGAGAGAAGTCTACAAGCCTTTCCGCTATCCCTCACCTCGTAATAAGCTCTGTTGCTCGCCGCACCCGCGCATCTTCGGTGTAAGCTCCTAGGTGGTGAGGTGCATGTAGTGTACGGTGCGAGGACTCTGGTACCCGTACTAGTGTTGGTGGCTGTAGTTGCTGGAGCTGTAGCATTGCGGTCAGACAAGCCGAAGATGAGCGCGACGATGGAGGCTGGAGAGGTCAAGGTGAAGTTCTTAGACTGGTACCGCTCAGACCAAGGACCTGGTGAGCGGTTGCCAGGTTTCAGCAATAGCTAGGGCAAGGATGTTACAAGTTGTACCGTAGATGTAGGGGGGAGAAGACCGCGGTAACCCTATAAGGCTTAGGGTCGAGATAGACTGCTAACGTATCAATGCTAGTAGGTAATATCGGTACGATACCTGTTAAGCTGCTCGGCATCTTCATATGCTACGTACGCTTACCAGTACCACTGGCACTTATACCTCCAGAAGGATACCCGGATCGACCCAGCTACGAGCAGGACGTTCATACTAAGTGTAGAGGTCCCTGAGTATATAGACCAAGGGCGGATACTACCTGAGAACGAGGTATTCGAGTACCGTATAGAGTCAACGTTTGCGCGGTGGAACGAGGTAATAGGGGTCATATCAGGAATAGGACCCTGCTGGTAGTAAGGTTGTTGCAAGCTTAATTATCTTCGGGTCCGTGTAGAGGCTCATCTAAGTTCAAAGTTTTCCATACCCGTTTACAGTCATTAGATTACGTAGATCTCTACAAACTCCGAAAGGGCACACCTACCGGTGTCTCCGGGTTCCAAGAGCCGCGGGTCCTCGGGCGACCGGGGTAAGCCGCCATCTACCGGGATAGCGGTCTCGCATCAAACGAGTGGGAGGTGGAGGGGTCTGCCCAGAGCTCGGCGGGGGGCTAGTACTACTTGAGGAGGTCATTGAAGTGCTCGTAAGCGGGAAGCGCTGCTTCCTCGCTAAACCTACCGTAGCTTAAAGGCCTAGGTAGCCGCCTCCGTCTCCTAGCTCGTGAAGCTTAGAGTTTTAAGGTAGTTTCCGAGCTTAGTGCGGGGTTACCGTGGGTATAGTTTACGTTAGTGGGGTAGTCAAACACCGTGGTAAGGAGGTTAGGGTTAACTTCCTAGTCGATTCAGGAGCTACGTACACAGTCCTAACGGAGAGAGTATGGAAGGAGCTGGGGCTGGAGCCCCTGGGCGAGATGGAGTTCATTCTGGCTGACGGTACTGTAGTTAGGAGAAGTATATCCGAGGTACTCCTAGAGCTACCAGGCTACGGTGAGAGGCATACCCCTGTCGTACTCGGAGAGAGTGAGGACGAGAACCTCCTCGGTACCGTAACCCTAGAGATATTTGGACTAATCATAGACCCGTTTAAGAGAGTGCTTAGACCTATAAGAGCTCTAATGAAGTGAGACCCGCACCCTTCGAGGTAGGGGAAGGCTAAGTAAGCTACCGAAGCCTCCTCCGCAGACACGTAGGGGAGTATAGGGAGGAGCGTTGAGCTACCTCTTCGACACTTTGTCGCCTGCTTGCCCCTAGATGCTCGCCCTCATTAGCTTATATTCATTGCACCTAGGGGCTTCCACCTTGCCCACACCTCACGGGGTATCGGCGCGGGATCGTGGGGCGGCCGTCGAGCCCAACGGTGCGGGGCTCCCATCTACGGCTAGCCTACCTAGGCTTGGAGGAGGCTCCCACACTAGTAGATGAAGTAGGAGATTAAACCTAGCCTCTACATCAACTACTTAACAGCCTGCTATGAGGGGCTTGGAGGGATCAACTGGGGTAGCTATGCGTGGGGGGACAGTAAAAGACCATCTACTTATGCTGTACTAGGGGTTTGGTAATCTGGGTGGGGAGAGGTTTACTGCCTACAGTTAGTGGTACCACACCCCTACTCTCTCTGCTCTACCCCTCCAGATGAGCCAGCCTGCGAAGACCAGTACTACTAGTAGTACTACGAAGCCTACGTAGGAAGCTAGGTTACCCGCTTCGAGTAGGGCTCTCGCTAGCTCCGCCCTCTCTGGCATGGTCGCTACTTCACGTACGGCGAGCCCGTATACTACGATGAGTACTATAACTATTCCAATTAGCCATAGTAGCACCGCTTTAAACTTTTCACCGGGTTCTATTTGGAAGCTCGTAATTTACACCGCTACACTACTATAGCGAGAAAATTTAAATTTACTACTCCCACCAGTATATGAGGCGCATCTAGGGATGCAGCCGCTGATAGACTTCATGTACTGGTTGAACGGCCTAGTATGGGGTATGCCGATAATAATACTCCTACTAGGTACGGGCCTAGCTCTATCAATATACACGAAGTTCATGCAGATAACGAAGTTTAAGACTATGTGGCTAACGTTCGCTAGGTATAGGGGTTACGGTGGGACCGCAGGTATTAGCCCATTCGCCATATGGGCTGCCGTCTCAGGAGCTACCATCGGTGTAGGTAATATTGCCGGTACGTCAACAGCTATATACTTCGGCGGCCCGGGGGCCCTGTTCTGGATGTTCATCACCGGGCTACTCGGGATGATAACGAAGGCTTTCGAGAGCACCCTAGGGGCTTGGTCTAGGAGGGTGAGGCCCGATGGAGAGATAGAGGGTGGGGCACCCTACTACATTAAACTAGTACCCGGTATAGGGCCTGTACTAGCAGTCCTGTTCGCGCTATTCGCGTGGATCTCGGCGTTCGGTATTGGTAACATGGTTCAAGCGAATAACGTCGCTCTTGGAGCTGAGTGGATAGCCGCCTCCATACTCGGCGATGTAGATAAGAGGCTTGTAGACCTGACGGCAGGTGTTCTGATAATGATCCTAGTAGCGCTAGTAGTTCTAGGGGGCTTAAAGCGTATCGCTGAAACAGCATCATTCCTCGTACCCTTCATGGCTATCTGGTACATTATTGGGGGCTTAGTGATCTGGCTCATTAACCCCGCCTACTTTGGAAAAGCTATCGTCGAGATCATTAAAGGCGCCTTCGTACCGGAGGCTATTATCGGTGGTGCCGCTGGCTGGACGATACTCTCAGCTATTAGGTGGGGTGTTGCGAGAGGGCTATTCTCTAACGAGGCAGGGCTTGGAAGCGCGCCTAACGCTTACGCCTACATGAAGACGGACCACCCTGGGAGGATAGCGATGTACGGTGGGGTGGAGGTGTTCGTAGATACGATCGTCGTCTGCATGGTAACCGGTCTAACTAACGTTACCATGCTAATTAAGGCCCAGGAGTTAACTGGGTACACTTATGAGCAGATAATCCTTAGGGGTGTTCTAAGTGGTGGGGAGGTGCTAAAGGGAGCTAAGATGGCCATGTGGGCCTTCTCGCAGTTCTACGGCGTATGGGCTGGGATAGTAGTTGGTGTAGCGCTATTCCTCTTCGCCCTAACCACTCTGCTAACCTGGGAGTGGTACGGTGAGGTAAACTTCGTCTACTTCTTCTGCAGAATTCTAAGGCTACCGGAGAAGCCCGCTAGGTGGTTCTGGAGGGTTCTCTGGGTCCTACCAATAGTTCCAGCAGCCTACCTAGGTGCGGAGTACTTCGGTCTATTCTGGGACTTCGCTGACACGATGAACGGCCTCATGGCGATACCGAACCTCGTTGCAGTAGCAGTACTAGCACCAGTAGCCTGGGCCGTCATTAAGGACTTCACTGAGAGGCATCTAAAGACTACCGGTCTCTAAGTAAATAGTTCCCATAAGTTGAACTCTTTTTAACCCCCTCTAAGAATTAACGGCTAAGCCCCCACCTACCACCTAGCTCCGCATCTATATAACCTCCTCCTATCTAGAGAGCTAGGCTTTCAGCTGTAACCCTAGCTACTCTGAAAGCTTTTTAACTCTGTAACACTGTAACTCTGTAGGTGTGTAATATGAGTAACGAGTTTAGGAAGGAGTTCGATGAGGCTATTGAAAAGCTTAAGAGGGAGCTGGATGAGGTTGGTAGGAAGGTTGAGGAGTACCTAGAGAAGGGGGAGGTTCACAAGGCGTACAGGGTTTGGAGGGATACCACCTTAGACTCCCTAAAAGCCCTTAGGAGGTTCTTGGATAGGGTTAGTGAGGGTATTAGGGAGGCTAGAATGACCGAGGAGGAGCTGCGGAAGCTAGCTGCAGACCTAAGAGACCGTGTTAGGGACGTTGTAGATAGGATTGAAAGGATCGGTGAGAGGATAAGGAAAGCTAAGGGTGGGAAGACGTTCTCCATATGGATCTGGGGACCTCCCTTCGACGACTTCATCCGCGGTGTAGACCTAAGTATGGACAGGATCGTGAAGGCTACTGAGGAGCTAGTTGAGGGTATCGAAAGGTCGATCGAGGACTTTGGGAGGAGGTTTACGCAGGTAGTCTCAGTTAGGATTAGGGATAGGGATCTGGAGGTTGTAGATAAGCTAGTGGATGCAGGTATATTCAGGAGTAGGAGCGAGGCCGTAGCCTTCTTTACCAGGAAGGGTATCGAGGCTAGTAGGGAATGGATCGAGAAGGCCCTGGAGCAGGCCAAGAGGATTAAGGAGATTCAGGAGTCCCTTAGGAGGGAGATTGAGGAGGGTGAGGAGGAGGGCTAAAGCTCCGTAACTACTTAAAGAGCTCCACCTAAGACCTTCCTCCCAGCTAGTTTAGCATATCAGTTCGTTAGCTTTTTTTACTACCGTATTTAGATACCCATGAGGTGTGCGGTTTGGTTAAGTATAGAGTTACCGTAGATAGGGTTAAGTGCATAGCCTGCGGTGTAGCACCTGCTCTATGCCCCGACGTCTTCGAGCTGGGCTCAGATAACGGGAAGACTAGAGTTGTTGATAGGTATAGTGTTAGTACAGACCTCTCAGTATCCGTAGGGGAGGTCCCCGAAGAGCTCTACGACTGCGTTAGAAGTGCCGCTGAGGCCTGCCCTGTAGGTGCTATAGCGGTTGAAAGAGTTGAGTAAGCGTATGGGCGGGGATAGCTCCTCTAGCTTAGAGAGTAGGTGTGCTAGCTGTACTAACTTTAGGAGGCACCTGTACCTACCATTCCTAGGACTGTGCTGGGTTAGGGGTGCTGTAGTTACTGAGGATAGTGAAGCTTGTGAGAGCTTCGTTAAAGCCTCTCAGGAGGAGCTTAGGAAGGTCCTAGCTACGGTGGGCTGGCTTTACTGCACTACCTGTAGGAAGGTTGTAGTAGATGAGGGTGAGCTAGCTGATCACGAGCATCAGCTAGCAGTGGCTTACGTAGATGAGGTAGTCTCTGAGGAAGCTCCATCGGGGGACTGAAGTGGTTCTAGAGGAGGTCTCAGCGATCCTTGGAGGACCTCAAGGAGCTGGTGTTGAAACCTCCATAGCTATCCTAGCTAGGGCTTTAGCGAGGATAGGTTACGGTATCTTAGCTAATAGGGAGTACTACTCGAATATAACTGGAAGGCATAGCTACGTACACCTCCAGATCTCCAGTACTAGGCTACCAAGATCCCTAAGCTACCCGGTAGACCTACTAGCAGCTATGGATGCTGAGACAGTGCTTACCCACTTTACCGACATAGCTAGAGGAGGTGTAGCGATCTACGATAGTAGTTCCTTAAATAAGCACCTCGACGAGATCCCCAGTATTGAGGAGGCTACTAGGGAGAGGGTCCGGAAGGCTTGTATGGAGAGGGGCGCTGAGTGTAGCGTTGAAGGTGTGGTGAAGTACTTGGAGAGGGAGTATGGCGTTAAGCTAGTCGAAGTAGACTTCAGTAAGGTACTTAAGGGCTTAGCAAAGACCTTCAAGCTAGACCCTAGGCAACTATCTAGGTACGCTAGCGGTGTGCTGGTATCCTCAGTAGCTGTAGTCCTAGACATACACGAGGACGCCCTAAGCTACGCTCTAGGGGCTCACTTCAAGGGTAGGGAGAGCCTAATTCAGCAGAACATGCATATCTATAAGCTAGTCTCAGCTGAGCTAAGTCGCTTCAGGGGTACCCTAAGGCTGGGGAAACCATCCATAGGGTTAGATAAGGTACTCCTAGCCACAGGTAACGACGTAGTAGCTATGGCTAAGGTAGTAGCTGGTGTTAGGTACCAGAGCTATTACCCGATAACTCCGGCAGCAGATGAGAGCTTACTGCTGGAGAGGTACAGCTACGTGGAGTATGAGGAAGGTTCCGTAGGACCTCTAGTGGTAATGCAGACCGAGGACGAGATAGCGGCTATAGCATCAGCTATAGGGGCCTCCCTAGCGGGTGCTAGGAGCTCTACATCGACTAGCGGGCCGGGCTTCGACCTGATGGTTGAGGGGCTCTCATTCGCAGGTGCTAACGAAGTACCGGTAGTTATTACCTACTACCAGAGAGGTGGACCTAGCACCGGTCAGCCTACTAGGGGGAGCCAGAGTGACCTGATGAACTCTGTCTTCGCGGCTCACGGCGAGTTCGCTAGGGTTGTACTTACTTCAGGGGATCACGTAGAGGCTTTCTACGATACCGTACTAGCCTTTAATATAGCTGAGAGGTTCCAGGTACCGGTTA
>Ga0209393_1000205_pt1 | contig 30589 bp, 24 predicted proteins | sample SSWtaG_2_FD_184117 | JGI IMG/M metagenome (GOLD analysis project Ga0209393, IMG submission 184117) | Hot spring microbial communities from Sandy's Spring West, USA to study Microbial Dark Matter (Phase II) - SSWsed_130316 (SPAdes)... | ecosystem: Environmental > Aquatic > Thermal springs > Hot...
ATTATAGTAGCCCGTCCCGAGACTGAAGGTAGGTTTATGGTCTATGTTTATTCTCTGTTTTTGGTGGTTGTCTTGGGGCAGGTAGTAGCGTTCCTTAGAGGTATGGGGTTTTGTGTTAGGAGTCTGTTAGGAGGTGGTTTCTTAAGGCCGGAGAGATAGAGATGGTGTGGGGAGTACTTCCCAACATACAAGACAAAAACAACAGAAAGGTGGATAAAGGCATGGACAGCCTCAAGTCGACAGTCTCCGTGCTTGCAAGGTATCATGCCACGGGCACCGAGGGGTATGGCCCCGGCCTTGATGAATTTGTATAAAGAATTGAGAGGCTTCAGAAGCTAATAAAGGCGGGAGCTGATGCAACCTCTATGAGTATGGTGGAGACAAACAATATGCTTGGTTATTCTACTGTTGTCGAAGCCTTACTTTCACGGCCCTTATTCCGACGAACTTGTTAACGATGTCCAAGCGTTAATGGGTTTCGGAATTGTTGAAGAAAAAGTGGAGGCTACTGAGGACGGCTATACGAGCTGACGGAAAGAGGCGGAAGGTTGCTCTCTAAACTACTTAAAAATTGTTGAAGAATTGATGAGCAAGCCCTTGAACGAATTAATAAACGAGGCTGAGTCACACAAAGGCCTGACCAGACGATAAATTAAGGTATTGTAGCGTCTATATGCTCCACACACCCCTATCGATGGGTTTACAAGCACCTTCCCCGGCCTTCTGGGTTCTCTAATGTCGGGCTGGTGTGGCCAAGCCAAACCCCTTCCCCTCCTTTCCCTTCCCACACCTCTGAACAGTGTGTTTCTGGACATCTAGGAAGTGGTTTTGTCCGCTCAGGTAGGCTTGGCAGCCCCAGCTACACCACTAATTAAATGTTTCCCCGGTCAACAGAAACTTTAAGGCGAGCCAAAGACAGTTATCTCCGTGAAAGCCCGGTCGTCTAGCGGCCAAACACCTAGTCAGAAGCTGGGCGAAGGATGCGGGGCTTTGGACCCCGCGACGCCGGTTCGAATCCGGCCCGGGCTAATATTTTCGAATAAAACGGCTAATGCGTCTGAACTATCGGGTTTCGCGGTCCATTTTCCAAATGCATGGTAGGTGGGCCTAGGTGATAGATGCGCAGGCTACCGGGATGCAGCAGGGGATGCGCGAAAGAACAGTATCTCGGTTTTGAGGTGGGGGGCGGCAGCCTAGCCAAGCCAACCGTTGTGACGTTGAACGGGTTGCGCCACCTATGTTTTAACAGACGACGTGGCAAGTTCCAGTAGCCTTTGCCACCTCTCCTCTACCATTTTCTTGAACTCCTCTAAGAGATGTCTGTTCTCGGGTTTGAGCAGGTGGGCGAATCTCTCCTGTGTGGCCAGGTATTCTTCGACAGGCCGTGGTCTTGCTGTCACGTAGTTGAGCCTGTATTTTCCGTTCTCGACTTCGTAGATTGGGAATACCCGTGTTTCGACGGCCAGCCGGGCTATTTTTATGGTGTGTTTGGGGTCGTAGCGCCATCCCCGTGGGCATGGTGCGAGAACGTGTAGGAACTTGGGGCCCTCAATGCTCATGGCTTTCCTGACTTTGTTGGCTAGGTCTTTCCAGAGATGGGGTGAGGCTGTGGCGGCGTACGGGATGTTGTGGGCGGCTACGATGGCGATTATGTCCTTTTTCGGCTCCGGCTTTCCGCGCGGTGTTGTTGTAGTGATCGCGTTGAGTGGTGTTGCGGCGGACCTCTGTATGCCCGTGTTCATGTAGGCTTCGTTGTCGTAGCAGACGTAGAGGAGGCTGTGCCCTCTCTCAAGTGCGCCCGAAAGGGCCTGAAGCCCTATGTCGTAGGTTCCGCCGTCGCCCGCTATCACCAGAACCTTTTGACGCCTGCCACGTCCTTTCCTCTCCAAAACCCTCAAAGCAGCCTCGACTCCTGAGGCAACAGCTGCAGCGTTCTCGAAGGCCACGTGAACCCATGGGACACGCCAGGCCGTGTAGGGGTATTGCGAGGTAACCACCTCGAGGCAGCTTGTGGGGCTAACAACGATGAAAGGCGGCTCGGCGGCCAGCAATATCTGTCTGACGGCTACCAGCGCCCCGCATCCTTGGCAGGCTAAGTGCCCGGGGCTGATGCCTTCACGGCCATACAGTTGTTCAAGTTTCGTTACCTGCGTCACCTCAGCTCACCCCCAGCACCTAGGTAGAGGACATGGCTCTTTACAGACCCGGCCTCCACCCGGCTCCGCACCTTGTTAAGCAGGCCTCTAACCATGCTGGTGGTCGGCTCACGTCCGCCGAGGCCGTAGACAACGCTCACAACAGGTGTTCTAACACCTTCGTCGTAAAGGACTGATTTGATGTTGGAGGCTAGGGGCGGCGAAGCCATTCCCGGCGACATAGCCCTATCCATCACGATTATTGCCTCCGCGTCCGAGAGGTATTCGACCAGTTCACGGCCTGGGAACGGTGAAAACATCCTAACCGAGATAAGTGTGAAAAACTCCAACCCCATGTTTAAGACCAGATGCCTCACGGTGCCCATGGCACCGCCCATACCAACAACCACGACACGCCCACTCTCTCCGTCAACCGTGAATTTCCTCAACGCACCGCTAGGCTCCGGGTAGGTCTTTACGACCTCGCCAACAACCGCTCCCGCATTCTCCAACGCCTTTGCCTGCTCAAGCTTGAACTCGAAGTAATGTGTTGGGAGGGCTAGGACTCCGAAGGTGTGTGGGCTGCCATAGTCGAGTCTAGGCCGCGGCAGGTGTGGGAGATAGTTTTTCACTTCCTCGTCGGACAATGTTTCCACAGGTTCGCTGCTGTGGGAAACTGTGAAGCCGTCAAGGTTGACAGCTACGGGCAACAAAACCTCCGAGTGCTCCGCGAGGCGGAAGGCCTGTATTGTGTAGTGGTAGGCCTCTTGAGGGCTCTCGCAGAATATCTGAACCCAGCCGCTGTCCCTTGAGCCCATGATGTCGGAGTGGTCGCCGTGGATGTTTATCGGTGCCGAGAGAGCCCTGTTGGCTACGGCCATAACAATAGGGCATCTCAGACCAGATGCCACGTACATGATTTCATGCATTAAGGCTAGGCCCTGGCTTGATGTTGAGGTAAAAACACGCGCTCCGCAAAGCGATGCGCCAACGCAGGCGCTCAACGCCGAATGCTCCGACTCAACAGGGACGAATGCGGCGTCTACCTGTCCGGAAGCAACGTACTCACTAAGCCTTTCCACGATTATGGTCTGAGGTGTTATCGGGTATGCGGAGATGAAGTCAACGTCAGATTGTTTGACTGCGTAGGCCACCGCCTCGTCCCCCGTCATCAAAACAGTTTGTTTAAGGCTGTTCATGCTCCACCACCATCCTAATCGCCCTCCGGGGACATTCCTCAGCACATATCCCACATCCTTTACAGTGGTCATAATCTATCTGCACAAGGCCGTCTGCATCCCTGTAAATGGCTGGCTCGGGGCAGTAAATCCAGCAGATTAGACAGTTGGTGCACTGACGTCTCTCTATAACGGGTTTCATACTACGCCAGCTTGACATCCGTTGTTCAACACTGTTACCCGCCTCAAAAACAACGGGGAGCAACATCCTATGCTGCATGCTCAACCACCACCATCGAGGCGGCAAGACTAACAACAGCCGCGTCTCTCTCGCCGAACCTTCCAGCAACAACCCTCTCCACAGCCTCCAGAGGAACCACCTTAGACACTCTGGAGAACGCCCCCAACATGGCGAGGTTAAGGCTCCTAGGCCTGTCCAGCTCCGCGACGACCTTGGCTGCGTCCACATAAAACACATCTACGTCCTCTACGTCGAGGTGTAACGGTGACGGTGTGTTGACAACCAGCACCCCGCCACTCTTCACATGCGAGGCTACGCCAGTTTGGAGAAGTCTTCCCTCGAAAACAACAGCTCCGTCCACAGCCTCCACAGGCGACCTTAGGGCAATTGGGTGATTGGAAACCCTGACATAAGCCCTTACGGGTGCACCAGACCTTTCAGGCCCAAACTCGGGGAAGCTCTGGGAAAACAGTCCAGAACGGAGGGCGGCTTCGGCTAGAATCCTACCTGCCGTAACAACCCCCTGCCCGCCTCTCCCAAATATAACATATTCAAGCAGCATGGGCCCATAACTAACTATACTAAGGCTATCTAATAAATACATTACAAAACTTACATTTCTACATCAACCCAAAAATTTAACCCCTTAAGATCGGCTGCGGTATAGCTTTTCGACGTGCAGCCACCCCATACATCTTCGGGCTTTATGGGTGGAATTCCTTATCCGTGTTTTAAGGGCGTGGGAGACGGCGTTGACAACTGCTGAAGCAACCAGGTTCGTGGCAGCTCGCCGATGCTTTTAGCTCCGTAGGGGCCGTATTCGTTGAGTCAAAAAACCGTGAAATTGTGTCTCCGCTGTCGTGGGCATGAGGTAGTCCATGAAGTTTGGGTTTATGTAACGACCTTCCTTTACTACAACTTCCTCGGTCAATGCACAATGCCGCCGTGCGCCTGCGCCTCCGCCGGGTTCACCACTCTACCATGTCCACGCCCATGGCTATTCTCTCAACTTTTACAGCACCCGTCTACAGCGTCTTGAAGACCACCGCCCAGCTTGGGGGCGCCGCGTTAGACCGCACCCCACCCGTTTATTTATATAACCGTTATTTAACAATTGTCTCGTGAGCGTTGTAGTAAAGAATGGAAACATCGTAACGCCTCATGGAGTTTTCAGGTCGTCGATTTATGTGTCCGACGGTAAGATAACAGGGCTTGGTGATGGTGTCAAAGATAGGGGCGCAGAGGTTATCGACGCAGACGGTATGTATGTCTTCCCCGGGTTCATCGACGAGCACGTGCATTTCAGGGAGCCGGGTCTCGAGGTAAAGGAGGATTTTGAGACAGGGTCAAAGTCCGCGGTTTCAGGAGGCGTCACCACCGTGCTTGAAATGCCTAACACGACTCCTCCTGTGGCGGATGTAAAGGAATTGAAGCGGAAAGACATGATTGTGCGCGGAAAAGCGTATGCGGACTACGGGCTGTACGGGGTTTTGACGGATGACAGCCTCGACAACCTCGAGGAACTTTTCGAGGCCGGAGCCATTGGCTTCAAAACCTTCCTCGGGCCAACTACAGGAGACATAGCCCCGCCCAGCGACGCCACAGTCTACGAGGCCCTTACAAAGTCAGCCGCCAAGGGATTCACCGTCGCGTTCCACTGCGAAAACCGCCGGCTGGTCGAGTATTTCGAGAAGTTGGCCCGTAAGCGTGGTGAGCACCCGCTTGTACATCTCTATTCAAGGCCTGCTGTTTGTGAGGTCGAGTCGGTTAGGAAGGTTGTTTACTTTGCGCAAAAAACAGGTGGAAGGGCCTTAATAGTACACATAAGCAGCGGTGAAACAGTGAGCTTTCTGGGAAAGGAGCACGCACCCAACGTTTTCACCGAAACATGCCCGCAGTATCTTCTCTTTGACAGCAGAGACTATGAAAGGTTTGGAGCACTTATCAAGGTCAACCCACCCATAAGAGGCCCCGACGACAGGGAGATGCTTTGGGAAGCTGTCCGTAAGGGTGTGATAAAAAACATCGGCTCAGACCACGCACCCCACACCCTTGAGGAGAAAAACATGGGAATGGTGAACAGTCCTTCAGGCATGCTGGGCGTTGAAACTATGGCGTCATTGATGATAGACGCTGCGGTCAAGAACCTTATACCGTTTGAAAAAGTCGCGGAAATATGTTCAACAAATCCGGCGAAGGCCTTCAACTTATATCCGCGTAAAGGCGCCATAGCTGTTGGCGCGGACGCCGACCTCGTAATAGTGGACACCAGAACTCGGAGAGAAATAAGCTCGCACAAACTTCACAGTAAGAACAGGTTTACACCCTACGACGGCATGCGGGTAAACGCCTCGATAAAATATACGATTTTACGCGGACACATCGTTGCGGTTGACGGCGAGCCTACAGGTGTGAGGGTTGGACGCAACGTAGTTGATAAAGTATAAATGCCGTGAAACCTCTTTTCAGAAGAATTTATGGAAAAAGCGCTATCTACAACCATAATTCTGGTCACAGTAATTATTGCTGCAGTAGCTGCGGTCTGCGTCTTTACAGTAGTCTTGCCGAGTGGGCAACAACCCCCTCTCCACACCTGCCGAGGATTACATCTTCAAAAAGCAGCGGGTTTCACATTACCCGCTAATTAACTTAATGCCCAAGGCGAGCCAGACGGACATCGGCATCAATTATTGCTGCCAAGAGGACAGTTAGTCCACTTATGACAGGCTATGTGTTGGAGGTTTTCTGCGCTAGTCAGCGCAATGTGTTGCTTCGATGTTAAATTCTACATCAGTATGCGCAATCTTACTGTAAATTTTGTGACCCATATGTCTTTCCGCATACTCCATATGGAAGTATTCCTTACACTCGTCACACCAGTAAAACTCTATTTTCGCTGTAAGTATTTCCTTGCTCTCTAACGGCCTCAAAACAAAATCTTGACAGGGTGTTTGGCTATAAATACATGCCCTATCATAGTTATTGCTGGCGACGTTGTTGCATATTCCTAGTTTAGGAAAAGCCGGATAGGGGGTCCAAAAGATACAGTCACCACAAACATAAGCCGGCTTAACCGTTTCAGACGCGGCCATAGTGGTCACTAAAATATACATTTCTAACCCCAGCTTATCAATCGCCCTTTAATATTCTCTTATTTACAATATTAGAGCTTGCTTGGATTCAGAAAACTTTTACGCCGTAGATCTCCTCGAATTTCTTAAGGACAGTCATGGTATGTGCTTCTTTCGTCAACCTACCCCTTAGACTCTCCATTGTTTGGAGAGCAGTTAAAATCTTTCTTAAAATTCTCGAACTATAAGGGATTAGTGTCAGGGACTTGTATAGTTTCATCTTTTCATCAAAGCTTAATTCCTTACCGTAGCGACGTTTCATAAAAGCCTCCATCTGTCTAAGAACATCTTGGAAGCATCTCTCTTGACTGGTGTACCCATAGAAGCAGTTTTGACAGTTAGCTACCAGAAGCTCACGCATCGGGCCCTTCGGACTAACTCGCTGATACCTTAGACGTACAATAAATCCCGCAGCTTTCAGTTTCTCAACCAACTTGTATATGGATCTTATGCTAAAGCCGTAAATGGATGCCTGTCTATAGATGTCTGCCACCGATGCATTAGGTCTGGAACAGAGAGTATGCATCACTAACTCTTCGCTCCATGTGGGTATGGTGCTCATTACAGCTCTCAATGCCGACTCTATAGCGGCCTTACTAACTATGATGGAGTCATTACCTTCCACCATTATTTTCCCATATTTAGAAATAGTATCCTGTATCAATGATGCGCAACGCTCTGGTTCAAGCCGGCTTAGCTCGGCGACCGTGTCGAGAGGTATAGGCTTCTCACCCCAGCCCTTCGCCCTGGCCACATGTGTTATCGCCCATAGAGCTGTAATATCTTTCCCCTTCCAGCTCCTTCTCACAAACCATTGAAAGATATGGAAAGCCCTTGCAATATCGGCTCCAGCTGCAATGTAGCAATTGTTACCACCATTACGCTTCTTTACTAAACCAATACTTTGTTGCATGTTGTTAAGTATTATTTCAGCGCTCCGCTTTGAAGGGGTCAAAACCAGTTCCCCCTCCACGTTTTCAAACGTGATGTAGGGGCTCTCTACATATGCTTCCTCACACCAAACCGATGGTGGCATGGACTCCAATAATGTCATAATGTAACCAAATGTTCGGCGGTCAATACTTGCCATAGAGGCTCAGCACCACCTATAGTAGATATAAGAAAAATTTCTATATATATTTTCTAAGTAGGGCGCTGTGCTAGTAGGTCTCTATTCTATTTTTGTCCTTTATCTAATATTAGGCTTGGCTAGAAATAATCCAAAACCACGTTCTTATTATTGTGATGAAAATACATGTTAGTGAGGGTGCGAATTTACCGCGAATTATAAGAGAGCCGGTTAATCTGGATTGGTTTAAGAGACCGTTGGGCAGGGTTTACATAATACCGGAGCGGTGTAAGGAATGCAGCTACTGCTGGACCTTCTGCCCCCAAGATGTTCTGGAACGTTCTGATGAATTCAATTCAAACGGATACAGACACCCTAGGGTTAAGCATGGAAAAGAGAATGCATGTGTCAATTGCAGCATGTGCAGCTGGATCTGCCCCGAGTTCGCCATCTACACAGTAGAGGTGAGCTGAGAGATGTGTGGGGAACTTTTGAAACCTGGACAACATTTTATGATGGGGAATTTCGCATGTGTGGAGGCAGCTCTGATTGCGGGTTGCAGGTTTTTCGCCGGATATCCTATAACACCGTCTTCCGAGATTTTTGAATCAGCGTGTAGGAGATTCCCTCAGCTGGGCGGCTATGCCGTGGAGATGGAAGATGAGTTGGCGAGCATGGCTGCTATAATCGGCGCATCTTATGCTGGGGCTAAATCCATGACCGCGACTTCTGGCCCGGGGTTTAGTTTGATGATGGAGAACATAGGTCTAGCGTATATAATGGAGGCTCCTGTGGTTATTGTCAACGTCCAGAGAGCTGGCCCAAGTACGGGAATACCTACGCTTGTGGGGCAGGGAGACGTGATGCAGGCCAAGTGGGGTTCCCACGGCGATGTGGAAATTATAGCATACTGTCCGTCAAGCGTACAGGAATTTTTCGACTTTACGATAAAGGCCTTCAACGCAGCTGAAAGGTTTAGGACACCGGTAATTGTCTTGGCAGACCAAATAGTAGGCATGATGTGGGAGAAGCTCGTTGTCCCCCCATACGACGAGATTCCAATAGTGAATAGAGAGGTCCTTGATCCTAGTGTTCTCGCTAGAAAGATGCCGTTTGACTATTCTCGGGACTTTATGCCTATGCCTTTAGCTGGCACGGGCTGCAGGGTTAACGTTGATAGTCTGACCCATGACGAGAGAGGATATCCAACAACCGAACATAGCGTCTCTGAGAGAATGCTGTCACATCTAACGGGTAAGATAAGGAAGCACGCTGCCGAAATATGGGAGTGGAAGGAATTGTTGATGGATGACGCTGAAATAGCTGTCGTGGCTTATGGTTCGGCAGCCAGATCCGCGGTAAAGGCTGTTTATGATGCACGGGAGAGTGGGTTGAAGGCGGGGCTTTTGAAGCTTCAAACATTATGGCCTTTCCCGGATGAGGTTATCAAAAAAATAAGCAGACGGGTCAACGCAATAGTAGTCCCAGAGATAAACTATGGACAATACGTACATCCAGTAAGAGAGTATGCCGACTGCCCTGTTGTTGGAGTTAACTGGGCTCCTGGTTCCCTTATTCCGCCCAATGTTATTCTGGAGGCTATGGAGGCTGTCGCCGCATGACTCAGACAGCTATGGAGGATGGAATGGTTTTAACAACAAGCCATCTCATGGACAGACTCCTGAGAGCTGAACGGCTGCCCCATATATGGTGTCCGGGATGCGGTATTGGGATAGTTCTCAGAGCCTACGCCAACGCTGTCGAGAAGTCAGGGATCCCTGTTGAGAAGCATGTGTGTATTTCGGGGATAGGCTGTACGGGAAGGGTTTCAGGATACATGAACCTAGACTCATTCCACACCACTCATGGGAGGGCCATCGCCTTCGCAACAGGCATGTCCATAGTCAGACCGGATCTTGAGATAACAGTTATCTCGGGAGACGGTGACATATGTACGATTGGTGGAAACCACCTTATCCATGCCGCCAGACGGAACGTAGACATTAACGTGATCATGGTAAACAACTTCAATTATGGGATGACCGGGGGACAACATGGTGCCACAACACCCCTGTATGCCAAGACATATACATCGCCATACGGGAATGTGGAAACACCGTTCAACATACCGTATCTAGTGGCTGCGGCAGGCGCCTCGTTTGTGGCCAGGTGGACAACGATGCATGTCAGACAGCTCGCCGACGCTGTATTGAAGATGATGAACGTAAAGGGTTTTGCTTTTCTTGAAGTAATATCGCCGTGCCCACCTACTTTCGGAGGATTTAACAACTTCCCCGAAGCCCTTGATATGATGGAGTTTTTCAGAAAAAACTGCGTCGTTGACCATGAAGCCGACCTAAGCAAGATCGACATAGAACGTCTAGATGAAAACGCCAAGATAATTGTAGGCAACTTCGTCAACAGACGGAGGAAATCCTACCAGGAGCTTCTCGCCGAGCTAGGTGAAAGAGTGGGGGGAGGTGGCAGGGCCTGAGGGTTGAGATAAGGATAACTGGCTTCGGCGGCCAGGGAGCCATCACCGCCGGACATATACTCGGGCAGGCGGCCGTGCTGTATGACGGGAAAGAGGCGGTGGTGACCGAGGGCTACAGCCCCTACATCACAGGCGGCTGGTCTAGGGCTGACGTGGTTATTTCAGATAAACCGATAGACTACCCATTGGTTAGCAAAGTCGACGCCCTAGTCACAATGTATCATGAAGGTCTTGAGACAAACATCAACATTGTGAAGAAGGGAGGAGTTATCGTTACGGAGAAAACGCTTGTCGATGCCTCCAAGGCAATTGGCTACAGGATATTAGAGGTGCCGGGTATAAAGATAGCGGACAGACTCGGTAAAAGGATTCTCCTGAACGTTGTCATGCTGGGGGCTTTAATACGGGCCATCGGGGCTGTATCACCTGAATCGGTAATAAGAGCGTTAGGCAACAGATTCCCGAAAGCCGCTGAGTTAAACAGAAAAGCGTTTCAAGAAGGCTACGCCTACGCGGACAGCATTATCTCTGAACAGCTCACCGAGGTGTGAGATGGGTATGAGTAACTCGGTTCTAATCATCGGGGGCGGTATTGCGGGTGTTCAAGCAGCGTTAGACTTGGCCAATGCAGGCGCGCATGTCTACTTGGTTGAGAACAGCCCCGTAATTGGCGGGAAGATGGCGGCGTTGGACAAAAACTTCCCTACGATGGATTGTTCAATATGCATAGAGGCGCCGAAGCTGAGCGAGGTCGTACAGAACAGGAATATAACCGTACTCACCCTTAGCGAAATTATATCGGTTGAGGGGAGGGCGGGAAGCTTCAAGGTGAAAATATATCAGAGACCACGTTATGTTTCGGATGAGTGTACTAGATGCGGGGACTGTGTCCCGGCCTGTCCTGTAATTTTGAAGAACGAGTTTGACGTCGGCATGGGTGCGAGGAAGGCGATATACCTGCCCTTCGACCAGGCCGAGCCGGGTGTGTACGTGATAGATATCGAGAACTGCCTAAACAAGCCCCCAAACTTCCTGCCCTGTAATAGATGCGTCGAGGCATGCGGCCCAAAATGCATAGACTTCAACATGAAGCCGGCCATACATGAGGTTGAGGTGGGCTCTATCATAGTCGCTGCTGGAGCAGAAATATTTGATGCTTGGAAAGTTACAGAGTATGCCTATGGCAGACACCCCGACATACTTACCTCAATGGAGCTTGAGAGGCTCCTCCAGTCGAGCGGGCCGACGAGAGGGGAGGTCATAAAGCCCAGCGACCGCAAACATCCAGAAAAGGTTGCCTTCATACTGTGTGTAGGTTCTAGGGATAGGAGGTTTTACGGATATTGTAGCAGGGTTTGCTGCATGTACAGCATAAAGCAAGCGCTCCAGCTCGTTGACCACGGCGTCAAAGACGTAACCATATTCTACATGGACATAAGGGCTTACGGGAAAGGATTCGATGAGATGTTTGAAAGGGCTGTTAGAAGTGGGGTTAGGTTTGTCAGGAGCAGGCCGGGCATGGTTATTCCTAACGGGCAGGGGCTGGAGGTTGTTTACGAGGACGTACTCTTAGGCGAGCTACGTAGGGAAACATTTGATATGGTTGTACTGGCAACGGCGTTAACACCCACACCCACCCTCGACAAGCTCGCTAAAACCCTTGGCATAGAGATGGCCGAAGACGGTTTCATCAAGACCAGAGAATTAGAGGGGAACTTTGTAGCAACAACGAGGGATGGGATATATGCTTGTGGATGTGCTACCGGGCCGAAAGACATACCGGACAGTATAACCGAGGCCTCAGCGGCCGCGGCCCTAGCGCTATCCCACCTTTCTTCGACGAAACCAGTTTTGGAGGAGTTCGTGGAGACAATCGATGCTGAGGGAGAGCCTAGGGTTGGTGTATTTGTCTGCCACTGCGGATCCAACATAGCAGGCGTGGTTGATGTTAAGAAGGTTGTGGAGAGGGCGAGGGAATTACCATGCGTTGTCCATGCGGAGGACCAGCGTTTCTCATGCTCTGGAGCCGGGACGAAACACATTGAAGAGGTGATAAAAGAGAAAAAGTTGAACAGAGTGGTTGTAGCAGCTTGCTCCCCGAAGACCCACAATCCTGTATTTATGCGTACATGCGCACGGGCTGGACTTAACCCCTATCTTTTCGAGATGGCGAACATACGTAACCTCAATTCATGGGTGCATAAACATCAACCCGACATGGCTACAGCTAAGGCAATAGACTTGACTAAGATGGCGGTAGAAAAAGCCGTCCGCCTATCACCATTGAAAAAACTCCATACACCTGTTGTGCAGAGGGCGTTGGTGATAGGCGGCGGCTTGTCAGGTATTACGGCAGCGACGGCTTTAGCACGCCTCGGCTATGAAACCCATCTAGTCGAGAAGGAGAATACTCTAGGTGGGATGTTACGTTACCTTCGTGAGATAGCACCCTTAGGGATTGATGCAAAAACATTTCTAAAGCAGAAAATCGAAGAGTTGGAGAAATCTGGAGCAATCATCCATTTAGGTACGGAGGTAAGTGGGATAACAGGTTTCGTAGGAAGCTATAGAGCTTATCTAACCGATGGAAGCGAGCTAGATGTCGGGGCAATAATTCTGGCAACAGGCGGTAAGGCACATCCAATCGATGGGAGGTTGGGGAATCCTCCAGAAGTTAAGATAATGTCATTGCTCGACTACGAGACGTTTGACGGGGTCGAAGGTGCTGGGAACGTTACCTTCGTAGGATGCATCGGGTCACGGAACCAGAATAGAGGATGTTCTAGGTATTGCTGCCAGACAATGCTATACCATGCGCTTAAACTTAGGAGGATGGGGAAGAACGTCTACGTAGTCGTAAAGGACGTCAGGACATATGGCCGACACGCCGAAGAGCTATACAGGGAGGCCTCCCAGCAGGGTGTCAGGATTATCAGAGTACAGCAAGACAAACCCATGGAGGAACAGGTGAGGATAGCAGATGGCTCTGTGGAGGTCTTTGACATAACAGCAGGACAGTGGATTGGAATTAAAACAGACATCGTAGTTGCGGTTCCTGCAATAGACCCGCCGGAGGAGATTTTGGCAGCACAGCAGTTGAGAGTACCCAAGGACTCGGAAGGCTTCTTCCTCGAGCTCCATCCAAAACTAGGCCCGGTTGAAACATCGAGCCAAGGCGTGTTGATAGCGGGGGTTGCGCAAGGTCCTAAAGACGTCAAAGAAAGCAGTATTCAAGCCTTGGCAGCCGCTTCCAAGGCAGCGGCAATCCTAGCCAACCCCTACCTAGAGAAGGAGCCCTTCATTCCGGTGATAAACCCATACAAGTGCACCAAATGCATGAGGTGCGCGGAAGCATGTCCATACAACGCCATCAGGGGGGAGCTGAGGAAATGGATAGAGGTTATACCAGGCCTATGCCAAGGATGTGGAGCATGCGTAGCTGAATGCAACGTAGAGGGGGCGATAACCATACCTGGATTCACCGACGAACAGATACTAGCTCAGATAGATGCAGCCCTAGCCGAGAATCCAGAGCGGAAGGTCTTGGTTTTCGCATGTAACTGGTGCAGCTACGCCGGCGCAGACCTAGCGGGCATTCTAAAGATACAGTACCCGCCCTCAAGCAGGGTTATTAGAACTATGTGTTCTGCAAGGGTTTCTCAAAAAATGGTGCTACACGCATTCCGGAGAGGGGCTGGAGCCGTCTTAATTACGGGGTGCTGGCCTCAGGACTGTCACTACAACTATGCAAACCTCAACACAAAGAAACGGTATGAGCGCTGGCTGAGAATACTGGAGGCCAGAGGTATAAGGAGAGAGAGGCTACAACTGCACTGGATAAGCGCGGCTGAGGCGAAAAGGTTTGCTGAGAAAATGACAGAAGCACACCAGCTCGTGGAAAAACTTCCTGTTGACGAGGTTCGCGAGACCGTCAAAAAACTGGAGGGGGTGAAAGCGTGATGGAGACCGTTCTAAACAACGGCGAACCAGTCGGGATAGCCTCACTATGCTTCCAGTGCGGGGCATGCACTGCAAACTGCCCCCTCAACATAAATGACGGCACTAGGATGAACCCGCGAAAAATACTACGAAAACTCCAACTGGGTCTAAAACCCGATGTAGATCCCTTCATGTGCATGATGTGCATGGCATGCGAATGGGTTTGTCCTAGAGGGGTGAAGATCTTGGATGTGATAAGATATTTCAGAGTAGAGGCATATAGGGCAAACAGAACACCTGAAAAGCTTGTCCAAGCATTGTGGAATATCTATGAGGAGGGGAACCCATGGGGATATCCGTCTAAGGATAGGGGTAAATGGTCCAGCGGTCTCCAGATTAGAGAGAGGGCAAAAACCCTCCTCTACGTAGGCTGTATAACATCCTATGACATACGGCTTCAAAAAATAGCCCGTAACATCGTAAGACTTCTAACAGACTCAGGTGTCGAGGTAGCGGTACTAGGTGGTAGGGAAAGATGCTGCGGCGACACAATATACAACGCAGGCGAGACAGACTTCTTGGAGGAGCTCATAGAGGACAACATCAAACAATTCAAGGAGACGGATGCTGAGACCATAATAACAGTCTCCCCACACTGCAACAACATGATAAAAAACGTCTATCCTCGATATGGGGGTGACTTCGAAGTGTTTCACTACACAGAATATCTTAACAATCTGTTGGAGGTAGGCAAACTGCAGATACCTCAAAGATACAACGGCGAAAAAGTAACCTACCACGACCCATGCTATCTCGGCAGATATATGAACATCTTTGAAGAACCTAGGAAACTCCTAGAACATGTTAAGGGGATTGAACTAGTGGAGATGAAGTTGAACAAGGCCGTCTCCCTTTGCTGTGGTGGGGGTGGGGGGCATATATTGTTCGAGTCCAAACCCGACGAAAGGCCTTCTAACATCAGGGTCAGGCAAGCAGCTGAGACATGTGCGAAAACACTGGTAACAAGCTGTCCTTACTGTATCATAAACTTCGAAGACAGCGTCAAGATGCAGAAGCTCGGCATGCAGGTCGCAGACCTCACAGAAATATTATCCGGACTCTAGGGTGAGCGTCTTTGCAGGAGTTATGGGTATACGTAGAAGCGTTAGAGGACGGTGTCGAAAATGTATCACTTGAAGTAATGGGCAAGGGCCTCGAACTGGCTGCTAAAAAAGGGATGGAGTGCTCCGCAGTTGTAGTCGGCTGGGGTTTAGACAAAGTTGTTAATGAATTGAGGGGATACAATCTGAGCAGAGTATACTATGTAGCTGACGAACTTCTTAAAACATTCGATTCATCAACCTTTTCCAAATCACTTCACCAACTCGTCGAAACATACCAGCCGGCAGCAATCCTTTTCGGCGCAACCTACAACGGCACCGACGTAGCTGCTAGGCTTGCCATCAGGACAGGGGCCGGAATGATCGCCCACGTAGTTGCTTTGGACATTGAAGAGGATACGGGGATGTTGGTTGGCGACGTGCCTGGCTTTGGGGGAAACATTGTGGCAGCCTGTAAATGCAGACCTAGCGTACTCCAGCTAGTCACCGTCCGGCACGGCATATTCAACCCGCCGGAGAAAGGGGAAAGCCCAAAAGCTGAGGTGATTCACTTCAAGCCACAGCTTGAAAAAACCGACGCAAAGGTTAGACTTGTTGAGAGAAAGGTTGAGCCGCGGAAAGAGATCTCCAGAGCTGAACTTGTAGTTATTGCTGGGATGGGGACAGGCGGCGACCTCACACCAATAAGAAAACTCGCTGAGAAGATAGGTGCCGATGTGGCGGTCACAAGACCGCTAGCAGACATGGGAGCAGCTCCAAGAGATGTGCAGATTGGGTCGACAGGCTACAGCCTGAAATCCCGCCTCGCAATAGTGGCTGGAGTCAGCGGAGCAATCCACTTCGTATCAGGCATAAGGGATGTCAAGACCGTTATATCGATAAACACAGACAAAGAAGCCCCCATATTCCAGTTTTCTGACTACTGCGTGGTGGGGGACCTGTTTAAAATTATACCAAGGCTGGTGGAAATGCTTTGAAGATAGTTGTATGTGTCAAAGTTGTACCAAAGATAGAAGAAGTAAGGTTTAACCCTGAGACCAAGACCGTCGACAGAAGCAAGGCCTCTAACGAGATAAACGAGGCTGATAAGAACGCTCTAGAGGCCGCGCTTCAGATAAAACAAAAAATAGGAGGTGAGGTCGTAGTCCTATCTATGGGCCCGCCTTTCTTTGAGCCTTTCCTAAAACTATGCGTAGCGATGGGCGCAGACGATGCGGTGCTAATATCAGACCCGGTGCTGGCGGCCGCTGATACATATGCTACATCATATGTTCTCGCCCAAGCTATAAAAAGGATAGGTTTCGACCTAGTTTTATGTGGTGAGAGTACGGCAGACTCTGGAACGGGACAGGTGCCACCCCAAATCGCTGAATGGCTCAACATTCCCAACATCTCATACGCCTCACACATAGATGTTGTGAACAAGAAAATGATAGTGAAGAGGACAATACGAAATGGTTATGAAATAGTTGAGACAGAGCCACCGGCCCTTGTCTCTGTAGAGTTAGGCTCCAACACACCTCGTTTCCCAGACTTCAAACGCAAACGTTGGGTGGATAAGGAGTTTCAGCTTAAAGTTTGGACGGCCGCGCAGCTTGGTGTTGATCTTGACAAGGTTGGAAGACGTGGCTCAAAGACCGATGTCATAGAGCTTAAAGAGTTATCTCCAATAGAGAGGCGCAGAGAGATCATAACTGGCTCGGAGGAGGAGATAGCGGTTAGATTGGCTGATATAATCAAGGCCGAGCTGACAACATAAAGTCACTTGTAGCGTCCAAGCAACTAAGCCTCCACCATTAAGACGCCCCACATTCCTAGGTTTATGTGGTTGGACACCACGCATCCAAAGACGCCCGCCCTGTTGGGCTTAAACACTATGCTTCCCGACTTTAGCTGTATCGGGTTAGAGGAAGTGCCTATCGAGGATAAAATCCAACACATGTATAATGGAACAGAAACCAAACCATAGAGATAAAAAGGAAAACTTAGCTTGACAGGTTAGATACCATAGCCCACGACTAAAATAATTTAAAGACTGAACCCTTATACGTGAAAAGATACTTGGCTATGATCAGGATTTTCGCCATGTAGCCGCCCACACGTCTTCGGGCTTTATGGGCAGTTTCCTTATCCGTGTTTTCAAGGCTCGTGAGACGGCGTTGGCGATCGCCGAGGCAACCGGGTTCGTGGCCAGCTCGCCGATGCTTTTCGCGCCGTAGGGGCCGTATTCATCGTATGAGTCTGCGAAATAGACCGTTACGTTGTTTGTCTCCGCTGCCGAGGGGAGTAGGTAGTCCATGAAGTTAGGGTTTATGTAGCGGCCTTCCTTTATCACCACCTCCTCGGTTAATGCGTAGCCGATGCCTGTCGCTATGCCGCCGTGGGCCTGCGCCTCCGCCTCCGCCGGGTTCACCACCCTACCGATGTCAAGGCCCATGGCTATTTTCTCGACTTTCACAGCCCCCGTCTCCAAGTCCACGGCGACCTCGGCAAATACCACCGCCCAGCTCGGGGGCGCCGCGTTAGGCCGCATACCGCTGACAACTATTGGTAGGAAGCCGTTTCTCGTCTTGTAACGCATCGCCACATCCGCGAAAGTTACGTAGCGCTCAGGCCTGTCGGGATGCCATATTTTCCCATCCACGATAACAAGCTCTTCAGCCGGGGCCTCAATCATCTCCGCCGCTTTCCGGATAATCTGTTTTTTCATCTCCTCTGCGGCCGCCAGCACGGCTAGTCCTCCGACGTATGTTCCACGGCTTGCATGCGTCCCCATGTCGAAGGGCGCGGTCTGGGTGTTTCCCGCCTCGACGTATACCTTTGAGATGTCTATTTTTAGGTGTTCGGCGGCGTAGGCTGCTAGGGTTTCATGCTCGCCGGGGCCCATTTCAACCATGGCGGTGGTGAGCGTTATAGTACCGTCTTCATTCAGCTTCATGACCACGCCGGCCCCCTCCTGCCTGTCCTGCACCTCAACCATCTGGCCGCCGGTTCCGGAGGTGTGATGGCCTACTGCAAGCCCACAGGCCCTCACAACGTTGTTCTCAAGCCTACGGCCATTATACCATCCAAACAGCCTCGCCGTGTTTAACGCGGCTTCCTCAACTTTCATCGACTTGATAACCGTCGTAACAGTAGGCCCTTGCCCGTAGTATATGTCTCCCTTCTTAGGCAGGTTTTTCAGCCTGAACCCGAGCGGGTCTATTCCGAGGTCTTCAGCTATCTCGTCTATAAGGGATTCGAGGGCCATGTTTTGCTGGGGGTTGCCGAAGCCACGCATGGCGCCGCAGACCGGTAGGTTTGTGTAAACGCCTTTTCCTTCATAGTATCTGTATGTGGCCGCGTAGCTTGATATGAACCATCCGCCCACGCATGTGACCGCCTCCACCATGTGGTCTGCGTAGGCACCGCTTTGCAGCAGGGCCCTGAGCTCCATAACTTGGAGTGAACCTTTGCTGTCGACGCCGAGGCGGACATCCATGACAGCAGACCTTCGCGCGCTGAGATAGAAATCCTCCTCCCTCGACGCCACATACTTAACCACCTTACCCGTCTTAAGCGCGAGGTAGGCGATGACAGGCTCATGTATGGCGAGGTTGTATTTTGCGCCAAACCCGCCGCCAAGAGGCATTGCGTGGACTATGACCTTGCTGGCAGGCATCTTCAAAGCCTGTGAAAGCCAGTACCTTGTCCCATGTATCGACTGTGTTGTGCAGTATACGTCTAAGCCGCCGTCAACACGTGGGCTACATATTATTGCACGCGTCTCTATCGGGGCGTTGTAAAGTATTTGTGTTTTGAAACGGTCTTCATACATCTTTGCCACGTTGCTGTAGGCCTCATGCTTCCTCCCAACCTCCATCACGTCGCTGTATCCCACGTTGCTGTTGAGCTGCTTGACTTCCTCCCCCACCTCCACCTCGGCATGGACAAGTGGTGCATCATTTTTCAAGGCCTCCTCCACGCTGTCAACGTAGTCGAGGACCTCGTAGTCTACTTCGAGAAGCTCCAAAGCGTCGTAGGCGGTTTCAGGCGAGTCTGCTGCCACTGCTGCGACTATGTCTCCTACAAATCTCTGTCTGACGTCGAGAATCCGCCTGTCCTTTATTACTTTCCACGGGACGGGTGAGAAAGTTCTCCCAAACCTGTGGGTTGGCACGTTGAAGGGTGTGAGAACCTCCGCCACGCCGCTCAGGGCCCTGGCCCTCCTGTCGTCTATCCTCTTTACAATGCAGTTTGGGTAGGGGGAGTGGAGGAGGGCTGCGTATAGCGCTCCCTTGGGCTGTATGTCCGCCACATATTTTAGACGCCCCGTAACCCTGTGGACGGCGTCCGACCGTTTCCTGGGTACGCCTATGTAACGCATCGTGTCCGAAGACATCTCAGCCCGACCTCATCAGCTTATAGAGTGCTTCAGGTGTTAAAGGTATGCTGTCCACCTCTACTCCTACAGCGTCCCGGATGGCGTTGGCTATGGCTGCCGGTACCGGGATTAGCGCTAGCTCGGCCAGCCCCTTGGCCCCCAGCGGCCCGTAGGGTGTGGCATCCTCGACGTACACGGGTTCCTCGAAGACCGGCATGTCGGTTGCCGATGGAATTAGGTAGTCCGCGAGGCTTGCGTTGTACAGTCTCCCCTCGCTAAACACGAGTTTTTCAAGGATTGCGTAGCCGAGGCCTTGAGCAGCTGCCCCGAACATCTGGCCACGGGCCAGTGCGGGGTTGATTATTCTTCCGCATGCAGCCCCCGGATATATCCTCGTTACCTCGACCTTCCCGGTCTCAAGCTCAACCCTAACCTCGACCGCAACAGCCGTGTAGGAATAGATTGTGTAGGCGTGGCCCTGTCCCTTCTCATCGTCAAACCGTCCCTTCGGCAGGAAGTAGTAGCCGCTGGCCGTCATGTCAACACCCTTGGAGTAGCAGGCGGTAACTACTTCCCGCCATGGGATCTGTTTGCCTACACCCCTCACTGAGACGAAGCCGGCTGAGACCTCGATGTCGTCGGGGTTCGCCTCAAGCATTGACGCCGCCATATTGACCACCCGTTGCCTTATTTTTGCAGCCGCAACGAGTACAGCTGCGCCGCCGAGGGCCAGCCCCCGTGACCCATGTGTCGCCCCTGTATCGGGTGCGTAGCTGACACCGCCCTCAACCCTTACCCATTCATAGGGAATGCCTAAAACCTCTGCAGCAAGCTGTCTAATCCCAGTGTGGGTCCCTTGGCCGAACTCCACGACACCTGTCTGTACGACAACGCTTCCATCTCTCAAAACAGTCATCACAGCCGCCCCCCAGTCAGGGACACCTCTGCTTGTGCTTATGCCATGCCATGCGCACGCAACCCCGTAGCCGTAGGCGTACCCGTTTTCCACACGCCTCCTCCCCCGACCTGCCACAGCCCTAACCTTCTCCAGCAGAGGAGCGATGCCTGTGTCGCTGCCCATGACCTGCGACGTCGCAGACAGGTCCCCGGGCCGCAGCAAGTTCTTGAGCCTGAATTCGTAGGGGTCAAGCCCCAGTCTCCGGGCAAGCTCGTCCATCTGACGTTCAGTGGCAAACTGTATCTGTGGGTTGCCGAAACCCCTGAAACTCCCTTGGTAGACTTTGTTGGTGTAAACCAGTCTGCCGACGACTCTGACATGCGGTATCCTGTACGGGCCCGAGGCGTGGACAGCCGCCCGCCACAGAGTGTACGGCCCGCGGTTGGCGTAGGCCCCGCTGTCAAAAATAATGTCAACGTCTATGAATTTTAGTGAGCCGTCCCGTCCCGCTCCAGTTCTATATTTTATGACAGCTGGGTCTCTTTTGCAATGGCTTGTCAGGCTTTCCTCACGGCTGTAATGCAGGAAGACAGGCTTTCCCAGACGGTGGCATGCGACAGCCGCCTGAGCGGAGACGATGGGCCCCATGTCGTCCTTTCCCCCGAAAGCGCCGCCGATGGCCGGCTGCACTATTGAGACCCTGCTGTAAGGTATTCCGAGGACTCTAGCAACCGTTTTCTGGGCGAGGTGGGGGTACTGGGAAGGGCTTATTACCGTTACCCCGTCGGGTGTGGGGATGGCTAGGGCGGCCTCGGTCTCTATGTAGGCATGGTCCTGAGGACCAAGCAAGTATGTTTTCTCGACAACGACGTCGGACTCCGACTCACCCACAGCCACATCACCCTTCAAAACCCTCGCACTAGTCACGACGTTAGAGCCATGTTCCTCATGCACCAAAACCTCATCCCTCAAAGCCTCGTGGACATCGTAGACGGCTGGGAGGGGTTCTATCTCGACCACAGTCTTCTCAAGCAGGTCATCGGCGTGGTAGGCGTCATGTCCTATAACCAATGCCACAGGCTCGCCGTAAAACCTCACTTTACCCTCCGCAAGCACCGGCTGGTCGTTCACAGCATAGCCAACCTGGTTCTCGCCAGGAACATCCTTCGCAGTAACCAGGAAACCCTCACTGCTCTCGAGCTGTATCGACTTGATGTAGCCGTGTGGAACGTTGCTTCTGACAATCCGTGCATAGAGACATCTTCGGTCAACAAAGTCCTCCACGTACCGCAGCAACCCCTTAACTCCGGAAACCGACTCATAGCGCGTCACATCCTTCCCCACAACCGTGAACCCTTCCCGCGAAAACCAATCCTTTAAAATACTCACCGCGTCAAAATCTTCAGCTTTAGACACGTGGAATTGCATCACTCTCGTTTATATAAACGTATTCAACATTCGTTTCGTGAGCGTTATAGTAAAGAATAGAAGCATCGTGACGCCGCATGGATTTTCAGGTCGTCGATTTTTGTTTCACATCGTTGCGGTCGACGGCGAGTCTACAGGTGTGAGGGTTGGACACAACGTTTCCATTAAAGTATAAAAGCCGCGAAACATAACATCAAAGCAATGTACGGAAAAAGCGCTGTAACAAAATCTACAGCCATTATTGTTGTCGCCATAATAGTCATCGCCGCAGCGGCTGCAGTCGGCGTCTTCACCGTAGTTTTGCCGGGTGCGCAGCAGACCCCCCAAGTAAGCGAGGTGAGAGTTGGTTTAGTGGAGCCACTAAGCGGCGCCTACGCAGTTTTTGGCAACGAGGCAAAACAAGCCGCTGAGCTGATAGCCGAGGAGATAAACGCAGCCGGGGGAATAAAGAACCTCGGCGGCGCCAAGATTAAGCTATTCATAGAGGACAGCAAGAGTTCAGCAGACGGCGCCAGGCTTGCTGCCGAGAAACTGGTCAACGTCGACAGGGTAAACGTCATCATAGGGGCTTTCATAAGCGCCCACACACTCACAATGCTTGACGTAACAGAGCCCAAGAAAATCGTTGTAATGGCGGACGCACTGGTTGACTACCTCACCGCCCGCGGCTTCAAATACATAGTCAGGCTCCCGCCGAAGGCTTCAGTCCACGGCGCCACGGCTGTTGACTTCGCCGTAGGCGTGTTCAAGCAAAACAACCTGAAAATACAGCGGCCGGTCATCGTCCACTTCGACGGCCTCTTCGGCGAGGTAACCGCTGACGGCATCTACACAAGGCTCAGAGACCTCGGGATAAAGGTCGTGGACAGAATCAAGTACCCGACCGACATAACCGACATGGCCCCAATCATAGAGAGAATCAAGAACGCCAACCCAGACATTGTCTTCGCGGTCCCCTACTACGCTGATTCCATCATCTTGGCGAAGGCTGTTAAATCTCTGGGGCTGAAGGTGCAGTTTATAGCGGGCGCGGGAGGAACAGGCCTCGCTGACCCTGAAACCATCAAAGCAGCCGGCGACGCAACAGAGTTGATGACAAACACCTACAGCTACGACCCATTCCTACCAACCCCGTACAACAAACAGCTTGTCCAAAAATTCCAAAACAAATACGGGAAGCTCCCAACAGAGGCCGCAGGCATAATCTTCTACACGCTCTGGACGTTGAAGGAAGCCCTCGAGGTTTCCGGCAAAAACAGCCCAAGCAACCCATTAGACGGTGACAGCCTCATGTCCGCTTTGATGTCGCTGGACCTCTCCTCTGGGCCGGCGGCTGAAACATATCCGTCGGGCCGCATCAGGCTCGCCCCCAACGGAGACAACATCTACGCCCAAGCCGTAGTCCTCCAAGTACAGAACGGTAAACCCGTCCTCGTATACCCATTCGAGAAAGCAACAAACCCGGTAATATTCCCCAGACCCTAAAACCATCTATATTTTCCAATTTATTTTATTTTTACGGTGTTTACTGGCATGGTGGCAACCGAAGTATTCACTTCATTCATCCAGTATGTTGTTTTAGGGCTAATGCTTGGCGGAGTGTATGCGCTTGCCGCCATGGGTTTGGCACTCCTTTTCGGCGTAGCCAATCTGATAAACTTCGCCCACGGCGAATACATAATGCTCGCGATGTACATGACGTATGTTGTTTCGCTGGGCCTCCTGCAAGACCCTGTTCTATCACCCATAGTGACCGTCCCCGTTTTCTTCATAATAGGAGTTCTAACCTATCTGGGTGTTTTCAAGCGTCTGGTCACCGCCCCACCACTCTCGCAAATCGCCGCCACCGTAGGCATACTCGTTCTTCTCAGGAACCTGGCCCTCACCATCTGGGCGGCGGAGCCGAAGGCCCCTCCGTACACGGTTTTCGCAACCTCTGTGAGCCTTGGGCCGTTAACGATACCGCTTGACAAGCTATTGGCCACCGTTGTCAGCATAGCAGCTCTACTTGTTTTATACTTCTTCCTGGAGAGGAGCAGGCTCGGGGTTGCGATGAGGGCGGCGGCCGACGACGTTGAGGCCATATCCCTAATGGGTGTTGACACGGGCAGGCTCTTCCTCACAACCACGGGCATCAGCATGGCTATGGTGGGATTGTCCGGCTCCCTCATCATGACGTTCCAAGCCGTAACACCGACCTCAGGCCTTCTCTTCGGCCTCCTCACATGGGCCATAGTAGCTTTAGCTGGGCTGGGAACCGTCAGGGGCATACTTGTCTCAGCCATAATCTTCGGCGTAGTCGACAGCCTCGCCTCCGGCCTATGGGACCCACGCGGCAGAGAAATAGTCCTCTACGGGCTCTTCATCCTAATACTCTGGGTTAGGCCTAAAGGCCTGTTTGGGAGGCGGTGACTTTGGAGAAGAACAGGATATTCACAGCTATAGCCGGTGCGGCCGCAGCGGTTTTTCCACTCATTTTAGGACTTAACGAATACTATGTCTTCCTAGTCACATTAATCATGCTCTACACGACTATTGTGGTCGCATGGCAGCTCATAGGCGGCTTGGGTGGGCAACTGGACCTAGGTGCGGGAGCCTACCATGGACTCGGGGCGATAGTCACAGGGTATTTGATGGTTTACCACGGTATCTCGGGTTGGGTGGGTCTTTTCGCAGGCGGTCTGGCCGCAGCAGGCGTTGCCTTCGTAATTGGCTACCCTAGCTTCCGGTTCGGGCTTAGAGAGGTATGGTATGCTTTATCGTCTCTGGCCCTGGTCCTCATACTCCAGAAAATCTTCCTGCTTTGGACGGATGTCGCAGGGCCGCTCGAACGCTACATACCCTACGCTGCTTTCGATCCCATATTCATGCGGTCGGGCTACAAAACCTTCTACTACTACATAACCCTGGCACTGCTTGCCGCAACCCTCGCATTAGTTTATCGGGTACGTAAAAACAAACTCGGCCTCTACCTCCAGAGCATCAGGGATAATGAAGAGGCGGCCGAAATGCTGGGTGTCGACGTCAGAAAATACAAGCTAATAGCCCTGCTGGTTTACAGCTTCATAGCAGCAATGACAGGCGGCATCTACACAAGCATGGTCGGCTTCTACCACCCCACGCTATTCGACAGCTGGATAAGCATACAGACAGTCACACTCTCGATAGCAGGCGGATTAGGAAGCCTATGGGGCCCCCCAATAACCTCGCTAATTCTATTGACAGTGCAGGAGTACCTGAGAATAACGCTGGGGGCCGTGATAATTGGACTACATCAAGTCATTTTCGGCATCATCCTCATCTTCATAATCTTGTTTAGGCCGGAAGGGTTGGGGCCGCTGTTGGACACGTTGTCAGTTCGTCTGGGCTTGGGGTCTAAAGCTTCAAAGGAGATGTGACATGAAAGCCGTCGAGGTTGTAAACGTCACCAAAAAATTCGGCGCCCTAACAGCTCTATCCAACGTGAACATGGACGTAGACATAGGAGAGATAGTTGGGTTGATAGGGCCTAACGGGGCCGGTAAGACAACCCTCTTCAACATATTGACAGGTTTTCTAAAACCAGACAGCGGAAGCGTCAAAATCTTCGGAGACGACGTAACAAACCTCCCACCCCACAAAATAGCCCAGAAAAAAGTTGCGCGAAGCTTTCAAATCATCAAACCATTCCCCTCTATGACTGTTTTAGAGGCTGTAATGGTGGGCGGGTATCTCAATACCGGCGATGAGAAAACCGCACGCGAGAGAGCTGTTGAGGCCTTAAAGATGGTGGGTGTTAACCATTTGCGTGATAGGTTGGCGAAGGAGCTGAACACGCAGCAGCTCAAGCTTGTTGAGCTGGCGAGATGTCTCGCAACCCAGCCCCGCCTCCTACTGCTGGACGAGCTGGTGGCCGGCCTCACACCCGCCGAGGTGGACAGGATGTCTGAACTTATCAGAAAACTTAACGCTGAAAAAGGGATAACCATCCTTCTGGTTGAGCATGTAATGAGGTTTGTCATGAAGATATCAAACCGGGTCGTCGTGCTGAACTACGGCGAGGTAATCAGCGTCGGCACACCGGAAGAAGTGAGCAGGGACCACAAGGTCGTCGAAGCATATTTGGGGACAAAGGCGGGGGCATGAAATGCTGGCTGTCACAAACCTCAACGCCGGATATTCCCAGATACAGGTGCTCTGGGACGTAAACATATTAGTTGAGAAGGGCACCGTTACCGCGTTAATCGGCTCCAACGGCGCCGGCAAAAGCACCCTGCTTAAAACACTCATGGGGTTGATAAGACCCTACTCAGGCAAAATAAATTTCAAAAACATGGACATAACCGGCCTACCCCCACACAGGGTTAGGGAAATCGGTCTATCACTGGTACCTGAGGGGAAAAGGCTGTTCCCTAACCTAACTGTCTGGGAAAACCTGGTCATGGGGGGCTATATCATTAAAAACGAGAAAAAGCTGCGGGACAGAATTGAATGGGTTGAAACACTATTCCCAATATTGAGGGAAAGACGGGACCAGCCCGCACGCCAGCTCAGCGGCGGCGAGGCCCAGATGCTGTCGATAGCGAGGGCCTTAGTGGCAGGCTCCGAGCTGCTGATGATAGATGAGCCGAGCAGCGGACTCGCGCCACGCATCGTCGAAACAATATTCGACAAGCTTATTGAACTCAGGGAGGGGGGTTTAACAATCTTTCTAGTCGACCAATTCGTAGAAAAAGCATTAGGCGTCTGCGACAAGGCCTACGTCATGGAGAACGGCCGAATAGTATTCTCAGGCACACGTGACGAGGTTGAGAGAAACTCGGAGCTCAAAAAATTTTACATTGGTCTTCCGTAAGCCATCCCCCATTTTTCTTCACACAGCTTAATATCGCGGAGTCGGGAAACGACGCATCCCTCAGGTGGGCGAGACCTTTAGGTCTACGAGGGCTGGAGTCCCGCGCTTAACTGTTTCGACAGCCTCCGCAATTTTATCCAAGGCCTCTGAGGGCTCCTCGGCGCCGTAGGCCTTTAGACCGCATGCCTCCGCTATCTTCGCGATGTCAAGCCTTTCCGGGAAATCAACCCCTTCAAGGAACCCGACCTCTTCGAGGCTGCTGTAAACCCCGGTGTCCAAGACGCTTTTCTTCACGTCTCCCCAACAGCCGTCGTTGAACACAACAGTCAACAGGGGTAGGTTATACCATCTCCCAAGTGCATAGGCTGAGACAGGGTTGTTAAAGACGAAGCTACCGTCACCTACCACGGCGGCCACGAAGCCGTCGGGCCGGGCCATCTTCACACCATGGGCCGCCCCAAGACCCCATCCAAGGCCGCCGGCGGGCGGCTCCCAGAAATACGTCCCCGGAACCTCCCTGTCAATGTACTGCGGTCTGAGAGAGTATTCGTTCAACAACACTGCCTCAGGTGAAACAGCTCTGCCAAGGAGATGCGAAGCCAGCCGTTTGGTCAGCTTCCCTTTCTTAAAATCACCTTCCACCTCTCTGGCGTGATTCTCACGAAGACTACGCCATTCTTCCAACGCCTCCGACCTCCTGTTCTCCAATACATCAGTGCTCACGGCACGCGTCTCCCTCACCTTCTCGACAAGCATTTTAAGAAATGTGGACGCCTTCGAAGTCACAGCAACGTTAAACCTGAATCCCCAGAGGTTGTAGTTTATCTTCAGAGGGTCTGTGCCCACCGCAACCCTGTAGGAGTCCTCACGGATTTTCTGTTTAGCCGGTATCCAAGGCACATCCGACTCTAGCACCAGCACAAAATCCGCCTTGGTCAGGTCTGCGGGGGTTGAAAAAGGGTTTGTTGTAGGGAAGTTTACATAATCCCCCAGAGCATGGTTAACCCTGCACCCTGTCAGGGACGCAAGCTCAACAAGTAGGCCGACGTTCTCTACATCCCTCCCAGCTGAACGTGTCAAAACCACAGGGTACTCGGCTGCCGCCAGCCTCGAAGCAATATCCACGACAACCTCTGGCTGTGGCGCAGGGCTGAGTGAGAAGGTGGGCCTTGGAAAGTCTTTGGGTTCCACAGCTCTCTCCATAAGCCATTCACGATGTATACCGATGTAGGCCGGTCCCTGGGGCTCAGCCAATATAACCTCAACCGCCCGTGCAACTACTTCAGGTATTTCGTCGACCGATTTGACAACATAGCTCCATTTTACAAACTGTCCCACAAGCTGCTGTATGTTACGGGTCTCCTGCCCCCAGTGGACCCTGAGGTTTTTGGAGCCTTTGTGCCCGCTTTGTGTGTACGGCGTTATCCCCGAGATGAGTAGAACGGGTATGTTTGCGGTTTGAGCGTTTATGATGTTGTTTAGCGCGTTTGCCACACCGGGCGTAGTGTGGACTAGCACTGCACTCAGCATCCCCGAGGCTGCCGTGTAGCCGTATGCGGCTGACGCTGCTGTTGCTTCATGCAGACAAACAACCATCTCAGGTTTTTCATCTTCTCCAAGTTGACGATAGTCCAGAAGAAGGCTGGCGTACTCCGTCCCCGAGTTAAGGAAGAAGATATCAAACCCTGATTTCTTCAACGACTTTAGCAGAAGCCCACCGCCCGAGAGAACCCTTCCCGACATGTCACCGTCAGCTAACGTGCTTGATTTAAACCCAATAAATAAACAATCATTCAGGAGATGTGGCACCGCCGTCTCCAGCCCGACTGTTGCGAACGCCGGAAAAGTGCTTGAATTATGTGAAAACTAATGGCTTAATGGGGTGTGTTGAGTCAGTAAGCCGCTCCAAATTGCCGACAGCTGCCACATGGTTATGCTTCGGCTATCCTGATTTCCACATGTATCCGTAGAACTCGTCGCTGTAAAGCTTCTTTCTTGCGAAATATTCACGCGCCACCTCTATCGCCCCTCTCCGCAGAAGCATCGCTCTTTTTACACGGGCTGCCGCTATCTCCAAAGCCACCTGCCGCGGCGGCCTTGTCCGCAAATCGGCTTCACTTAATATGAGTTTTATGTTGCTCGATATCTTCTGCTTGATAAGGTCAAAGGCCTCATACTCCGTACCACCCTTATACTCTACGTAAGAGCCTATGACCCCGCCCGCGTTGACTACGAAGTCCGGCATCACCCAGACACCGTTGTCTATGAGTGTTTTCTCGGCCTCGGGTGTTGTGGGGATGTTGGCGGCCTCTACGACAACCTTTGTCCCGCAAGTTATTAGTTGCCTAACGGTCTCCGTGTTTATGGCGTCTGACCCGGCTGCGGGGATGAAAATATCCGCGCCAGCCTCAAACACATACTCCTTTGGTTTCTTCTCAAATTTTTTGAGGCCGGCTATGTGTTTGACACCCTCAAGCTCTCTCATTATCTCGGGGATTTCCAGACCTTCTGGGTCATATATGCATCCCGAAATGTCGCAGACGGCCACTATCCTGTAGCCTATGTCGTCAAGGAACTTGGCTGTGTACGAGCCGACGTTTCCAAACCCTTGAATGGCCACAGACGCGTTTCCAGCATCCAGGTGGAGAAAGTTCATTTGACTAAGCATCTTCAACGTAAGGTCCGTCGCAACAGCTACTCCATAGCCCGTCGTCCCGAGCTCGTGGGGGATACCACCAAGCTCCCTCGGCTTCCCCGTACACGCCCTCATATCCCCTACCTCATGGGCAAACACGGCCATGTCAAGCTCAGTAGTTCCCATATCAGTCGCCGCGACATACTGCTGGACCACGTATGGCTTGACCATTTTCGCAAACGACCTCATCCAGGCAACCTTGTCCACCCTCGACGGGTCGCCCATTATGCCGGCTTTTGCGCCGCCGAAAGGAAGCCCGGCCATCGCACACTTCCACGTCATCGTCCTCGCAAGCCTGAATACTTCTACGGGAGTGACCGTTGATGTAAACCTTATTCCACCCTTACCGGGCCCCATGGCTGTGTTGTCGATGACGAGAACACCCCGCATGCCGTTGTCAGGGTCATAGACATGCAACACCTTCTCAGGCCCCCACTCATCAGCCAAAACCCAGACATCTGTTTCAGCCATAGTATCAGTATTCATTAGCAGACATATATAATCGAGATGGAGGCCATCAAACCGGTTAAGACGCGGGCTTTATGTAGATCTTCGCTCCAAGTATAGAGTTGTTCGGTATTAACACCTTTGTGCCGTCAGGTTTCACTACAGTTGTGAAAAGTGTTGAGACGTCTTCAACAACCCCTTCGTCACCTCCTAAAATTACTTTGTCGCCGATTTTCAGGGGTCTTGTTATGAGTAAGAATAGACCCGCTATCGCTTGTCCAAGAACCTGCTGTGAGGCAAAACCGATCACAAGTCCGATGAAGCCCCCTAACGCCACCCCCGCAGCACCGCCTGCCACACCGCCCGCTATCGCGGCAACCAAGGCACCCACACCAATAATTTTCACGATGTTTCTAACGGCTGCGGAAGTGGGATGACCGTATTTTACCCTCATGGACCAGTAGAAAAACGTGGCCACACTGCTAACAATTAGATAACCGAGACCCACAGCCAGAAGAACCTGCACATAGCCGAGATAGTCAACGAGGTTTATGCCGAAACCCACGAGATAGGATGTGATAAACCACTGCAAAACAGCCGCAGCAACAACGTAGAA